>Ga0180217_1001567_pt1 | contig 24352 bp, 19 predicted proteins | sample eDN3rd37CBELigOP_FD_128521 | JGI IMG/M metagenome (GOLD analysis project Ga0180217, IMG submission 128521) | Enriched Organic Plus compost microbial communities from Emeryville, California, USA - eDNA 3rd pass 37_C BE-Lig OP (version 2) (version 2) ... | reverse complement strand
CCAGGACGGCGATGGCGGTCAGCACCGCCGGCGTGCCCAGCACCCCCTGCCAACGGAACGAGCCGCCATGCAGATAGCGGACATTGAACAGGTAGAAGATTTCGCCCACGGCGAACATGTTGACCACCATGGTGCGGGCCATGGCCAGGTCCTCGCCCTTGCCCAGCGCATAAAAGAAGACACCCAGCGCCGCCGCGGTCAGCAGCACGGAGATGAGCGCGACGCGCCAGACCAGGAAGGGCGAAAGCAGCGGCGCCCCGGCGGGACGGGGCGGGCGGCGCATCACCGAATCCTCGGGCGGCTCGAAAGCCAGGGCGAGGCCCAGGGTGGCGGCCAGGATCAGGTTGATCCAGAGAATCTGGGTGGCCGACATGGGCAGGCTGAAGCCCGCGAGAATGGCCAGCACCACCGCCAGGGTCTCCCCGCCATTGGTGGGTATCTCCCAGGAGATCACTTTCTTGATATTGTCATGGACGGTGCGGCCTTCGCGCACCGCGCCCACGATGGACGCGAAATTGTCGTCCAGCAGCACCATGTCGGCCGCCGCCTTGGCGGCCTCGGTGCCCTTGATGCCCATGGCCACGCCCACATCCGCCTGCTTGAGGGAGGGCGCGTCGTTCACCCCGTCGCCGGTCATGGCGACGATGCGGCCGCCCGCCTGCAGCGCACGCACGATGCGCAGCTTGTTCTCGGGCGTGGCGCGGGCGAAGACCGCCACCTCCGCCACCTTCCGCCGCAATTCCGCATCGGACCAGCCGTCTATGTCGGCGCCGGTGGCGACACGGGGATTTTCGGAAAGGCCCAGCATGCGGGCGATGGCGGCGGCGGTGGCGGCATGGTCGCCGGTGATCATCTTCACCGCGACCTGGGCGGTGCGGCATTGCGCGATGGCGGCCTTGGCTTCGGGCCGCGGCGGATCCATGAAGCCGACCAGGCCCAGAATCTCGATCCCATCGGCCACATCCGCGAAATCCAGCGCATCGGTCCCCGGCGGCAGCGTCTTCCTGCCGAAGGCCAGGACGCGCTCGCCTTCCGCCCCCGCTTCGGCCATGCGGGCTTCCCAATAGTCCGTCTGCACCGGCGGCCTGGCCCGCGTCAGCAGCGCCTCGGGCGCGCCCTTGATGAACACGACCGGCGCCTCGCCCGGGCTTCCATGCAGGGTCGCCATGAAGCGATGGGCGGCGTCGAAGGGAAGGACGTCGAGGCGCGGCCAGCGGGCGCGCGCCGCTTCGGCATCGAGGCCCGCCTTCCGGGCCAGCACCAGCAGCGCCCCTTCCATCGGATCGCCGGACACGCGCCAACGCCCGTCTTCGCCGCGGGAAAGGGCGGCGTCGTTGCACAGAAGGCCGCAGCGCAGCAGCAAATCCTTCGCTTCGTCATCGCCGCCGCCGCCGATGGGGCGCAATTCGCCCTCCGGCACATAGCCGGAGCCGGTCACCTGGATGCGCTGGCCTGCCGTGAAGAGCTGTGCCGCCATCATCTCGTTGCGCGTCAGCGTGCCGGTTTTGTCGGTGCAGATCACCGAAGTCGCGCCCAGGGTCTCGACCGCGGGCAGCTTGCGGATGACGGCATTGCGCGCGGCCATGCGGCGCACGCCGATCGCCAGGGTGATGGTGATGACCGCCGGAAGCCCCTCGGGCACGATGCCGACGGCCAGGGCGATGACGGCGATCAGCGCCTCGATCCAGTCATAGCCGCGCGCCAGCACCGCGAAGGCGAAGAGCAGCACGCTGCCCGCGAAGACCAGCCCCATGAAGCGCTGGGTGAAGGCGTCGATCTGGCGCAAGAGCGGCGTGCTCAGCGGCTCGACGGCCTGGAGCAGCGCGCTGATGCGCCCGATCTCCGCATCGAGCCCGGTCGCCACCGCTACGCCCATGCCCTGGCCGGTCACCACCAGCGCGCCGGAAAAGGCCATGCCCGTGCGGTCGCCCAGCGGCGCGTCCCTGGGGCTGGGCGCGACGTCCTTCTCGACCGCCATCGACTCGCCCGTCAGCAGCGATTCATCGGCCTGCAGGCGGCGCGCCTGGAGCAGGCGCAGATCGGCGGGCACGCGGTCGCCCGCTTCCAGAAGCACGATGTCGCCCGGCACCAGCTCGCGCACCGGGATGGAAAGCCGCCGCCCCTCCCGCAGCACGGCCGCTTCCGGCGCGATCAGGTCGCGGATGGCGTCCAGCGCCTTTTCCGCGCGCCCCTCCTGGATGAAGCCCACCACCGCATTGACGATGATCACCGCCAGGATGACGGCGGCATCCACCACATGCCCCAGCAGCGCGGCCGCGCCCGCCGCCACCAGAAGGAAATAGATCAGGATGCTGTCGAACTGGGCGAGGAAGCGGCGGATGGCCGAACGCCCCGCCGCCCTTGGCAGTTCGTTCGGGCCTGCTTCCCGCAGGCGGCGCGCGGCCTCGGCGGCGCTCAGGCCCTCAAGGCTGCTGCCCAGCGCGGCCAGAGCCTCCTCTCCCGCAAGATGATGCCAGGTTGCGGGCGCGCCCTTCTGCATGTGGCAGCGTCTGTCCTAGGTGCCGGGCTTGACCGACTTGGGATCGCGCACCAGAAGGACGTCGCCGGGCGCCCATTCCAGGATGCGCTTGGCGGTGCTGCCGATCAGCGCATCATAGGCGGCGGTGCGGCCATGGGTGCCCACCACCACAAGGTCCACATTCTTGTCCTCCATATGGGCGCGCACCATGGTTGGCGGGGCGCCATGCTCGACCACGGTGGTGAGATTTTTGCGCGCTTCGGGCGAAAGCCCCGCCTCCGCCAGGAAAAGCTCGCAGGCCTTCTGCTCCATGGCGCGGAATTCCTCGCGCGCATTGCCCTTGTCGAGCAGCGCCGGGAAAGGCACTTCGAAGGCGTGGAACAGCGTCTTGGGCACATCGGGGAAGAAGGCGAGCGCCGCGTCCAGCGCATGGCGCGAGGAGGGGGAAAAATCCGTCGCCACCAGCACCTCCCGATAGGGCCGCGCCCGGCTCTTCACCACCAGGAGCGGGATGGAGGTCTTGCGCGCCAGGCGCTGCACCGTCGCGCCCAGCACCTGGCGGCCGAAGGTCTCGTCCCGCGCCACGCCGGTGACGATCAGGCCCGCGCCGGTGCTGCGCGCCACCTCGTCGATCCGCACGGCGGGATCGCCCTCCTCGATCCGCACTTCGACATCGGGAAGCTCCGCGACGCTGGGCAGGGTCTCGTGCAGATCGCGGCGGATCTGCCGCATCACCATCTGGGCGCGGTCGGGCGGGCGCCGCCAGGACGGAAGGTCCTCGAACAGGGCTTGCGCCACCGCCTCTTCCTTGGGATCGAGGACATGCAGCACGATCATGCGCGCATGCCACAGCCGGGCGAGCTGCGCGGCGCGGTCCAGCGCGCGGTCGCAGCGCCCGCTGAGATCGGTGGCGAAAAGGATGATTTTGGGCGGGCCCGAGGTCCAGGCGGGTTGCGGCATGTCTTTTCCCTCCAATCCGAAAATGAAATATCAGCTTCCCGGCTTCCGCCAGTCTAACATTGATTTCGCGCAATGAAGCATCCATGATCGCGGCCTATCCAGACGCCTTGCGACAGGGTGCAACGTCCTTGCACCGCCAGGCATGCCTTTGCGGTGCCCGCCCATGCTTGCGCCTTTCGGCCTGTGTCTGACCGGTCTTATCGCGCTGGTGGCGGGCGCCGAGCTTCTCACCCGGGGCGGCACCGCGCTGGCGGCGCGGCTGGGCGTCTCGCCCATCGTCATCGGCCTGACGGTGGTGGCGCTGGGCACCAGCACGCCGGAGCTGGCGGTGGGCGTGGACGCGGCGCTGCAGGGCAACGGCGCCCTGGCGGTGGGCAACATCGCGGGCACCAACACGGTCAACATTCTCCTGATCCTGGGCCTCAGCGCGATCATCCGGCCGCTGGCGCTCCGGATGCAGACGCTGCACATGGACCTGCCGGCGATGATCGTCGCGGCCTTGCTCTTCTGGGCGATGAGCGCCGACGGCATCCTGTCGCGCCGCGACGGCGCGATCCTGATGCTGGTGGGGATCGGCTATACCGCCCTGATCGTGCGCAGCGCGCGGCAGGAAAGCCGCGCCGTGCGCCGCCGCTTCGAGAAGGCGCAGGAGCTCACCGACGGCCTGCGCGAGCAAGGCTCCGCGCCTGCCCAGATCCTGGCGCTGCTGGGGGGCATCGCCATCATCGTGGCCGGCGCCGATCTCTTCGTGGACGGGGCGGTGGCGCTGGCACGGCTCTGGCGGGTTTCCGACGCCTTTATCGGCCTGACCGTGGTGGCGATCGGCACCTCCTCGCCCGAGCTGGTGACGACCCTGGTTTCCTCGCTGCGCGGGCCGCGCGACATCGCCATCGGCAATCTTCTGGGCAGCAGCGTCTACAATATCTTCTTCATCCTGGGCGCCACCTGCCTGTTTCCGGCAAGCGGCATTCCGGTCGCGGCGGAACTGATCCGCATCGACATTCCGGTGATGGTGGTGGTGGTCCTTCTGTGCGCCCCCATCTTCCTGACGGGCCGGGCGATCACGCGCGCCGAAGGCGCCGCCTTTGTCCTCGCCTATGCCGCCTATCTCACCTATCTGATTGTCGTGCGGGGCTGAGGTTTCGTCCTATGCGCCCCCCGGCGCCGCATGCGCGGCATCGGGCGGCAGGTCGATCCGCGCCTCGGTGCCGTCATTCCTCTCCAGGGTCAGACGCCCGCCCGCCTGGGCGACGAACTGATTGACCAGCCCGGTGCCCAGCCCTGCCTTGGCGGCATCGGGGGCGAAGCCCACGCCATTGTCCTGCACCGCCAACTGCCAGCCGGAGGGCGTCTTGGCGAAACGGACCGTGATGGCGCCGTCCCGGCCGTCCGGAAAGGCATGCTTGATGGCGTTGGTGATGAGCTCGTTCGCGGCCAGGCCCAGCGCCAGGGCGCGCTCGCGCGGCATGAAGGCGGCGTCGCAATGGCAATTCAGCGTGACGCCCGCGGGCGGCAGCGTGGCGTCGGTCAGCCCGGCGCAGAGATCGTGCAGATACAGGCGCACATCCACCTCGGTGCTTTCGGGCAGCGCATAGATCTGCCGGTGCACCCGGGAGATGGAGCGGATCCGGCCCATCGCGGCTTCCAGGGCGCTGCGGGTTTCCGGATCGGCGCTGCGGCGCCGCTGCAGGTCGAGCAGACTGCTGACGATGGCGAAATCGTTGCCTACCCGGTGCTGCAGCTCGCGGAAGAGCAGCTCGCGCTGCGCCAGCTTGGCGTTGCGTTCATCGACCACGCGGCGCGCCGCCACCCGGAAGCCCTCGCCCACCGCGATCATCAGACCGGTGGTGAAGGCCGTGATGATGGCCGACGCGGCCTGGTAGCGGATTTCGTCCTCTCCAGGCGGGGCGGGCGAGACCACGAATTCCCAGGCCAGGAATCCCGAGATGAGCAGCGTGCCGACGCCCGCCTGCCAGCCGCCCAGCAAGGTCGCGATCAGGCTGGCCGGATAGATGAAGGCGTAAGGCGAGACGCCCGGCGCGAACATATCCGCCACCAGCCGCAGGATCACCGCCGCGCCCACGCCCAGCACGGCGCAGGAAAGCTTCAGCAGCCATGACGGCGCCACGCCCGCGAAGCGGGACGGCACGTCCAGGCCGGCAATGCGATGCACCATATCCCCGGCCCATCTTGTTCACGCCCGCCCAAATCCTAGCCGGTATCGTGCGGGGACAGGAGTCCCTGGAAAGAGTAAGGACACTGTGCGCTATCGGACCAAGCCGCTTTGCTCCAAACAGGCAGTTCGGGGCTAATAGCGATAACTGGCCTGCAGCCAGAACACCGACTTGTCGGGAAAGCCGCCAAAGGCCACGCCCGATCCGGCATAGCGGGCATATTTCGCCAGAAGCGACGCATTGGCATCCACCGCCAATTCCGCCTGCACATTCCATTCGCTGCCCAGTCCCGCATCCAGCCGGTCGCTCCTATAGTCATGCCAGGCGATGGTGGGGGCGAGGCTGCGCAGGCCGACGGCATCGGCGGGAATGACGGTGCCCAGGCGCAGATAGAAGTCGCGCAGGCCGTTGGCAGGCGTGGCGAGGAACATGTCGGCCCAGCCATTGAAGGCGTGCAGCGTCGCCAGCGGGGTGGCGAAGCCGACAACGCCGTCGCCTTCCAGCACCTCATAGCCGGCAAGGCCGGTGACGCCCTGCCAGGTGAGGCTGCCCTCGCCCAGCCAGTAATTCAGGCCGATGCGCAGCGGATTGGCGGCATGGTCGCGCTGATGCGCGAATTCGACGTTGAGCTTCGCCGCCACACCCTCCGCCAGCGCAAAACCGTATTCGCCGCGCCCGCCGATGGTGGCGGTGGAAAGCCGCGCCACGGCCAGTTGCTGCGCCCGAAGCGTGGCATAGGACGGCGCCGCGAGATCGAGCAGCACGGCATAGGCTTCCAGCCTGAGGCCCGGCACGCCGGTATAGACGCCGTCCAGCACATGGCTGTCGCTCTTGAAATAGCTCGCCTGGCCGGTGGCGGCGGGCACGGTGCTGGACACCGCCGGCACTTCGGGCCCCCAGACGCGGTTGACGCGGTGCAGCCAGGCATAGGTCAGCGTCAGGCCGGGCACGGAGCCGTTCACCGCCGAGACGCCGTCGAAGGTCTGCTCATGCTGGCGCCAGCCGGAATTGCCGATGAAGCGCTGGTTGCCGATCAGAAGGCGCTGGCGTCCCAGCACGATGCGCGTGGCGGAATCCGCGGCATAGGTGAGCTGCAAACGGTTCAGCGCCGTCATCGCCGGATCGGCCACCACCGCCCGGGCGCTCCTGCCGTTGCGGGTGCTGTCATACGCGTCAGCCAGCGCCCAGACCTGGTCGAAATCCGCCTGCAGCGACAGGCCGTTCCACGCGCCGGTCTCATAGCCCAGCCGCGCCCGCAACGTCACCGCATCGGCGCCCATGGGGCGGGCGGCATCGTCCACCGCCTCATGGCGCAGGCGCAGATCGATCACCGGCCTGCCCTCCCTGATGGCGCTGCCCAGGTCCTGTGCCTGCGCGGACGCGGCCAGAAAGCCGCAAAGGCCCGGCAATGCGGCGGCCAGTCTGCAAAATCTCATCTTTCCCCTTCTTCCGGCCATGGCCGAAAACAAAAAGGCGCCCGCGGCGAAAAGATCGCCGCCGGACGCCATTGTCCTGCCTGAAAAGGCGCAAGGCCGCCTTGACCTTGCGCAAGGATCCTTTGGCGCATTCGCGGCGCGGCGCAAGCCCGCCCCGGCGGCGAATCGCCACCGGAGCGGCGGAATTTTCGCGTCTGCATATTTTGTATGCGCGATGCCCGCGTCCATGCCGAAAAGCTGTGCGCCTTGCACAGGCGCGCCCCATCGGGATAGATCGCCCGCGATGCCGGACCTTTCCATCCTCATCATCGACGACAACCGCCTGCGCGCCGCCATCATCGAGGAAGGCCTGCGCGAGGCCGGTCACGGCAATGTCCATGTCATCCATTCGGTGGAGGAAGTGGCGCGCAAGATCGCCGACATCGCCCCCGATGTGGTGATGATCGACCTGGAGAATCCCAACCGCGACCAGCTCGAGGGCTTCTTCACCCTTTCCAAGGCGCTGAAGCGGCCCGTCGCCATGTTCGTGGACCGCTCCGACGCCTCGGAGATCGAGGCGGCGGTGGAGGCGGGCGTCTCCGCCTATGTGGTGGACGGGCTGAAGAAGGAGCGGGTCAAGGCCATCCTCGACATGGCGATCTCGCGCTTCAACGCCTTTTCCCGCCTGACGCGCGAGCTGGAAGAGGCCCGCAGCGCCCTGGAGGACCGCAAGCTCATCGACAAGGCCAAGGCCATCCTGATGAAGTCACGCGGCCTGTCTGAGGCCGACGCCTATGCCCTGATGCGGCGCACCGCCATGAACCAGAACCGCAAGATCGTCGAGATCGCGCAGAGCCTGATCACCGCCGCGCGCCTGCTGGAGCCCTGAGATGAGCGAACACCGCATCACCGCCGGTTTCCTGCCCCTTACCGACAGCCTGGTGCTGGTGGCGGCGCGCGAGAAGGGCTTCGCCCAGGCCCAGGGCGTGGAGCTGACGCTGGTGCGCGAGACGAGCTGGGCCAATATCCGCGACCGCATCGCCGTGGGCCATTTCGACGTGGCGCACATGCTGGCGCCCATGCCCATCGCCGCCAGTCTGGGCCTGACGCCCATCGCCACGCCGGTGATCGCGCCCTTCGCGCTGGGGCTGGGCGGCAATTGCGTTACCGTCTCCGCCCTGCTGTGGGAGAAGATGGCGGCGGCGGGCGCGCCCGCCGACCTGGATGCGGCGCGCGTGGGCAAGGCGCTGGCGGCGGCGGTGCGTACCGGCGAAAAGCGGCTGCGCTTCGGCGTGGTGCATCCCCATTCGGCGCACAATTACGAGCTGCGCTACTGGATGGCGGCCAGCGGCATCCATCCCGGCCGCGATGTCGAGATCGTGATCCTGCCGCCGCCCCTGATGGCCGATGCGCTGGCGGCGGGCGGGCTGGACGGATATTGCGTGGGCGAGCCCTGGAACAGCATGGGCGTGGAATCGGGTGCGGGCGTCATCGCCACGGTGAAGGCGAAGATCTGGCGCGCCAGCCCGGAAAAGGTGCTGGGCGCCGCGCAGCGCTGGGTCGAGGCCAATCCCGCCGCCCTCACCGCCCTGATCCGGGCGCTGCATGCGGCGGCGGCCTGGTGCGGCGAACCGGCCAACCATGCCGAGGCAGCATCGCTCCTGGCGCGCAAGACCTATCTGGGCGTGCCCGAAACGGTGGCGCGCCGCGCCCTGTCCGGCGCGATCCGCACCGCGCAAGACAGAACCGTGACGGTGCCCGATTTCTTCATCCCCTTCGCGGAGGGCGCCAACCTGCCCTGGCCCGGCCATGCCCTGTGGTTCTACAGCCAGATGGTGCGCTGGGGCGATGTCCCCCATCATCCCGACCATGCGCGGCGCGCCGCCGCCAGCTTCCGGCCCGATCTCTATCGCGCCGCCATCGCCGGCGCGCCCATCGGCGACACGCGCGGCCCGGAACATTTCTTCGACGGCCACAGCTTCGATCCCGCGCGGCTGGAAGACTATCTCGCCGCGCAATCCTGAGACGCCAGCCGTTGCACAGGGCTTGGGCAAACTGACGGTCTTTCTGCGCGCGCAAGGAGCAATCGCCGCGCCGCGATATCCCGCAACGCCTTGAACAGACTGCGTTCGCGCCCTGGCACGCTTCCTGCGAAGGACCGAACAGGGCGCGACGGTCGCGCCCCCGAATTGCGCGCCCAATGGCGGGCGCATCCATAGGCAAGGTCGCCCACATCCCGGCTGCCGTCAGGCGCGCCGGACATGCGGGCGGCCTTTTTGTTTTTCCGCTCCCGCGCCGGAGCCGAACAAGGGGACAGGCATGTACCAGGATACCATCGAGCTTTTCGCGGCCACCGCCGCGCGCAAGGTCAAGGCCATGGGCGACAATCCGCTGGGCTTTCTGATCGGCTGCGCCATGGCGGGCGCCTATGTCGGCATCGGCATCATCGCCATCTTCTCCATCGGCCAGGGGCTGGAGGCAGGCATCCGTCCGCTGGCGATGGGCCTGACCTTCGCCATCGCCCTGACACTGGTGGTGTTCGCGGGCGCCGAACTCTTCACCGGCCACACCATGTTCATGACCATCGGCCTGCTGCGCGGCACGGTGAGCGCGGGCGGCCTCGCCAAATCCTGGGCGCTGACCTGGACCGGCAACCTGATCGGCGCGGTGAGCCTGGCCCTGCTCTTCTGGCTGGGCGGCGGCGGCCAGATCCTGAAAGCGGGCGCCGACCTGATCTTCAGCGCCGCGGCGGCCAAGATGAACGGCGACGCCCTTTCATTGTTTGCGCGCGGTATCCTCTGCAACTGGCTGGTCTGCCTGGCGCTCTGGATGGCGGCGCGCACCAAATCCGACGGCGCCAAGCTGGTGCTGATCTTCTGGTGCCTGTTCGCCTTCATCGCCTCGGGCTTCGAGCATTCGGTGGCCAACATGACCGTCTTCGCCATCGCGCTTCTGGGCAACCATCCCGACACCATCAGCCTTGGCGGCATGTTCCACAACCTGCTCTGGGTCAGCCTGGGCAACATCGTCTCGGGTGCGCTCTTCATGGGCGCGGCCTATGTCCTGGCCAATGGCAGGCCCGCCCCGGCGCTGGTGGAAGGCGCGGTCGCGGTCCCGGCGGAATAACGCGATGGAGACGGACTTCACCCCGGAGCAGAAACGCTATCTCGAAGGCCTGGTCGCCGGGATGAATGCCGCCCGCGCGGTGGCCGTGGCGCCGGAGGGCGCCGCGGCCCCGCCCTCGGGGCCGGACGCCGCGCATCTTTCCGCCATGGCACGGTTCGAGGCGGAGGGGCGGAAGATCACCGACCAGGAGAAGTTCAAGCGCGACGAGCATCCGCTGGACGCCTATCGCCGCCTGAAGACGGAGGCCGAAGGCGGCGCCTATCCCAAGCCGCCCGACAATTACCGCTGGCGCTTCCATGGCCTGTTCTATGTCGCGCCCAGCCAGAACAGCTTCATGTGCCGGCTGCGCCTGCCCAACGGCATCCTCAACCATTGGCAGATGGCGGGCCTGGCGCGGCTTTCCGCCAGCCATGGCGGCGGCTATGCCCATGTCACCACGCGCGCCAACATCCAGATCCGCGAAATCCCCGCCGAAAAGGCGCCCGACCTGGTGGAACAGATCCAGGAGCTGGGCCTGTGCAGCAAGGGCGCGGGCGCGGACAATATCCGCAACATCACCGGCTCGCCCACGGCGGGCATCGATCCGCAGGAGCTGCTGGACACGCGGCCTTATGCCCGCCACTGGCATTTCCATGTCCTCAACGACCGCAGCCTCAGCGGCCTGCCGCGCAAATTCAACGTCGCCTTCGACGGCGGCGGGGCGGTCGCGGCGCTGGAAGACACCAACGATGTCGGCTTCCAGGCGGTGGAGGTGGTGGAAGGCGCGGGCGTGGAGCCGGGCGTCTGGTTCCGCCTGGCGCTGGGCGGCATCACCGGCCACAAGGATTTCGCCCGCCCCACCGGCGTCTGCTGCCGGCCGGAAGAGGCGACGGCGGTGGCCGACGCCATCGTGCGCGTCTTTATCGACCATGGCGACCGCACCGACCGCACCAAGGCGCGGCTGAAATATCTGCTCGACGCCTGGGGCTTTCCCAAATTCCTCGCCGCGGTGGAAGAGAAGCTCGGCCGCAAGCTCGTCTATGTCGAAGAGGATTGCGTCCGTCCGCGGCCCAGGCCCGACCGCCAGGCCCATATCGGCGTGCACAGGCAGAAGCAGGAGGGCCGGAACTGGATCGGCGTGGTGCTGCCCAGCGGCAGGCTGACCGCCGCGCAGATGGAAGGGCTGGCGGCGGCGGCGCACGCCTTCGGCGACGGCGATATCCGCCTCACCGTCTGGCAGAACCTGCTGCTTTCCGGCGTCGCGGACGGCGATGTAGCGGAGGCCGAGGCCGCCATCGCGGCGCTGGGCCTGGCCACCCGCGCCACGCCGGTGCGCGCCGGGCTGGTTTCCTGCACCGGCAACACCGGCTGCAAATTCGCCGCCTCCGACACCAAGGGCACGGCGGAGGCCATCGCCGCCCATGTCGAAAGCCGCCTGGCGCTGGACGGGCCGGTGAACATCCATCTCACCGGCTGCCATCATTCCTGCGCCCAGCATTATATCGGCGATATCGGCCTTCTCGCCTGCAAGCTGGCGCAGGGCGAAGGCGATCCGCAGGAAGGCTTCCATGTCTATGTCGGCGGCGGCTCCGGCCCCGAGGCACGCCTCGGGCGCGAATTGCTGCGCGAGGTACGGAAGGAGGATTGCCCCGCCCTGATCGAAAGCCTGCTTTCCGCCTATCTGGCGCGGCGGGAAGGGCCGGAGGAAAGCTTCCTCGATTTCAGCACCCGGCATGAGACGGGCGAATTGCTGGCGATGCTGCAGCGGGCGGAAGCGGCGGAATGACCCTACACCAGCCCTTCCAGATCGTTCCCAAGGGCGCGCCTTTCAGCGACGCGCAGCGCGCCTGGCTCAACCGCTTCTTCGCCGAGACGCTCTGGCGCGATCCGCCCGCGCCGCCCGCCGCGCCGAAGGAAGACGATTCCACGCCCTGGAAAGACCCGGCCATGCCGATCGAGGAGCGCATGACGCTGGCCCAGGACCGCCCCATGCGCTGGAAGCTGGCGGCGGCGATGGCGCAGCAGGATTGCGGCCAGTGCGGTTACAACTGCGCCGACTATTCGCGGGCGATCTTCGAGCAGGCCGAGCCGCGCCTCAATCTCTGCACCCCCGGCGGCAAGGCGACGGCCCGGATGCTGAAGACGCTGGTCGAGGAGATGGGCGGCGGCGTCATCGGCCCCGAAGAGAATGCCGCCAGGGCTGCCACCCCGAAGCAGGCCGATGGTCCGCCCGGCTATTCGCGCAACGCCCCGGTGACGGCGCGGCTGGTGCGCGCGCATCGCCTCAACGGCCCCAACTCCGCCAAGCACACCTGCCATGTCGAGATCGACTTGTCCGAATCCGGCCTGACTTACGAGGCGGGCGACAGCCTGGGCGTCTTTCCGGTCAACGATCCCGGCCTGGTGGATGCGGTGATGGCCGCCATCGGCGTGCCGCCCGATTTCCCCATCGCGGGCGAAAGGCTGGACGAGGTTCTGGCGCGCACCTGCCTGGGACCGGCGCCCGACGCCCTTTTCCAGTTCATCTCCTATCTCACCGGCGGGGAACGGCGGCAGAAGGCGAAGGTGCTGGCGCAGGGCGGCGATCCTGACGGCGACGCCGCCACGCTGGACGTGCTGGGGGCGCTGTTGAAATTCCCCGGTATCCATCCCGACCCGGAGGCGCTGATCGAAGTGCTGCAGCCCTTGCAGCCGCGGCTTTATTCCATCTCCTCCTCGCCCAAGACCCATCCGGGCCGCGTCAGCCTGACGGTGGACATGGTGCGCTATGAGCTGGATGGCCGCAGGCGCGCGGGCGTCGCTTCCACCTGGCTGGGCGAGCGGCTGACGCCCGGGGCGCAGCTTCAGGTCTATGTGCAGAAGGCGCATGGCTTCGCCCTGCCCGCCGACGACGCCGCGCCGATCGTCATGGTGGGACCGGGCACGGGCGTGGCGCCCTTCCGCGCCTTCCTGCAGGAGCGCAACGCGCGCCGGGCGCCGGGCGATGCCTGGCTCTTCTTCGGCCATCAGCGCGAGGCCGACGACTTCTTCTATGCGCAGGAATGGGAATTGCTGGCGCGCGCCGGGACCTTGACCAGGCTTTCCACCGCCTGGTCGCGCGATTCAGGGCCCAAGACCTATGTGCAGGACCGGATGCGCGAGGAAGGCGCCGAACTCTGGTCCTGGCTGGCGCGCGGGGCGCATTTCTATGTCTGCGGCGACGCCAGGCGCATGGCGAAGGACGTGGACCAGGCGCTGCGCCAGATCGTGGCCCGCCATGGCGGATTGGACGGGACGGCGGCGGATGCCTTCGTGGACGGCCTCAAAGCATCCGGCCGCTATCAGGCGGATGTCTATTAGGCCGCCCTACCAGCGCCGCACCCGCCCCACATCGACATGCACGAAGTCGGAAGCGGGATAATAGCCCACCCCGCCGCCGCGCAGCGCCAGCGCCGCGTCGCGCAGGGCGTTGAGCGGCCGCCCCTCCAGCCGCACATCCACCGCCATGCCCCGCATGTGCAGGCTTTTGGAGGCCACGCCGGAATTTTCCCCCGTGCCGCGCAGCATGGCGTTGCTGGCGGGGGAGCGATAGCCGGAGATGATCTTGAACGGGGTGCGCGTCTCCATCCGGTTGCCCAGAAGCGCCAGCAGATCGAGCAGGCCGGGGGCGATGGGATGGACCTCCCCGGTGCGGAAATCGCGCAGGATGCGGTTCACCGAGGCCAGGGCATCGGGGATATAGGCGCCTTCCGCCCAGAAGGTGACGTTGAGCTTCTCGCCGGTGTGCAGATTGTCCAGCGCCAGGTTGCGCCGGTCGCCCAAAGCCGCAAGCACCTGCGCCGGCAGCAGCAATGCCGCGCCAGCGCCCAGCAGGAAATCCCGGCGTCCGATCGTCTTCAACAGCCCAGTCCTTGGCGGAACGCCGCCATTTTAGCAGCGCCCGCCCGCGCCGCACAACCGCATCACGCCTTGCGGCAGGCATCGGAAATATCCGCGGCCAGCAACGCTTTCTTGCGCAGGGCGGCCAACAGCCGCGTGTCGCGGCCATACGCGTCCGGCCAGAAGGCCACGGTTCCGTCGCCGCCCGCAACCGCGGTCCAGTAGAGGAAATAGACCGGCAGCTTCTTCTCCAGCGGCATATAGGCGGTTCCGCCCGTGTCGATGGCGGCGACGATCTTCTCCATCGCCGCCAGATCGGCCGACAGCGCCAGCGAGGCCAGCGGCAGGATCTTCTCCACCCGCACGCAGCCATGGCTGAGATGGCGGTCCTGCCGCGCGAAAGCGGTACGCGCAGGCGTGTCGTGCAGATAGACATCGAAGCGGTTGGGCAGTTCGATCTTCACCTGCCCCAGCGCGTTGCCGGGCCCCGGATGCTGGCGCACGCGATAGGGAAAGGTTCCCGCCGGGATCGCCTGCCAATCCACTGTGCGGCCATGCGGATCGCCGGGCGGCCCGTTCAGGAGCACCATGTCCTGGCTGGCGAGATAGCCGGGATCGCGCTTGAGCTTGGGCAATATCTCGCGCGCCGCGATGGAGACGGGCACGTTCCAGGGCGGGTTGACCGTCAGCCCGGCCGCCTCGGCGCGCAGGATCGGCGTGCGGTCGCGCGGCCGCCCGACAACGACGCGCGAGCGCAGCACCTCCTGATCCTTCAGGATCAGACTCAGCTCCGCCGAGGCGGCGTTGATCATGATGCGGTCGGGTTCCAACCGGCGCGGCAGCCAGCGCCAGCGTTCCATATTCGCCAGGATCGTCTCCACGCGCGCCTCAGCCGGAACATTCAGCGCCCGCAAGGTGGCGGGGCCGAGGATGCCGTCGGCCTCAAGCCCGTGCAGGCGCTGGAACCGGATGAGCGCGGCCGCAAGCGCGGGCTGCGGCGCGCCGGCGATGGTCTCATCTTCGAAGGCGAGCCGCCGCCACAGAAGCGTGAGCGGCTTGGGCTGCGTGTAATCCCTGGCGGCGCCGGGGAGTTGCGGCCAGCCGCCCGCGGCGGCGATGGCGCGATAGCGGGCCAGGGCCGTCTTCAGCCGGGCATAGTCCGCATGCGGCGGCATGAGGCGCGCGGGCAGCTCCCGCAGCCTGTCCTCGCGCAGCGCCTGCTCCACCACGGCTCGCGGATCGAAATCGGGCGCGGGCAGCACCACATCCCGGTCCAGGGTCCGTAAGCCAGCGCGGCCCAGCGCCAGATCGCCCGCCCAGGCCGAAAACGCCTGCGCATCGGCCGCCTCATAAGCGGCGGGATCGAGCCCGTCCTGATCGGCTTGGCGCAACAGGGCGGCGATCCGACGCATCTGCTCCGGCCCGGCCTGGGAAAAGGCCGCCGAACCGGCGATGCCCAGGAGCGACAGCACCAGGGCGATGAACAGGACTGTCTTTCTGGTCCGCGCCGTCATGCGTCCGCCATCTCAGCCGGATTATACAAGGGCGATAACGCCGAAGACAGCCCGCAGGGCACATGCGGAAACCGTCACGGCACCAGCACCGCCGCGCCTTCGAAGCGGCCCACGCGCAGATCCTCCAGCGCGCGGTTCGCGTCGGCAAGCTTGTAGAGCACCGTCTGCACCTGGATGCCCGCCTGGGGCAGGATGGCGAAGAAATCGGCCGCATCCTGGCGCGTGAGGTTGGCGACCGAGGTCAGTTCCCGCTCCTGCCAGAGCAGGTCATAGGGAAAGCTGGGAATGTCGCTCATATGGATGCCGGCGCAGACCACCTTGCCGCCCTTGCGCACCGCCTTCAGCGCCAGCGGCACCAGCGCGCCCACAGGCGCATAGATGATGGCGGTGTCCAGCGGCTCCGGCGGCGTCTCCCCGGATTCGCCCGCCCAGTCCGCGCCCAGATGGCGCGCGAAGGCCTGGCTCTTGCGGTCGCCGGGACGGGTGAAGGCGAAGACGCGCCGCCCCTGCCAGCGCGCCACCTGCAGGATTATGTGCGCCGCCGCGCCGAAGCCATAAAGTCCCAGAATGCGGCCCGGCCCCGCCATCGCCAGCGAGCGCCAGCCGATCAGCCCGGCGCAGAGCAAGGGCGCCAGCGCCGTATCGTCGCCTTCTTCGCCCAGGGGAAAGGCATAGCGGGCATCGGCGATGGCCATGGTGGCGAAGCCGCCATCGCGCGTATAGCCGGTGAAGAGTGGATCGTCGCAGAGATTCTCCCGTCCCGCCCGGCAATAGGCGCAATGGCCGCATGTGCGCCCCAGCCAGGGTATGCCGATCCGCTGCCCGATCTTCAGATGACCGGCGCCCGCGCCCAGCGCGTCGATGCGGCCCACGATCTGGTGACCCGGCGTGACGGGATAGCGGATATCGGGCAGTTCGCCATCCAGCACATGCAGGTCGGTGCGGCAGACGCCGCAGGCGGCGACGCGAAGGCGCACCTCGCCCGCGCCGGGTGCACGTTCGGGCAGCGCGGTCCATTCCAGCGCCCCGCCCGCCCGCATCAGCCTCATCGCATGGAACATGCCGGCGGCTCCGTCGGCGGCGATTGCGGATAGCGGGAGAGGAAATGGCGCAGCGCCGCCATCAAGAGCGCGGCGTGACGGTTGTCGCCCGCCGCCAGGCTGGCGCGGATATCGTCCACCAGCATCTGCCGGATGCGGTCGCGCCCCTTGGCCTCGTGCAGCAGATAGGAGCCCAGCGTGGCCGCCGCGATCTCCGGCAGATGCTCATGCTCGGCGATGGCCGCCACCTCCGCCGCGGTGAGGCCGCACATGGCGATGCAGTCTTCCAGAGAAATCATCCGCCTCTTCCTGCCCTGGCGTATCCGTCAACCCGTTAGCACCGCGACGGCGCGGCCGGTTTGTGCGGGATCAAGTTCCCCGTCATCAATGTTGATCCAGATCATGGCGGGGGTCCAGCCCGGGCGCTTGACTGGCTCCCTCGTGGAGGCTTCCATGCTCGACATCAATCCGGAAAAGGTCCGGCACATCATCACCGAGGCGCGGATGCTGGATGTGAAGGAAGACGTGACGGATTCCGCCTTCGATGCGGAGGAATTCGAGGATTCCGGCGCCGAAGTGCTGAAGAACCCGGAGCAGGACGCGTCTATGAGGAACTGCGCGAATTCATCCGCAGCCTGGATGTTGACGAGCAGGTGGCGCTGGTCGCGCTGGCCTGGGTCGGGCGCGGCACCTATGACGCGGGCGATTTCGCGGGCGCGCTGAAGGAGGCCGGCCGGGCGCACAACCGGCGCACCGCCGAATATCTGCTGGGCCTGCCGATGCTGGGGGACTATCTCGAGGAAGGCCTCGATGACGTCGAATCCCTGGAGGACGAGAAGGAGGAGGACGATGCGACCGCACCACAGGACTGACGCGCAGCCCCGCGATCATGTCCCGACCGTGCTGCAATATGCGGTGAGCGCGGTGGGCAGGGAATGGGTCCTGAGCTGCGAGAGCGTGCCGATCGCCAGCTTTGCCAGCCGCACCGCCGCACGGCGCGCCGCCAGGGCGCATGTCGCCGCCGCCAGGGCGCGCGGCGATTGCGGGCTTTTGACGATGGAGGGCGCCGATGCCGCATAAGACATCCGATCGGGCGGGCATGGTGCGGCTGCGCCGCGGCACCTGGCTGGCGCTGTGCGACGGCGGCAAGGCGGTGCTGGCGGAGAATACCGGCAGCCACGACCATCCCAGGCTGGAGAACCGCGAGGTGCTGCTGAACGACAATCCGCCGGCGCACCAGCTTGGCAGCGAGCGCCCCGGCCGCGTCTTCAGCAGCGTCGGGAAACGGCGCGCGGCGGTGGAGCAGACCGACCTTCATGCCGAGGCCGAAACGGATTTCCTCAAACGGTTCGCCGCGCGGATAGACCAGTGCGCCGCCAAAGGCCATGACGACATCATTCTGGTCGCCCCGCCCCAGGCGCTCGGCCTGTTGCGGCCGCACCTGACCGGGCGGGCGCAAGGGGCTCTGAGCGCGGAGGTGGCGCGCAACTATGTCCGGCTGCCGCTGGACGAGGTCGCCCGCCGCCTCGCCATGGCGGAATTCGACTGAGACGGCGGCGCCCGCGACTTGCAGGGCCGGATACCGGCAAATCGTTTTACGAATCCGGCAGCCCCAGGGCGGACTATTTGAAAGTCAAAGAGCCGGTTACGAAATCTCCTCCGGAGGAGTTCGATAGATATCGCAAGCGCAATTGGAGCCGCGTTCATTCGGACCGGAGAATCGCACAGGCGACTATTACGAAAAAGCTGAAGACGTTTGCGAAGGTGGTCGCGTATGTAAGGGATCAACTCGGCAAAGAGGAACGCCACGGCCTGACCGGAGCGCTCCTGACGCGCAGGAAGGATTATGCTCTCGCGGGCGGAGCAGACGCCGGATTTGTGCGATTGAAATGCGCCAATGAAGATCATCCAGCCTGGAAGGTGAGCACCGAATGCCTGCTCGGCCGGCGAAGCTGGTGCGGGCATTGCCGCAGGAGTGTCAAAAAGACACCGCAGCAGGTCGAAAAGGAGCTTGTGCTGCGCGGGCTTCGCCTGCTTTCGCGCTACGAAAACGCGAACGCCCCCATCACGATAGGATGCATAAACGGTCACACTTCGACCGCGACCTTGAGCAAGATCGTCAATAGCCATAGCGGGTGCCCGCTTTGCCACGGCTCGCGTGAGGAGGCGATTGTCCGGCACTATCTCGAACATCTCCTGGGCCTGAAATCCGACCAGGTCCGTAAGCGGCCGGCATGGCTTAAGGCCATTTCCGGCAAAGCGCTCGAACTCGACGGCTTCTGCTCGTCCGAAAAAATCGCATTCGAATATCAGGGCTACCAGCACACCAAGCAGGCTGGCTTCACCGGGGGAAATATGCGGGCGATCCAGGCCAGGGATGCCCTCAAAAGCGAGGCGTGCAAGCGGGCGGGCGTCCGCCTCCTCATCATAGAGCATCTGCGCCGGAACTGGACCGATGCGCAGGTGGCGGCCCATGTCATGCGGTCCATCCTGCGTGCGAAGATGCACCCCGTCTGTCCCGTCGAACATGTGCCACGGTTCATCCGTTCCGAACCCGGGAAGCTTGAGGCCTTGCGCCTCGCGGTCGCGCAGAAAGACGGGATTTTGCGTGCCGACGTCTACCGTGGATATCATAGTCCACATCTGATCCAGTGCAGCGCCGGTCACGAATGGGGTGGTTCGCCAGCGAGCATTTTCCGCGGATGCTGGTGCCCGGAGTGCGGCAGGAAGAAAACCTCTCAAGCCCTGCGCGAAGCGTTGCGGAGGAGACAGCAAGTCCTGAAGGCCCAAAAGCAGGGGATCATATGTTCGACCGTCGAGGCGCGCGGCGGCAGGCTCCTCGATTCCGATCAGGACGGACCGAACTGCTATCGGGTCCAATGCTTGCGTTGCGGGCACCACTGGAACACGAGTGGCGCCAGCCTGATGGCCGGGCATTTCTGCCGGAAATGTCACATCCAGAAGCTCATCGCCGCGGGACGGAAAGCCGCGGCGGCCCGCCGCAAAGTGCCTTCGGGTATCCTGTTGAGCGCCTCAAGCGCACAGGATTGACGGCATATGGCGGCTTAGAGCTCGGCCAGGCGGTTCCTGGTATCGCCGAAGCTCTCCAGCCTGACGCCATACCGGTCCATCAGCGACAGATAGAGGCTCTGCATGCGGCGGTTCTCGTCGCCGGCCTTGAGATAATTCAGCGCCCGTCCGGTCTTGAGCGTGCCGCCAAGGCCGCCCGCCAGCACCACCGGCAGGCGGGAATTGTCGTGACTGCGGCCGATCCACATGTTGGAGAGGAACATCAGGCAGGAGTGATCCAGCACCGTGCCTTCGCCTTCCTGCATGCTGTCCAGCTTGCCCGCCAGATAGGCGAACTGGGAGAGATGGAAGCGGGCGATGCGCTCATAGCCGTCCGAATTGTTGTTGTGGGAAGCGGCGTGGTGGCCTTGGGCCACATCCAGGAAGGGATAATACATGGCCGAGAGGTCGCGGGTGGTGATCAGCGAGGCCACCCGGGTCTTGTTGGTCTGGAAGGCGATGGCGATGATGTCGCACATCAGCCTGGCATGCTCGCGCAGATCTTCCGGCAGGCCGCTGGCCGGGCGTTCCATATAAAGAGCGTTCATGTTCTTCGCCTTGGCCGCGTCGTCGGCGCTGTCCTTGGCGTTGCGCATCACCTCGACCCGTTTTTCCACGTCGCGGACGGAGGTGAGAAACTCGTCCAGTTTGGCGCGGTCGGTGCTGCTGATCCTGCGCGACAGGTCGTTGGCCCGGTCCTTGACCCGGTCCAGCACGCTGAGATTGAGCAGGCTGCCGCGATTGTCGAACAGGCTGTCCCAGGCCAGGGAGGGATAGACTTCCAGCGGCACCGGCGAATCCGGCGACTGCCAGGAAATGTGCGAGGAATAGGCCAGGCTGAAATTGGTCTCGTGATAGCCGGTCATGGGCTGATCGCAGGACAGCACGATGGAGGCCTGCGGCGTGTCCTGGCCGGTGGCATTGGCGATCATCTGGTCCACGCTGATGCCGGAATGGATCAGCGCGCCCTTGGCGATGGGCACACCGGAAAGAAGGCTGCCGGTCTGGCCCGGATGGATGCCCTGCCCCACCAGGCTCGGGACATAAAGCCCGTCCAGCACATTGATCTTGGCCTTGAGCGGCTCCAGCGGCTGCAAGGTGCGGCTGAGCGTCATGCCCACCCCTTCGCCCGCGGCGCTCCAGTGATCCTCATGGATGCCGCAGCCGAAGAAGACGACGCCGAAACGCTTGGGGAAATCGGCGGCTATGGGCGCCTGGGCCATGGCGCTGACCGATTCCAGCCAGGGCAGCGCCATGGCGCAGCCTGCGCCGCGCAGAACGGCGCGGCGGGAAAAGGCGCGGGAGCGGAAAGGAGTCTTGGGCATCAGCGTTTCTCCTTCGGCAAGTTGATCTTCTGCAAGGGGTCCGGGGCGGCGGGCGCGGCGGTGCTGGCCGTGGCAAGGACGGGCACACGCTGGTTGCGGAATTGCGGGCTGAGGACGATGGTCTCGATCAGGCTGCTGAAGCGATAGTCCTTGGCGGCGAGATTGGCCTTCATCCTGTCGAGCAGCGCTTCGTCGGACAGTTGCAGCGAGCGGCTCAGGGCATAGGCCAGCAGCTTGCGGCTGATATTGTCGATGAAATTCTCCTGCCGGTGATCCTTGATGAAGGCCTTGAGGCCGGGCACGCCCGTGCCCTGAACCTCGCCGGGGAAGGTCACCAGCGTATCGACCGGCCGGCCGGCCAGGTCCTTGTCGCGCGCCTCGCCCACCGGCCCGAACCCTTCGAAGGCAAGCCCGAAGGAATCGAAACGGGCATGGCAGGCGGCGCAGATCGGATTGGCGCGGTGCTGCGCCAGGGTATCGCGCACGGAGAGTTCGGTCTTGGACTCGTCCTCCGGCAGCTCCGGCACCACCGGCGGCGGCGGCGGGATGCGGATGCCCAGGACCTTCTGCACCACCCAACTGCCGCGCTTGACCGGCGAGGTGCGCAGGCCCGGCGAATTCTGGGTCATGAACACCGCCATGGGCAGCAGGCCGCCACGGTCATAGCGCGAAGCGCCGTTCACCCGCACCCAATCGTCATTGCCGCCGCTCACCGCCGGCATGCCGTAATGCTTCGCCAGCACCGGATTGACGAAGGTGTGGTCGCCGTAAAGCATCTCCAGCACCGAACGGTCGTTGGCGATGATATCGGCGACGAAGCGCACCGGCTCCTGGAACATGGCCGAACGCAAATCGTCGGTGAAGCCCGGAAAGCGCTCGCGGTCCACGGAGTTGGACGTCTCGAACTGGCGAACCCCCAGCCAGTTGGCCGTGAATTCGGTGGCTAGGCCCATCGCCTTGCCGTCCTTCAACATGCGCCGCGTCTCGGCCAGCAGCATCTGCGGCCGGGTGAGATCGCCCGCCGCGGCATGCCGCGACAATTGCGCATCCGGCATGCTGGACCAGAGGAAATAGCTCAAACGGCTGGCCAGGCTGCTGGCCGGCAGCGGCCGGGCGGCGAAGGTCCTGCCGTCCGCCGCCTTGGCGGCGCGGGCGCCGGCGGAATCCAGGCGATAAAGGAAATCGGGCGACATCAGCACCGCCACCAGGCAATCGCGGATCGCGTCTTCGTGGCTGAGCTGGTTCCGGGTACGCAGCGTCTTGTAATGCGCGACCAGGTCGGCGCGTTCGGCTTCCGTCAGCGGCCGGCGCCAAGCGCGGGCGGCGAACGCCTGAAGCGCCGCGATATGCCGGGGCTGGGCGGTCAGGCGCGCCTTCTCGACCTTGCGCAGGGTCGCGTCCTTGAGTGCGAAATGCCAGCGGATCGCCTTCTGCGCCTCGGCCACGTCATTGGCCGGATCTGCGGCGGCCTTGGCTAGGTGCTTGTCGCGCAATTCCATCACCACCGCGGTGTCGGTGATCTTGCGGCCCAGCGGCCGCGGCAGGCCGGCTTCGGCGCCCTTCCCGTCCACCTGCCCGGCATTGTTCAGATAATATTGCGTCCAGGTGTTGGCGGTCTGGTCGGCATAGAAGTCAAAATTCCACCACAGGCGGTCCAGCTCCTTCTGGCCCTTTTCATCCAGGATAAGCTGCATCAGCGCGGTGTCGTCGCGATAATAGCCGGCCGTGTTGTGATAGCCGGCGGAGAGGAAGCGGCCCTGGTCCTCGGAATTGTCGGGCCAGTAGCGGCCGCGCTCGCTCACCACGAATGTATCGGGAAAGACCGAGGCGAAACGGGCGAACGCCTTCTGGTAGCGGTCCTTCTGGCCGGCGGGATAGATGAGGTCGGCATCGCCGATGCGGGCATTGTGCATCAGGATCGCCCAGCGCGGCGAGGCGTCGGCATGCAGGTTCGGGAAGCGCGGCACTTCTATGGGCCTGGGCGCGGGCGCATTGTCGGCGCGCAGCGCGGCGGGATCGCTGCTGCGGTGATGCTGCGCATATTGCTCCAGCCGCCAATTGTGCAGGGGCTGGGCCTGGCCCGGCAGGCCGCGCACGCGCGGCGCGGCGAACTGCATGGCGGTATGCGCGCGGATTTTCCTGACGAACTCGCGCATCGCCACGGTCTGCGCCGGAAGGCCGGCGCGGTTCGCCGGCGCGGGCAGCGCGTTCCACATCGCCTGCAGCTTGGCCACCGGGCCGATCGCATCCTTGTCGTGCAGGATGCCCCAGACCATGGGCAGGTATTTGGCGCTGAGCTTCATCTCTCCGGCGATGGACGCCAGCGTGGCCTTAGGGATTCCGAGCGTCGCGCGATGGCGATAGCGCCAGGCGGCCTCGAAATATTGCGCATAGTCGGTGGGCTGGGCCCGGTAGAAGGCCAGAATCTGCTGGATGGCGTATTTCTCGCGGTCGGTCTCCACCCGCATCGGATGCGGCGCGAATTCGATACCGTCGGCGGTGAAGACGGCATGGTCAGCGATAGCGCGCGCCGCCTGCAGATACTTGTTGAGCAATGCGGGCGACATGGTGAGGGATTCACCGGAATTGTCGAAGCCGGCGGTATTGGCGGGATCGACCGGGAATTGCTTCGCCACCTGTAGGTCCTGCCCCGTCAGGTCGCGGATGGTGGCGTTGTATTCGGCGTTGGAGAGGCGGCGCGCCAGCACGATCCCCGGATCGCCGGCGCCCTTGCGCAACGCCTCGGCCCGCACCGAATGGACCCAGGAGACGAATTGCTGCGCCAGCTCGGGCGGCGGCGCCGGCATGGTCCGGGGCGGCATTTCCTTCGCCGCGACACGCTCGGCGGCCAGCGACCAGCTTGCGAAATCCGCCGTCACCTGGTCGAGCGCGGCATAGGACTTCAGGTCGAGACCGCCCGCCGGGGTTTTGCCGCTGTGGCAACCGCTGCAATAGCGGGTGAGGAAAGGCTGCACCTCGCCGATGAATTGCGCCTGGAGCTTGGACGGCTCTGCGGCCTGTGCCGCCGTGGCGGCGCAAACGAAAAGAGCGGCAAGGAAGTATTTCATAGCGATGCGTACCTGCCGCTATACGGTGTGTGCCCCAGCCGGACTCAAAGTCGGCGCATATTTGTCAGACTAATCGAGCTTTTGCCCGGGCGCAAAATAATGCGGGTTCCCGCGTTTTTCGCAATTGCGAAAAAACGTGTCTTCACGTGATAAAAGCCGCTTTCTTCAGGCCGGTTCCGGAAATCCGTTTTCTAATCCACCGGCACCAGTCTTATGACCATTCCTGGGGAGGGTGCGGAGAGGCCGATGCCGGTGCCGCGCCCGGTGGGGCTTTGCAGCAGGATGTAGAGCAGGCCGTCGGGTCCGGTGATCACCTGCCGCGTGCGGCCGTAATTCTGGAAGATG
>Ga0180217_1001565_pt1 | contig 24380 bp, 21 predicted proteins | sample eDN3rd37CBELigOP_FD_128521 | JGI IMG/M metagenome (GOLD analysis project Ga0180217, IMG submission 128521) | Enriched Organic Plus compost microbial communities from Emeryville, California, USA - eDNA 3rd pass 37_C BE-Lig OP (version 2) (version 2) ... | reverse complement strand
TCACAACCGTGACGGTCAGCAAGGACACCGCCGGGCGATACTTCGTGAGCCTGCTTTGCGACGATGTGGTCGCCAAAAAGCCCGCTTCTAATGGAAAGGTTGGTGTTGACCTTGGACTTACTCACTTTGCCATTCTCTCCACCGGCGAGAAGTATGTCCGGAATGTGGATCAATCCACGACCGTGACATAAACGCCGCGCGCAAAGTTTTGGCCGCCGGACTGGCGGTGTCAGCCCATGGAGAAGCTGTAAGTCCTGTGTGCATGTAAGTGCGCATCGGCTGGTTTCAGTGAAGTGGGAATCCCCGCTGTTCATGGCGGGGAGGATGTCAAGATGTGTCTCTTTTGTTGTTGGTCAGGCGATTGTAGCGATCAGGATGACCAGATAACTGGCCTTGAGAACTTGACTGTTCACTAATGGTACCGGAATGACTTGGTACTGAACGTATCAGCCGCTGGCGGCAAAATCACTGGAAGGCCATACTGGTCTTTGGGAAGGCTTTCCACGTAAGTCATGAAGGCATCAGCATCAAGGACACCGATGTCCATCCGTCTGCTGGCAGGGATGTTTGCCAGGGTTTGGTATCCATCTCCGCCGTTGGCATTGAATGACAGTACGAAGAGCTTATATTCCCGTCCCTCTTGCAAGGGGACCCACTGATGGATCTTCTGATCAAAGAACTCGATGTTGCTGGCACGGCTTCCCTTGGGTTTCGCCAGGTCAACATCCCAGCGTAAACCTCCCGCATAGGGATAAGGTCCTGAGGCACCACCACCGACCACCGCCTGTAGTCCGTCTTCGATCATGTCATGGACTTCTTTGGCCGTGAGGGTCAGTCGCCAGAGTTGGTTGCCAAACGGCAGAAGCTCAAGGACTTGAGCGGCAGTGACTGTTCCTTCAAGTGGGATCCGGACACCACCGGCACTTTGCAACGATATGTCGGCTCCACCGTAGTGTGAGTTGGCTACTGCCAGATAGGCGTTGGCAACAAGCTGCTGAATATCGCCACCTCTGACGTTCACGAGGCCACGCTGGTTGCATGATGGACTTGATCTACTATAGTCAGGCGTATCCGGTCCGCCTGGTACCCGGCGCGAGCATAGTTCCACCGGGGCAATTGCAACCACGGTTTTTTTGAAATTTTCTACCTTGTCCTTGAAAGGTTGGAGTTTTTGTGAAGCTTCTGGGTCAGGTTTGATCTGAAGCAAGATACCGCTTCGGTAGATAGAATCCTGAAATGCACGCGCATCGTCAGGGCTTGCAGGCTTACCTTCGACCTGGAAATCATCATCTACCAGAACCAAAGGGGATCCGTTGCAACTGATCACTCGCCCCTCAGGATCAAACCGGACTTTGAGTTTGCCAACAATCTGGGCGTATTCCCAGGCTTGTACGATGCAGACCAGATGGCCATCATTGTTTTGCAGAACCGTAGGATATGGGCCGGCTGGTGTACCAATGCCTGTGGTTTTGAGAGCGTCCGGGCCAAGCAGTGTATGGGAGTCGCCACCGATGATGACATCGACGCCTGACAGGCGTTTCGCAAGGTCCAAATCCTTGCTATATCCGATGTGGCTGAGCAGGATGATCTTGTCCAGACCAAGAGCAGTCAGCTCATTGATGGTGCGCTGAGCAGCAGTAAGTTCATCCTCAAACTGCGTTCCTGGGTCAGGGCTGGAAGCAACCTTGGTCTTTTCAGCAATGGTCAGACCGATGATGCCAATTTTTTCCCCATGCCTTTCCACGATCGTGAACGGACGCACTGGAACTTTGCTTCGGGATGAATGCAGTGCTGAATCGTCGGCAAAACGCACATTGGCACTTAGTACTGCAGGCTTGCAGCCAAACTCGCCATTGTCATGAAGCAACTCCAGCCACTTGGCCAGTGCCGAGTCACCTTTATCAAACTCGTGATTACCCAATGCAAAGGCATCAAAGCAAACCAGCTTCATCATGGTGGCATCGGCTTGACCCATTTCACCTGCACGGTTGAAATACAGGGTTCCACTTAGGGCATCACCTGCGTGCAGTTTCAGGACATTGCTGTCTTCTTGTGCAAGCTTGCGAAATGCTGACACTACCCTTGGAAATCCACCCGCACTGACCTTGACTTCTTGCTGAGAACCTGATGCATTTTTGAGCAGCAATGTCCGTGGTTTGTCATCCAGATGCGAGTGATGGTCATTGACATGCAGGATGGTGAGTTCAAACTGTTTTTGAGCTGGAGATGTCTGGGCTAGGACATGGTCGGTTACGGTCAAGCCCGCCATGACGCATGAAAGGGTAATCAGTCCAGAAATGAAACGGGTTCTATTCATGAGGCAATTCTGATGGTACCGGTCTTTTGAGCTGATCAGCGAGGATGGTCTCTCAAAGAGGAATGATATTGCATTGCCTGCCCAGGTTTTGCTTAAGCTGTTACGATGAAAAGATGATGATGGATCACCAGTCAGTAACAAATTGTTTAGTTCTCATATCCAAGAGGGAAAAATGCCGCACTCAAAGTTTTCACATGCCTTGGGCGAGTTGATCGAGGCACAGAAGGCGCTCTTTGAACATCTAGAGAAGATGCATCATGAAGCCAAACGGCAGCAGCAGGCACAAGAGCAGGACTGGAGTCAATACAATCAGCACCGTGAGGAACTGGATGATCTTAATGCGCGTGTCCATGAGCGTACGCAATCCCTGCAAGAAATACTCAAGGAATACGGTTCGCTCTGAACCTTTGCTTATAAGGCCGCAGGGTGAAAAAAATTGATACCATCCACGGCCTTAGCCCTGAGGCTTTCCGTAGCGATTGGTTAGCAAAGGGTGTAGGAAACCAAAAACAAGCTTCTGTGGCAAACTGGCCTATGTTTCAGGGCTGGAATAGGGGGCCTGGAAAAAGGCGCTGCATGATGCAACGCCAATCCGGAAAGCTAGGTGTCAGCAAGCCAGCGGATCCTTGTTAGGATCGTCTGCAGGTGCAATGCCTGCACCATCAATCTTGTTGTCGTTTAATGCTTTCTCAACCAGACCCTGGGCCTTGACCCTTTCCACGAACTCGCGCAGGTATTGCGCTGCGGCTGGGCCACGCGACTTGTTGATGCCCATGGCCTGGCGGATGACCATGAAGCGACCGTCGAGCATGCGCAGGTTTGGCTTGTCCCTGAGATCAGCCTGCAACTGTTGGCGCACACCAGCGGCGACTTCTGCACCATTCTCAAGGAATGATTGCACCACTTGTTGCGAGGTGGCCACCCGGATCAGTTCAGCATTTTTGATGTTGCGGGTCAGGTACAGGTCGTAGGCGCTACCTGTAGCCACAACGATCCTGTTGCCTGCCTTGTCTACTTCATCATTAGACTTGATGGGTGAGTCGTTGCGTACAACATAGGCACCTTCGATCAACACGTAGGGGTGGGTAAAGGCGATCTTGTGTGCACGGTTCGGGTCGATTGCAAAAAAACCAATGTCGGCATCGCCGTTTTCGACGGCTTCAACTGAACTGGCTGCCTTGTCAACCACGACAAGGGACAGTTCCAGGCCAAGTTCCTTGGCCAGGTGGCCCGCGATGTCAACCGAGACACCGCTGGCTTTGCCTGGGCCCAGAGCCTTGGCAAGCACGGCGTTGCCTGTGTTAATGCAAGCGCGCAGCACGCCTGTGGGCGCAAATTGGGAAATCAGTTCCTGATTCATGGCGACCTCTTGATTATTGGTTTTTGATAGTCCGACATGGAAACCTGCGCCAGCTTGCTGCAGGTACCCGCTTTTTCTTCATTTATGGGGCTGAGGATAGCATTGCGCGAGCCGCGGCAAGACAGATTTTTTTGTACATCCAGTCCTTTGGTGATATGTCTTAGCCTATGGGAAGTGGTTGGAGGCCAGGCTTTAAGGATTATGTTCAAGGCTGGCTCAAAACTCACCAGAGCTGTGAGCGTACCGACGGGGGGGTAGGGCACACGGCTGACTCATGTACTTTTCTCTTTGTCAGGAAGGTGGTGATTTGCCGGAAACCCTTCTTGGCGATTTTCACACTCCAGACGTTTTTCAGCTTTTGAGCGATGTCTTTTTGCGTAATCCGTTGCGTAAATTTTGCGTAACAGACTAGCAAAAACAGTGTGTCTTTACTTGTGGAATTGTTTAAGGCATGTCGCCTGCAGGCATCTTGTTTTCATAGCGCTGCCGGCGAAAATTTGCGTAGGTTGGGGATTGCAAGGGTGTTTGAATGGCGCCCCCGGCGTGACTCGAACACGCAACCACCCGCTTAGAAGGCGGGTGCTCTATCCAGTTGAGCTACGGGGACTCCGGCCGGTATTGTACATGCTCTGAAACCAAGCTACATCGCGGCTGAACCTTCATTGTAACGCGAGACACTGATGTTCGGTCTTGGGCAGAACAGAGGCTGGGGCAGTTTGTGGTAGTCTCACTGCTGGGGAAACGGTTGTTTGGTATCTTGAATATTGGATAACTCGAGGGGATTTCGTGCGAATAGGTAAATCATGAGCGTCCAGATCAAAGTCCACCCTAAGAATCCTCAGCTTCGCCTGATATCGGAGGCGATTGAACTGATTGAGTCAGGAGGGATTGTGGCAACTCCGACCGATTCCGGCTATGCACTGGTGTGCAGGTTGGACGACAGGGATGCTGCAGAGCAATTGCGCAGGTTGCGCGGACTGGATGACCGCCATCATCTCACTGTGTTGTGTAAGGATCTGTCAGACATCAGCCTGTATGCCAAGATCGACAATGCTCTGTACCGCCTGCTCAAGCTCGCTACCCCGGGCCCTTGGACTTTTATCCTCCAGGCGACCAAGGAGGTTCCACGGAAAGTATCGCACCCGTCACGTAAGACCATTGGTATTCGTGTGCCGGAGCATCCTGTAGTGCAGGCTCTTCTGAGTGAATCGACCAACACACTACTGTCGACGACGTTGATCCTGCCTGACGAAGATGCGCCTTTGACTGACCCAGATGAGGTCGTGGAAAAAATTGGCAAACGTATTGCCGCCGTGATTGATGCTGGTAGCTGCCCATGGGAGCCCACGACGGTCATTGACTTGAGTTCCGGTGCCCCACAAGTCTTGCGTGTGGGACGTGGCGACCCGGCAGCCATAGGTCTCTGACCGGTGGTTGCTTCTGGTTCGGTCGTAAACAGAGAGTTGTATGAGTGACTTAATACAGACAATTGCCCTTTATGCACTGCCAGTCATCTTTGCCATTACCGTGCATGAGGCGGCACACGGCTACGTTGCCAGAATGTTCGGGGACATGACAGCTACCCAGGAAGGCAGGGTGACACTCAATCCCCTGGTGCATATTGATCCGGTGGGAACCTTGCTGGTACCACTGGGCATACTCCTGATGTCCAAGCTGATGGGCGGGCCGCCCATGCTTTTTGGTTGGGCCAAGCCTGTGCCAGTGAACTTTGGACGGTTAAGAAGGCCCAAGCAGGACATGTTGTGGGTTGCTCTGGCTGGGCCAGGTGTCAACCTCTTGATGGCAATCCTCTGGGCAATGGCGTTGCGCTTGATGTTCGAGTCTGGCATGGGGTTTGACAGTTTCTGGTTCCAGATGGCCCTGGTGGGGATCCAGATCAACCTGGTGCTCATGGCATTGAACTTGTTTCCATTGCCCCCGCTTGATGGCGGACGTATCGTATTCAGCCTGTTGCCCAACCATCTGGCCTGGAAATACGGTCGCATCGAACCCTATGGCATGATGATTCTGATAGTCCTCCTGGTGACAGGGGTGTTGTGGTCGTTGCTCATGCCAATCCTTGCTTTTGGTGAGTGGGTTGTTCAATTATTCTTGTAACGATGTATCTTGCTCGCTCGTTCCGTTAAACTAGCGAGCATGTCATTTTCATATCAGCCTGGATGAACCAGGTTTTTTGCGAAATTTTTGGCCATGACCACAACAGATACAGCACAAACGTCCGAATATCCCCGTTTTAGGGGAAGTATGGTTGCTTTGGTAACGCCCATGCATCCTGATGGTAGCCTTGATCTCGATGCTTATAGAAAGCTGATCGACTGGCACGTTCAGGAAGGCACGGACGCATTGGTGGTGGTAGGAACGTCGGGTGAGTCACCGACGGTGGATGTCGACGAACATGCCGAACTCATCCAGGTGGCTGTCGAGCATGCTGCGGGTCGTATTCCCGTGATTGCCGGCGTGGGTGCGAACTCAACTTCAGAAGCCATTCATCTGGCTGAGCATGCCAAGAGGGTCGGCGCTCAGGCAGGTCTGTCAGTGGCACCTTATTACAACAAGCCGTCGCAGGAGGGCTTGTACCGTCATTTTGTTGCAATCCAGGAGGCGGTCGGGCTGCCGACAATCCTGTACAACGTCCCTTCAAGGACAGTGTCCGATCTGACGCATGAAACTGTCATCAGGCTGGCACAGGTGCCGGGTATCATCGGCATCAAGGAGGCTACAGGTGACATGGGCAGGGCAGCATTGTTGCTCAAGGATGCACCGAAGCACTTCCAGGTGATCAGTGGGGACGATGCAACAGCGGCTGCTCTGATGTTGATTGGTGGTTGTGGCAACATTTCGGTGACAGCTAATATCGCACCGCGCATGATGCACGAGCTTTGCATGGCAGCAATCGATGGCGATGTGCAGCGTGCGCGTGAGTTGAACATCAAGCTTGCAAGGCTGAACAAGCTTCTGTTTCTTGAGGCCAACCCGATACCTGTCAAATGGGCACTGGCTCAGATGGGAATGATCGAGACCGGGATTCGTCTGCCTTTGTGCGAATTGAATCAGCAACATCATCAGAGCCTGCGGGCTGCAATGCAGGAGGCAGGTTTATTGTGAGTAGGATTTCAGCACGTGGCGTGGGGTACGTCGTCAAACTCTCATGCCTGGCAGGTTTGGTTGTTTCCCTGACGGCATGCCAGACACTTCGTGAAACACTCAGCGGGGACAACGCGGTGGATTACAAGTCGGTTGTCCGGACTGATCCTTTGAGCATTCCGCCAGACCTTACACAGGCAGCTTCGGATCCCCGTTACCGTGCTCCTGCGACCGGGGTTACCACATATTCGCAGTATGAGACCAGGAAGGCCGAGCAGAAAGGTTCGTCCGGCTTGACCCAGGTCGCTGTGTTGCCAGACTACCCGGGCATTGAGGTCAAACGCGACGGCTTACGCAGATGGCTTGTCGTCTCCGAGTCTGCCGAGGCGCTTTTCCCTAAAGTCGAGGAGTTCTGGTACCAGAACGGCTTTAACCTGGAGGTCATCGATCCCAAGGCCGGCCTGATGGTGACCAATTGGGCAGAAAACCGCGCCAAGATTCCAGAATCCTGGATGCGCCAGTTGCTGGGTACGTTGATTGACCAGGTTTATGACAGTGGACAGCGAGACAAATTCCGTACGGTCTTTGAGCGTGATGGGGACAAGACCATCATTTATATCAGCCATCAGACCATGGTTGAGACCCGGTATGGTATTGAAGCTGACCAGGTGCGCTGGGAGTGGGGCAAGGAAGATCCGGGCCTGAACGCTGCCATGCTGGCAAGACTTATGGTCTATCTGGGTGAGACTGACGAAGAGGCACGCCGCAAGATGGCACAGGCCAAGGCTGAAGAGCCGGCAAGAGCCTCTGTTGTCGACCAGATCGAGGCTCAAGGCCAGCTGACAATTGATGAAGGCTTTGACCAGAGCTGGCGCAGGATTGGCATGGCATTGGATGCTGGTAACTTCGCCGTTGAAGACCGAGACCGTTCAACTGGTGATTACTATGTCCGCTATGTTGATACCGATACTGGCGAGAAACGGGAAACACCGTCATTCTTCGCAAGGCTGTTTGGTGCCAAGGCACCTGCTCCTGCCGAAGTATTCAGGATCAACCTGACCAGCGAAGGTGATCGTACTGTTGTCAAGGTCTATGACAGCAACGGTCAACTGGATACAAGTCCAACGGCCAAGCGTTTGCTGGAGGTTCTGGCCGAAAGGCTGTGAACTGGTGACGTCAAGCAGAAGGGCTGCCAGGAGGCAGCCCTTCTGCTTTCAGGGAGTTGCAAGCTTCTGGTTCACTCCGATCCAGTTCATCTGACATCAGTCCGGAATATAGTGAATCCAGCCTGATTCAAGCCATTGCGACAGGCACTCCAGTGTGTTTTGCGGTAGTCTTTTTGCCTGAGTTGCAGTAATGTTCAGAGTTCTGTTGTCTGCCAGTTGTTGCAACAGCGGTGTGACTGGCACTGGTGCAAGTTCACCGTTGATAAAAAGACTTTTATCACGGTACAGCATCCTGGTGCGGCGATCCAGACGCCATGAGCCAGCAGCACGGCGTTGTTGGAACTGATCCAGCACTTCATCATCAGGGTAGTCAAAGACCGCTATCGGGTTGGGTTCGGTGAGCCAGCAGCCCAGGAAGCGCACCGCAAGCGTCTCATCATCCAGCTTGATTTTCCTGATCGCCTCCAGGGTAGCTTCGATAAGGCCAGGAGGAATCAGAGCGCTTTGCGCAGTTGCTGGTTGCTCGGGATCCTTGTAATGTTTGTCCAAGGTAGGGCCTGGCAAAGGTGGGTCGGAGTACATGCCACAGCCAGCACCGTTGCGTGCCGCAATCTGCTCGGCCGCGGCCTCAAGCATCCCTTGTGCCAGTGTTGCTTGCTGTGGCGATCTGAAGCCGACTGACAGCGTCATGCAGTCATTGCTCATGGCAATGCCATCATGTGCTGCATGCGGTGGGAGGTAAAGCATGTCACCTGGCTCAAGTACAACATCTTGTTCAGGTTCAAAGTGCTTCAGAATTTTCAGCGGTAGGCCTTCGACCAGCGTAAGGTCTTTCTGCTGGCCATAGCGCCATCTCCGTGTGCCTTGAGCCTGGATCAGGAACACATCGTAACTGTCGAAATGCGGTCCAACGCCACCACCTTCTGTTGCTATGGAGACCATCAGGTCGTCGAGTCTGGCCGAGGGAATGAAATCAAACGTATGTAAAAGTTCGCTAGCGTTGTCATCATGCAGATCGATGCTTTGCACTAGCAGTGTCCATCCCGGTTCTTTCCTGGCCGGAAATCTGGAGAATGGGCCGTGCTCCATTTGCCAGGATCCATTTTCTTGCCAGATCAGTCGGGATTCGACATCGTCCTGGCGGGCGAGTTTTTTCAGAGCCGTGGTATTCAAGGGCGGTTTGATGTCCTTGAATGCGCCACGCACAAGAAGAGGCTTCTTTTGCCAATAGAGTTTCATGAAGTCCCGAGGTGAGAGACCACCCAGGATTTCGGTTGGCATGTCGATGGGTAGTTTGCGATGGGATGAAGTGTTCACGGTAGCATCTGCTTTAAGGAGTAGAGGATTTCCAGGGCCTGGCGCGGAGAAAGGCTGTCCGGGTCGACTTGGGAAAGTTTCTGAGCGATCTCAAGAAGGGATTCATCTGCGCTGGCATCAGTGGCTTCCTGGGACTGTGGCTCTGGTGCAAAAAGGCCCAACTGAGGTGTGGGGGCGCCTTGGGCTTCAAGGCGCTCCAGCTCTTTGCTGGCATGGCGGATGACGCTTGCAGGCAATCCGGCACGTTTTGCAACCTCGATCCCGTAGCTTCTGCTGGCCGGACCATCCCTGACTTCGTGTAAGAAAACAATCCCGTTGGAAGAGTCAGCTGCGGCCAGGTGTACGTTGGCACTGCAGGGGTTTTCCGAGGGTAGTCGGGTCATCTCGAAATAGTGGGTCGCAAAGAGTGTCAGGGCCCTGTTGTGGTTGAGCAGCCTGTTGGCAATCGCCCAGGCCAGTGCCAGTCCGTCATAGGTGGATGTGCCGCGGCCGATCTCATCCATGATCACCAGGCTGTGCGCGGTGCTAGCTGACAGGATGGCTGCGGCCTCGGTCATCTCCATCATGAAGGTCGAGCGACCTCCGGCGAGGTCATCTGCCGCACCGATTCTTGTAAAGATCCTGTCGATGCCGCCGATAACGGCACGTTTGGCCGGGACATAGCTGCCAGTCCTAGCCAGCAGAGCAATCAAGGCCACTTGCCGCATGTAAGTTGACTTACCGCCCATGTTTGGTCCTGTTACCACCAGAAGCGAGCGTGTCGGAGCCAGATGGCAGTCGTTAGGAGTAAAGCGCTCGATGGTACTTTCGACAGTTGGATGGCGACCTGCTTCAATGTGGATTTCACTGGCGTCAGAAAGCTCAGGAGCCGTCCAACCGTGCTTGCGTGCATGCAGGGCAAAGGCATGCAACACATCGATCTGTGCCATGGCTGCTGCAGCTTTGCTCAGCTCGGCGCTAGCAGGCAACAGTTGCTCAAGAAGTTGCTCATAGAGCCACTTTTCCCGAGCCAGGGAACGCTCTCGCGCAGACAGGATTTTGTCTTCCCATTCCTTGAGCTCGGGTGTGATGTATCTTTCAGCGTTCTTCAGGGTCTGGCGACGACGGTAGTGTTCAGGTACCTTGTCAGCCTGGCCTTTGGAAACTTCGATGTAAAAGCCGTGCACCCGGTTGTATTCTACCTTGAGGGTGGAAATGCCAGTGCTTTCACGTTCTTGCTGTTCGAGCTTGATGAGGAATGTTCCCTGGTCTGTCGTCAGCGCCCTCAACTGGTCAAGCTCAGCATCGAAACCGTCGGCAATCACGCCACCGTCACGAACTTGCACCGATGGTTCCTCCGCCAGCGCACTGGCAAGGAGTTTCGCAATGTCCGGGTTGATGTGCAGATGTTGGGTCAGTTCTGCGAGGTTGCTTAATGAATGGGGTTGGAACTGCTCCAGTGCACGAATGAGTTCCGGCAACTGCCGCAATGCATCTCGCAAGCTGGCAAGTTCCCTCGGTCTGGCGGTCTTCAAGGCAATCCTGGTGCTGATCCTTTCCAGGTCTGGCCATTGACCCAGGACTTTGTTAAGCCGCTCGAGCATTTCGGGTGAAGCGCCTGTGAGAAATGTCGTGACTGTGGCCTGGCGCTCGCGCACAGCCTGACTGTCGCGCAACGGGTGGTGCAGCCAGCGCTTGAGCAGACGGCTGCCCATGGGTGTCGCACAGTGATCGAGCAGGCTGAACAGTGTCGGGCTGTCTTGCCCAGAAATGGTCTCGGTGATTTCCAGATTGCGCCTGGTAGCTGGATCCATGAGCACGTACTGACCGCTGCGTTCGGCCTTGATGCTGGTGATGTGGCTCAGGGACTGTGACTGTGTGCGTATGGCGTAACGAAGCAGCGCTCCAGCGGCTCGAATGCCATTGTCCAGGTCACCCAGGTCGAACCCGTCAAGTGAGTCTACATTGAAGTGCCTGAGCAGTTGTTCACGAGCATTCTGCAGCTCAAAGTGCCAGGTGGGTACCGAGGCAACTGCGCATTTTCTGGGCAGATCTGGTGTGTAGCCGTCCTCGACGATCAACTCAGCGGGTTCGATGCGCGCAAGCGTCGTCTCCACCAGGTCGGGTTGGCATTCTGTCAGAAGAAATTCACCACTGGCGAGGTTCAACCAGGCGATGCCTGCACTGCCAAAGGGTCTACCATTGCGTCGAGCTTGATAAAGTGCAGCCAGGCAGCAGTCAGACTTGCTGGGAAGTAATGCCTCATCGGTCAGAGTACCCGGGGTGATGATACGCACGATCTTGCGTTCGACAGGTCCTTTACTGGTGGCTGGATCTCCGATCTGTTCACCGATGGCTATAGATTCACCAGCGGCCAGAAGTCTGGCGAGGTACTGTTCCAGCGAGTGGACTGGAACACCAGACATGGGGATGGGTTCGCCATTGGACACGCCGCGATGGGTCAGTGTCAGCCCCAGCAATCGTGCTCCTTTGACGGCATCGTCATAAAAAAGCTCATAAAAATCACCCATGCGGTAAAACAGCATCAAGGGGCCTGCCTGCTCCTTGAGCTGGAAATACTGCCGCATCATCGGTGTGTGCTTTTCGAGTTCCTTGGGGTCCAAAGCTAGCTGTTGTTTTTGATTTTCCATTCAGTTGAGCAAATTCGTTTGTCCGTTCCCGAACCGTATCGTTTTCATCTGGGTGTATGGCTACGATTTCCAGTGTGAAGATTCACATGTGCACTCAATATGGTTTCGCAAAGAACCATTTTCCTGTCGGGATACATTCTTGTTCATGTTAAGAACTATCGGTCTATTCAACAAGTTACGAATACCCATCCGAGAAGCTGGGAGGATTCGGCAAACATGCCATCGTGGCATGCAGATGTTGATCCAAAGGCAAGATTCTACGAGGACTACGCCTGAGTGTCCGGATACGAGACGTTTCGTGGCGATGGAATGCTTTCAATGGATTAAAAACCTCAGGCAAGGCATCATTGGCGTTTGTGTTCATTTACACAGGTTGTACAGGGTGTTAGCTTGTGATCATTGGTGATGACAACAAGAGGAAATCCTGAAAGTTGGAGCTAAAAGGGAGGCGTTCGCATGAAGAGCAGTTTTGAGACCAGGCACCTTAAGTAGGTGTCAGGGTTTCTACAGCCGGCATGTCTTGCCGGCTTTGTGTGGACAGGCCAGGACAGCAATGCAGTGGCGGCAGCCATGATGCTTGATCTGGTTCATGACTAACTAAAATGGTGTAGGAAGACAAATGGTAAACAAAATTGTTTCTTCCTTGGAAGAAGCGGTCGCTGGAATTCAGGATGGTTCAACCGTCCTGGTCGGCGGATTTGGTGGGGCAGGCCAGCCTGTAGAGTTGATCGAGGCCTTGATTGATCAAGGCGCCAAGGATCTGGTCGTGGTCAGCAACAACGCTGGCAATGGCGAAACCGGGCTTGCTGCGTTACTCAAGGCAGGTCGTGTACGCAAGATCATCTGCTCATTTCCCAGACAGGCTGACTCCTATGTCTTTGACGGGCTTTACCGTGCCGGCAAGATCGAGTTGGAGCTCGTGCCTCAGGGAACGATCGCTGAGCGTGTTCGTGCTGGAGGCGCTGGTATCGGTGGCTTCTACACACGCACAGGTGTTGGAACTCCATTGGCAGAAGGCCGTGAAATCCGCAATATCAATGGCGTGGACTACTTGTTCGAGTACCCCATTGTGGCCGACGTTGCTCTGATCAAGGCGCGCCAAGGCGACCGCTGGGGTAACCTGACTTACCGCAAGTCAGCACGCAATTTCAACCCTGTATTCGCGACAGCAGCCAAGCTGACCGTAGCTCAGGTGTCGGAAATTGTGGAGCTGGGAGATATTGATCCTGAGGTTGTCGTCACACCAGGGATCTATGTCAAACGAGTGGTCAAAGTCTAGAGCAGGAGTCAAGAGATGGCACGATTAACCCGAGAACAGATTGCAGAAAGGCTGGCACGCGACATTCCCGAGGGCGCGTATGTGAACCTGGGCATCGGCTTGCCGACCCTGGTCAGCAATTACCTGCCGAAAGACAAGGATATTTTCCTGCAGAGTGAAAACGGTATCCTGGCCATGGGGCCGCTCGCACGTAAGGGTGAAGAAGACTGGGACCTGATCAACGCCGGCAAACAACCCGTAACCCTCTTGAAGGGTGGGAGTTTCTTTCATCACGCCGACTCTTTTGCCATGATGCGTGGAGGTCACCTGGATTACTGTGTGCTAGGGGCGTTTCAGGTATCGCGCTACGGCGACCTGGCTAACTGGTCGACGGGCGAGCCCGATGCGATTCCAGCGGTTGGGGGTGCCATGGACCTGGCTGCTGGAGCCAAGGCTACTTACATCATGATGGAGCTTCTCACCAAGGACGGCAAGTCCAAGCTGGTTGAGAAGTGCACCTACCCCTTGACTGGAGTCAAATGCGTCAAGCGTGTCTATACTGATTACGCTGTATTCCAGATTGAGCCTGAAGGCGTGGTCAGGGTGCTTGACGACTGCTCAGGTGTTGGCAAGGATGAACTTCTGCGCATGACGGGTCTTGATCTGGTGTTTGATTGAGCAATCCGGCAACAGGTCATGCTGGCGGCCGGGCTGGTTCGGACTGGCAAGGCTCTCCTTGATGGGCAGCTTTGCCAACCGGCGAATGGGTCTCTTGTTTCATGAGCAATATTTCATCCGAGCACGCTGGTGATCTGATCCTTTTTGCAAAACTGATTGAAGCTGGGAGTTTTTCCCTGGCGGCCAAGCGTCTGGGTATTCCCAAGTCAACGCTTTCAAGGCGCGTGGCTGCCCTTGAGGGGCATCTTGGACAGCGTCTGGTCACGCGTACCACCAGGCGACTGGTGATCACTGACTTTGGTCAGAGGGTCATGGAGCACGGTCGCAAGCTCGCCCAGGAATTGCAGGCCGTTTCTGATCTGGTGCAACTTGAACAGGATTATCCAAGAGGCGTGCTACGAGTGTCGATGCCGCCGGAGATCGTGCAACTGGACCTGACTTCAGTTCTCATGCGCTACTCCAAGCGCTACCCCGAGGTCCGGGTGGAACTGGACATGTCTACCCGTTGGGTTGACCTTTTGGCAGACCGTTTTGATGTCGTGGTGCGCATCGCCAGGCAACTGCCCGATGACAGCACGCTTGTGGCGCGCAGACTCGGGGAAATTGCACTGCACATGTACGCAAGCCCTGAGTACCTTAGGCAGCATGGCACGCCTCTGGATCCGGGAGACTTGGCTTGGCATATTTGCAGTAACTACATCAACAGTTCCGGCGAGGTTGTGCCATGGCGTCTGAGCAAAGGAGCCGAGACTGTGGTGGTTGTGCCAAACAGTCCTCTGGCTTCGAACTCGCCTCAACTGTTGCGTGAACTTTGCCTCAAAGGTGCGGGCATTGTTGTACTGGCCGACAATCAGGCTAGCGAAGCGCTGGAAAAAGGGCAGTTGGTACAGGTTCTACCGCAATGGTCACTGACGCCAGTCACCATCTGGTGCGTGACCCCAGGACGTAAACTGCTGCCGGCACGTACCCGGGCATTTGTACAGATGCTAATCAAGGAAATGGGCAAGACCGTGCTGCGGTAGAGTCAGGACATGGTCGGCCTTGCCCGATGGTGCCAGGCAATTCAGTGTTTTTTCTTCTTGAGGATGGTATTTGCTGTCTGGTAGCCATCTTCAATCAACTGCAGCACCGTGCTCCTTGAGAAGTCGTATGCCCGTGATGGAGGGTCTTGAGGCGTTGTCTCACGGCTGATGCGTGTGATGACGTTGGCAGCGGTCTGACCCATGAGTTGTTGGTACAGTGGTTCACTACGGTAGCGATCGGCAACATCCTGGGGCAGTTCGGCCATCAACAGTTCAATCAGCCGCCTGTGCCTGAGCAGCGAGTCTTCGGTGCGGCGGTTCTGGCGCAGGCGTTCTGAGAAAATGATCTCCTCCCGGCGTGAATAGACATCGATCATGTTTGCAGGCAAGTGTTCGTTTCGACCTGTGAAGAGGTCGATCAGGTAAATCTGCTTTCCGACTTCTTCCAGACGATCCATCACAACGTCAAGCGGAGAGTTGCTGATGATGCCAGCATCCCAGTAGTGTCTGCCATCAATGGTAGTCCAAGAAAATGCCGGTGGCAGGCTGCCGCTGGCCAGAATGTGGTCCGGTGTGATCCGGTCGACATAGCTGTCGAACAGGACAACTTCACTTGTCTGGATGTCGACCGCGGTGATCAGGAGCCTGACCGGGCTCTCGGACAAGCTGTCGAAGTCCACGTATTTTTTGATCAGATCCTTAGCTTCGGTGAAGTCATAGAAGCTGGTCCACTTGTTTGGTGGCTCTCCTTGCCAGAGCATGGCTTGTATCCAGCGAGGGGTGAAGAACCCAGGAACTCCAAAGAGACCGATATGGTTGCTGGCAAGCATCCTGCGCGTTGCTTCGTCACCGAGCGGGGCGGAATAGGTGGAAACTTCATTCCAGAAGCTATCCAGGGCTTCGGCAGCGTGCTCGCGTGCTGATGCAATGATGGCAGCATTGAAGGCACCGATCGATACACCGGCCACTGCATTGGGGAAAATCTTGTGCTCAAGAAGAGCCCTGACTGCACCGCACTCGAATGCGCCATATGAGCCTCCGCCCTGCAGTACAAAGAGCACCTGGCCCGGAATGCAGCTCAAGGCAAATCCGATATCCTTGATCTTTCTGGCGTGTGGCTTCAGGTTGACGCGGTCGCGTATCAGGATTTCTGCAGCGCGTGTGTTGGCATTGGTACGGCCCAGGGCGAAGAAGCCCTCACAGATGTCCTTTTTCAGGTAGAGAACCTCATATGGCGGGTTGTCTACATCCCCACGGCTGATCTTGTGAGACTCGGCCCGAGTCAGACCCAGCACATTGTAGTTTTCTTCGAAAACGTGGCTGAAGAAATAGCTGATATGGGTAAATGGCTCATGGCCACCGGCCATGTTTCTTGCGGCAGCCCGCCCTTGCTTGATGGCATTGTCAAAATGCTCAGTTCTCAGATACTTGCGGAATACGGGATGCCAAGCGTTGGCCACATCGCCTGCGGCATAGACATCAGGGTCGCTGGTCTGCAGGAACTCGTTGACTTTGACGCCATCGTCAAGTTCGATGCCACTTCCTTGTAACCATTCTGTATTGGGGGTGACGCCGGTTCCGATGACCACCAGGTCGCAGCCGATGGTCTTGCCATCATTGGTCACGACAGCAGTAACATGGTCAGTGCCTTCGAAACCCAGAGGTTCACAACCGAGGTGGCAGGTGACACCATGTGCTTGCATCATCTTCTCGAAATGCCTGGATATGTCGGGATGGTGCAGTTTGGAAAGTAGTTGCGACTTGCGCTCAATGAGGGTGACTTGCAGGCCTTTATGCCGCAACAGGCTCGCGATTTCCATGCCGATGAAGCTGCCGCCGATGATGACGGCGTTTCTGGCTGATTCAGTGGCCTTGAGCAAACCAGAGGCATCATCGTAAGTGCGCAGGTAATGAATGCCCTTGAGCGTAGCTTGTGCAACTGGCAACTGGGTTGCCCGGACTCCAGTGGCGATCAGGAGCTTTTGGTACTGTATTTCAAGTAGTTGACCCTCCCGGAGAGCCTTGAGCCGGTGTGTCTTGGTATCAAGATCACTGGCAGAGGTGCCCAGCATGAGATCGATGCCAAGTTGCTCGTACTTTTGAGCAGGTAAGATGGGCGTGAAAATCAGTTCGTCGCTGTCGCGACGGCTGGCCAGCTTTGACAGGGGAGGTCGGTGATAGGGAAGTTGCTGCTCTTGCCCGAGCAGGATGATCTTGCTTTCAGGATCAACCTGACGCAAGGTTTGTGCAGCGCTGGTGCCGGTTGTGCAGGCACCGACGATGACGTACTTTGCCTTGATGACGTCGGATGCTTTTTTCTTGGACGGCATTTCGTTGCTCCTGAAAAAGACGATTGCTGTACGGTGCTGCCTGGCGTTAGCACTTAAAAAACTGCCATGGCCAGGCCTGCGGCAAACAGGGCTCCAAAGTCAGAGCATTGCTTCAGTTGTTCCTGGCTGAGTTTCTTTGGGGCAAGTATGGCCTCAGGTGTCTGAGCACCAGTATTGATGATGAGGGCTGGCTGAATGAGGTTCAGCCGCCATCCTGTTGCGATCCGTTCGATCTGCCTGGCTGCACCGGTACCATCGCTACCAGCACAGATGAGAATGCAGTAAGGTCTGCCATTGATGCGATCGAGTACTTGGTAGTAGGTACGGTCAAAGAAGTCCTTGAGCAATCCACTCATGCTGGCAAGGTTTTCCGGAGTGGCAAAGACCAGGCCGTCGGCGGTCAGGACGTCGTGCGCCTCAGTCTGTGTGGCGTGGCGGCAGATCACTTCCACGCCAGGCTCCAGGTCCGCAGCCTCCGAAAAAGCCCGCACCATCTGTTCTGTTCCACCGGTATGAGAGTGATAGATCACCAGAAGTTTCTTGTTCGGAACACTCATGACGCATCCTGTAGTGGTGTTGCCTTGTCAGGCAATACCATAACAAAAGGTTTCGGAAGATGAGCCAGATACAAGGATTTCTGAAGCTTTAGAGCACTGATTTCTGTTTCTGATCTGAGTCGGGATGTTTCGACCTAGGCTTCAGGGATCTTTCCTCAGAGACTTTCTTGCGTGGAAAGAAAGCGACAAAAAGGTTTCCTGTCCCGTTTTGATATGCATCACCGCTTTCAGGTGTTTTGCTTTTGCCAGGCTTTCAGAACCCGGTATGAACGGTAGCGAATCCTTTGATTTGCTTGTTTTTTAGAAAGCTGAATAAAAGCAAGACACATGGTTGATGTCACCAAGTATGAAATCTGGTTACTTAAGTATAAGTAAATAAGAAATTCGTCTTGGGCAGAATTCCGGCATTTTGCTAACTTTTGCATGTGCAGGGATTCCTGTTCATGAATGATGTAAGCAACAGACAAGACAGCAAAAAACGGATTTGATATGTACCAGCCAACCAGCCTTGACACACAGTTGCTGCATGAGCGTGCTCAACAGTTAGAAGAACAGCTTGACCGCAACCGGCAGGGGCTGATTTCCGATGATGATTTCAAGCCATTGCGGCTGCAGAACGGGCTGTATATCCAGAGACATGCACCGATGCTGAGGATTGCCATCGCCTACGGCATGCTCAGGAGCGACCAGTTGCGAAGGTTGGCCTATGTCAGCCGAACCTATGACCGTGGCTACGGCCATTTGACGACACGGCAGAACATGCAGTTGAACTGGATCGAGGTTGACGATGTGCCCGCAGCCCTGCACAGCCTTGCTGATGTGGGACTGCACGGCATTCAGTCCAGTGGCAACTGCTTGAGAAACATCACCAGTGATGCATTGGCTGGTATTGCACCGGATGAGATCCTGGATCCCAGGCCTTACGCAGAGTTGTTGCGCCAGTGGAGTACATTCCATCCGGAACTTGCGTTTCTGCCACGCAAATTCAAGGTTGCACTGACCGGTACGCCCCAGGATCGCGCATTGGTGCAGGTGCATGACTTGGCCTTTGAGGTAGTCAGGGCCAAGCCGCAGGCGGTATTCAGGGTGCGTGTTGGGGGCGGCCTGGGCCGTACGCCGATCTTGGGGCCGGTTTTGCGCGAAGAGCTGGACTGGCATGATCTGCTGTCCTTTACGCATGCGGTCATGCGGGTCTACAACGAATTGGGCCGACGCGACAATCTGACCAAGGCACGGATCAAGATTCTGGTTCGTACTGTCGGCATCGAAGTGTTCTCGGAGATGGTCGAACGCGAGTTCGAAGTTATCAGGCATGGCCCGGACCAGTTGCACGATGAAGACTTGGAGCGAGTCAAGCAGCGCTTTGTTGACCCTGACTGGAGCAAGGCCAGGAAAGCCACGGTCGATCTCAAAGCCATTGACCCGCAGCAACAAAAGGCGTTTGAGCGCTGGTTAAAACACAACAGGTTGCCACACAGAGTCAATGGCATGGCTGCCGTGCTGATTACTGTCAAAGGTCCTGGTAGGCCGCCAGGAGATCTGACATCGGATGAAATGGATGCGGTGGCCGATGTGGCCGACCGTTATAGCCAGGGCTTCATCCGTGTGTCTCATACACAGAACCTGGTTCTACCTGCAGTTCCAGAAGCAGACCTGCCGATGCTTTATGAGGATCTTCGCGCTCTGAACCTGGCCAAGCCAGTGGGAGGGCTGCTCAATGACATGGTGGCTTGTCCAGGTGGCGATTACTGCGCGCTGGCCAATGCTAGGTCTATTCCAGTTGCAGAAGATATTGCAAGACGCTATGAGGATATTGATGCCCTGGAATCGCTCGGCCCCATTGATCTGAGGATTTCAGGCTGTATGAACAGTTGCGGCCATCACCACATTGGGCACATCGGCATCCTGGGCGTGGACAAGGATGGTAAGGCTTTCTATCAGGTCCTGTTGGGAGGGCACAGCGGTCATGGTGCCAAGGCAGCATTGGGCAAGATCATCGGGCGTGCGTTTGCCGAAGATGAAGTGGCCGATGCCATCGAACTGATCCTTGAGCATTACCTTGAGGTTCGTTTGCCCGGCGAAACTTTCCATGACACCGTACAGCGCCTGGGACACACACCGTTTGCCCAGGTTGCCGATAAGGCACGTAAGCCCGAAAACGTCCGTAGTTGAGCCAGTTATTGTGGAAGCGATTAAGTGAATTCAATGACCATGCAAAACCTGAATCAGAAGCAGTCAGTTGACAATACTGCAGTGCTGCAAGAACAACGAACATTTGCGGTTGAGTTGCGTGGCGGAAAAGTGATCGAAGCAGATGTGCCAGCTCTGGTTCTTGATCCCACACATTCCTGGGAGGAGAACTTCCAGAAGATCCAAGGTGCCGACAGCGTTGCCATTTTTTTTCCCAAGGCAGTTGACGGCAGGGGGTTGTCACTGGCAGCAAGGATCCGAGAGATTTCAGCGCAGATCCAGTTGCATGCGATCGGTGCGCTGCATGTGGACATGATCTACTTCCTGCGACGCTGCGGCGTGGATATCTGCCACTTGCCTGAGAAATCAAAAGCTGTGGTTGACGAGCAGACACAGGCGGTCAAGAAGTCATTGTTGCAGCCCTTTAGCCTGCATTATCAGCAAAGCGCAGACAGCATTGCCGGGCAGTTGGCCGACAAGGTTCAAGTGGTGCTTGGTACCCAGGTGGCAGCATGATGGAAAGACATGAAGTCATGATCGTGGGCGCAGGCCCCGGAGATCCGGAGCTTGTGACACGTGCTGGGTGGAAGGCATTGCAGCAGGCCGAGGTGATTCTCTATGACGCCTTGCTGGATGTAGATGGTTTTCATGAGGCCAATCCCGGGGCGCAGTGGATTGCGGTTGGCAAGCGTGCAGGTGTGGCATCGACCGAGCAGGCTTTTATTGGGCGGTTGCTGGTCAATCTGGCACTGCAGGGAAAAAAAGTGGTCAGGCTCAAGGGAGGGGATCCATCGATCTTCGGTCGTTTGCGTGAAGAACTCGACGCTTTGCACAGCGCAGGGATCGGCGTGCGGATCATCCCCGGAGTGACAGCGGCAAGTTCTACGGCAGCAAGCCTGCAGATCAGCCTGACCGAACGGCAACTCGCGCGTTCAGTCAGCTTTCTGACGCCTGCGCATGCGGCCAATGGCAAAGCCAACGATGCTTGGGTCGATACCGTTCTCAATTCAGATACTTCTGTGCTTTACATGGCCTCGCGCCAGCGTCAGCAGATTGCACAGACCTTGATTTCCAAAGGCATGTCTACCAATACGCCGGTGGCGCTGGTTGAAAATGCCTGTGGCAACGGCGTGCGCCAGGTCATGGACCTGGGGATGATGGCAACCATCGATCCCGAGCAATTCGACGGTCCAGTCTGTCTCATCATTGGTGAGGTGGCAGGGCGATCCCGTGGTGCGCAACGGATTGCGCATGCTGAACAGGCTGTTGCCCATTCGACAGTCCAGATCGGCCACTTTTCATAGGAAAGTCAATGCAAGGCCTGTTGCTTCTGGCGCATGGCTCCAAGTCGAGTCAGTGGACTGCACCCTTTGAAGCTTTGTGCCAGAGGGTAAGCGTCAGTTGCAGGCCAGCTTTGGTTCGACTGGCTTATTTTGAGCATTCAGAACCGCTTCTTGAGCAAGCCGTTGGGGACATGTATGGACGAGGGTGCTCAAGGATACATGTGGAACCGTTGCTGCTTGCACCCGGGTTTCATGTCGAGAGTGACTTACCACAGCGTCTCAAGAAACTTGCAGACCTCTATCCGGTTTCTTTTACAGTCGGATCGGTGCTGATTGAGTCCGAACGAGTCCAGTTGGCCGTTATTGAAAACTGCCTTCAGGCCCTAGGCCAAAGCCACTGACCGATTGACTTTAGTTAGATCGGCTGTTCAGGGGATTTCCTTTCAAAACGAGTCACATGGTGCATTGTTTTGCACCAGTTCCCACGTTGTTGCCCTAAATATCCTACGCTGTTTCCAGCCTGACTCATGCAGTTCAGGTAGTGGGTTTAGCATGCATGCTCAACTTTGGTGCTTTCAGGGTTTCTTAATCTCAGGTTTGCTTGAATATGGTGCATCTATGCTCGCAAACATTGTTTGTCCGGACAAGAAAAGTTGGCACGGTTTGTGCTTGTGTCAGATGTCACGGCAGTAAGCCGAGACATTGGCCTATCGAACACTCTTTGCGGAACAAACACCATGAAAACCAAGCTTTTATGTGCAATGCTGGCCGTAGCGCCAGTGCTGCTTAGCGCTGCAGGTAACGCAAAAGCCGAGGGAACCGACCTTGGGAATGGCTTTGAACTTTCGGGCAACATGACGCTGGTAAATGATTACCGGTTTCGTGGCTATACACAGACAAACTTCAATCCGGCTGCCCAGCTTGGCATTGACTTGAAACATTCATCTGGTTTCTATATTGGTAACTGGAACTCGAATGTGTCCTGGATCAGCGGTGGTTCGCTCGAGATGGATTTCTATGGCGGATGGAGTGGCGAGATTGTTGACGGTCTCTCACTTGACGTCGGTGTTCTGCAATATACCTATCCGGGCAATTCAGGCATGGCTGATTCCCCGAACACGACCGAAATCTACTTGGGCGTGAGCAAAGGCCCATTCGGCCTGAAAGTGTCCTGGGCTCCCACCAACTGGTTTGGCTATGCTGATTCCAAGAACGCTGTGTACCTTGATGGTACGGCAGATTTTGACCTGGGTGATGGCTGGGGTATCGGGCTTCACGCTGGCTACCAGTTCCTGCACAACGTTCAGGATGCCAATGGCAACAACACGAATGGGTACTTTGACTACAAGGCAGGTGTCTACAAGGATATCAAGGGCTGGGTGTTCGACCTCTCAGTGGTCGGTGCATCCACAGACAACCTGATGCTCAGTTCGCAGGGCTACAAGGCAGGACGAGTGGGAGTACTGTTCTCAGTTTCCAAGTCATTCTGATCTGCAGAAAAAGTCATACCAGTTTGATGCCTGACGGTAAGGGCTTTTGCGCAAGCCGCAAACCGATGAGCCGCGGCCCGTCAGGCAGTTTTTGTCAATCGTGCATCTTGGGCGGAAAGAATCTATACCACAGACCATAAGCCCAGCATGCTGCACAGAATGAGAACATCCATTCAAACGAAGAGAACACGAGTAGCGCTGTCGTCGGAACGATCCAAAACGCGATGTCCATGAAATAAAGAATGCTGGCAATGCTGGCGGCCACAAAAAGTATCTTGTTGGCAAACATCTTGGCACCGGCGTTTTCTGGTGGCCCCGCCCATCCTTTTTTTTTCAGGGCATCGGTAGCAAGACGGTGTGACGGGCACTTGTAGTGACCCACAAAACCACGCACAAAACCCATCACAGCCAGAATCGGCATCAAAAATGGCAATCCCAGCAGGGATGCGGTACAAACCACGGATGTGATCAATGCATCAACTCGAGCGGCGTTGGCATGAACCGGTGGAACATCAAATCTGAGCATGATAGACAGACTCCTGCTGAAGCAATCAACAATATATTGAAATATAATATATAAAATTATATATTATTATGCAACAGGAATACTTTTGCTCGAGTGATTGGTACGCCCTGGTTACAAGGCCAGGGGGGTGAAGTTCAGTGCTTGAAAACCCGATAGATTGTCTGCCCCTGGGCATCGATGCCTACAGTGACCGGCATGTCCTTGACCTTGAACTCATAGATGGCTTCCATACCGAGGTCTTCGAATGCGACGAGCCTGGCTGACTTGATTGCTTTGGAAACCAGATAGGCTGCGCCACCCACGGTGACCAGGTAAGGTGTGCCGTGCTTTCTGATGGCATCAATGGCGACAGGACCGCGTTCAGCTTTACCGACGGTTAGCAGCAACCCTGTCTTTTCCAGTAGCACCGGCATGAATTTGTCCATCCGTGCCGATGTCGTGGGGCCAGCAGGTCCAACGGCCTCTCCCTCGATAGGGTCGACTGGGCCGACATAGAAAAGTGCTTTGTTGCGCAGATCGACCGGCAGTGGCTCTCCTTTTTCCAGCATCTGGCATAGTCGGAAGTGGGCGGCGTCACGTCCGGTCAGCAATGTGCCATTCAAGAGTAGACGATCACCGACCTTCCACTGTGCAACCTTCTCTTTGGTCAGGCTATCGAGATCAACCCGAAGACCGTCGTTGGTCGGCATGGTATCGGGAATCCCGGACCAGGTATCCAGGGAAGGTGGGTTAAATTCAGCAGGCTGTTTCCCGTCAAGCTCAAAGGAGATGTAGCGTGTCGCAGCACAATTGGGAATCATGGCTACGGGCTGTAATGCAGCGTGACAGGGTGCTGTAAGAACCTTGACATCCAGGACGGTCTGCAGACCACCCAGACCTTGGGCTCCGATGCCAAGCGCATTCACGCGGTCATAGATCTCAAGACGCAGCGCCTGTTCTGGTGTGAGAGAGGACAGATTCCTGAGTGATGCAATGTCAATTGGGGTAAAGAGCGACTTCTTGGCAAGCGCCATGGCTTGTTCAGGGCTGCCACCAACGCCGATTCCAAGAATACCCGGAGGGCACCAGCCGGCACCCATTCCCGGCAGTTGCTCGACAATCCAGTCGGCAACATTGTCCCTGGCATTGAGCATCGTATAGCGGGCCTTGAC
>Ga0180217_1001563_pt1 | contig 24392 bp, 25 predicted proteins | sample eDN3rd37CBELigOP_FD_128521 | JGI IMG/M metagenome (GOLD analysis project Ga0180217, IMG submission 128521) | Enriched Organic Plus compost microbial communities from Emeryville, California, USA - eDNA 3rd pass 37_C BE-Lig OP (version 2) (version 2) ... | reverse complement strand
TTCGTAAATGGTGGTGTGGTAACTTTCATTTTACTAGAAAAGACGATTTTTTTATATTCATTTTTAATCATAAAGAGGTTGCCTCAAAAGGTCAGTATTCACTGACTTTTGGGACAACCCCTTCATACATTTAATTATTTACAACCAATTTGATTTTATTATTATCAACTACGCATAAATGAGGACCAAACTTCGTTCTCACTATAAAGCCTGTGTTCCCAAATTTCAAATAATCACTTAGTAAAAATGCTCCAATGCTCGGAACTTCTACTTGGACATCAATCCGTTGTTCTAGACTATCTAAAAATTTGCCTACTGTTACAAGTAGTTCTTCCTCAATCTGCTCTACATAGATACAAATATCAATGTCACTATTTGGTGTTGTTACATGAATTGATGTTGCCATCTCAAATCCGACACTCCCAGTCGGTCCCCATAATAGATTATGCTTTTCGAGTTCATTCTTCATCTTGTATAAAGCTGAATAATAGATTCGATCATTGAACAGCCCAATACTTTCCACTAATGACGTCGGAGGTATCACTTTTATGAGATTCTTTTCTTGAATGAATGCACCATGTCGCTTCTCTCTTGAATCTCCTCTTAATCCTATTGGAAGCAACTTGTTCATGATTGGCATTCTTCTGACTACGCCATAATTTTTAGATGCCGGAGCCGTATTTACCCAGTCTGGTAGGCTTAATGGATTTTCTAGTTGTTGAATCGTTTCAAATTGAACAATGTCATGTACTTTTATGTCCATTGTAAATCAATCATTTCACGAACTTGAATTGATGCTTTTCTACCAGAAGATTGAGCAATATCAGATTTTAATCTGCATGATAAATCTCTGTCAGTACTATTTTTAATATCGTTATATGCATCAAGAATGGCATGTACCAAAACATTTTTATCTTCGGAATTAGGCTCTTTTGCATTTACCCCGTCAAGCAATCGATAAAGGGCACCTAACTTATTGAATGATTGAATATCATAAGCCATAGAAGGTACTTCTTTTGCTGCTTCATCAAGCTCTTCAATTGTTCGTTGTGTAATAATTGCAGCTGATTTTTTAGACATTACATGAACATTCACACCATCATCATTCAATGCAATTAGACGATTCGCTTGCATTCCATGAGATAAGAAAGCTCCAGATATAGCATTTCCTACTAGTGCAGCAACAATTGGATGTCCCGATAATCTCGCTGTTGCATAAGCATCTACAGCAGCTGAACAAGCTAAATAAATCCCAAATAATTCTTCATGATAACCAAACGCCTGACTAGGAACATCCACAATCGGAATAATTAATCGTTTTTCTGTTTTATTGCTATCTTCTTCAATTGCTTGACGTACATATTTTGCAATTGCCCATCCTTCTAATAAACCAATTTCACCTTTACGGGCACGATAGTATTTATTCTCTGGATTCGGTACCACTGCTATTACTCGAGCATTTACTCCAGAAATTGTTGTATCTGCAACTAATACAGATGGAATCTCGCTGAGAGAAGGTTGATTATCCGTTAACAAATCAAACCACTTTCGACCTGTACTGTTGACAATTTCATTTGGTACTTGCAGCTCTTCATTTCGATTCGCTGTCTCTGTCGTTAAATACTCAATTGCTTGGTTTGGCGTAAGTTTATCGCTTAAATCTAAAGACTTATATAATGTTAAGAAATGGTCGACTTGTTTAGTACGATGACGTAACTCAACCTCGCCACTCAATATATTTTGGATAGCATTTTTAAAATTGGGAATATCATCCTCAACTAAAATATCAGCTAGTGAGGCTTCATTACGAATCGAGCCACCAATCATTTGCCAGATCAATTGTTTATTCTTTGAATCAAGCTCCCGTATGCCTGCTTCCTGTTCAACAACTTCGGGACCATTCATTCCTAAACGTCCTTCGCGTGTCATGATTAGCGCACTACATAATCCAGCAGTTAAGGACATTCCACCAAATGAGCCAACTTTACCTGGAATAATTCCAATAACAGGTACATATTCTCTTAACGCTACAATCGCTGCACTAATTTCTGCAATTGACAATAAGCCATAATTCGCTTCCTGAAGACGTACTCCGCCTGTATCATAAATAATGATGGGATAGATTTTATTGCCTTTTTCACATTCCTTAATTACCTTTTCTAGTGTACCAGCTAGTTTGGCACCTGAAACTTCTCCGATACCACCACCTTGAAAGCTACCTTCAATTGAGATAATGACTGTCTTTTGTCCATTTAAGGTCCCTTTTACAATAATCATGCCATCATCAAATTGTGGCACAATGTTTTGAGCTACTAAATGTGGAGACTCCAAGCCATCAAATGGCCCGAGAAGTTCATATGCACTTTCCTTATCTAATAATTGAAATGCCCGTTCACGTGCTAAGCTCTCTACTAAACTTTCAGTTATGATTTGAGCCATTTGTAGTCACCTCCACTGCTTGTGCTAATCGAATAGATACAACACCTGGTGTTGCTCCAAAATCATTAATTCGTATAAATGCAGAAATATCGTTTTGACTAACAAAGCGTTCGATTACTTTTTTCCAAGTATCTTCAAATCCTGTAATCCCTGTACGTATTTCAAAAACTGTTTTCTTTTCATCTGATGGCTCAACTAAAATCTCTAAATCTCCAGAACCCACAACACCAACATGCGCTCGATGATCGATTGATTTTGATGCTGGAAATGAATATACTAATTTTTCCACACTACTTCTCCCCTTTATTAATGAATTGTCGCAAGCTCTCTTTGAATTGGTAGATTCATTTGACAAATTTTAAATAAATAAATTGTTGCAGCTAATAAATCAGCACTTCCTCCAGGAGATAAGCGTCTCTTTTTAAATTCTTCATTCATCTTCTGAAGCTCATTAAAATTGCCACTTTCTAAAACTTTCCCTGCATATTGCTTCACGTATTTCAAACCTTCTAAGCCACCTCGATGTAGTACACATGTGTCATCTAAATTTGCCATTAATGCCAGAAATGAATAAAACTTCGCCATGACATAATTAAACTGATTATGTGAAGACTTGAAAATCGGTAGACTAATTTGGCGAATATGTGGAAATGCCATTTGCGCTTCAACTTTGGCACCATTTACACCATATTTGTTCACCACTTTAATCCCATTTGTTATTTGAGGAGGGATATTCCGATCTTCAAATCTTGCAATCTCTCCTGCAGTGAAGCACATTGCTAGTTCATCAGATTGTCCTTTATGAATCGCTGCAGCAGCTGTTAATAATCCAAGTGACCAAATCGCTCCTTTATGTGTATTTACTCCATTCGTCACTTGGAACATTGTGTTTTCCCCTTTACGTCCAATCTCACCGATTTTTTCTCGTAAAATTTGGGATGGCCTTTGTCCAAAGCTGACCATTGCCATTTCATAGAAGGTCTCATGAAGGCTTCTAGCTGAATTCACCATCATTGTATAGGTCAAATCATCATGTGAACCTTGGTCTTTCTTATCAACTAGGCCAGGCTTTGGAGTCAGCGATACTTCTTCAATTAGTGAGGCTACTGCTAAATGTGCTAAAGTAGACGCTAAAGTATGTGCATCTTGCAATGTCCTCTCCTCCTTTGAATTACCAACTACGGAATTTTGCAGGCGGGTTATATAATCCACCTGACCATTGGACAAGTTCATCTATATTTTTTGCAGCTAATAAAGAACGTTTTGCATCTGAACGACGTATACCTAAATCTTCTGGTAAAGCAATGAACCCTTTTTCACGTAGGCGTTCTGTAGATTTCGGATTATGCTCCATGCCAATTGGTGTAATACCTGCAATGGAAGCAATCATATCCCTTCTTTCGGAAATACTATCTGATTTATATAAATAAGCGATACCCTCTTCAGTTACAATGTGGGTTACATCTTCTCCATAAATCATTACCGGAGCAACAGCCAAATTAGCTTGGTCTTTTACACTAATCGCATCTAGTGATTCTACAAACACTGGTTTATTAGCTTCTTGGAATGTTTCAGCAACTTGTACGACTAATTTTTTACCACGAGCTAATGGGTCGTCAGAAGTTTTTAGGTTAAACCAAGCATCTGTTGAGTGTCTACGTCCACCTGGATTATGGCCCATATTTGGTGCTCCACCATACCCTGCAACACGTCCTCTCGTAACGGTAGAAGAGTTTCCTAATGCATCCATTTGCAAAGTGGAACCGATGAATAAATCAACTGCATACTGCCCAGCTAACTGGGCTAAAGTACGGTTTGAACGAAGACTGCCATCCTTCCCTGTGAAGAAAATATCCCTTCTTGCTTCTACATATTTTTCCATGCCAAGCTCTCCACCAAAGCAATAAACGCTTTCTACCCATCCTGATTCAATTGCAGGTATTAATGTAGGGTGTGGATTTAGAACCCAGTTTGTGCAGATTTTTCCTTTAAGTCCTAATGATTCAGCGTAAGTAGGCAGTAATAGTTCAACAGCTGCGGTATTAAACCCAATTCCATGATTTAATGATTTCACACCGTGCTTTTCATATATCCCTCGAATAATCATCATTGCTTGTAAAATTTGTATATCTGTAATGTGTCGTGGATCTCTAGTAAACAAAGGTTCGAGCTCATATGGTTTATCCGCAACTACAATAAAATCTACCCATGAACTAGGAATATCTACTCGAGGTAATTCATCCACAATTTCATTTACCTGAGCTATGACAATACCATCACGGAAAGCAGCAGCTTCTACTAAAGTGGGTGTTTCTTCTGTGTTTGGGCCAGTATATAGATTCCCGTTGCTATCTGCTTTATCTGCTGCGACTAATGCCACATTAGGGATTAAATCAATAAATAATCTTCCATAGAGCTCAATATACGTATGTAAGTCACCAAGTTCTATTTTTCCATCTTCAATCATCTGGGCGATACGAAGACTTTGTGGACCCGCATAAGAAAAGTCTATCTTTCTCGCAATACCATATTCAAAAACATCTAAATGTTCCGGTCTTGAAATACTAGACATAATCATATGCAAATCATGAACCTTTTTAGGATCAATCTGTACCAGTGATTGTGATAAGAAAGAAGCTTGCTTTTGGTTATTCCCTTCTAATACCACTCGATCTCCCGTTTGAATTAATAACTCTAATGCTTCTACAATACGATTGGTCGGAATAATGACTCCATCAACCAAGTTTTTTACCTTTTCTACTCTTTCTCTTTTCGCCTCAACTCTAGTTGTCCACGATTTAGTAGCTTCCCCCACATTTTTCAAAACCATTTTATACACCCCTATTAATCAATTTTTCATTACATACATACAATCTTCGATACTATTTTTAGATATAGACATCGTTCTAACCTCTGAGAAGGCATGTTGTGCTAACTTTGTTAACACTTCACCCGGTGGCATTTCAACAAACAATCTAGTTCCTGTTTCAAATAGCAAATTAACAGCATCATGCCAACGAACTGGGTGACAGATACTTTTTGCTAAATCCTCCTTTACCGCGTCAGCCTGCATTAACAACCTAGAAGTACTGTTGCTAGAGATAGGGATTTTGGGTCTTCTTAGTTCAAGTTTATCTAACTCTTTTAATAATTCTTCGCTCACACTGTTGAATAATGGACAGTGTGAAGGAGTTGATACATTTAAAAAATGAGCTGCCGTAGCACCATGAGTCTTCACATAATCCAATACCTTCTGTAAACCTATGAGAGAACCCGATAACGTAACTTGTGTAGGAGCATTCCGATTTGAAACATATACTGGCTCACTTTCAAGGAATAGCTTGTTCACAATTTCAGTAATTTGATATTCGTCTAACCCTAATACAACTGCCATCCCATAACCTTCATCGCAGGTATTTTCCATCAGTTCACCACGTAAAGTAACTAATTTAAGAGCCTCCTCAAATGTAATGACACCAGATGCTGTTGCAGCACCAAATGCGCCAACAGAATGTCCCGCAACATAACTAGGGTAAAGCCCCTCTTTTTCAAATAATTTATAGGTGCTAACAGATGAGATTAATAAACATTGTTGAACTGCTTTCGTTGTCGAAAGCGCTTTCTTACTATGTAGAAGCTCAAGCCGTGTATTTAAAATTTCACAGCTAGCTTCTAGAATTTCTTTAACGACTGGATCATCAGGTAAATCATTTAACATTCCTTCATATTGAGAACCCTGACCTGGAAAGAGAAATGCGCTTTTCAATATATCATCCGCCCCTCTCTAAAATAGTGTTTTACTTACATTGAAAATTACGTTTTCTGTATGATTACGCAACAATTCAACAAATTCATCCATTTTGTTTAGTTTTAAATATTCATAGATCTTACGATGTTCTTCTTTTGATTTATCAATTGTTTCACTTTGTGAAAAGTGAATACCTTGAATTCTTAATAAGGGAAAACTTATTTTGCTATAAACCCCTTCTAAGACAGTACTTTCGCTAAACCTAATAATGGTATAGTGAAAAGCATAGTTCAATTGCACGTATTCAAATTGATCTGAACATTTATCCATTGCTTTTAACAAACTTTTCAATTCATCTAGTAGCGTTTTCTTCTTATGAGGTTCATGAATTCTGTTCGCTGATAGTAGTTCAATATTATTTCGGATATCAAGTAAATCTTGAATTTCTGATAAGGTATAGCCTTTTACAAAGGCTCCTTTTCTAGGAATTCTTTCGATTAAACCTTCTGTAGAAAGCATATAAATTGCTTCTCTAATAGGAGAGCGACTCGTATTAAACATCTCAGCATACTCGCCCTCTACTATTTTGTCACCTGGCTTTAACTCACCATTTAATATTTGCTCCATAATCTTCTCAGCAACAATTCTTGATAATGCGTTATCCATTGGATAATTTAAAAAGAAATCCATTAAGAACACTCCTTAAGAACGAACTCGACTCTCATTTTTGGTCGACTGTATACATAAATAATAAAACAATAAAATCATAAATTCAATCGAAAATATCATTATTTTCTGCATTAAGAAAAAATTTCGGTTGATTAATACATTTTTATAATTTATGATGTTCACAGAATACAGTCGACTGAATTTTCTCTTGTTGTTTGTTTTTTACTACTAGAATAAAGGGGTGTAGAGAATTATGGTCATTTATGGGGTGGCAATTTTAGCTGGATGTTTTTTAGTTGGTACAGTTGCCGGCGAACTTATTGGGTCAGTAATGGGGATCGATTCAAATGTTGGTGGCGTAGGAATAGCCATGCTTCTATTAATCGTTGTGGTTGATAAGCTGGTGAAGTCTGGAAAGATAACAAAACCATCACTAGATGGTTTAAGCTTTTGGAATCAAATGTATATACCTGTTGTAATTGCAATGGCAGCAAGTCAAAATGTGTTAGGAGCATTAACTGGCGGTCCATTAGCTATAATTGCTGGGATTGCAGTGGTATTAATTAGCTGGGCAATTGTCCCAATTTTAGCCGGAAAACAAAAAGAAGATCCAACTTACACTAAAACTGCTATAAGGGGTGAAGCAGATGCTTAATACCATTAAAGATGTATTTATAGACAATGGGTTTATCACATCTTTCTTAGTTGTCGGAGTAACGATGTGGCTTGCTTATTTTCTTTCTAACAAGTTAACAAAGGGGAAGATTCACGGATCCGCTATAGCGATTATACTTGGCCTCATTTTAGCTTATATTGGTGGTGTCGCAACATCAGGAACTAAAGGCCTATCGGATATTAGTCTTTTTGCAGGTTTAGGGTTTCTTGGAGGAAGTATGCTGCGAGATTTTGCCATTGTAGCTACCTCCTTTGGGGCAAATTTTGATGAAATTAAAAAAGCAGGAATCAGAGGGGTTTCTTCCCTATTTATTGGGGTAATCTTATCATTTGTTGTCGGTGCAATTTTTGCAGTTATTTTCGGATACAAAGATGCGGTAAGTATTGCAACTATTGGGGCTGGAGCTGCCACATATATTGTAGGACCTGTAACTGGGGCTGCATTAGGTGCAAGCTCTGAGGTAATTGCTATCAGCGTTGCTGCCGGTTTAGTTAAATCTGTATTAGTAATGGTTGGAACACCACTTGTAGCTAGATTTATCGGTTTAAATAACCCAATGACAGCGATGGTTTACGGTGGGTTAATGGGGACAACTTCTGGGGTTGCTGGTGGTTTAGCAGCAACTGATCCTAAATTAGTACCTTATGGGGCGGTTACTGCAACATTCTATACTGGCTTAGGCTGTTTATTAGCCCCAACAGTGTTATTTTTAATCACGGATATGATTTTTTAATAGTTAACAGAGTGCAGAGGAGATTTATTCATAAACCTCCTCTCTCTTTTTTTGCTATTAAACCACCCTGTTTTCATTCCTGGGAAACAGGAAAAAAATAAATAACTTAGAAACATTAGTTTTGATAATATTAGTACTCGTTACTCCTTAGTTAAATCTAACTCATAATGATAAAACTCTGTATCTTTTACATAGCCATTTTTCTCATATAGTCTTTGGGCAGAGAAATTATCTAATGCTGTATCTAAACTCAGAGATTTTGCACCCGTTTCAAGTGCGAACTCTTTCGCTTTATTTAAAAGCATCTCTCCTACCCCATGACCTCTAGCTTCTGTCTCTACATACAAATCATTTAATATCCAAGCACGTTTCATCGATACCGATGAAAACGTAGGATACAATTGCGTAAAGCCAACAAATCTATCATTATTCTTTACTACAAATATAACGGAATCCTTATTTTCCAACCGCTCTCTTATGTAAGCCTTAGCACCTTCAAGATCCGATTGTTGTTTATAAAACATTCGGTACAAATTGAATAAATGTGCAGTTTCCTCTAAATCTTTCATTGTAGCATGAACGATTTCCATTAATGTACTCCCCCTTTTATAAACTTTTACATATATCTATTCTTTAAAATTAATAATCTCTTTAAATTCTTCAGTTGTTTTAATGTTATAAAACAAGCTTTTATTTTCAACTTTTGCTATAGTTCCTATCTCTGTTCCATCAACCCACAGATAATACTCTTCATTCCCCAACTTCACTTTATATTGTGGAGGAATTGTGTTATCTTCGAATTCGCCTAATTCTCGGGCTTTATTAAATACGCGCTCTATGACTTTCACATCCGAGGAGTTCGTTATAGTTTGTAGAGTATCTGGTTCTTCCTTTTCAAAATTCAGCATTTCTTGAATCTCTACTGTAGACACTGACTCATTATTATTGCTACAGGCAACTAAAGTGCATAAACAAAAAAATAATACTATTAGAACCGTCCTTTTCAACTTACATACCGCCCTTCAATTTCAAGAAATATAAGGCGCTAACCTAACGTCTTGAATAGTAATTAACAACACTTAACTCTTTTACACTCTTCTATTTTAACTTCATTAAATTTTACCATAAATATCCATACATTCGCAGTAATAGGTAAATAAAGTTACTGATATCACCTTTTCTTATTTCTATGAACAGGAAAATATAATCATATAAAACGAATTTTGTAATATTAAAATTTAGTTCCTTTAAACAATCCGTGTTTATCGTAAAGTTAATAGGGAAAATAAGATGTGAGCATCTTTCTTGAATATATAAGATGATAGTTTTATGATTCTATTCGTAAGCAAACTTTACTATTTAGGAGGGTTTATGCATGACTAAAGAACCAATTACAGTTAACGCTATTATTAATGGCGAGAAAATACAAACAGCTGAAAAAATTACACGGGAGAATCCAACACATCCTGAGCAGATTGTTGGTTACGCTCCAAATAATACAAGAGAAGAAACGATTCAAGCGATTGATGCTGCTTATGAAGCATTTAAAACGTGGGCATGGAGTGATGTCGACGATCGTATCGAAAGAATGAATCGTGCCATTCAAAAAATAAAAGACGCAACACCTGAAATTGCGGAGTTATTATCCCGCGAACATGGGAAAGCACTATATGATGCACAAGGTGAAATTGCAATTTCACTTATGTGGATGGAATTTGCTGTAGAAAATGTTAAAAAAGCAACAGCTCCTGAAGATCAAAAACATGAAACTGGTCGAACAATCATTACCCACGACCCTATTGGGGTAGTATCAGCAATTACGCCGTGGAACTATCCAATCTCTTTATCAACTATTAAAATTGCACCAGCATTACTAACTGGGAATACAATGGTGTTAAAACCAAGCCCATTTGCACCATTAGCAGTAAGCCGAGTTGCTGAAATCATTGCGGACGAATTCCCAGCTGGTGTATTAAACCTAGTCAACGGGGATGCAGAAGTCGGAGTTGAGCTTACATCCAACCCGAAAGTTGCAAAAATTGCTTTTACAGGTGGTACTAATACTGCTAAACATATTATGAAAGCAGCATCTGAAACCATTAAAAATATGACATTAGAACTTGGTGGTAATGATGCGGCCATCGTACTTGACGACTTTGATGTCAATGACGACCGTGCAATTCGACGAATGGTGATCTCCAACTTCCTAACTGCTGGTCAAATTTGTATGATTGCTAAACGCGTTTATGTTCACCGCTCAATTTATGATGCCTTTGTGAAAAAATATATTGAAGTAGCAAACAAATGGATTAAAGTTGGCGATCCATTCCACCCAGATGTAACGGTCGGTCCTGTGAACAACAAAAACCAAGTGAACTATGTGAAAAGCTTAGTAGAAGATGCCAAAAATAAAGGTGCAGAAATCGTTCAACTTGGAACAATTTTAAATCCTGAATTAATGGAAAACGGATATTTCCTTCAACCAACACTTGTATTAGGTGCAGACTACCATGACCGTGTTGTTGTAGAAGAACAATTCGGCCCTACTGTGCCAATCCTTCCTTTTGATGACGAGGAAGAAGTAATCAAATTGCACAATGAAAGTATTTATGGTTTAACAAGTTCTGTATGGGGTGAAGAAGAACACGCTATTAAAGTAGCGCGTCGTATTGAAGCAGGTACAACAATGATTAATACCGCAGCCGTACAAGGATTAGATGTCCGCTTCCCATTTGGTGGAGTGAAACAATCAGGTGTAGGCCGTGAATACGGAATTGACGGTATTAAATCGTACACAGAAACTCATGTGATTAACTTACCAAACGAATTGGAATTGCCGTATATTCCAGAATAATTTTTTGATAATACTGTGTAGACAAAGTTGGCTTTGTCTACACTTTTTTATTGCTCGTTCATTTTGAATTGAATAATCCTCTATCCCTTAACAATATTCGTTGTATTTCATACCAAACGGGTAAAACTAGATTAAGGAGTGATTATTATGAATACAGTGATATATTTTTTACTGACCATTGGATATGTGGTTCTTTTAATTTGGGGACTCGTACTTTCGAGGAAGAACGTGTTTAGCTTAACGAACGTTCTGTTGCTTGTTATTCTTGCACTGATTTACGATAATTTCATAATTGCAATTGGACGCTATATTGGAGCAGGCAACCTCCTTGAACAATTAAGTTATCCACGTTACTGGCTACATGCCCTGTTTACCCCTACTCTCATCCTTTTTGCTTGGAGTATTTGCTCGAAACTGAACTTAGCATGGGCTAAGAAGAGCATTTGGAAAATACTATTTAGTTTATTAACTCTAGCGCTTATTCTTTATGAACTTTTTACCTCAGTAATGGGGCTGAGATTAAAAACAAAAGAAGAAAGAGACGTTTTAACCTACGAAAGTGTAGAAGCAGCAAGTCCTGTAATGGTCATCTTAGTCAGCATTGTTCTACTACTTGTTGGGATTATATTAATGAGGAAATTGCATTTTAAGTGGTTATTTGTAGGAACAATTGTTTCGATAATAGGCAACCTATTAGCTATCTGGATCAAAACCTTCCCATTAATGAATATAATTGAGTTTTTATTAATCTTTTCTTTAGTAATAACGAAACATTTTCAAGTTAAAATCACTGTCAAAGCTTAGTAAAAACATTCTTTCTATAACAGATGGCTCTCATTATTTTAAATAAAATGAGGAGCCATCAATCACTTCAACATCATCTCGTTGCTTAATATCCTTCATTAAGGTAAATAGTGCTTCATCCTTCATTTTTGCCTCAATCATACAATCGATTTGTGGCACTGTGCCCTTCACTTCTTTTAGAAAGTCAAAAAACATTTCTACATCTACATAATCTGAATGGGACCTGAATTCTGTGGGGCTCTTGGGACTGGAGATATGCATTTTGATTGGGAGAGGTGAATTGCTCCATGTTGCAATAACACGTTCCCAATTTTCTTGCCAATTTTCATTTTCGTGATGCGCTAGATGATGATGGTAATCAAAAACTTGAGGAACCCCTAATTTTTCGCATAAATAAAGGGTATCTTCCATTGAAAAAGACTTATCATCATTTTCAAGAATAATCATCCGTTGAATACTTGCTGGAACATCTGCCCAATTATCAATAAAGCTTTCTAATGATTTATCTGTCTCTTCATACTTCCCACCAACATGAAGGACACAACGATGAGTAGGATCAATTTTCATAGCTTTTAGTAACCAGTGATGCAATATTAATGTTTTTACCGAATTAACAAATACATCCTTTTTATCGGAATTTAACACAACAAAATGATCAGGATGAAAATCAATTCTCAAATTATGTTTTGTCGCATATTCCCCTACTTCTTGTAACTTTTTCCTGATTGGACTTTTGTAGTCCCAATCCAAAAGGGCTTCATGGTTAGCTAATGGAATTAAACGAGAGGTCAAGCGATAAAAATGAATTTCATTGGAAACATTATGTTTAAGTAATCTAAGTGTATTCTCTAGATTCTTAAGTGCAATCCGTTCTAATTTGTGAAGTGCGGCTTCACGATCTTTTATCTTTTGAAAGTTGGCAAAAGTCATTGTTTGGGATGGCGAAGCATTTTTCAGTTCCACACTCATTGCAACATAGCCTAATCGTATAATTGTCATCTTTCCACCTCAAGCTTAGTATGTAGAAAAGTGAAAATCATAACCGTTTTCTGTTAAAGGAAATAATAACTACTCTAGAAAAGCTTCCTCTTTAGAAACACGTACCATTTCTTTAGGAAAATATTTTATAAAATACTTTTCGACTGCAATGTGTATATTTTCCCGATACCATTTTGAAAGCTCATGTTGTTCGAATAGTTTTGGCATTCCTAATCTTTGTGAACGTTTTCCCCTTGCTCCATCGCCGATTGTTAAAGTATCAATCCATATATGATCCACTATTCCATTTAGTACGTTCGGAAAGTCTGGTGTAAAAGGTAAAACAGGAGAAATGGAAGCTTGCGTTTCTATTCCCGCATCATGTACTTTCTTTAAAGCCTTTAACCGTAAACTGATTCCGGGAGCATAGGGAGCAAAAATCTGTTTAACATCCTCTCGATCTGTCTCAATCGTCATCGATACTAAAAGCTTACATTTTTCTTTTAGTGCAATTAACAAATCAATATCTCTCGTAACGAGGGGACTTCGTGTTTGTATATGGAGGAAATCTGGTGGATATAAAATCATTGATTCTAGTATACTCCGTACAATTTGTGCTTTCCGCTCAATAGGTTGGTAAGGATCGGTTGCAGAGGACATGAAGATATTAACAACTTTCCCTTGTTTACGTAATTTAGCAATTTCATTTCGGTAATTTTCTGCTGCATTTGTCTTAATGTCTAGCCATTCTCCCCAAGGAATTTCCTTAAACCTTTGGATAGGCATTTCTCTTACATAGCAATACTTACAAGAAAAAGCACAACCACTATAGGGGTTAAGTGAATGGGTAAACCCCACATCTAAATAGCCTTTTGCCTCTGTTAAGATTTTTTTTGCAAGAATTTCTTGAATGTTGATTTCCATACCCTCACCTCTTTACTGTACAAATATTCCCCTTAACGAAATTCAATAAACGATTAAACTCTGAAATGCAACAAACCCGATAAATAGGGCAATACAATAAAAGAAAATACCTAACAATATTCTTCTTTTATGCTCCCTCAAACCTATAATCAGCATCATTGCACTCATTAATAGTAGCGTCAATGGTTGAAGACTGAAATTATTTGTTGATAGACTGTAAATACTGATGCAAATAACACTGATACCTAGCATAATTTGGAGGACTAATAAAACATTATATTTTTTATCTTTCAAAGTTTCTTCCTCCTTTTTTATTTACCTGTCATCTTGATAATAACTAAATCAAATAGTTAATAATTTATACGAATTACGACAAGTCATGGTTTCAAAATATTGGTAGAAACTGTTAGGAGAGAATTTAACTTCTTGTTAAAGGATTGATTTTTTTCGAGGTATAAGCCAACTTTATCTGATAACACTACGGTATCCCAAGGGTACCAGTAATAGGTCATGCCGTCATGATATAGGTTAAAGTTATATGCAACTGCTTGACCTGTATAAAAAACCATTTCATAAATAACAGGATCTTTCAGGTTCGTGTTTGGACTAAAATTCGCATTAACATCACCTGTATTTAATAGCTTTATGAAATCCTCTATCTCTTCCTTGCTTATCATTTCAGAAAGAAGATGCTCTTTATAAATCTCAATTTTACTAATGTTCTCTATTGCTACATTTTTAAAATGCCAACTGTATTCTCTGTCTTTACTTAAATAATAAACTTGATAGCCATTAATGGCGTGTTCTGATTTTACAGCGATTAAATCCTCTCGACCATCGATTGAAAAAATCTCCGTACCAGGTTCATGAAATGCGGCATCACCGTCTTTCGTACGATAAGACGGATTGGTCACATTGTCGGCAACTCGAAATTTAACTTCCCCTATTTTGTCCCCTATGTAACTTTCATCCGCCAATACACCAGAATAAATTCCGTTGTATTCCTTCCCATTCCATTTGATAAAATCTACCCAGTCAATTTCAGTATGTTGTGAAGTTATACCTTGAGGTAAAGTATGCTGACAGCTTGTTAGTATAATTAGGCATATTAAAAGAAAGAATAATTTCTTCATTTTCCTTCATCCTCCTTCCGGCTTATCAGATTAGTCGTTTTCCAAAAAGACTTGTTTCACTCAATATTTACATAGGGGCAAAACTTCATATTGTGTTTCCTAAGAAAAACCTTGGGTAAGCTAAGGATGAAAGGAGGTAAAATCTATGCCAAAAAAATTGATCAATGCTATTAAAGAACATTCACTTCCGTTTAATGATGAAAATCTTGACAAGATGATTGATGACATAGGAGAAGCACAAATTGTGATGATTGGTGAAGCATCCCATGGGACATCTGAATTTTATACCATTCGGGCTGAGCTTTCCAAAAGGCTTATTGAGCAAAAAGGTTTCACTATAATAGCGGTTGAGGGAGATTGGCCATCTGTTCAGGCCATCAATCAATATGTAAAAGGATATAGTGATGGTGGACAAACCGCAAAGGAGATTCTTGTAAAATCCTTTAATCGTTGGCCAACTTGGATGTGGGCTAATGAAGAAGTGTTGGCTTTTACAGAGTGGCTAAAGGAAAAAAACACAACAATGGATAAGAAGGTAGGTTTTTATGGAATCGATTTGTATAGCCTTTATGAATCCATTGATGAAGTACTTAAATTCTTATCAGATAATCCACATTATAAGGTGGACCTAGAACACGCGAAAAAAGCTTTCTCTTGCTTCGAACCTTATAACAGAATGCCAGAACATTATGCTCTTTCCACCGCTCACTTTACAGGAGAATGTATAAGTGAAGTATCGAGTTTGTTGAGTTCTTTAAGAAGAAATGAAGAACACTACTCTGATGAACATGAAGAAGATCTAAATGTAATCATGAATGCACTTGTTGCCAAAAATGCAGAAGCCTATTACCGCGCAATGATGCAGGATGCGAAATCTTGGAATACACGAGATTCTCACATGGTTGAAGCCATTAATGAATTGATAAAGTATCATGGAAAGAATGCCAAAATCATTATTTGGGAACATAACACACATATCGGCGATGCTTCTGAAACCGATATGAAAGAAGAAGGATTGTTCAATGTTGGCCAACTAATTAGGGAGCAATACGGGAAAGACCAAACTTATGCAATTGGGTTCGGTACTTATCAAGGCACTGTTATTGCAGCAGATAGCTGGGGAGATCCATTGGAAGTCATCAATGTTCCCCCTTCAAAACTCAGTATGTGGGAAGGACAACTCCATGCCGCTAGTGCAGAAGATAAAATTTTAATTTTTAATGATGATAATCGTGAAGCTTTCAATAGTTGGATCGGTCACCGTGCGATTGGTGTTGTCTATAATCCCGCTTTTGAAGCCTATGGAAATTATGTACCTTCCAGAGTCGGTAGTCGCTATGATGCCTTTATTTTCATCGATCAAACTAACGCCTTAATGCCATTAAAAGAGTAAGCCGTGCGTATGTCGTACGGCTTATTGCATTAAAAGAGAATCTCCCTCTTTGCCTTGAAATAATACTTCATTATCGTTTAATAATGCCACTCATGTTCTTCTATTTTCAAAAAGATTATAAAAACATGTATAAGATATTGCAATCGGCCTATACTATTAGAGATTTCACTTCAAGTCAATGAATTGGGAGGGTTAACCCGATGAGTGCGAATGATCGTTATCTCTGAAGGACCATTAACTGAATAAACTTACGTTGATATCTTAGGTTCATCCTTTGATTAAGCGAAAGTGAAACAGTATTCCAATGAATTGGGAGGGTTAAACTGATGGGTGCGAATGATCGTTATCTCTGAAGAACCATTAACTGAATAAGCTATGCAGGATATCTTAGGTTTATCCTTTGATGAATGCAAGCGAAACAGTATTCCAATGATTTGGGAGGGTTAAACCGATGAGTGCGAATGAACGTTATCTCTGAAGGAACTTTTAACTGAATAAGCTTATGCGGATAACTTAGGTTAATGCAAAAGTGAAACAGTATTCCAATGAATTGGGAGGGTTAAACCGATGGGTGCGATTGATCGTTATCTCTGAGGTAGACAACTGAATATGCTTGGCAGATCTTAGGTCAATCTTAAGGTAAATGCGAAAGCGAGGCAGTGTGTCGTGGATACCCTAATGTAGTGTAATCAGACCCGGAATTTATTCCGGGTTTTATTTTTTGCCCTTTTCACTTTTTTAAGACAATTTTATATGCTGATTACCGTGAAAAACTTTTAAGATAAACTCCTTTGCAGGTACATTGAGCTTCTCATAAGAAAGTATAAATTCCCGATTGTCGTATGGAACTTCTTTAAAAGAAATGTCAACTTGCCCAGCTTCGCCAACCCGAACCGTTGCATAAGGTGCTAAAGGGACATGATTACACCCTAAAGAACCAGGGTTTAAGTAAATTCTATCCTTTGATTTAAAGTGATGCACTGTATGATGGTGACCAAAGGAAACAATGTCTACATTTGAATTTTCATAAATCCTATCTAGTTCTTTAGTAGACGGCTGTTCATCAATAGGAAGAAAGCTATTCGATTCATCTAAGTGATAATGGATAAACAAAAATTTTTTTCCATTTATATTTTCAACTAGTTTTTTGGGGATCCTGATTAATTTAGGAATAAATGTTTTATGTATTTTTGAGGCTATCCATTTATGATGTTCACTTTTTGAAATAATGCCCTGTGGCTCATAACCCTCAAGTATTTTAAGTATATCCTCATCATGATTTCCCTTTACAAACGAAATGGATTCACGAGAAAACAACAATTCTAAAACCTCATTTGTTTCATGACCAATGCCTATCAAATCTCCTAGACAATAAATATGTTTAATGTCCTTATCTTGATCAATATCATCTAACACAGCTTTTAAAGCGGAGCTATTTCCATGAATATCTGTAATAATTGCAAATTTATATGCCATTTGTTTTCACATCCAAATCATTTAAAACTTAGGAATAGGCAGTTCTGTTTAGTTAAGACTCTTGTTTGCAACATCCCTTCAACTAAGGAAATATTCTATTGGCTCCTTACAATGGATGCAGCTATTATTTTGATAGTATGGTATCCCTTCGTCACTCACCCAAATTATAACAAGGTCATACTCATTTTCTAGAATCCAATCATTTATGGCAACTAATAATTTACTTTCTATTCCCATATTTCGATAGATTGGAACTGTATATATATTGGTTATGTAAGCAAATGGATGTGTACTACATCCTGGTCTAGATTCCTTTTGAATCAATTCTATGTATAGATGCGATACGATTTTCCCCTCATACTCCACTACCCAAACAAGCCATTGACCGCTCGTTAACATTTTTTCAAAAAAAGAATGGTATCCCTTATTAAGATCCACCAAGGAAGAATTCACTCCACTTTTATCATGTTCATCTATAAAATCCCATTGCAATTGAATTAACTCATCCACATCTTTTGAATCAGCAAGTCTTATGTCCAAAAAAGTCCCTCCTAATTTATTTAATGAAAAACACTCCCCTCTCATCTATATTTAATTCAACAAAAAAGTAATAAATCCTTGTTCAAATTCCAATTATCTGGAAAATATATTATAAATGTTTAATTTTACTAAACTCTTATTGTTTTCTTTCTTGTTCAAGGAAGATAACAAAGAAAAGGTTTTCTGTTCAACATAGTATCCTTTCCTACCAGAAGTTTAGTTTATTATTCAATTTATTTTGCCCGAAAGAGGTATAGTCTTCTAATCTAATTTATGCTTCAAAAAAGAACCTATTCAGTCTGAATAGATTCTGTATTATTAAATTTAATTTTTATCCTGTAGCTTATCTATGTTGATCTAAAAGAATAAGATTCCCATCTGGGTCTTCAATTGTAAAACTTGCAGGCCCTTCACTATTTTCATCTGCTTGAGTCAACATTTCAATTCCTTTGGATTTCAGTTCTTTCTGAATGTCTCGAATGTCTGTAAACGATTCAAGACTTTCTGCACTCTGATTCCACCCCGGATTAAAAGTCAGGATATTTTTTTCAAACATCCCTTGGAATAGACCAATTACACAACTTTCATTCTTCATAATTAGCCAGTTTTGAGTAATGTCCCCACCTAAAGTTTGAAATCCAAGATTTTCGTAAAATGACTTCGATTTGTTAATATCTTTCACACTTAAACTTACAGAAAATGCGCCAAGTTTCATAACTTTTAAACTCCTTTTTCAAAAGACAGTTTTTGCTAACAAAGTTACTATTCTGTTTTAGGAAGTAAGAATCCTTCTAATTGTATTGCCCTCTAGTTAGTGAATATATCAGAATTCTCAATAATATCTATTCGATTCGTCCATTTACCTGTGCAAAAAGTTCTTTATAGTTTTCTAAATATCATTTAACGGTTGCAAAATTATCGAATAACAAATGGAAGACCATTTACGTCCTATGTTGTAATGGTCTTCCCTCTTAACACTTTACCTAATTTGCTTCAAAATACTCTAAGAATTTCTTTATTAATCTGGTTTGACTTCTATTTTTCGAGTAAATTCCGCCGAATAACAGGTTGAAGTTCAGTGGATAACCCGTTAATGGGATAGAGATAATACGGCCACTTTCTAAATAGGGATCGTCCGTTAACATTAAACTCGAAAAGAAACTAATCCCTACGCCTTCTGATACAGATTTCTTAATAACTTCCGAATTATTTGAAGTAAAAATAATGTTTAAAGGGCCATAATTATTTTGGAATTCTTCAATAAGGCTATTATAAAAAGTCTTTCCATAGATAACAAATGGGTAGTCTTTGATATCCAATAACTGTAGTTCCTTACTAAAAGTTAATATGGAGTCTTTCGGAACAATCACTTGAAAAGAAGCTTGGGAGTGCAGTGACTGAAAGGCAATTTGCTCGGGAAAACTCTCCTCAACCGTGTTATATAAGGTAATTAAGCCTAAATCTATTCTATTTTGTTTAACTGCTTCAATGACCTCTTTGTTTTCTAGTTCCATAATAGTCACTTTTATTTGCGGAAAGTCCTTTTTAAATTTGGCAAGCGTTTTAGGTAAATAAGTCAAAAATATGCTAGGAATTGTTGCTATTTTAAGTTCTCCATTAAATGAGGATGTTAATGATTGAATTTCCTCTTTCAACTCATCCGTTTTTTTTAATATTTCTAGAACTTTCGTAATGACATTTTTTCCTTCTTCAGTTGGGATGGTTCCGTTTCTTGAACGTTTAAATAATTGAACGCCAAACTCTTTTTCCAACATTGAGATTGATTGGCTAATTGCCGATTGGGTAACATGCAAATTCTTTGCAGCAATAGACATCGATCTCGTCTCTATCACTTCTTTTATATATTCTAGTTGTTCAAAGTTCATTGTGCTCTCCTAATATTAGCTAATCTTATACAATACATTAATAAGATTAACTATACATTAAAGTTGATTAACTATATAATCATTAAGATTTGAAATCTAACTCTGTTTTATGTAAGAAAGAAGTGAAGAAATATATGAAAGAGAAAATCTGGACAAGAGATTTTATCTTTGTTTGTTTAAGTAATTTTTTTGTATCCCTAAACTTTTATGTTCTAGCTACAGCATTCCCTCTATATGTAAAAGATATTTTAAATGGAAACGAACAACAGATGGGATTAGCGATTACTATCTATTCACTTGGAATTGTACTGATACGTCCTTTCTCAGGTCAATGGGTCGATCGCTTTGGGAAAAAGAAAATGGCTGTGTTAGGATTGGCCATATTTTTAGTTGCCTCCATCGCTTATTTTGGGACAAGTGGAATCATCTTTTTCTTAGTAATACGCTTCCTTCATGGAATGAGCTACGCGCTATCCTCAACAGCTACTAATACGATTGCCGCTTCACTTATTCCAACATCACGCCAAGGTGAAGGAGTCGGCTACTTCAGCATGTTTATGAGCCTTGCAATGGTTATTGGACCTGCATGTGGGCTTTATTTATGGAAGGATAAAAATATCACATTCTTGCTTGTAGCAGCATGTATCATTTCAGCACTATCCTTCCTATTTGCTATTGCGATGCGTGTTACACAGCAAAAACAAGTGAATCCATCATTGGTTCCGAACACAGAAACAACTAAGAGAAAGAAAATGCATTGGAGTAATTTTGTTGAAGTTAAAGCATTGCCTATTGCTTTACTCGCATTTTTACTAGCCTTCTCTTATAGCTCGTTATCAGGTTTCTTAGCTTCGTTTACTAATGAAATTAATCAATCACAGGTTGCAAGTTTATTTTTTGTTGTATTTGCCATGATGATTGTTGTATTCAGACCTATCGTTGGGAAAGCATTTGATAAATATAAAGAACACTATTTATACTATCCTTCCATTTTACTATTTGGATTTGGACTACTTTTATTAAGTGGTTCTCATTCCGGAAAAATGGTTTTGTTGTCCGGCCTAATCATGGGGATTGGTTATGGCGCGCTGTTTTCATGTTTCCAGGCACTAACAGTAAAAGTTTCCCCTATTCACCGTAGAGGGATTGCCACTGCTACGTTTCTATTAGCCTTCGATATGGGGTATGGAGTAGGTTCATATTTTATGGGGGTAATCGCTTCTATTATTAGTTACAGCATGATGTATGCAATAGCAGGTGTTATTATTTTGCTCTCTACTATTCTATACTATCTGCTTCATCATCGCCCACAAGCTAAGCGAACAAATCAAGAGCAACATGCTAAAATTATCTAATAGATTAACTTAAAAATTCCTGTTACTTAATCGCAATCTTGCAAAATAAGTAACAGGATTTTTCCGTTTAGAAACACTGGTAACTCAATTTAAAAGTGAATGTCAATATCATCTGATATCAGCTCTATTAATAACTCTAAATCCTCTTTATCAGCCTCACCATTTTTGGCTTTTTCTTGGATTTCTATCAGCATGATTTCTCTCTCATTCAATTTCTTAGCTACCATCTTTTTAGCTGTTTTTAATAGAAATGGTGCTTCTGTGGACTTGCCGTAAATGCTGATTTTGCTTCCGTAAAAACTGCATCTATTTCATCAGCCATCGCGGTAAATTGATCTACTTTTGATAAATCCGGGTCATTATCAAGATCAAGAGATACGGAACATCCACATAATACAAAGGCCAATAATACAAAAGGAATGAGAATTAATTTCTTCATAAACTTTATTCCTCCTTAAAAATTTTGGTGTTTTTCATACTTCAACTTTACAAAGGAAAAGTCACATTCCGAAGTGCCATTAAGCTATCAATCAGTCCTATTTATTCAGCTTTATTATAACGATAGGTTACTGTGTATCACGCCTCAATAAAAATGGCGTTGATCTTTAAAAGACCAACGCCATGAAAATCAAATTTTTTTGATTTTTACACAACAAAGGACCAGACCTAGCTTTTGCAATGTAGTCTGATTCTCAAATATATAAGCTAAGTGAGCTTACTTATTAGTAAGAGCCATACATGTAGGATGCTCCAACAATAATTAATAGAATAAATAGAACAACGATTAACACAAAGCTGTTATTGTTACCACTATACTCATAGCTAGATGACATAATAACACCTCCTTATTTATTGCTACTCTAATATATGTATTCAGTACAATGACAGATTGTGTAAACGCGGATATTATTTAAAAACACATTCATCCATAATTCAAAGTCTCAATAGTCGAATATGCTACATAAATAACACAACATTTTTTCCATATCTACTTTAATCTTCTCTAAGATTAACCTTTTCTTTAGAACCATACTTTTCTGCATAATACTGCTTTAATTTTATTGTTTATATGGATAGATAACCAATTCCCTTTCGACTACCCATCATAGGTTATTACTGTAATACTGTATGCGACACATTGAAACGGAAAGGTGGTGTATTACATGAATCATAAAAATCCCCATAAGAGTGCTGAATCTTCCCATAGCAGTGCCGAATCTTCTCATAGCAGTTCTACGAAATCTTCTCATAAAAGTAAATCCAGCAAGAAAAGTTGCATCTGTAAGCAATTAAAAAAATTAGAATGTGGTACAAAAGTGGATGTTTTTCTATCTGGAGGTCAAATTTTAGCGAATAAGACTTTTGAAGAATTAGACAGTTGTTGTGCAGTCTTTAAAGACAGCATGCATAATAAAATTATCGTAGATTGTAAAAAAATAGATGCCTTTCGCGAGAAAAAGAGTAAGTAGTTAGTATTTTTCTCTTAATGAAGGTGGCCATATCTTTTTTTAGTCATAGCTATATATAGTTCATTATAGTATTATATATTATTGACTAATCTTTATTAGCGTGTATATTATATCAATATTAATAATATATCCTCGTTAGGTGAGGCTCCTATACAAACATAGGCTACTGCCCGGAAACATCGAAAGATGCCAATGGGTAGAACAGGAACTGCCGAATTAAGGCTTTTCATAAGGTAGCTAAGGATTTTTCCTTTACGTTGTATAGTGCCAAAGCTCTACTGTGGGGGAGATGATATTTAAAGTGTTTTTTCATGCGCCTATCTACCCCCTCTAGTAATTTAACTAGAGGGTTTTTAATTTTATTTTGAAAGGGGGAACATTCAGCATTGGATAGTAGTGAGTCGAAAATAGATATCTTAAGTCAATATTCTGTACAGAGAGACTGTAAATCCTTTGAAAACTTCAACATTCCCCCCTTCTTTCATTTGGTTATTACAACTTATTCGGGAAATGTAAATTAACATGTAAGCAAAACATGGTGTTATCGATTTTTCAGAGCTTCTGTTTACAGGAAGACTTAATTAAAATTGTTAAAATCGAAAGGTTGAGGAAACCATGTTGAAAATATATAAAACCGATTCTAATGGGAAAATACAAGAGATACCTCAATTTGAAAAAGGATGTTGGATCAATATTACTTCGCCTTCACCCGAAAAACTTACTGACGTATCACAACTTTGCAATATCCCTATTGAGTTTTTAGAAAATCCGCTAGATTTAGAAGAAAGTGCCCGTATTCAATATGATGACGAGACAAACTGTACATTAATTATTAATGACTTTCCAATTATCGATGTGCATAACCGTCAATTGGATTCCTATATTACCATTCCCATTGGGATAATTTTAGGAGCAGGTTATATTGTTACTATTTGTAACCAACCTACCATCTTTCTAGAAAACTTAATTAAAAGAAACGTTAACACCTCAATGAAGGTTCGATTAGCATTAGAAGTACTATTATCAATATCCACTCAGTACATAGAGAAATTGAAATTACTTAACAAGCAACGTCTAAAAATTGAGAGTAATTTACGAGGATCTTTAACCAACAAACAACTCTATGACCTAATGGAGATAGAAAAGAGTTTAGTTTATTTCCTCACTTCACTTAAAGCTAACGCAGATGTAATAAATAAACTATTTCGTACGAACTCCGTAAAGTTATATGAAGATGATAAGGATCTTTTGGAGGATGTAATGATTGAAAACAATCAAGGAATTGAGACATCAGAATTATATACAAGAATTTTGA
>Ga0180217_1001559_pt1 | contig 24438 bp, 25 predicted proteins | sample eDN3rd37CBELigOP_FD_128521 | JGI IMG/M metagenome (GOLD analysis project Ga0180217, IMG submission 128521) | Enriched Organic Plus compost microbial communities from Emeryville, California, USA - eDNA 3rd pass 37_C BE-Lig OP (version 2) (version 2) ... | reverse complement strand
CGCCACAGCACTCCGCCTGCCCACAAGCCAACACACCACATCCCACCTCAGCAACCTCCCCAAGGCCACCGCTCCCGGCGCCCATCGCGCCGTGGCAGGAGCCTGCGCTGCCAATCCGGTGGCGATCGCCGTTCCCTGCCACCGGGTTCTGCGCAGCGATGGCAGCCTGTCAGGCTACCGCTGGGGCGTCGACCGCAAGCGCGCCCTGCTTGCTCGCGAGCGAAAGGTCGGAAGGCAGGGCTGATGGGCACAAACATCAGGCAAGCCAGCCCGACCCAAAACGACGCGAAACTCCACGACCCGCAAGCCCAGAGCCGCAAGCCAACCAAACAAAACAACAAACAGCGGAAAATGGCGTCCCGGAAGGGAGTCGAACCCCTGACCTACGGTTTAGGAAACCGCCGCTCTATCCTGCTGAGCTACCGGGACAAAAAGATAAACACTTATAATCGCCAATCCGAAGAGCAGGGAAGGAGGCCGACGAATCTGGCGACGGAAAGGCCGCCGCTTCCCAAGGGGGCGGGTCACAAGAGCTTACCCCATCAGCAGGCGGGGGAGGAGAAGGGTGATGGCCGGGAAGGCGACGAGCAGCACGACGCGGACGAAGTCGGCCATCAAGAAGGGGACGACGCCGACTGCGGCGGTCTCGAAGCGAATCGAGCCGGAGACCGAGGCGATCACGAAGAGATTCATGCCGACAGGCGGGGTGATCAGACCGATTTCCGCCACGGAGGTTACGAGGATGCCAAACCAGATCGGGTCATAGCCGAGGCTTGTCACCAGCGGAAAGAAGATCGGCAGGGTGATCAGCAGCATCGACAGGCTGTCAAGGAAACAGCCGAGGACGACGTAGACCATCAGGATCAGCACCAGCACGCCGATGGGCGGCATATTCAATGACCTGATCCATTCGAGCAGGAGCTGGGGCAGGGTCGACGTCTCGATGAAGAACTGCAGGACCGATGTGCCCACCAAAATCATGAAGATCATGCCGGTGGTCACGGCGGTCTCCATGAGCGATTCCCTTATGACCTCGATTGTCAGGCGCCCACGCATGGCGGCCAGAACGATCGCGCCAAAGGCACCAACGGCAGCGGCCTCCGTGGGGGAGGCGATGCCGAAATAGATCGAACCCATGACCGCGACGAAGAGCACGAGCACGGGGGCCATTTCCCGTATGGCCCTGATCCGCTCGGCAGTTCCGAGGCGCGGCGCGCGGGGCGCAGAGCCGGGACGGAGGCGTGCGACCAGGTAGACGGCGAGCATGTAAAGGCCGGCGGCAAGGCAGCCGGGGATCAGGCCAGCGAGGAACATGCGGCCGATCGACTGCTCGGTCATGATGGCATAAATGACCATGATGATGCTGGGCGGAATGAGGATGCCCAGGGTGCCGCCGGCGGCGACCGAGCCGGCGGTCAGCCGGTCATCATAGCCGACGGCTCGCATTTCCGGGATGGCAACCCGCGCCATGGTGGCAGCCGTGGCCAGGCTTGAGCCGCAGACCGAGCCGAAGAGGGCGCAGGCGCCGACTGTTGCCGAGGCGAGACCGCCGCGCCAGTGACCGATCAAGGCATGGAGCGAGCTGAAGAGCGAGGCCGAAAGGCCTGCTCGCGCAGCAAATGCGCCCATCAGCACAAAAAGCGGTATCACGGACAGGGTATAGGGAAAGACTGTTACGAAGGGCTGGGAGCCGAGCACGAAGCCGAGGCTGAACCAGCCGTTGATGGCAACGCCGCCCACTATGCCGACGATGCCCATGGCTATGGCGACGGGCACGCGCAGGGCAATCAGCACAAGCAGGCTGATAACGCCGGCGAGGCCGATGGCGGCAGAACTCATGTGGAGGACTCCGCGGCGTGAGGTCCGCCGGGCAGGCCATGGCGGATGAGGTCAAGAGCGACGAAAAGTGTGGCCAGGGCTGAGAGGGCGATACCGGCAAGGAAGGGTACCCAGTACCAGATCATGGGGATGCCAATGGTCTGGCTGCGGTCGCCGCCGGCATATTCGACCATGGCCTGCTGGAGCGAGAACCAGAAGACGCCGGCAAGAAAGACGCAGCCCAGAAGGGCAGCGAGGATCCTGAGCCAGACCTGAACCTTGCGTGGCATCTGATCGGTGAACAGGTCAATTGCCACGTGCTGATCGGAGGCGAAGCCATAGGGAATGGCCAGCATCGCGCCGATCATCACGCAGACCTGGACGAGATCCACGACGCCGGGGACGGTTCCGGTGCCAACGCTCCGCAGCGCAATGTCAATCATCGTCAAGGCCACGGCGGCGAGGAAAGCCGTCGTCCCCGCCAGTGCCAGAAGTCTCATTGCCCATGTCATCATCGATGCCCATGCAAGGTGATGGAGATGCGCCGGCAAGAGGCGGCCGGCGCATCCGGACAGTTACTCGTACTTCTTCAGGGTCTCGACCATCTTGTCGTAGATCTCGCGCGACCCAGGGACAGTCTTCTCCTGCTCGGCGATGTAGGCATCGACCACCGGCTTAAGCTTCTCTCGCCATACCTCGCGCTTGTCATCGGGCAGATCGACGATTGTGTTGCCCTTCGCCTTGGCGGCATCAATGGCGATCTGGTCAGTGTCCTTCCACCAGCGGCCCCAGTTGTCGGCAAAATAGGGAATGCTTTCGTCAAAGAGCTGCTTGATGTCCGGCGGAAGCGAGTTGTAGCGGTTCTCGTTCATGAGGGTATACATGGCGACCGCATCGACCCGGGCGTTGAGGTGATTGTTGAGCACCTCGTAGATCTTGAAGGCACCGACCGGGCCCCAGGGCATCACGTTGCCGTCGATCACGCCGCGCTCGACATTCTCGTAGATCTGGGTAGGCGGCAGACCGACGGGCGTGGCCCCGAGTTCGTTCAGCATGGCGGTCACGCTCGGGGTGGGAGCACGCATGCGCAGCCCCTTGAGCTGGTCGAGATCGGTGATCGGCACCTTGGTATGGATGGCGCTCGGTTCGGTGACGGTCATGTTCAGCATGACCGTGCCGGGGAAGTCATCCTTCAGGTAAGGATCGTACAGTTCCATAAGCGCCTTCGTGCCACCTTCAGCCGACTTGATGGTGAAGGGCAGCTCGATCAGCGTCGACCGCGGATGACGGCCGCGGGGAATGGCCGGAATGCCGACGGCAATGTCGACCACTCCGCTGCGAACCTGGTCGAACTGGCGGGTGGCATCGCCGAGGGCGGAGCCGGAGGCGAAGATCTGAAACTTGACCCGGCCGTTCGACTTCTCCTCGATGGATTTCGCCCAGGGCTCCAGCACGAGCGTCTGGATGAAATGCGTCGGCGGAAACATGTGGGAGATCTTGAAGTCGAACTCGGCAGCGAAAGACGACGTTGCGGTCAGTATTGTCGCAACGACGCCCAATACGGCATGTCTGATTTTCATGGTTTCCTCCCGCTTGTTTTATTTTGTCGTGATCAAACGGCGCCCTTGAAGTCTAGCATCTTCGACTTGTACTCCGAACGGGGTAATGTCCCGTGAGGGACGAGTTCGATTTCCGGCGTGAAGACAAGAGCCGAGCGAATTTCGCGCTGGATGCGGTCAGCAAGATCCGGCGAGGGCGCGACGCCTTCATTCAGCTCCACCACGACCGGCAAGGGCGGTTCCTGCTGAACAGACTTGCGCTTCGGCCGGATGGCGATGAGACCGCTAACCTGCGGAGCGAAGCGGTTCACAACCTCACGTACGGCCGTGGGGAAGACGTTCACGCCGCGCACGATCAGCATATCGTCGGTGCGACCGATGCAGCGGACGCGCGGGGAGGTGCGACCGCAGGGGCAAGGCGCGTTCCAGAACATCACGTGATCGCGCGTCCGGAAGCGCAGCAGCGGGGCAGCGCGGTGGGCAAGATGCGTGAGCACGAGCTCGCCGGTCGCGCCGTCCTCCAGGGGAACTGTCGCCCCGGTTTCAGGATTGATCAGCTCGATATGCACGAAGCCCTGGCCGCTGAAATGCATGCCGTGCTGATGCTCGCACTCCCCCCAGAGAGAGACGGAGATGTCGCCGATGCCCATGGCTTCGGTAACCTGCGCGCCCCAGGCATCCTCGAGCTTGGCGCGCATGGCGGGCTCGCCGCCGCCGGGCTCTCCGGCAACCATGATGCGGGAGATGGCGCTGTTCCGGATGTCGATACTGCGGTCGCGGGCCCATTCCGAGAGATGGAGGGCATAGGAGGGGGTGCAACCCAGGATCTGGGGCTTGAGCAGCTCGACCGCCGTCATCAGGCGTTCGGTATTGCCAGTGCCAACCGGGATGTGGCAGAGGCCAAGACGGTTGAAGGCATCCAGCGCGGCGCCGGCGACGAAGGGGCCGGCATTGTAAGTGCTGACGATCCGCTCGCCGGGGCTGATTCCGGAGGCGGCATATGACCGGGCCGAAGTCCTCACCCAGTTGTCGAGATCGCCCTTGGTGAGGGGTATGTAGCTCGGTACGCCGGTCGTGCCGCTGGTGGAAAAGATGCGGACGATTTCATCCATAGGGGCCGCGAGGTGGGTGCCGATCGGATCCTGCTCGGAACGGGTGGCGCGAAGCTCGTCCTTCTCGGTGAGCGGCAGGTGGTGAATATCGTCCAGGCCGCCGGCCGAGGCCGCATTCCGGAAGCCCGCATCGCCCAGTTTCTTCTGATAGAAGCGGGAGCGCTCGAACAGATATTCGAGCTGTGCGCGATAGAGCCTGTCATCCTGGGCTCGACGCTCGGCCCAGGGTGCGCTTTCGATCTCCGGCTCGAACATCATGGCTCACCCCTCCTGCCGCTCGTAGGCGATCGCCGTCTCGCCGTGATGGGACATGAGGAAGCCGATGGGCCGCTCCTGCTCCTCGGCGAGATGGCCGAGCACGCCGGCAGTGCGGGCGAGGATGGGAATGGCCTTGATCATCGCCTGCGGGAAACCGAGATCGAGCAGCACGGCAGCAATCGGCATGGAGACATTCATGGGAATCGGCCGGCCCCAGGCCTTTTCCACCGCCGGGCGGAAGCTGCGTGCGAGGGCGAGATGAGGCCCCGCGACGCCTTTGTCATCTGCAAGCTGAAGGATGCGTTCGGCGCGCGGATCGACGGGATGGTGCAGGGGATGGCCGAAGCCGGGCATCTTCTCGCGCCGGGCGCGGATGCCGGCAGCCAGCTCCTCGGCGACGGCGTCGCGATCCTCTCCCTTCTCGACCCGGGCCTGGGCCTCGACCAGCAGGCGGCCGCAGAGATCGGCGGTGCCGAGCACGACCGTGCCACAACCGAGAATGCCGGCGGCGACGGCGGCCTGGATGCAGTTCGGATCGGCATCAAGAGTCATGCGCGCGGCTTGGGCGGTCGGGGTCAGTCCGTGCTCGGCAATCGAGACCAGGAGGACGTCCAGGAAGAAGCGCTGGTTCTCGTCGGGCATCCTGCCAGTTACGAGAAGATAGAAGAATTCGGTGAAGGTCACGCCGCCCATCAGGTCACTGGCCAGGTCGCGTCCGCGAATTTCAATCGAGGAGGCGTCGGCCGTGCAGATCGACGTTACGCCGGGATCGCCCTTGCCAATCAGCATCGGCGCCCCCGTCCACAGTGCAGGGAGATCATTCCGTTTCCTCCGCGTGTTTTGACTTATATTTTTGTAGGACAATATTGGCGCACAAAGACTTGTCAAGCGGTTTGCCGCGATGATAGATAGCGGCATGCTAGATACGGACCTTCCTGCACCTGACAATTCGAGCACGACCACAGCCCGCGGCAAGGGCACTACGGTTGACCGGGTTTTCCTTCACCTGAAGGAAGGCATCCTGTGCGGCCGTTATGCGCCCGGCCAACGCCTCATCGAGGCCGACCTGACCCGGGAGCTGGAAGTGAGCCGGGGACCTCTCCGCGAGGCTTTCCGCAAGCTGACCGCTGAAGGTCTGGTGGAAAGCGTGCCCAACCGCGGGGCAATCGTCCGCCGTCTGTCACATCGCGAAACGCAGGAGCTGTTCCAGATCCGTATGGCACTGGAGGCGCTGTCGGCCCGACTTGCGGCAGAGAATATCAGCGATCCCGAGGTGCGTGACCGGTTCGAGGAGTCGATCAAGCGGATCTGGGACAACGAGCCCCGTTTCGCGGCGGTCAACTATCTCGACGAGAACCGGGTGTTCCATCAGGCGGTAGCGGATGCCAGCGGCAGCGAAAGGCTGTCGGCGCTCTGCCGGCAGATGCAGCTGCCGCTGATCATGATGCAGCTCAGTGGCGCCCTGACGCCGGAAACGCTCGCGCTTTCCAATCAGGAACATCGCCGGATCGCCAAGGCGATCCTGACCGGTAACCCGAAGGACGCGTCGGCCGAGATGGAGGCGCATCTCGACCGGGCCCGGCGCTTCGCGGAAAATCTGCCCACCGCCATCTTCCGCGCCCCGGAATAAGCCAAACGCGGGGGCACCGCCAGGGAGGCAGGCGTGCCCAGGCGTTCCGGAGGCGGACCTATTGCGGGCGGATGACCGTGTTGGACGGGTGGCCGTCCGGGGTCTGATCGACCACCAGCAGCACCACGTCCTCGCTGCCATTGTTCTCGCCATAATGCCAGCCGTCGAGGATCTCGACGATGAAGTCGCCCGGCCCGTAGTCGAAACGCTGGCCGCTGTCGGCGTCATAGACGGTGAGATTGCCAGCGACGACAAAGGCATAGCGCGGGTGCGGGTGCTTGTGGACCGGCAGGCGGGCGCCAGGCGCAATCACATAGCGGGAAGCCGAGACCATGGCTGGGTTTTCAGGCAGTTTCAGCGGCTGCCCCGTGGCGGTAACGTTCGTGGAGGCGAGCGGGGTGACCTTCACCGCCGCCCTGTCCTGCGCCGGTGCTGCAACGCCGGTGGTGAGGACGGCGACGCCTGCCAAGAGCGCCGTCACAGAAGCAATCCGCATTTTTCCCCCAGTTCCCGAATTTGCGAGCAGTTCTGCGCATTGATACCAAGGGGCACCATAAATCAACCCAAGAAGAAGCCAGACAGCGCATGGCGATCGGAAATGCCTGCTGCTCCCGAGTGCAGAAATGATGTGCGTGTTTGCTGCTTTGGGATTGCGCCGGCCGGATGTGGGATTCAAACTTGATCCCGGTTCAGATGCGTAATCCATCCCTCAACAGGGGATGGCAAGGACAGTTGGAATGGAAACCCAGAACAACAAGGCAGCTCCGCCTGTCGAGCGCGGAGCTTCGGGAAGTGAACGCCAGTGGCCAAGGCAGATCTATGAAACGCTGAAGGCATTCGATGTCACCCATGCTTCGTATGTGCCGGATGCGGGACATGCCGAGCTGATCAATCTACTCATCGACGATCGGGACGTGACGGCCAATGTGCTGACCACGGAGGAAGAAGGGCTGGCGATCGCCGCCGGCGCCTGGCTCGGAGGGAAGCGCAGCGTCATTCTCATGCAGTCGAGCGGCGTGGGGAATTGCATCAACATGGCCTCATTGCCAGCCATGGGGCGGTTTCCGCTGCTGATGCTGGTGACGATGCGCGGCGAGTGGGCGGAATTCAATCCATGGCAGGTGCCCATGTCACGTGCGACGGAGCAGGTGCTGACGGCGATGGGCATCCAGGTAATGCGCGCGGATGATCCCGAGACGCTGGTGGAGATGGTCGGGTCGGCGGCAACGCTCGCCTATGGGGCTGACCAGCAGGTCGCCGTGCTGATTTCACAGAGATTGCTGGGGGCAAAGAAATGGTAGGTCCGGTGGCCGTCCCGGAAACGGGTGGGCTCGACCGCCGTGAGGTGGTGCGGGCATTGCTGCAGGATCGCGGCGACATGCTGGTGGTGAGCGGGCTCGGATCGCCGAGCTATGACCTCCATGCGGCTGGCGACCATGACGGCAACTATTATCTGTGGGGCGCCATGGGGGGCGCGGCGCTGGTGGGCTTCGGCATTGCCCAGGCGCAGCCGCAGCGTCGGGTGCTGGTTCTCACCGGTGACGGCGAGCAGCTGATGGGCGTCGGTGGCCTTCTGACCATCAGTGTGGTGCAGCCACCGAACCTGACGATCGTGGTGCTGGATAACGGCCATTTCGGTGAGACCGGCATGCAGACCAGCCATACCGGCGCGGGCATCGACCTCGCCGCCATCGCCAATACGGCCGGGTTCCGGCATAGCGGCGTGATCCGCGACATGGAGGCGGTGCGGACGCTCCGTGACCAGTTGCATCAGACGACCAACGGGGCCGGGTTCTATACGGTGAAGGTGAAGGCCGAGCCGCTGCCGCGTTCGCTGCCGCCCCGGGATGCGGTCCATATCAAGAACCGGTTCCGGTCATACCTAGGACTACCGGTCACCTGACCTGACCGGACAGGATCATGCAGCAGCCTCCGGAGGGGGCTGCGCTTTCAGGGGACGCATCGGTGCGCGCCCTGCATCCCATTGCACGACAACGACAAACAACAGGTGGGGTAACGCTCTCATGACCTACAAGACGCTCTCCTACGGCAAGGATCCGCGCAACGGCCGCATCGCGAGGATAAAGCTCAACCGGCCGCAGGTCCTCAATGCGATCACGCCGGAAATGCCAGGCGAGATCCGGCGGGCGGTCGAAGAGGCGAATGCGGACGACGAAGTTCATGTCATCATTCTAGAAGGCGAGGGACGGGCGTTCTGCGCCGGGTATGACCTGAAGTACTTCGCCGAGGAGATGGGCGAGAACCCGCTGATCCAGGAGGAAATGCCCTGGGATCCGATGCAGGATTTCCGGGTCATGAAGAGCTATACGGACGACTTCATGTCGCTGTGGCGCTCCTACAAGCCGACCATCTGCAAGGTCCAGCAATATGCGGTGGCGGGCGGCACTGACATGGCTCTGTGCTGTGACCTGATCATCGTCGAAGACAAGGCGAAGCTCGGCTATCCGCCCACTCGGGTCTGGGGCTGCCCTACGACCGGCCTGTGGACCTATCGGGTCGGCGCCATGCGAGCGAAGCGGATGCTGTTCACGGGCGACCTGATCGACGGAATTACGGCGCGCGATTGGGGGCTGGCCATCGACGCGGTGCCGCTCGACAAGCTGGACGAGACGGTGGACGCTTTGGCCGAGCGGATTGCCGGAGTGCCGCGCAACCAGCTGATGATGCACAAGCTGGTGGTCAATCAGTCGATGAGCGCCATGGGCGTGGAGAATACCCAGATCTTCGCCACCCTGTTCGACGGCATCACCCGGCACTCGCCGGAAGGCGTCTGGTTCAAGGCTCATGCGGAGCGCCATGGCTTCCATGACGCGATCAGGATCCGCGACAGCAACGAGGCCATTCCGGAAGGGGACGAGGCGCGAGCTGCAGTGCGCCGGCTGCGAAACAGGTAAGGCCGGGCGGATGCTGGCGACCGCTTTCGTTTCCGACGGAGGCGGGCGCCTCCGGAGCATGTCAGGCCGGGGATATTCCTAAAGACAACTCCGGGGAGATGTTGCCCGCTTTTGTTAAGAACATTTAATCAGTATCAAGGCGCGGATCGTTGTGTCTGCCAATATATTGTGTTCTGGGATGCAACACGGGGGCAGTCTGGACCGTCGGCTCTGGCATGGACGGCATCAGGCGGGCTTTCTGGCATTCTCACGTTTATCCCGTGGTCCGGGTGCTGACCGAGAAATAACGCGGCGGCCCGACTGCGAAAGGGCTTGAGACAATCGGGCCGAAAACGGCCACTAATAGGAGTGCGACAATGTCCGACCTGGTTGCAATCGTCTATCCTTCGCTCGAAAAGGCAGAGGAGGTGCGCAAGGAGCTGCTCGAGCTGCAGAAGGAATATCTGATCACGCTCGAGGATGCGGTCATCGCCACCAAGACCGAGGACGGGAAGGTCAAGCTGCATCAGCTGATGAACACGACGGCGCTGGGCGCTGCGTCCGGCTCGTTCTGGGGCCTGCTGGTGGGTATGATCTTCCTGATGCCGGTGGTTGGCGTGGTCATCGGCGCGGCCTCAGGCGCGCTGGGAGGCCTGCTTGCCGATTTCGGCATTGACGACAAGTTCATGAAGGAGCTTTCCGCCAGCATCCAGCCGGGAGACGCGGTACTGTTCGTGCTGATCAAGTCGATGACGGCGGACAAGGTGCTCGAGCATATGCGCGGCACGGGCGGCGTGGTGCTCAAGACCTCGCTGGACCATGCCAAGGAACAGGCCCTGCGCGAAGCGATCGCCAATCCGCACGCCGCCTGACCGTCAGACAAGGCCAAAACAAAAAGGGCGCCTCAAGGCGCCCTTTTTCGTGTCTGGCAGCTGCGCAACGGCGCATCTTAATGTCGTGTCACTCGGTGGAAGCGATCACGAAGGCGAATGTGGCGCAGAGCAGGATAACCAAGATGATCCAGCGCAGGGCCGGATGCTTCCAGACAGACCACATTCGACTTCACTCCCCTTGATGTGAGCTTGTCGGGCAGACCGCTTGCAGCATGCCCGACTGTTTGTTGTCGATCAGTTGGCCAGGGACTTGGCCACGGTTTCGCGGACCCAGGTCGCAACCGGCTGCTTGGCGGCAGCGGCCTTCTCGCGGATCTGGACCATGGTATCAGGCGAGAAGGGCACGTCGATGATCACGCTGGTCTCGTCGGCGAACTGATAGACGACGTCGGTCAGGTTGCGGGCGAAGATGCGCATCTTCTCGGTCTTCTGCGCGTCGGTCAGGCCCTGCTCGGCGGCGACCATCGGACAATAGGCGGCAATCAGATAGTCGAGGATCAGCGGGGTGCTGACGCCAGCGTCACGGAGCACGGCCACGCTCTCGCCCAGCTGGATGGGGTCGTCCAGGACGTCGCCCTTCGGGAGCTTGGCCTGGATGTCGGTCATGGCAACGGGCCAATCCTTTCCGCCTGCGGGCTCCTTGCAGTCGAGGCCGGCGGCGTTCGCAGCCACGGGCAATACGGCAAGGCAAAAGGTCGCGGCCAGAAGTGATTTCACAGACATCATTTTTCCCTCGTTTGGACCCTCTTTCCCCGACGGCCGGGGCAGGCGGACGCCCGGAGACAACCTATCCAGATAAAGCGTGACCAGCGGCACTTCGCAATGGCTGTTACGCGTTCCGTCTGTGTTGGCAGAATAAGTCGCAGGAGGCAAGTTGCTGATGGATCAATCCATGCGACCTAATCAACGCCGGGAGGCCCGGCGCTGGCATTAACAAGAATTACTTGGCGTCGTCGGTCAGGCGCTTGGCACGGCTGCCACTGATAGCGGCCGGCCAGGCCTTTTCCCGAGGTCAGTCGTCGGCGAGGACGATGCAGGGGGCATCCGCCGGCCAGGTGAGAGTTACGGCCGTTCCCGGCTGGACCGGGGCGGAGAGCTGCTGGCTGCGATCCTCGACGCGCAGCTGACCGGCCGCGGTATCCACCACATACTGGGTGGTGTTGCCGTGATATGTCATCTCGGCAACGGTGCCGGCCAGTCCATCGGGCTGAGCGGTGCCGGTGGTCAGGATGAGGCGCTCCGGCCGGAGGCTGACCGGCACCGTTGCGCCGATGGCCGCCCCGGTCGAGGTCGTCGAGGTGAACTGGTGGCCGCCGGCCTCGAGCCTGACGGTGCCGCCCTGGTCGCGACCCAGCACGGCGGCGTTGATGATGTTGCTGCGGCCGACGAAGGTGGCGACGAACTGCGTGCGCGGGCGCTCGTAGATCTCGTAAGGCGTGCCCAGCTGAACGATCCGGCCATGATTGATCACGGCAATCAGGGTCGACATGGACAGGGCTTCGTCCTGGTCGTGGGTCACGTTCACGACGCTGACGCCGAGCTTCCGGTGTAGCTGTTTGAGCTCTTCCTGTAGCTGGGTGCGGAGATTGCGGTCGAGGGCGCTCAGCGGCTCATCCAGCAGGATCAGCGGCGGCGAGAAAACAAGGGAGCGGGCGAGGGCCACGCGCTGCTGCTGGCCACCTGACAACTGGGCCGGCTTGCGTTTGGCGAGCGCGGTGAGCTGCACGGTCTCCAGGCCCTTGGCCACCAGCCTGCGGATCTCGTCGCGGGGCACCTTACGGACCTCGAGGGGGAAGGCGACGTTCTCTTCCACCGTCATGTGAGGGAAAAGGGCGTAGCCCTGGAAGACAACGCCGAGGTCGCGCTTCTCCGGCGGCAGGTTGGTGATGTCCTGGCCCTGGAGCAGGATGCGGCCGCTGGTGGGAGTGACAAAGCCGGCAATGGCCATGAGAAGGGTGGTCTTGCCGGAGCCCGAAGGGCCGAGCAGCGTCAGGAATTCCCCGCGCGGGATGCTCAGGGACATATCGTCGATCGCCCGGGTCTCCCCGTACTGCTTGATGAGGTGATCAACGACAAGATAGTCGGCAGCGGCTGACGTCACTTCAATGTCCTTGCGGTTTGCGGTCCTTGCTCAGACGCAGGAAGACGGCGATCAGGGTGAGGAGGATCATCACGGCGGAGATGGCCGCCACGGCGGGGTCGACCCGCTCGGACAGGCTGTTCCAGATGACGATCGGCATGGTCATGACCTTGCGGCTGGTCAGGAAGATGACCGTGACCACTTCGTCCCAGGAGGTAACGAAGGAGAAGGCGGCGCCGGCAAGGATGCCCGGGGCGATGTTCGGCACGACGATGCGGCGGAGCACCGTGAAGGTCGAAGCGCCGAGGCTGCGGGCGGCCTGCTCGACGCGCCGGTCAAAGCCGCTCAGGGACGTGGAAACAGTGATCAACACCAGCGGGATGCAGAGCACGGTGTGGGCAATCACAACGCCGGAAATCGTATCCAGCCAGTTGAAGTCGGTCCAGGTCCGGTAGAAGGCCAGGGCGTGCACGATCGGCGGCACGATGAGGGGGGCCAGCAGCAGGATGCGCAGGTACTGGGTCAGGCGACCGCTCAGGCGCCAGAGACCGATGGCACAGAGGGTGCCGATGGTCGTGGCGGCGATGGTGGTGAGGACGGCGATCCAGAGACTGGTCAGGATGCTGCTCGACCAGCGGGTGTCAGAGATCAGCTTGGCGTAGTGCTGGAAGGATATGCTGTCGGTGGGCATGGACAGGTAGCGTTCCGGAGTGAGCGAAACCGGAAACACCACGGCCAGCGGAGCGAGCAGAAAGATCAGGCCGAGCCAGCCGAGGGCGATGACTATCGTGCGGCTGAGGCGAGGCGTGGCGGCAGGCTGCATCAGTCTGCTCCCTTGCCGGTAATGCTCTCCCAGTCAGCGAAACGGCCGACAAGGAAAATGACGGCGAAGACCGAGATCAGCAGGACGGAGGCAAGCATGGTGGCGATGCCCCATTCCAGAGTTTCATGGACCTGCACGCTGATATATTCCGCCACCATCATGACGCGGCCGCCGCCGAGGATTGCCGGGGTGACGTAGAAGCCCAGCGAGAAGACAAACACCAGGATGAAGGCCGAGAACAGGCCCGGAACGGTCAGCGGGAAAAAGACCCGGGTGAAGACCGTGAAGCCGTTGGCACCCAGGCTGCGGGCGGCATTGATGACGCGCGGGTCGATGGTGCGCATGCCGGCATAGAGCGGCAGGATGCCGAAGGGCAGCATGTAATGGATCATGCCGATGATGACGCCGATCTCGTTGCGAACCAGGGTCATCGGCGCTTCTATGAGACCAGAGGCAAGCAGGGCACTGTTGAGAACGCCGTTGTTGCGCAGGACCGTTATCCAGGCAAAGGCGCGGATCAGCACCGAGAGCCAGAGCGGCAGCAGGATGCAGGCGAACATCACCGGGCGCATGCGGTCGCTGGCCAAAGTCAGGGCGCAGGCCATGATGTAAGCCATGACCAGGGTGGTCACCGTGGTGATGGCGCAAAGGCGCAGGGTGGTGCCGACCACCCGGCCGATGGCGTCAGAAGTAAAAAGTTGGGCGTAATTGGCCAGGGCGCCGGGCGGCTCGGTGAAACTGAGCCCGAGCACCCGCAACAGGGGCACGATGTAAAGCAGCAGGATGAGTGCCGTTGCCGGCGCCACCATGAGCAGCGCAATACGCGCCCGTCTGTCGAGGCCAGTCATCATGCGGAATAGGCCGTCCTGCCCGCCACGATGGTCCGGTTGACCTTGATGTGCGGGATCTGATCCGGATCGACGGTGAAGATGTCATCCTCGAGGATCACGAAGTCGGCGAGCTTGCCGACCTCGATCGAACCCTTGAGATTCTCCTCACGGCCGGCATAGGCGGCATGGACGGTGTAGGACTTCAGGGCATCCCACACATCGACGGCTTCCTCGGGCCCAAGCAGCTGGCCGGTATCCGTCTTGCGGGTCACCAGCGAATAGATGCCGCGTAGCGGATTGGGATTGCAGATCGGCGCGTCGGAATGGGCCGGCGCAGCAACGCCCAGTTCCTTCCATGACCTGTGGGGCCACATGTTCTTCATCTCGTCGGCCGGCCGGACCTTGAGATAGGCATCGCCCAGGTCGTAGAGGAAGCCGGCGGCGGAGGACGGGATCACGTTCAGCCGCTTCATGCGCTCGCGGATTTCGGGCGTCGCACAGCAGGTATGCTCGACGCGCATCCGGCTGTCGGAATTGGGGTAGGCCTTGAGCGCAGCCTCGAAGGCGTCCAGCACCCAGTCGGTGCCGCGGTCGCCCACGCCGTCGGCAAAGACGGTGAGGCCGGCAGCGGTCGCCATCATGACGAGATCGCGGAATTCGTCATCGCCGTAGAGCAGCATGCCGGTGTTGTTCTCGGGCTCGCCGAGAACCTTCGGGCCGACATAGGGCTTGTAATAGGCGGCGGTGCGGCCAGAGGTCGAGCAGTCAGGGCACCATTCGACGCCCAGGATGCGGATCCACTCGTCACCGAAACCGGAGCGAATGCCGGCCTTGATCAGGGCCTCGACCAACCCCTTCTCCTTGCCGCTGGCCATGATGCCCACGCGGATCGGCAGCTCGCCGCGGGCGCGGAGATCCTGATAGGCGCGGATGCCATTGGAATGGGTTAGGGAGTTGTGGAACGACGTGATGCCGTAGCTCAGGAATTCGGCGAAGACCTGAGGGAGGCCCTTGCTGAAGTCCTCGGGCGTGTAGTCCTTGCTCAGCTCGTCAACGACGATATAGGCGGCGTTCTCGCGCAGCAGGCCAGTGGGCCGGCCGGTCGCCGGGTCGCGGTCGATGCGGCCGAAGGGCGGATCCTGGGTGAGGGCGGCAAGGCCGGCGCGCTCGAAGGCGGCGGTGTTGACGACGCCGTTGTGGTGATCGGTGCGGTAGATGAAGATCGGGTGGCCGTTGCCGACGCGATCCAGCTCGTCGATGGTCGGATAGCCGCCGAGCTTCACATCATCATAGCGGAAGCCGACGAACCAGGCGCCTTCCGGAAGATTCTGCGTGGCCTCGTTGATGCGGGCCAGAACCTCGTCCTTGGACTTCACATTCGGCCAGCTGAAGTCCGCCCAGCGGTAGATGCGGGCGCCATAGATGTCGGCGTGGCAGTGGCTTTCGATGAAGCCGGGCAGGACTGTGCGACCGCCGGCATCGATAATCTCCGTTCCGGGGCCGCGCCAGGCCGCGATGTCTTCCTCGGATCCGACAGCGGCAATTCGCCCGCCCGTGACCGCCACGGCGGCGGCGAATGGCTGGGCGTCGTTCATGGTCGCAACCTTGGCGTTGCGGATAATCAGATCAGCGGGCGTCATCGGCAGCCTCGGGTACTGGACGGAAAATCGCCCACCCCGGGTAGGGTGGGCGAGGGGTCATCGTGATCAGGACGCCATCAGGTCCATGAACTGCTTGGTCACCGGCACGAGATACTCGCCGTACCAGTCAGCGTTCTGCAGGACCATCAGCTTCACGTTCTCGGGCGAGGCCGGGTTGATGGCGGCCAGCTCGGGGCCATAAAGACCATTGGCCTCCGGATTGGCGGGACCGTTGCCGAGCAGCTCGAGCAGCTTCACCTGAGCCTCGGGGTTCTGCATCGAGGCGAGGAAGTCCATGGCGATCTTGGTGCCGGCCGGGTTGTTCACCGGAACCGACATGACGCCCGGCTGCAGGAGGCCCTGGTTGAAGGTGAAGTCGAAGCGGCCGTTCGACTCCTGCTTCAGGAGGTTGGCGCGGGTGTGCCAGATCTGGCCCATGGTGACTTCGCCGTCACGGAAGACCTGCTGGCTGCTGGCGCCAGTATCCCAGAGGATGACGTGCGGCTTCAGCTCCTCGAGCTTCTTCATGGCGCGGTCGACGTCGAGCGGGTAGAGCTTGTCCATCGGGACACCGTCGGCCATGAGGGCAGCCTCGAGGGTGCCGACCATGTACTTGTAGAGAACGCGCTTGCCCGGGAACTTCTTCACATCCCAGAAATCGACCCAGTCCTTGGGAGTCTCGCCGCCGAAGGCCTTGGTGTCATAGGTCAGCACGTTGCCATAGACGAAGACCGTGGCGCCCCACTTGTAGTCGGTGCCTGGCAGGGTCTTCTTCGGGTCGACGATCGAATAGTCGATCTCCTGGGCAGCCTTGGCGGCGCCGAGAGCGGCCTGGGTGCCGACGCCGCCGTCAACGATATCCCAGGTGACGTTGCCGGCTTCGACCATGGCGCGGACGCGGCCTGCGGTCGGGCCCGAACCGTCCATGACGACCTCGATCCCGGTCTTTTCGGTGAAGGGCTTGCCCCAGGCTTCCTGATAAGCCTGCTCGGCGTCGCCACCCCACATGGCGAAGATCAGTTCCTTGACCTCGGCGCGGACGCGCGTGGGGGCAATTCCACTTGCCATGGCAGATGCCCCGAAAAGCGCGGTCAGCTGCAGAAGCTGCCTGCGGCTGATGCTGCCGTTGCGCATCTTCTCGACGGCGATCGACAGGGCATCATTCAAATATCTGCTGGTGTCATTCATGCTGCGAGCCTCCCTCCAAAGCCCTCCCTCCGGGGCCGGTGCCAAGGCGCGAGGCCGGCCGGGCCTGCGTGCCTGCTGAGCTGACATATCAATTATGCCGGAGATGCTCCACACAAAATGCAGGATGCTCCGGATTTTTGATCTCATAGACTGACGACGACGTGGCGCGCGTCAAATTGACATGCTAGTTTGCTGGCGGGATCCACAAGATCAGGACCCGCGGGGGATGGGGATGACGACGCCACGTGCCAGGACGGCGCAGGCCGCGGCCAGGGACGGCAGGCCGCTGACGCTGGCCGCCGAAGCCTATGCCCGGCTCGAGGAGATGATCATTCTCGGCAGGCTGCGGCCGGATACGAGGCTGTCCGAGCAGTCACTGGCGCAGGAGCTGGGCATCGGGCGGACGCCGATCCGGGAAGCGCTGCAGAAGCTCAGGGAAAACAACCTGGTGGAGATCATCCCCAGGGCCGGCGTGTTCGTTACCCGGATGGATGTGCGGAGTCAGCTGCTGGTGATGGAAGTGCGGCGCGAACTGGAACTGCTGGTGGCGAGCCGGGCAGCGCGACGGGCGACGCCGGAACAGCGGCAGCAGTTCCGGAAACTGGCGGCGGGCATGCGAAAGTCGGGCGAGAAGCGGGACAAGCGGCGGCTGATGGAAATCGACCTCAAGTTCAAGGATCTGTCGCTGGCGGCTGCGAACAATGTCTATCTGAGCGCGGCGCTTGCACCGATCCACGCCCACAGCCGCAGGTTCTTCTTCTCCCACCAGGAGACGACCGATCCAACCATCGCCTCGACCCATGCGGACGCCATGGAGGCCATAGCCGCTGGCTCCGAGGAGAGGGCGGTCGCCACCACGGCCAAATTTCTCGATGCGATGGAGGCCTTCACCATGGCGGCCATCGCCAAGGAACTTACAACCCAATAGCTGCTCCGGAGTAGATTGTGAGCGACTTCAACCAGCCTGAGCCCGGGCCCCTGGTGGGGCGTCCGATCCGTCGCAAGGAAGACCTCCGGTTCATTACCGGCGCGGGGCGCTATGTGGATGATCACGTGGTGCCGCGGGCGCTGTTCGCGCGGTTTGTACGATCGCCCTATGGTCATGCCCGGATCAATGGCGTGGATGTCGAGGCGGCGCGCGAGGTTCCCGGCGTGGTGGCAGTCATCACCGGCGCCGAGATGAAGGATGCCGGCATCGGAACACTCGCCTGCGGCTGGCTGCTGCACGGCCGTGACGGCAAGCCGATGGCTGAGCCACCCCATTATGCGCTCGCCTGGGACAAGGTGCGCCATGTGGGCGAGCCGGTGGTCATGGTGGTGGCTGAAACAGCGGCCGCGGCACAGGATGCGGCCGAGCTCGTGGACGTGGATTACGAGCCGCTGGATGCCGTGACCGACACCGCCGCCGCGCTCGAGGCAGACGCGCCGCTCGTATGGGACAATGTCGCGCGAAACCTCTGCTGCGACTGGCAGCTGGGTGATGAAGCGGCGACTGAGGCCGCGTTCGCGGCCGCACATCACGTCACGCGCATCGAGCTGACCAACAACCGGCTGGCGCCGGTGCCGATGGAGCCCCGGGCGGTCATCGCCGAGTATCATGCGGGAAGCGGCACGCTGACGCTCTATACGGCGAGCCAGAATCCGCACACGGTCCGCGTCGGCCTCAGCTTCATCCTGGGCATGGCCGAAACCGACATCCGGGTGGTTTCCCCGGATGTGGGCGGCGCGTTCGGCGGCAAGATCCCGATCTATCCGGAAGATGTGGCGGTGTGCTGGGCGGCACGGGCGCTGGGACGGCCGGTGCGCTGGACGTCCGACCGGTCAGAAGCCTTCCTCACCGACGTGCATGGTCGCGATCACCGAACGGTGGCCGAGCTGGCACTGGCGGAAGACGGCCGGTTCCTCGGTCTCAAGGTGCATACGCTGGCCAATGTCGGCGCCTATCTGTCGCTAGGCGGTACGGCAATCCCCAGTCACTACTATGCGCCGCTCCTCTCGGGCGTCTATCAGCTGCCGGCGATCCATTGCGGGGTGGATCTGGTGTTCACCAATACTTGCCGGGTCGATGCCTATCGCGGGGCCGGGCGGCCGGAAGCGACCTATGTGCTCGAGCGGCTGGTGGATCAGGCGGCAAAGGAGCTCGGCATCGACCGCATCGAGCTGAGGCGGCGCAATTTCATCCGCAGGGATCAGTTCCCGTACAAGACGGCGGTGGGCCTGACCTATGACTCGGGCGACCATGAGGCGACGCTCGAGCTGGCGCTGAACGCCTGCGACTGGGCCGGTTTCGCGACGCGTCGGGAGGAGGCAAGGGCGCGCGGCATGCTGCGCGGCATCGGCATCTCCACCTATGTCGAGATCGCCGGTGGCATGCCCTCGTGGCTGGCCGGCAGGCTCGGCGCCAAGGGCGGCCGGTCGGAGGCGGCGCAGGTGCGGGTCAATCCGAACGGCTCGGTGGTGGTCTTCAGCGGCGTGCACAATCACGGTCAGGGGCATGAGACGGCCTTCGCCCAGATTGTCGCCGAACGCCTGGGCGTGCCCTTTGAACAGGTGCGGGTCGTCCAGGGGGATACCGACCGGGTGCCCTTCGGGCGCGGGACGGCAGCGTCCCGGTCGCTGGTGGTCGGCGGCTCGGCGATCATTCGGGCAACCGACAAGGTCATCTCCAAGGCGCGGGTGATCGCGGCTCACATGCTGGGCGTGCCGGCGGAGGACGTGGACTTCGAGGAAGGCGTGTTCTCGCTGCGGGGGCCGAGCGAGTCCAACCGCAAGGTGACGTTCAAGGAAGTGGCGGCTGCGGCCTATCACCTGCGCGACTATCCCGAGGGGCTCGAGCCGGGCCTCGACGAGACCGCCTTCTATGATCCGGAGAACTGGACCTTCCCGGGCGGTGCACATGTGTGCGAGCTGGAGATCGACCCCGAAACCGGTGTGCTGAAGATCGTCCAGATCGTGGCGGTGGACGATGTGGGGCACATCATCAATCCGCTGATCGTGGAAGGGCAGATCCATGGCGGTCTGGCGCAGGGCTACGGACAGGCCGTGAGCGAATGCGTGGCCTATGACGAGAATGGCCAGATGCTCTCGGCCTCACTGCAGGACTACGCGGTGCCGCGGGCAGACGATCTGCCGAGCTTTACCGTGTTGACCCATGCCACGGCCTGCGAGCACAATCCGCTGAAGGCAAAGGGTTGCGCGGAAGTGGGCTCGGTGGGTCTACCGGCGGCGATCGTCAATGCCGCGCTGGATGCACTCGGCGCCGTCGGCGTGAGTTCCATCGAAATGCCGCTGACGCCGCAGGCCATCTGGAGGGCGATCCAGGAGCAGGGCGGAAACGCTGCCTGAGCGGAAGCGGCTGACGGCTGCCGGCCCGCAGGGCGGGCAGCCGTGGTCACGGCAGGCGGGGGGAGATGCGCAAGGTCTATTTCATCCTCGGCCTGATCTTCGTGGCGATCGGTCTCGTGGGCGCGCTGCTGCCCGTTCTGCCGACGACGCCCTTCCTGCTGGTGGCGGTGGCATGCTTCTCGCGATCGTCGCCGCGATTTGAAGCCTGGCTGCTCAACCACCCAACCTTTGGGCCGCCGATCCGGCAATGGCGCGAGCGCGGGGTGATCAACCGCGGGGCCAAGGCCTTCGCCACCATAGGGTCGAGCTGCGGTTACGTCGTCTTCCTTCTGACTGTGCGGCCGGAGCCGTTGCCCGCGCTGGTGGTGGCGGCGGTGATCGCCGGTGCCATGACTTTCGTGCTCACCCGCCCGTCCCAGTGACGGGGGGCTCTGTCACTCGCACTTGCCGACAGACTGGACCTGATACGTGGTCTTGCCCACACCCTGGGGCAGCACCGGCCGGAGGGCCACCGGCACGGTGCAGCCTTCCGACTCGACTTCCCAGTGGACGAGACCGTCGCCGGTCCGGTCGGAGCGTTCGATGGAGGTGATGGGCGCCTGACGAAGGACGTCGGCCAGGTCGCCGCTGGAGAGGATCGCGTGGATCTGCTCGACGCTGTCATAATAGCCGGACAGTGCGGCCTGGGCCGGAGAAAGGGCCATAAGCGTGGCGAGAGCAAAGGCAGCGGCAAACTTCATCAATCAGGTCCCCGTCGTTGCCCGGTCGTGACTATCCGGCTGGCCGTCCGTCCAGGCGAAGCAATCTGTGCGCAGCCTATCAGCCTGTGTGGCACTGCGCCACGGTCGGCTGCGCAGACAAGCAGTAGATGGAATGGACCTTGTATATCCGGCGCGCAAGGGCTTCCCACTGCGATCCGTCGACAGAACACTTTAGAATAATCCCAGAGCAAATGCGTAAACCCTTCATTCGTTTTTCCGGAGACATTGGGATAATGGAGCCGCATACGCTGAGGGCAGCCCCGGCGGTCGCCGGAAACCGATGCTAAAATAAAACTATTGGCCGGACCAAAAATCGATCCGGAATTTTTCCTGGAAAATTTGAGATATATCAATGTTGTCTGTGCGAATAGTAGTTCCGCGGACGGGTTGCTGGATATTGACCGGAATGTAACTTCTGTTAGGGTCTTCTTACCAATGTAAGCCTGCGCGGAGGTGCATATGCACGCCCAAGATGCGAAGCACACAGGCGAGTTTCACGGAAGGCCGAAGGGGAAGTTTCCATGGTAGACGATCTTGTCGTGGATCTGTCACGCTGGCAGTTCGCAGCGACCGCGCTTTACCATTTCCTGTTCGTGCCGCTGACGCTCGGCCTGACCGTCCTGATCGCGGTGATCGAAACCGTCTATGTAACGACGGGCAAGCAGATCTATCGCGACATGGCGCAGTTCTGGTCCAAACTGCTGCTGATCAATTTCGCCCTCGGTGTCGCCACCGGTCTGACGATGGAGTTTCAGTTCGGCACGAACTGGTCGTTCTACTCGAGCTTCGTCGGTGACACGTTCGGGGCGCCGCTGGCCATTGAAGGCCTGATGGCGTTCTTCCTCGAGTCGACCTTCATCGGCCTGATGATCTTCGGCTGGGACAAGATGTCGAAGGCTCAGCACCTGATCGTGACCTATCTGGTGGCCATCGGCTCGAACCTGTCGGCTCTGTGGATCCTGGTCGCGAACAGCTTCATGCAGCATCCGCAGGGAGCCGAGTTCAATCCGGTCACCATGCGCATGGAACTGGACAGCTTCGCCGCGCTGTTCTTCAACCCCGACGCCCAGGCCAAGTTCGTCCACACCGTGCTCGCCGGCTATGTGACCGGTGCGATCTTCGTGTGCGGCGTCAGCGCCTATTACCTCCTGCGCAACCGGCATACGGCGATGGCGCTGCGGTCTTTCCGCATTGCCGTGGTGTTCGGCGCCCTGGCCTCGGCCGGTACGCTGACCCTGGGCGACGCTCTCGGCTATGTGGGCGCCCACGTGCAGCCGACCAAGCTCGCCGCAATGGAGGGCCTGTGGGAAGTCAAGGAAGGGCCGATGGCCTTCAACGTCGTCGCCTGGCCCTCGCAGAAGGAGGAGAAGAACCTGTTCGCGATCGAGATCCCGGTGGTCGGCTCGCTGCTGCTGACCCACTCGATCGAGGGAACGCTGCCCGGCGTGCAGAAGCTGAAGGAGCAGGCAAGAGAGCGCATCCTGAACGGCATTCCCGCGGTTCAGGCCATGCAGGCCCTGAGCGCCAATCCGCAGGACGAAGCCGCCATGGCGACGTTCAAGGAGAAGGGCAAGGATGTCGGTTACGGGTTCCTGGTCCAGCGCTATGCGCCTGACGGCGACCTGACGAAGGTCACCGACGCCGATATCGACAAGGCGGCTTATGATGCCATCCCGGAAGTGTGGATCGTCTTCTGGTCGTTCCGCGCCATGGTGGGCTTCGGCCTGCTGATGCTCGCCTATCTCGTGCTGGGCACGCTAATGACCCTGTCCAACAGGGTGCAGAATTCCCGTCTGTTCCTGCGGATCGCCGTGGCGATGACGGTGGTGCCGTTCCTGGCGAGCGAATTCGGCTGGCTCGTCGCCGAGATCGGACGTCAGCCCTGGACGGTCTACGAGGTGCTGCCGACCTGGCTGTCTGCCTCGACCCACAGCGTGGGCTACATGATCTTCTCGATGACCGGGTTCATCCTGCTCTACACGATCTTCGCGATCATCGAATTCTTCCTGATGCTGCATTTCATCCGCAAGGGGCCGGACGAGTCCGGTCACGAGGGTGCAGCTCGTCCAGCGGTGGCATACTGACATGGAAATCTTCGGTTTCGAGGCCTATGTCGTCCTGAAGCTCCTGTGGTGGGGGCTGCTGGGCGTATTGCTGATCGGCATCGGCGTGATGGTCGGCATGGACATGGGCGTTGGCACGATCCTGCGCTATGTGGGGCGTACCGATGCCGAGCGCCGGGTGGCGATCAATGTCATCGCGCCGCACTGGGATGGCAACCAGGTGTGGTTCATCCTCGGGGGCGGCGCGATCTTCGCGGCATGGCCGTTGGTCTACGCCACGGCCTTCTCAGGCTTCTACATCGTCATGCTCGTGCTGCTGTGGAGCATGATCGTCCGCCCGCTGGGCTTCGAGTATCGCAGCAAGATGCCCAGCGAGAAGTGGCGCAATGCCTGGGATGCCACACTGTTCATCAGCGGCGCCGTGCCCATGGTGGTCTTCGGCGCGGCTGTCGGCAACGTATTGCAGGGGGTGCCGTTTCACTTCGACTGGCGGCTGACCTCGTACTACACGGGCAGCTTCATCGCGCTGTTCAATCCCTTCGCCATACTCTGCGGTGTGACGTCGCTGGCGCTGGCGATCTATATGGGTGGCACGCGGCTCAGTGCGGGCGCGGCCGAGCCGGTCGGCGGAAGGGCGCGGACGGCCGCCGTCTACGCGGCACTGCTGGCACTGGTCCTGTTCACGATTGGTGGCATCTGGGTGTCGATGATGGACGGCTATCAGCTGGTGTCGTCGCCTGATCCGGCGGCTCCACAGACCCCGCTGCACCAGACCGTCCAATTGGCGGAAGGCGCGCTGCTCGGCAACTACCGGGCGCATCCGATCCTCTGGATCTTCCCGGCCCTTACCTATGCGAGCCTGCTGCTCGGCATCGTGCTGCTGCGCGGGGGACGGCCGGTGGTGGCCTGGTGGCTCGGGGCACTGGCCTGGATCGGCGTGATGTGCACCGTGGGTGCCGCCATGTTCCCGTTCCTGATGCCGTCGAGCACCCATCCGTCTCATAGCCTCACCGTCTGGAATTCCGGCTCGAGCCTGCTGACGCTCACGTGGATGCTGGCCTTTACCCTGATCTTCATGCCGCTGATCGTGTGGTATACGAGCTGGGCCTTCTGGATCATGCGCGGCAAGGTAGACCCGAAGTCGGTCGAGACTTCGGAACACGCCCTCTGAGGAGACAGCCATGCTGCTGCAATACATCATCGCCATGATTGTCGCGGTGATCGCCATCGTCCTGGCGATCATCCTGGGCGAGCACGGCCCCTGGTATCTTTCCTGGTTCCTCGGCACCGGTTTCATGGTGCTGGTGGCCGCCGCGGGGGGCATTCTGTTCGAGGCGCAGGAAGAAGCCCGGGCGGCAAAGGCCAATGGTGCGGGCGATGCCGGCAAGGCACCGGCCGGCGGCCAGGCCCGACGGAAATAAGGTTCTTCACCCAAGTCCGGGGAAGGCCGCCCGGATCTTCAGGAAGAAGTAGGCGTCGTCCCGGTAGCCGTAGGCTACCCGCTTGATGACCTTGATCTTGTTGTTGATGCCTTCGACCAGATT
>Ga0180217_1001553_pt1 | contig 24498 bp, 25 predicted proteins | sample eDN3rd37CBELigOP_FD_128521 | JGI IMG/M metagenome (GOLD analysis project Ga0180217, IMG submission 128521) | Enriched Organic Plus compost microbial communities from Emeryville, California, USA - eDNA 3rd pass 37_C BE-Lig OP (version 2) (version 2) ... | reverse complement strand
CGAACGGCCAGACCGTTCCCTTGAGCCAGATCGCCTCCATCGCGTACGGACAGGAATATCCGCTGATCTGGCGCCGCGACCGGAAGCCGACATTGACGGTGCAGGCCGACGTCGCGCCGGGCGCTCTGCCCGCCGGCGTCGTCCGGGCGCTGTCGCCGAAGATTGACGCGCTGAAGGCAGACCTGCCTGCCGGCTACCAGGTGGCGGTCGGCGGGACCGAGGAGGAGAGCGGCAAATCGCAGGCCTCCGTGATCGCCGTCGTTCCGGTGATGCTGTTCCTGATGCTGACGATCCTGATGATCCAGCTCCAGAGTTTCCACCGCCTGTTCCTGGTGCTCAGCGTCGCTCCCCTGGGCCTCATCGGCGTCGTCGCGGCTCTCCTCGTCTCGGGAAAGCCGCTCGGCTTCGTGGCAATCCTCGGCGTGCTAGCGTTGACCGGAATGATCGCCCGCAACTCGGTGATCTTGATCGACCAGGTCGAGACCGAGAAGGCCCATGGGCGCCATCCCTGGAATGCGGTGGTCGAGGCGACGATGCATCGCTTCCGGCCCATCCTGCTCACAGCCGCCGCTGCGATCCTCGGCATGATTCCGATTGCGCCGACGATCTTCTGGGGACCCATGGCCTATGCCATCATGGGCGGGCTGGCGGTCGCGACTGTCCTGACCCTGGTGTTTCTGCCGGCGCTCTACGTCGCCTGGTTCCGGATCAAGCAACCCGATCCGGATGTCGCCGCGGACCCGGCCGGACAGTCCGCAAAGTCAGTTCGTTCATCAACGCTGCCCTGAAACGAATAGACCAGCTTGAGAACAGGAATGACTGACGCCGAGTGCCGACGTTTGTGGCACCTCGACCCGCTGCGGATGCGGGCAGGCATGGAGGCCGTTATAGCCAGAGTTGAGTTGGCTGCTGTTGTTAGCCGAAAGCGGTCGCTCCGATTTCGGAGCTGTGAGGTTGAAGGCTGCACTTGTGAACGTACGACCCACTCAGCGATCGTCTCGGATCGATCACCGCCGACCAGCAGAAGGAATTGTCCGAACGGCCAACGGCGGCGCGGCTCGCTGCCGTTCTCCGGGTGACCGGGGCCAAGCATCTGGAACTTGGACGGGTCTGGTCCGCCCATAGCGCGATCGGCACCTTCCCCTGAATGGGCGGCCGAAGAGCTGCAGGTTCACCAGCGACCTTCCGCTTGGCGCTGACGGAGCGCAAGTTCGTCATCGCTTGGGGCTTTGTGGCAAAACTGCCGGTGCGAACCTCTCCATTACGCACAAACGATGCGAAGTGGACGCCGTTCAGCGAGTGCGCCTGCTCGACCAGTGTCCAGGACCGGGCTGTCGCTGGATCGCCCGAGTACCAGCGTTTGCCGCACCCAAGCATGACCGGGAAGGTGATCAATGCCAGCTGATCGACAAGACCTGCGGGAAGCAGCGCCTGGTAGAGCATGCTGCTGCCCTGGATCAGCAGGTCCGGTCTATCACTGGCCTTGAGGCGCGCGACAGCCTCAGTGGGATCGCCGACGAGGCGCTGGCTGTTGCTCCACATTAGCGGCCGGTCGGACGATGTCACAACATGTTTTCGAACGGCATTGAACGTCTCGCCGATCGGCTGGTCACCATTGTGCGGCCAATAAGCGGCGAAGATCTCGTACGTTCGCCGGCCAAGCAGCAGCTCATAGCTGCCGCCGAGCAACCGCTTCATCGGCTCGTCCAGCGTGTCGTCGAAATAGGGGAACACCCAGCCGCCGTGCCCAAAGCCGGTCGGGTCCTCCTCCGGCCCGCCTGGGGCCTGGATCACGCCGTCGAGCGACTGGAACAGGGAGCCGATGATCTTACGCATCGGCCGCTACCCCGCGCTCCGCAGCCTCGATCCGGGCGATGTCGATCTTGCGCATCGTCATCATCGCTTCGAACGCTCGCTTGGCAGCCGCCTTGTCAGGATTGCTGTTGGCCCGCAGCAGCGCACGGGGCGTGATCTGCCACGAAAAGCCCCAGCGATCCTTGCACCAGCCGCAGGCGCTTTCCTGCCCGCCATTGCTGACGATGGCGTTCCAATAACGGTCGGTCTCTTCCTGGTTGTCGGTCAGGACCATGAAGCTGACCGCCTCATTGGCCTTGAAATTGGGCCCGCCGTTCAGGCCGACGAACGGCCGGCCGAGCACGGTGAACTCGACCGTGAGCTCGGTTCCCTCTGTTCCACCAGGAAAGTCCGATGGGGCGTGCATGGGAGTGCCAACACGGCTGTCGGGAAAGGTTGCGGCGTAGAACTCCGCAGCCTTGCGGGCTTCTCCGTGATCGAACCACAGGCAGGTCATGAGCTTGTCGCTGGCCATGATATTTCTCCTTACCGACGCGGGCGGGCCAATCCGAAGACGGCGCCCTGGGGTCGGCGAATACTCGCCGCCCGGGATTTCGCTGGGGCCGTTAACGTTCGTGCTTTCGCCGACACGGGTCAGGCATTCGACTCGATAGCCTTCGAAGGATGACGTAATGAGTTAGGAATTACAACTGTGAAGTTAGAAAAACTAACTAACATGCGAGGAAGCGTGCCCAGTCAGGTATACGACGATGCCTGCGGGACGGCTTATGTGCTGGGGCTGATTGGGGTGCGCAGGGTCACGATCATGCCTGTCCGACTCTAGCTGAAGCCTTGTCAAAGGCTGGAGCAGGACGGCGGATCGGCGCCTTCTCGTCGTCCTTCGTATCGTTCCAGTTTCCTTAGGATTGCCCGAACGCGCCCATCAAGCAAAACTATCCTGGAAACGGGGAGCCGGGCTCTGCGTTATGAAAGCGGCACGGAGAATGTGCTCAACCTGATGAGGTTTTGCCATGACCATGTCGGAGATTACCAACAAGCTGAAATACGACCTCTCGGATGCGCTCGAGCGCATGGCCGGCAAGCTGTCGTTCCGCAGGGAAGGGCAGGGTGGCCAGTCGTCCACGACGAGCCATCGATCCAATTTCAAGAAGTAGGTCGACGCGGTGGGGCGGTGAAGGCCCGATCCCCGGGCTACTTCCCCGCTTTGCCTCGCCGGACGCTCAGCACATCCACTAAGGGCTCCCATCCAACAGGCGCAGCCAGGAACATGAGGTTTTCTCGGCATGGTGGCGCCGGACGGTTGCGGGCCCGCTGAACCCTTCCAATATTCATATTGTCTCGCCCTCGAACCTTCATCTGACGGAGGACTGAATGAAGCTGCAAGGTGTGGATCGAACCATCCTGGTGCAAAGCTCGAACGTTGATTTGGGGGAGGTGCTCCCTGACTATGCCCGGACGAGCATCCTGCAGATGGCGGGCAAATACTTGGGGTCGGAACAAGAACTGTTCCCAAACGATGGGGTCGTCTAATCGCAGGCCGTTTTGCAAGTAGTTTTTCAAAAACTCTCTGGCTCGACGCTGGGATCAGGGTCGAGGGAGCCTAAGGAGAGTTCAGTCCAAGCGGATCAGCGACGCGCCAGTGAACGTGTGCCGGGAGCAGGGTCGTCTTCGCGGTCGACAGCAGTCGCCGCATGATGGAGCTTCGCGGGAGGAGCCTTCCTATGTGGACGCCGCACTCGGCTGGATCAGCGGTGCATCCCATCAAGCGGAATGGCTCGGCCCACGTCCCGGCAGGGACGTCTCAGCGCGCTCAGAGGCTGAACGCGATCCCCAATCGGTCAGGCGGCTGCGCCGATGCTCCTGTCGAAGAAAGTGCCGGTCTTGAGCATCGCGTGCATGATCACGGCGAGTTTCCTCGCCACAGCAACGGCAGCGCGCTTGAAGCCGACCCGCTCCCGCAGCTTGAGGCCCCATCTCCGCAGGCCGCTCTCGGCCGAGCTGCGGGTCAGGATGACGGTTGCGGCCTCAAACAGAAGCCCCCGCACATGGCGATCGCCCCGGCGGGAGATATGGCCGTCATAGTCGACCTCACCTGACTGGTAGCGCCTGGTGGTCAGGCCCAACCAGGCGCCCACAGAGCGGGACCTTTTGAAGTTTTCTGGATCCTCAATGGCGGTCGCAAACGATGTCGCGGTGATTGCCCCGACTCCGGGGATTGACATGAGAATGCGACAGGCCTGGCTTTGGCGAGCGCCAGCCAAGAGCTGACGTCCGAGCTCCGCCCCGCGGAGACGCAGGCTGCGCCACGCCTCCAGCATCGGCAATACGATGGCAGCGAGCCCATCCTGGTCGACCAGCAGACCGCGGACATTCGTCTCGAACGTGCTGCCCTTGCCGGCGGGAACAATCAGGCCGAAAGTCTTCATGAGCCCTCGAATCTGGTTGGAGAGCTCGGTACAGATCCGCACCAGCCGGGTGCGGGCTGCCACCAACGTGCGGGTCAGCATGCTGTCGAAGCCCTTCACACGCACCTCACGATAGAAGCCGACCTCGGCCAGTTGAGCGAGACCGTCGGCATCGTTGGCATCTGTCTTGTTCGCGGCCATGTCGAGGGCGGCCTTGGCATGCCGAGCATCGATACAGATTGCCGGCAACCCCTCGGCGCAGAGCGCATGGTAGAACCACACGGACAAAGGACCGGTCTCGAAGATCACTCGTTTGGCGGATGGGGCGCGCTTGCGGATCAGGTCCGCAATCAGCTTCGGATCAGAGGGGCACTTGCCGCGCCAGACGCGCTTGCCGCCCCGGCGGATCGACACTGCTGACTCTTTCATCGACACGTCGAGCCCGATATAATCGTCCATGGCTGTTCTCCATTCGATGCTTGGGCCCGGCTTCCGGTCGTGAGCCCGTACTTTCATCTTATCGGGGAACAGCCACCGCCTTCCATGAGTGTGACTGGTTCGGGGCGACTCGCTCCCGCGATTACCCCATGTGGACGCTCCCTGCTCACCGACATCAAAGTGCCAAAGGGTTGGCCGTCCGCAATAGCCGATTCACGATGCCGACGTGCTGCGCCTGAGCACCGCTGCCCCGATCCAGTCGGTGATGCGAACGGTCACGTCCTACCTGCAATGGCGGCGGGCCCGACCAGAGTGACGGGCCATGCCAGGATAGTCAGGCGTCCCTTGCCGACCTCGACCGCCTCTACGTCATCGTTCGGGCCGAAGCAGGCCGGATCGACGTCCTGTTCGCCAACGCCGGTGGCGGCGAGTTCGCTTCTTTGTCCGAGATAACGGAGGAGCACTACGAGCGTACCTTCGCTGCGAACGTGAAAGGATCACTGTTCACCGTCCAGAAGGCATTGCCCCTTCTCGTGGACGGCGCCTCGGTAATCCTAACCGGGTCCACGGCGGCCACCACGGGCTCGCAGGCCTTCAGTGTCTCCGGTGCCAGCAAGCCGGCGATCCGCAGCTTCGCCCGAAACTGGATCCTAGACTTTGCACCACGTCGGATCCGCGTCAACGTGCTCGTCCCGCGTCCCACCTCGACACCGGGGTTGCACGGCCTTTATACTACCGCGGAAGCAAAGCGGGCCTTCGTCGCGGCGATGGAGGCGCAGATCCCGCTTGGCCGGATGGGTCGCCCGACGAAACGGCTGCCGCCGCGCTGTTTCTCGCTTCCGACGACAGCAGCTTCGTCAACGGCAGCGAACTCTTCGCCGATGGCGGACAAGCGCAGATTTAGAACGAACGCCGTGACCATCGGCGAACGTCCAATCGGGTCGCCGAGAAACCGACAGTCAACTGCCCAAAGGACACGAAATGAGTGACAACGAGACGATCATCCGTGAACTCTACGCCGTCGCGGAAGGAGACCGATTTAACATGGAGACGTTCGTTTCCAGCTTCTCCGACGATGGATACATGACCGACATTCCCGCCGGGGTAACGCTCCGCGGCAAGGTCATGGGCGACTACATCGGCGCGCTTACTGCCGCTTTCCCGGACATCCACCGCGAGTTGTTCAGGGTCTACGTCGCAGGAAACGTCGTCGTTGTCGAGCTTGCCATTCGGGGGACGCACAAGGGCGAGTTGCGCCTTCCTTCGGGAACCTTGGCTCCGACAGGTCGGACAATCGACGTGCCGTGCTGCGATGTCTTCCATTTGGAGAACGGCAAGGTCACCTCGTTCCATTGCTACAACGCCGCTTCTGTGATGCAGCAGCAGCTTGGCCTTAGCCGCCCTGGGCCTTCGGCGCTCTGAGCCGCTTTGCTGGTCGGCGCCGGCCGGCGCTTTGCGTAATAGCCGCCGGATTCTCCACAAACAACGGAAAGGAGGGCCATCCAGCCCTCCCTTCATCAATCATCGCCTGACGTACAGCGGCTTCGAAAAAATGGCTGCTTTCTCAGGCTGTCGTTCTTGACGTCTCTCGGGGACTGGCTCGGACGGAACACGGATCAGCCGAAGATCCCACCGCTCGCAGACCTCGTCATCCGGTTAGCCTGAGGCCCGCGCGCCCCAAAATGCCCCGATGACGTTCAGTCCTGCCCCGACGTCGCCTGGGGCGATGGCCCAGGCAGGATGGAAGTGCGATGAGATACCCCCCGTCACCCCTGACGATCGAGCGGACCGGAGACGACGCACCCGCTAAGTCGCTCCCGAGATACGTCTGGTTCATGAGCGGCCGGCATCAGATCGGGCTGTGCGGGATGGCGCTCCTGATCGCGGCGCTCAGCACGATCCCGCTCGAGCTTCAGCGGCAGATTGTCAATCGTGGCATCACCGGCGCTGACGTTCGCATCCTCCTGACGCTGGGCGGCGTCTATCTCGTCGTCATCCTTGGCCAGAACGCCCTCAAGTTCGGCCTGAAGCTGTATCAAGGTTGGATCAACGAGAGTGCGATCCGCAGATCCCGCCAGCGCCTCTCACGCGTCCATGAAGGCAGGCGTGCCACGACGGGCTCGGACCCCGGCGGTCGAGCCGTATCGATCATCGGCTCGGAAATCGAGCAGGTTGGCGGGTTTGTCGGCGAGGGCCTGTCCGAGGCGGTGGTCCAAGTCGCGACGCTCGTGTTCATCATCGGCTACCTGGCCTTCGTGCAACCGGTGATCATGGGCGTGGGTTTGGCGCTGCTCGTCCCGCAGGTTCTGATCGCCGTTCGCGTCCAGCACGCCGTCAACCCGTTGGTGGCGACGCGGGTCGACCTTTTGCGGCGGCTGGGCGATCGCATCGCTTCGACCGGAAACCTCGCGGAGGACAGCGATTACGGGGAGATCGGCAGCATCTACGACAATCGGATGCGGATCTACCTGCTGAAGTTCGCCGGAAAGAACGCGATGAACCTGCTCAACGCCCTGGCGCCCATCGGTGCCTTGCTGATCGGCGGCTATCTGGTGATTCAAGGGAACACAACGATCGGGACTGTTGTTGCCTTTCTGTCCGGCTTCGAGCGCCTGTCGGATCCCGCGCGTCAGCTGACCGTATTCTACCGGAGCGCCTCACAGGCCAGTGTTCACCATCGAAAGATCGCCGAGTGGATTTAGCTTCCCGCCACCGCCGTTGGCCAGCATGCATCCCTTGGCGCGCTCGCGGCTACCTGACGCGGGAAAGATGTCAGCCACGTGCCAGCTTTTCACGTGTGCTCAGGCGCCGCGGACCGGTATGTCAGCGCCGGCACGTTCCCGAACAGGACATTGAGCCCCTCGGCCATGGTCGGGTGGGTGAAGATGGCATCACGCAAGACTGTATACGGAAGCTTGGCCAGCATCGCCGTCTGCACGACGGCGATGACCTCGCCCGCGCCGCTGCCCAGCATGGTGAAGCCGAGAATGCGATCGCTGTGCACATCGATGAGGGCCTTCAGGAAGCCGCGCGTTTCGCCGAGGGTTTTGGCACGCAGGACCGACGCCATCGGCAACGTGACCACCCGTACCGCAACGCCCTGCTGCCGCGCCTGCGTCTCGTTTAAGCCGACCCGCCCGAGTTCGGGATCGATGAACATGCAGTACGGCACCAGGCGGCCGCGGGTCGTCCGCTCGCCGCCCGCGAGGTTGTCGCGCACGATCCGGAAGTCGTCGAAGGCCGCATGGGTGAATTGCGGGCTGCCGGCGCACTCACCCATGGCCCAGATACCAGGTGCGGTCGTCTCGAGACGTTCGTTGACCTTGATGTAGCCTCGTCCATCGAGTTCGATGCCGGCACGGTCAAGCCCGATCCCGTGCGTGTTCGGCGTGCGCCCGGCCGCCACGAGGACATCGCTGCCCTTGATTGTCCGCTCGCCGGTCGGCGTCTCGATCTGGAACCCCACCGTGTCGCCGGAGCGGCCCTGAACAGCTTTCGTCTTGGCACTGAGAATTACCTCGATGCCGTCCTCCTCGAAGAACCCGCGGACCGCCTCGGCGACATCGGAATCCTCGCGCGCCATGAGCTGCGGCCCATGCTCGACCACGGTCACCCGGCTGCCGAAGCGGCGGAAGGCCTGTGCGAACTCCGCCCCGACATAGCCGCCGCCGAGCACGATCAAGTGCTCGGGCAAGCGGCCAAGCTCAAGGATCTCGACCGGGGTCATGGGAGCCGCACCGGAGAGACCCGGAACGTCGGGAACGGACGCGTGAGTACCGAGATCGAGGAAGATGCGCTCGGCCTCGATCCGCCGTGCCCCGCCCGCTGCGAGGGATACCTCGACCGTCCGGGGCGCGACGAAGCGGCCCTCGCCGAGGAGAAACTCAAGGCCGTTGGCAGCAAACTTCTTGCGGTGAGTCTCGACCAAGCCCGCAACCATCTCGCGTTTGCGCTCGCGCACGCCTTCCATGTCGGTGGCCACCGGCCCGGTTCGCAGGCCATACGCGGAGGCATGGTGGAGCAGGTCGGCGACCTTGGCGCTGTGGATCACGTTCTTGCTCGGCAGGCAGGCGATGTTCGGACATGATCCGCCGATCAGGCCGCGCTCGACCACGGCGGTCGGGCGGCCTTGTCCCGCGAGCTCCCACGCAATGTACTTGCCCGGCTCGCCGCCGCCGAGGATGAGGTTCTCGACTGTCTCGGTCTCAGGCATGGCCGCCTCCGCGGGCATTGCAGTGGCGTCAAACTGAACCCGGTTCACGGCTTTTTGGCGGTTGCGACCTCCGGTGAGGCCGCAACCAGATGCGTGACCCGTGGGGTCCCTTGCACCAGCCGCAGCACATTCTCTTCCTGGCTGCGGTCAGCGTTGGTCACGCGCTGGTGCTGGCGCAGATGCTCGAGCCAGGAGTCGACCAGGAAGGTCTCCATGAAGCGTCCGGGCTGGGCAGCATCTTCAAACAGCCCGCCTGCAGAGGCGCCATCGCGCTTACGCTCGCGGGCTAGCTTCTCCATGACCGAAAGGAATGCGGCGCGGTTTTCGGGTAGGACCTGGTATTCGATGGTGATGAGAACCGGACCCTGATCGGGTTCGATCTCACGGGTCACTATAGGCGGTGGCCAATGCATGGAGGGCGCCAGGTCGAGCCCGGCAGCCGTCAACAACCTTCAGCCCGCCGAAACCGGAACCGCCAGGACGGCAGCGGCCGCCGCGATGTAGAGTGTCGGAGGCAGGCCCGCGTACGCCGCGAGCTCGCCCCAGGCAATGCTGCCCAGTGTCATCGCGCCGAAGAACACGGTCACATAGACCGCCAACCCGCGGGCGCGCACCCAATCCGGCATGGCGACCTGGGCTGATACGTTGAGGGTTGCCACGACACTGATCCAGGAGATCCCGGCGATGACGCTGGCGGCCGCAGCCATAAGAGGCTCGTGCGCCCGGCCGAACAGCAGAAGAGCCACTGCAGTGCCGAGTGTTCCCGAGGCGACGATCCGATCCGGACCGAGTCTGGCTTTCACTCCGGACAGTGCGAACGCACCCGCGAGGGCCCCAGCCCCAATTGCACCGAGGAGAAGGCCGTAAAGCTCCGGTCCGCCGCCAATCTGGACCCGGGCCACGAGCGGAAGCAGCGCCCAGTAGGCGCTTGCAACCACGAAGAACCCGGCCGCTCGTTTCAGGGTCGCCTGTAGATGCCGGTTGTTTCGCGAATAGCGGAAGCCTGTGCGGATGGCGCTTGCGAACCGCTCTGCCGGCAGGTGGGTCACCGTTGTCGATGGAGCGTGCCACCAGAGCAGGGCTGTGACGGTCGCTAGGTTGGCGATGGCGTTCACCCAGAACGGCGACGCGATCCCGACGAGCGCGATGAGGGCGCCACCGAGCGCCGGGCCGATGGCGCGGCTAATGTTAATGCCGACGCTGTCGGCGGCGACGGCGGCTGGCAAATCTTCCATCGGAACGAGCTGCGGCACGACCGATTGCCATGCAGGGGATCCCAAGGCTGAGCCTGTCCCGGCCAGAAAGACCAGAAGCAGCAGCGACACTGGAGTGACGAAGCCCGACCAAACGAGGGCAGCCAGGACCGTGGCGGTCGCGGTCGTCCCGATTTCGACGCCGACAAGATACCGACGCCGGTCGACGATGTCGGCGAGAGCGCCGGCTGGCAGTGCGAAGAGAAACATCGGCAGGCTGGCGGCGACCTGGATCAGCGACACCATCAATGGATGGGCATCCAGGCTGGTCATGAGCCAGCCGGAAGCCGCATTGTACATCCAGTAGCCGATGTTCGCGATGAGCGTCGCAGTCCAGATCACCGCATAGGCTTGATGCCGAAAGGGTGCCCACGGTGAAGCCCGATCCCTCACGAGGGGTTTGGATCGCTCCGCTTGAGCCATACGCAGCCACCAGATGATCGCGTTAGAGTGCTCCACTCACACCCAACGCACGCATGCGGCACACAGGACGCCGCGCAGGATCATCAAGATTCCTGGGAATCGGCGCGATCCTACCCATTTCGCCTCTCTTCCGACTCTAGAGTCCCCAAGCAAGACGGCAAGCTCCGGCTTTCTTGCGGATACGCAAAGGTTGAACCCATGTTGGCTCAGCTTACCGGCTTGCAAGCGGGCCATATGCCGAGATGAGGGCGCAACCGCTTCCATGATATGGGCGCATTGTGATGCCCATGATGAGGACCATGAGGCATTCTTCGCTTTACGGGACGGGCGGTAGTCCTGGACGGTGATTTCCGGCGCCCCGCGGTTCGCCCGTCCTGCAGATTTGTAGAGCATCCTGGTGTCGATCCAGGTGCTCTTGGAAGGGCAGAGCGATGATCTTTCAGCAGAAGCTGGCGAACACGCGTCCTTACCCGGACTTCGACAGTCTCCCGATCGGCGGCGTGTGGCGGAAGGGCCGATCGGATAAGGTCAACCGTGACCTGAACCCGTACAGCGGCGACGTGGTGGCGGAGATCTCGCAAGCTAACCAAGACGATCTCAACGACGCGTACATCGGCGCGGCCAACGCGCAGGTCGCATGGGAAGACCGTCTGCCCGGGGAGCGGGCCGAGGTGATGCGCCGGGCTGCAACCGTCATGGAGGTCCGCCGGGACGAGATCATTGGCTGGCTCATCCGCGAGTCGGGCAGCACCCGGATCAAGGCCACGCTCGAGTGGGAGGCGGTTCACGCCGTCATGCTCGAGGCTGCTTCCCTGCCTTACCTTGTCGAGGGCCGGATCCTCCCCGCCGATGTTGCGGGCAAGGAAAGCCGGGTCTACCGCAAGCCGGTCGGTGTCGTCGGGGTGATCAGCCCCTGGAACTGGCCGATGCAGCTGACCAACCGCTCCCTTGCGCCGGCTCTGGCGGTCGGCAACGCGGTCGTGGTCAAGCCCGCCAGCGACACACCGGTGACGGGCGGGCTGCTCCTGGCCCGGATCTTCGAGGAGGCTGGCCTTCCGCCGGGGGTGCTGAGCGTGATCGTCGGGGCCGGCGGCGAGATCGGCGATGCTTTTGTCCAGCACCCGATCCCACGGGTGATCTCGTTCACCGGCTCCACGCCAGTCGGACGCGGGATCGCGCGGCTCGCCGCAGAAGCCTCGATCCTGAAGCGGGTTGATCTCGAGCTCGGCGGAAACGGCCCGTTCGTTGTCCTGGACGACGCCGATCTCGATCAGGCTGTCGAGGCTGCGGTCTTCGGCAAGTTCCTGCACCAGGGCCAGATCTGCATGATTACCAACCGGTTCATCGTGGACGAGGCGGTCTACGAGCCATTCCTCGACCGCTTCGCCGAACGGGTGAGGGGGCTGCGTGTCGGCGACCCGGATCAGCCGGATACGGTGGTCGGGCCGATCATCAACCAGCGGCAGCTCCAGGGCTTGCAGGAGCGGATCAAGGAGGCCCAGGGTGCGGGCGCCCGGCAGATGACGGGAGGCGAGCCCGAAGGTCTCGTCCTGCCGCCGCATGTCTTCGTCGATGTAACCAACGAGATGCCGCTGGCGCGCGAGGAGCTATTCGGCCCCATGGCCCCCGTTATCCGGGCCCAGGGAGAGCGGGACGCCCTCTCGATAGCGAACGACACCGACTACGGTTTGTCCAGCTGCGTCTTCACGCAGGACATCGAGCGCGGCGTGCGCTTTGCCCGGCACGTAAAGGCGGGCATGACCCACGTCAACGATCAGCCAGTGAACGATCTGCCGTTCAACCCATTCGGCGGCGAGAAGAATTCCGGCATTGGCCGCTTCAATGGAAAATGGAGCGTCGGGGCATTCACCACGGATCACTGGATCACCATCCAGCACACACCCCGACCTTTCCCGCCGGATGCCGGGGCGATCAAGGGACCCTGGGCGGGAGGATGACGGCGCGATGAATGGGGAGCGGTCTAGAGCGGCACCACCTTAGGCACGGAGAAGGGATAACCTGCAACGGGCACGTTCAGTCTAGGTCACCGCCTTCCAGCTTAATTTCCTGAGGGCAACGACATCATGGATCAGCGTCAAGTGTCTTTCCTGTTCGATCTTGACGGGACGCTCGTCGACAGCGTCTACGAGCATGTCCTGGCGTGGCACGAGGCGCTGGAGGCCGATGGAATCGAGCTCTCGGTCTGGCGGATCCATCGCAAGATCGGGATGTCGGGCGGGCTCTTCACGAACATGCTCTTGCGCGAGACCGGGCTGGCGATCGAGCCTCAGCGCATTGACCGGCTGCGGCAACTTCATGCCGAGGCGTATAACCGCCGCTCCGGCAGCATCCGACCGCTGCCGGGTGCCCGTGAGCTTCTCTCCTATCTGACGGAAGCCGGCATTCCCTGGGCCATCGCAACGAGCGGCCGTATCGAAACGGCAGGACCTGTTTTGAAGAACCTCGGCGTTGACTCCGGAACAGTGCCCGTCATCACGCGCGACAAGGTAAGGCACGCCAAACCCGACCCCGATCTTTTTCTGGCGGCCGCTGATGCGCTCGGGCATCCGATCGAGAGTGCATGCGTAGTCGGCGACAGCATCTGGGACATGCTCGCGGCCCGTCGTGCCGGCGCACTTGGGGTAGGCCTGCTCTCAGGTGGCTATGGAGAGGACGAGCTTTACCGCGCGAGCGCCTATCGGGTCTACGAGGATCCAGCCGATCTGCTGAAGCATATCGACGAGGTCGGCGGGAGGCGGTGAGGTGGCTCGTAGCACCTGCGCACTCACAAAGTGCGTGTCACGCTGCCGGATTGCAGGAACACCGGGATTCGGCCTTTCCGAATGTGAAAACGGCCACAACAAAACCGCCTTCCCGCTGTGGCATAGAGGGCCTGACTGGGATGTGCGCCAAATCGCCGTCAGAACCGATAACTGACGAAGCAGTTGGATCACTGTGGTGGCACAGGGAGAACTCACGATGTCGAACGCTGCGACGGGTGGTGAGCATGCCATGCCGAAGGTCGGCGACCCGGCTCCGAACTTCACGCTGCATTCGACGCCGGACCAGTGCGTGACGCTCTCCGAGCTGAGCGGTCACCCGGTGATCCTAGCGTTCTACCCTGCCGATTGGAGCCCCGTCTGTGGCGATGAACTTGCCCTCTTCAATGAAGTCCTGCCGGAGTTCAGGCGGTACGACGCCGAGCTGATGGGCATCTCCGTTGATGGCGTTTGGTGCCATGCTGCGTTCGCACGCGACCGCAAGCTTCATTTTCCGCTGCTCGCCGACTTCGAGCCCAAGGGAGCCGTGTCCCGCCGCTATGGGGCTTACCGGTCTCACGAGGGCACCTCCGAACGCGCCCTCTTCGTGATCGACCATGCCGGTCTCATTGCTTGGCACTATCTGTCGCCGGTCGGCATCAATCCTGGGGCCGACGGAGTCTTGACGGCCCTCGAGCACTTGAGCAAGAACGGGAGCAACTGACATGGCCCATCTGACACCCCCTGTCGGCCCGCAGGACAAGGCCCAGGGACCTGCGACGGCGCCGGTCACTCTGGTCGAGTACGGCGACTACGAATGCCCGGCCTGTGGCATGGCCTATGGCATCCTCAAGCGGGTGCAGAACGAAATGGGGGATGCCCTGCGCTTCGTGTTCCGCAACTTCCCTTTGACCGAGGTTCATCCGCACGCGGAACACGCAGCCGAGATCGCCGAGGAAGCCGCGGTTGCCGGGCGGTTCTGGCCGATGCACGACTTGCTGTTCGAGAACCAGGGTGCCCTCGATGATCCGAGCCTGGTGGCCTATGGCGAGCAGTTGGGCTTGGGGGAGCGCGACTTGTTGATTGCCCTCGGTGGCAGCCACGCTCAGCGCATTCGCGAGGATTTCCTCAGCGGCGTCCGGAGCGGCGTCAACGGGACCCCGACGTTGTTCGTCAACGGACACCGCTATGACGGTCCCGTGGATCCGGAGAGCCTGCTGGTCATCCTGCGGCAGCAGGCTTCACTCAATGGTTAGGCTGGCGACAGCTGTGCTCGACAGAACACATCAATCCTTCGGGGCCGAGGGAGGACGCCGGGGAAGATCTCGCTTGGCCGGATCCTCGAACGCATCCTCGCCGGGCCCGAGTCCCGATCCCGCCGTCTCCTGACCATCCGAGCCGCCGAGATCGAACCCCGGGCGATCTTCGGAGCTGGGGCGGGGCGGCCGATCGGCCGCCTTCGGATCGGGATACTCGGCCGGCACGTTCGGTTGCTCCGAGCCGGATCGCTTGCCAGTCTTGTTCATGGTGATCTCCTCAGCGATTGATGAGCCTGCAGGCTGTCGCAGGCAGAAGTCCTCATCCCAAGCCAGGGTCGACGTCATCGCCTTCGGTAGGCAAGGGGCCCGCGCCCTCTGCGGGGGTTGAGACCTCGCGGGTCGCGTCGGGTGAGACGGTCGGATTGCCGTCGCGGCGATGCGGACTGGTTTCGTGCCAGGGCGGCGTCAGGCCCGGTTCGATCCTGGCAAATTTGGCATGCTACGCTTCGACTTCACGGAACGGATCTCCGCTTCCCGGCTCATGGGGAGTGGCTGCTGGTGCCGTCCCACCCGGCGGCCGGTTGTTGCCGACTGCCTTCTCCTGCGGGATGCGCTCCTGCAGACCGTCCGGTGGTTGAGGCGGCTCGGAGTGGTTGCCATAACCTGCGTAGCCCATGGCGGGCTCCTTTGCTGAACTAAGCGTCAGCTTGCTGCCTGGATCAGGACCTCCCGCGCACCGGCCGCTTTGAGCTCGGCTTGGGCGAGGTCCCGTTGATCCGCGGTTCGGGGCTGGATCCAGAGCACCAGCCCGCCGTGCTCTAGCTGTTCGTGGATGGAGCGGGCATGCTCGTGGTGGAAACCGTATGCCAGCAACGCCCCGAGCAAACCTCCCGCTCCTCCAGCCGCGGCGACACCCGCCAAGGCAACCCCGAGGCTGCCGCCGGTCAGAATGATGCCTCCGGCCGCGAGCCCGGCGCCAAGATAAGTCAAGCCGCCGATCAGGCCGCCCGTGGCCGCGCCTTCGCTCTCCGGCTCCAGGTAGGCGCCGGTCGGGGCAGCGGGATTCCGCGCGACATCCGTCGCGGTCGCGGTTGGGTGGCGGCGCCAGCCCTCGACGGCGGTCTGTGGTGCGAGCACCCCAAACTGGGCCCGGTCGAAACCAGCCCGCTCCAGGCGGTCGATGGCGGCCTGCAACGCCTCCGCCGAGGGGAGAACGCCGATCACCCGTTCCTGCACTCCATCCGGCATGATGTCACTTCCGATCAGTCAGTGATTACGGGCGCAGATTTCGGCATTCCCATGGTCAATGGGAAGAGGGTGAGCGGATTTTTTCGAGGGCCGGGTGGAACATCCCCGTCCGGGCGCGGCTTGACTCGCTGCATTCAAACACGGAGTTCGACCATGGCGGAACTCGTGGTGATCGGTTTCGATACGCAGCAAGAAGCGGATCATGTCCTGACCGAACTGAGGCGTCTGCAGCAAGAGTACCTGATCGATCTTGAGGACGCGGTTGTCGCTATCCGCCAGCCGGATGGCAAGGTTCAGCTCAAGCAGAGCATCAATCTTGTAGGCGCTGGAGCCGCATCGGGCGCTTTGTCTGGCGGGTTCTGGGGAACGCTGCTGGGACTGCTGTTTCTCAACCCTCTGGCGGGCTTCGCGATTGGCGGTCTGGCCGGAGCCGGAGCCGGTGCGCTCTCGGGCTCTGCGATTGACTACGGCATCAACGATGACTTCATCAGATCATTGGCCGGGACGCTCAAACCCGACAGTTCGGCTCTCTTTGTCCTTGTCCGGAAGGCTCAGCCCGAAAAGGTCCTGGCCGAACTGTCAAAGTTCAAGGGGCACGTGCTACGGACCTCGCTCTCGCCCGAGCAGGAGGCCCGTCTACAGGCTGCGCTCTCGGGAACAGCCGCGCAACCTGCAGCGGCCAGCCCAACGTAAGCCAACAAGCAAAGATGCCATCGGTCCGGCCCTACACTCAGGCGCAGCGATGGTGTCGCGGGACGTTGCATTTCATCGCTCGGCCTAGAACCACGGAGTAGCCCATCTCCGGCTGCACGGACCAGTCGAGAGCGGACAAACGTTGCACCGAAAGGACAATGACGATGGCGACCTTGCGCAAAACAGGTAACGAACCAGCGCCCCTCAGCAGCCAACCATGGCTGCATCAGGAGGGTCGCGAAATCCAGGCGTTCGCCACCGTGCGGCAGTTCCCGCTCGGCCTCTCGCACGATGCCCGGCTGTACTCCTGTCAGCGCCTGAACCAGATCCTCGCCGACACGCAGATCCTGTACGCCTTGTACAAGAAGCATCACTGGCTCATGCGCGGCGCCACGTTCTACCAGTTGCATCTCTTGCTCGACAAGCATGCCGGCGAGCAGGTCAAGCTCATCGACGAGATCGCCGAGCGGATCCAGACCCTCGGCGGCATTGCCGTGGGCGACCCACGACATGTGGCGGAGATCACCCGAATCCCACGCGCACCCGACGGCTGCGAGGAAGTGCCCGCCATGCTGTCGCGACTGCTGGAGGCTCATGAGATGATCCTCATCGATGCCCACGATGCCGCGTCACGCACAGCCGAGCAGGGCGACGACGTCACCAACGACCTGATCGTCTCGGAGGTGATCCGCACCAACGAACTCGAGGCCTGGTTTCTGGTCGAGCATCTGGTCGACACGCCGCTGGTGCGCGCGTGATCCAACCCAATTTCGGCCACGGAGTACAAAGTCAGGCCGGGAGGTAGCGATGGGATACGACGATCCTCAAGGCTGGATGTGGTCGGAGGCTATTGCGGCCCTCACCCGTGCGGAGCGGCTGCACCGGCAGATCTTTCAGCCCCGGCCGGCAGCGCGGAAAGTCGCCTGGGAGCCGCCGGTCGATGTGCTGGAACTGGAGCGCGAGGTCCTGATCCTGGTGGCCCTGCCGGGCGTGGATCCCGAACATGTCGAAACCGTGATCGAGGACGGAGCCCTTCTTGTGGCCGGTCACCGCGTCCTGCCGCCGCAGCTCCAGACAGCCGTCATCCATCGACTGGAGCTTCCACAGGGCCGCTTCGAACGGCACGTGCCCCTGCCGCCGGGACGGTATGCAGCGGTCAGACGCAGCGCCGCGAACGGCTGTCTGATCGTCAGCCTTCTCAAGGCCAGCTGAGCCCTCAGAGAGACGCCCATGTCCAATGGCCCAGAGACAGATCGTTCCACTGCTCCCGAAGCCGCTTCAGTGTCCAGCCTGCCGCCGGATGCCCTGATCATCGTTCCGGTTCGCAACACGGTCCTGTTCCCCGGAACGGTTTTTCCGCTCGTCCTCGGACGCGAACCCTCCATCGCTGCCGCACAGCAGGCCATGCGCGAGGAGCGTCAGGTCGGGATTCTGATGCAGCGCGATCCCGAACGCGCCGAACCGTCGGCGATCGACCTTCACCGCACCGGCACGGTTGCGAACATCCTGCGCTACGTCAATGCGCCGGACGGCACTCACCACGTCGTGCTGCAAGGCGAGCAGCGGTTTCGCGTGATCGAGTTCGTGCGTGAAAGGCCATTCTTCGGCGCACGCGTACAGCGGATCGAAGAGCCGGAAATTCGCACGCCCGAGATCGAAGCGCGGTTTCTTCATCTTCGCCAACAGGCGCTGGAGGCCCTCCAGCTGCTGCCACAGGTCCCACAGGAACTGGTCGGCGCCATCCAGGGCGCCACCTCTCCAGCCACCCTGAGCGATCTCGTTGCGGCCTATCTCGATATCGGGCCGGATGAAAAGCAGGAAATCCTGGAGACAATCGACCTTGTCACCCGGATGGACAGGGTGTCCCGATTCTTGGCCCAAAGGCTCGAAGTCTTGCGGCTGACACAGGAAATCGGACGCCAGACCCAGGCGGCATTTGACGAGCGTCAGCGCGAGGCCATCCTGCGCGAGCAGATGGCCGCGATTCAGCGCCAGCTCGGGGAGGGGGATGGCCGGTCCCAGGAGGTCGCCGAACTCAACGATGCCATCGCCCAGGCGAACATGCCACCGGAGGTCGAGGAGGTGGCCCGCAAGGAGCTCCGCCGCTACGAGCGCATGCCAGAAGCGGCTGCCGAGGCGGGGATGGTCCGAACCTATCTCGACTGGCTAGTCGAGTTGCCTTGGGCGTTGCCTGACGAGAAACCGATCGACATCGCCGCGGCGCGGCGCGTTCTTGACGACGATCATTATGACCTCGAGAAGATCAAGGCCCGCATCATCGAATATCTTGCCGTGCGCAAGCTCGCGCCGCAGGGTAAGGCGCCGATCCTTTGCTTCGTCGGCCCGCCCGGGGTGGGCAAAACCTCACTCGGACAGTCGATCGCGCGTGCGATGGGGCGCCCGTTCGTGCGGGTGAGCCTCGGCGGCGTCCATGACGAAGCTGAAATCAGAGGCCATCGCCGGACCTATATTGGTGCTCTCCCAGGGAACATCATCCAGGCCATCCGCAAGGCAAAGGCCCGTAACTGCGTGATGATGCTGGACGAGATCGATAAGATGGGGCGCGGCATTCAGGGTGACCCGTCCGCCGCCATGCTGGAGGTGCTCGACCCTGAGCAGAATGCGACGTTCCGCGACAACTACCTGGGAGTCCCGTTCGACCTCAGCCATGTGGCCTTTATCACAACGGCGAACATGCTCGATACCATCCCCGGCCCTCTGCGCGACCGGATGGAAATCATCAGCCTTGCCGGCTACACGGAAGAGGAGAAGCTCCAGATCGCACGGCGCTATCTCGTAGACCGCCAGCTCAAAGCGAATGGCCTCCGGCCCGACCAAGCCGAGATTGACGACGAGGCGCTCCGCCGGATCATTCAGGGCTACACCCGCGAGGCGGGCGTTCGCAATCTGGAACGGGAGATCGGTACCGCTTTGCGACATGCCGCCGTTCGGGTTGCCGAGGGTAGCGCCGAGCGGGTCCACATCACGGCGGAAGACCTCCCGGGGATCCTCGGGCCGCCCCGCTTCGAGAATGAAGTCGCCATGCGAACCAGCGTTCCGGGCGTGGCGACCGGCCTCGCCTGGACGCCGGTCGGCGGCGACATCCTGTTCATCGAGGCAACCCGCACACCCGGCAAAGGCAACCTGATCCTCACCGGACAGCTTGGCGAGGTCATGCGCGAAAGCGCCCAGGCCGCGCTCAGTCTTATCAAAACCCGCGCCAATTCGCTTGGAATCGATGAGGGCATTTTTGCTGTCAGCGACATCCACATTCACGTTCCCGCTGGAGCGACGCCGAAGGACGGTCCGAGTGCCGGGGTTGCGATGTTCATCGCCTTGGTCTCGCTGCTGACCAGCCGTACGGTTCGGAGCGATACGGCGATGACCGGCGAAATCAGCCTGCGCGGACTGGTGCTCCCCGTTGGAGGAATCAAGGAGAAGGTGGTTGCGGCCGCGGCCGCCGGCCTCACACGCGTCATGCTGCCCGCGCGCAACCGCCGCGATTATGCAGAGATTCCGGAAGATGCCCGCAACCGACTCGAGTTTATCTGGCTGGAGCGGGTCGACGATGCCGTCGCGGCGGCCCTTGAAGAGAACCCGGCCGGTGTCCCGGCAGCGGCCGAATGAGGAATGCAACTCGGGAGAAGAGCCATGGCTGATGGAATTTGTGATATTTGCGGCATCCGGCCGGCCACGGTTCGGGCGCAAGTGGTCAGGAACGGTCACCGTGAGACGATGGAGCTGTGCGACGTCGATTACCGTCGCCTGGCGCGCCAGCAACACTCGAGCTCGCCGCTGGAGTCCCTGTTCGGCCGGCGCGGCAGTCTGTTCGATGACTTCTTCAATGATGAGTTCTTCGGCGGCAGCCCGCTCACAAGCCCGAGGGACCGCGCGGATGAAGCTTCGGAGACGGGCGAGGGTGGCGGGACTCCCATTCCGGTGCGGCCCGGGCGCGGACGTGCCCGTGGCCGCGGAGCAGCGGCCAACGTCACCGATCGCCTGAGCGAGCACGCTGAGGAAATTCTCCAGGCGGCGGCTCGCCGGGCGGGCGACTTCGGCCGCAAGGAGGTCGACACCGAGCACCTCCTCCTGGCGCTCACCGAAAGCGATGTCGTCCGCACCATCCTCGACCAGTTCAAGGTCTCGCTCGATGACCTGCGTAATCAGATCGTGCAGGAGAGTCCGCGCGGTGACTTCAACCCGGAGGAGGGCGGCGAGATCGGCGTCTCGCCGCGGGTGAAGGACGCGCTCTCCCGCGCCTTCTCAGCCTCCAGCGAACTCGGCCATTCCTATGTCGGACCGGAGCATCTGCTGATCGGCTTGGCCGAGGAGGGCGAGGGCATTGCGGCCGACGTGCTGCGCCGCTACGGCCTCACACCCCAGGCCATCCGGCAGCAGGTCACCAAGGTGGTTGGTCGTGGCGCCGAGGAAGGGCGCGTCGACACGCCCACCAACACGCCCAATCTCGACAAGTATTCCCGCGATCTCACCCAGCTCGCCCGTGAGGGCAAGCTCGATCCGGTGATCGGGCGGGCCCAGGAGATCGAGACCACCATTGAGGTGCTGGCCCGGCGCAAAAAGAACAACCCGGTGCTGATCGGCGAGCCCGGCGTCGGCAAGACCGCCATTGTCGAGGGCCTTGCCCAGCGCATCGTTGCGGGCGAAGTGCCCGAGAGCCTGCGGGATAAGCGGCTTGTCGAACTCTCGATCAACTCCATGGTGGCCGGCTCCAAGTATCGGGGCGAGTTCGAGGAGCGCGTCCAGCAGATTCTCAAGGAGGTCACCGAGCGCGAGGACGAGTTAGTCCTATTCATCGACGAGATCCATACCATCGTGGGCGCCGGCCAGGGCGGCGGCGAAGGCGGGCTCGACATCGCCAACGTGTTCAAGCCGGCGCTCGCCCGCGGCGAGCTCAACCTGATTGGCGCCACGACGCTCAACGAGTACCAGAAGCACATTGAGAAGGATGCGGCTCTCGAACGCCGCTTCCAACCTGTGTTCGTGCCTGAGCCCACGGTCGCCCAGACCATTATGATCCTGCGCGGCCTGCGCGATACGCTCGAGGCGCATCACAAGGTTACGATCACGGAGGATGCGATCATCGCGGCGGCGGAATTGTCAGACCGCTACATCACTGGTCGCTTCCTGCCCGACAAAGCAATCGATCTCATCGACCAGGCCGCCGCACGCGTGAAGATTTCGGCCACTGCCCGCCCGGTCGACGTGCAGGAGATGGAGGCCGAGGTGCGGCAGCTCAAGCGCGAGCAGGACTACGCCGCCTCGCGCAAGCAGTTTGATCGTGCCTCCGAGCTTCAGGCCCAGCACGATGCCCGCAACAAGGAACTCCAGGACGCGACGGAACGCTGGCGGCGCGAACGCGGCTCGGCTTCGACGGAGGTGCGGACTGAGCACATCGCCCAGGTGGTGTCGAAGCTCACCGGTGTGCCTGTGAACGAACTCACGACCGAAGAACGCCAGCGCCTCGTGAAGATGGAGGAGCGCCTGCACAAGCGCGTCATCGGTCAGGAGGAAGCCGTCAAGGCGGTGAGCGATGCCGTTCGCTTGGCGCGGGCCGGCCTGCGGGAGGGGCGCCGCCCGATCGCAACCTTCCTGTTCCTCGGCCCGACCGGCGTCGGCAAGACCGAGCTCGCCAAGGCTCTCGCCGAGACGGTCTTCGGTGAGGAGGACGCGATGATCCGTCTCGACATGTCCGAGTACATGGAGCGACACGCGGTGGCTCGCCTGATCGGCGCCCCTCCCGGTTATGTCGGCTACGAGGAAGGCGGGCAGCTCACCGAACGTGTTCGGCGCCGGCCGTACTCGGTGGTGTTGCTCGACGAGATCGAGAAGGCGCATCCAGACGTCTACAATGTGCTGCTGCAGGTCTTCGACGACGGCCGGCTCACCGACGGCAAAGGACGCGTGGTCGACTTCACCAACACGATCATCATCGCCACCAGCAACCTGGGTTCCGACATCATCCAGCGCCACCTCAACCTGCGTGACACGGCCGAGGACGACCAAGCCCGTCTCAAGCGCGAGCTGATGGATGTCCTGCGGGGCCATTTCCGGCCGGAGTTCATCAACCGGATCGACGAGATCATCGTCTTCCATGCCCTGGCTCGCGGCGAGATCCGCTCCATCGTCGAGATGCAGCTGGAGCGGGTGAAGCGTACGGCCCACGGCCAGGGCGTGGATCTCGTCATCGACGGTAGTCTCGTCGATCACCTCGCGGCGGCTGGATTCCGGCCGGAATTCGGTGCCCGTGAACTGCGCCGCCTGATCCGCTCGGAGCTCGAGACCCAATTGGCCCGCGCCATGCTGGCCAACGAGGTCCACGAAGGTGATCGGGTGCTCGCCCGCTGGGATGCCCAGCAGCAAAAGGTCGTGCTTGAACCACAAAGAGAGGCCGAGCAGGGCCGCCAAGCCGACACCTCGGTCGAGGTCGAGCGAAAACCGTCGGAGTCATCCGGCACGCACGAGGCGGCCGAGTAAAACAGGGGGGCCTGGGGCAGTGCCTGGTACCTGCTTGCCGACGCCAAGAGAAAGCGAGAGAGGCAATGAGCGAATTGGTTGCCATGGTTTTTCCTGGTGAGGCGCAGGCGGCCGAAGGAGTCCGGATCCTGAAGGATCTCCACGCTGACGGGAGCATTGCTCTCGATGGGCTGGCTGTGGTCGAAAAGGATGCGGCGGGACGCCTGCAAGCCAGGCGACTGGCGGACGAGGGCCCCATTGGGACCGCTGTTACGGCTCTGATCGGAGCGGTTGCCGGCCTGGCCATCGGCCCGGCCGGGGCCGTGATCGGAGCCATCGGAGGAGCCCTGGTCGGACAGGCTGCGGATCTGATTGCTGAGGACGACCGCACAGGTTTCCGGCGAGAGATCGCAGGCCGGTTGAAGCCTGGTGAGGTCGCACTGGTCGCCGAGATCACCGAGAACGGTCCGTCGCCGCTCGCGGGCCGGGTGCAGGACATCGGCGGTGTGATCGTGCGCGGAGATCCGGCGACGCACTCGGTCCGTCCCGCGATAACCGATAGCGCCCCCGATCCCAGTGCTGATCCCGTTGAGGAGGCCGACCGCGAGTCGTTTCCGGCAAGCGACCCTCCCGCCTGGACCGGCGTCACCGGGGTCCGGGAGGCCCCAGTCGATGCCGAACCCCGAGGATCGAACAAGAAGTAGACAACCCCAACCGTGAGATTCGCCTCATTGGGTTTGGTCCTGGTGGTCCTGCTTGGCCTACTGATGGTGGGTTAGGCACCCGATCGTTGGCGACGGAGGGAGATGCCGGCGGAATGACCTGGACAGCTGCAGTCGGCTGGTTCTTTACAGGTTATGCGTTGCTCACCGGCATCTTCCTTCTTCTGGAGAACCGGCGCCCTCAGGCGACGCTTGCCTGGATGCTCCTGTTCCTCAGTCTGCCCGGTGTCGGTGTTCTGGTCTACGTCCTGTTCGGCCGCGGCCGCAAAGCCTTCAGCAAGCAGAGCAAGCTCCTGATGCAGGATATCGAGGGCAATATCCGTCCGCTCCTGGAGCCGATCCTGGAGCGCCAGGATGCGGAGATCTCCCGCCTTGAGGGCCATAGCGCGAGTCGCAGGAAGCTGATGATGCTCGTGCGGCGAAACTCCCGTTCAGGCCTCAGCCGTCGCAACCGGGTGCAGATCCAGCAGGATGCCGCCGTGTTCTATCCCAGCCTCATCGAAGACATGAAGGCGGCACGGCATTCGATCCACCTGCAATACTTCATATGGGCTGCGGATCCGTTCACCGAAATCCTGAAGCGGATCCTGATTGAGAAGGCGAGGGCGGGCGTCCGCGTGCGGCTCCTCTATGACCCCATCGGCTCGCAGGCGCATCTGAGCCGCGCTTATATGGAGAGCATGAGGTTCTGTGGGGCAGCTAAGCTGCGGCCTGTCTGTGGCCCCTGTTATTGTCGTTCATCATGCCGGGGTACCAGTGCTCGAATGTAGCACGCAGCGAGCCATCCAAGGTCCTG
>Ga0180217_1001551_pt1 | contig 24505 bp, 22 predicted proteins | sample eDN3rd37CBELigOP_FD_128521 | JGI IMG/M metagenome (GOLD analysis project Ga0180217, IMG submission 128521) | Enriched Organic Plus compost microbial communities from Emeryville, California, USA - eDNA 3rd pass 37_C BE-Lig OP (version 2) (version 2) ... | reverse complement strand
CATAACCTTAAGTGTCTTTTTGCCAGTATCTTCTCCTTCTTTTTCTCCGCCGGTCTCACTTGTATCACTAGTTCCACAAGCTGCCAAGAAGAGAAATACAAGCATGATTAAAAAAACTGTAATTTTCTTCACATATGTAACCCCTTTCATTTTTTATAAAATTTTTAATAGTTAACTTTTTTACTATATTATCACAATGATAGTCTAAAAGAAATATAGAATTGATTTTCCCCCTTTGATGAATGTGTATCGTTACATTTTATGAACCTTATATAGAACTATAGAACTAACTAAACGACAAATCGGTGATGACACGGACTGGAATTTCGAATATATTTAGAATAGTAGCCATTTTCGAAAAGGAGGACATTTTTGTGGGGGTTGTGAAAGAGTTCGGAAAGATTTTAGCGATTTATTTATGTGTATTTCTATGTGTGATATTATTTGTACTTTTCCCTCGCGAACCTAGTATTGATTTTTCCGGAAAGGCAATGACTGTTGAGTATTCCTATCATTTTAATTTAAAAGAATATGCAACGAATGTAGGTGTATTTTTAAAAGATGTTTATGAGAATAAAAGTCTTGGAGGAACGAAATTTGCCTCCCTCTCAGCAGAAGATGAAATTGCGAAGTTTTTTCCGAGAAGTCTTAAAATCATTTTGATTGGGTTTATTCTTAGTGTCGTGTTCGGAATTATAAAAGGGATTCTTGACTATCGATGGACGAATACAAAAAAGAGCTTTTTAGGAAGTGGTGCGACCTGGTTCTTCTCAGGAGTTCCTGACTTTTTTATTATCATTTGTTTAAGCTATTTTCTACTATTATATGTACCGGACTTTAGCATCATGGGAACGGAAGCCTGGTGGAAGTTTATCGCACCTAGTATTCTCGTATCGATTGCGCCAATGCTTTATGTAGCTAGAATCACGTCGGTTTCACTTCTTACTCAGGACCGCGAACCGTACATTCAAGTGGCATTTGCTAAGGGATTCACAAAAAATAAAGTGTTGCTTAATCATATGATGAGATCCTGCTTAATCACGGTTTCCAGCCATTTGCAATCAATAATGGTATTTGTTCTATCGAACCTATTGGTTGTTGAGTATTTACTAGGTTACCAAGGAGCTGCCTATCGATTATTTTCGGCAATTGGATATACCAACTTTATCCCTCCAGGTGGCGGTGCCGATGAACGTGGTCTAATCATTGGGATTTGTATAAGCTTTCTGATACTTGTGATGGTGGCTCATATGATAAGCCAAGTACTCAAAATGAGATTAGATCCAAAATAGGGGTGTTTTATGTTAAATCGAAATTGGTTTTTAATCACAGGCATATTTATGTTAAGTATTCTTCTTCTCGTTACTTTTGTGGGGCCACATATACCGTATGTTAAAGAAGGTATTGAAGAAGGTAGAATTCGTTTTTTAGACGGTGGTAAAGGTTTACTTAAAGCACCTTTTTCCCCAGGGCAACAACCTCCTTTTGGCTCTGACCATGAAGGTAGAGATTTATTAAGTGTGATCATCGTCGGCGCGAAAGATACACTAAAAATCATCTTAGGTATTGTGATTATTCGCTATTGTTTAGCCATCCCTCTTGGGTTACTAGCAACACGTAAAAATAATCCTTTCTCTTGGATTGTTACGACGTGGAACAATGTCTTTTCTAGTATTCCGATTATTTTTTCGGCACTGCTCTTATTGGCTATTCCAGCCCTTGTAATGAATGAAAATCGCTTATGGTGGTCGGTTTTACTTTTAGCATTCATTGAGGTTGGAAAAGTAAGTCACATCATTCGTGAGGAAACTCAAAGAATTGTAAGAAAACCGTATATAGAGGCCGGAATTACAGTCGGCATTTCCCCACTTCGACTAGCATTAGGAAACATTCTACCCAATACATATCCTGCAATTATGGTCAATTTCTTTATTGATATCGGGAGAACCTGTCTATTAATAGCGCAATTAGGTATTTTTGGTGTGTTTCTTTCACAAGTGTTTGTTCAAACCAGTTATGGTGTTGGTGAGATGATAAACACTAGTCTTAACTGGCCAACGTTACTTGGACAAGCTAGAAAAGACATGATTAGCTCTATTTGGATTCCATTTTGGACTTGTGTTGCTATTTCCTTTACGATGTTTACTTTTACCATTCTAGGGGAAGGCTTGAGAAGGTATTTTGATCGAAAAACAAACTAATGCGTGCTCAAAACGGAGGGTGTAAAGGACCGCGTCGACTAAACGCCACGTCCTGTGCATTGTAATTTAAGGCTGTGCGAGCTCCCGAGTACAGGAGCGTGGCAACTGCTTGAGTTGACATCTTCGCAGCAAGGTACGCTGAAATTCGATGTGTCATTTCCGGCCGACTTTTTGAACTACCTCATAAGTTGTCAAGAATGGTATTCCTTGTTAAAGTGTATAGTAAATAATATTAAGATCTGTAAGTTGAAAGGAGCTTGTTAATGACTACACCAAATAATGAATTACCAGCTAAAACATGTACCATTGATCGTCTTGTGACAATGGAGTCAGACATAAAGAAAGTACTAGAAGGTAAAAAGACAGCTACACGCCGAAATGGTAGATATGCAGATGTTGGAGAAATCATGACTCTCGAAGGTCAGCAATTTAAAATTGACCGTGTATATGAACAATCCCTAGGTGAGTTGACAGACGCGGATGCGAAAAGAGAAGGCTTTGATACTGTTGACGAATACAAAGAATCAATTCTTTCCTATCATCCTGGCATGCCATGGCTCCCTCACATGAAAGTTTGGGTCCATGAGTTTAGTAAAGTGAACTAAATACATAAAAAACCCTTGTCATTATGAGGTGGACAAGGGTTTTCTCTATTTATGACCTGTTTTTTCAAAAAACGCTTGCTGGTGTAATGCATAATCTTCAGGTGCTACCGTTTTTATTTTTGTGATGAAATAATAGTATTTATAAATAACAACTGCGACCAAAAATAATTTCAACCAAATATTGTCCAAAATAATAAACGGAATTGCGATCATCGCATCTGCGGTTAACAAAATGGTTAACTTTTGTTTTAATGTCATTTCCCGCCGCTTCACAAAACCTTCTAAATGCTTTTTATAGATACTAGTCCCTTTAAACCACCGATCAAATTTTTCCGATCCTTTTACAAAAAAGAATGATGCTAGTAGTAACAGGGGCGTAGTTGGGATGATGGGCAATACGATTCCTACTATCCCAAGGCCAAAGAAAATAAAACCTAATACAATATATAAAAATTTTGTGATACTTTTCACCATATTGTCCCCTTTCTAAGAATTTAAGGACTTCTTTCCTATTATACCACGTATCTTTTACTGGCAAACTACTGTCACAAAATAGTAAGATTATGAATATGGAATTGTGAGTTACATCACTTATCTTTTTTATTATAGTGCTATCATTATTAGTGGAATATGTTGTAAATGGGGGACCATAAAATGGATGTTGTTTATCGAATACTTGTTTTCATACATATTTTTTCAGCCATCCTCGGAATGGGACCTGGCTTTATTTTAACAACGGTTGTGAAGTCGGGAGATACGATGACAGAGCTTAGACATTCGTATGCAATTAGACATAGATTACACATATTTGTCATGGTCGGTGGCATACTCCTGCTCGTTTCTGGACTTTTAATGGGGGCTATTAATCCTTATCTATTTACTATGGGCTGGTATGTGACAAGCTTATTGCTATTTCTTGTTGCGCTAGCGATGGGACCATTCGCCCTTACACCTAAATCAAAGCCAGTAAAAGCTTTATTAGAATCACATCAAGGTGAAGATATTCCTGCCGAATACTATCCTCTAGCAAAGGCGCTTTTTCGAGTTGAGCATATCGAAAATACACTCTTTTTGATTATCATAGCATTAATGATTTTAAAACCTTTTTAAATCATATAACAGTTTATTCTATAAAAATCCCCATCTTCATTGGTGGGGATTTTCTTCGAGTGCATTTTTCTTTTTGAATGGAAAGGTAGCTCCTTGTGTAATGAGGCTTATTAAAATAACAATCCCAACAATTAAGGATACGATTATCCAAAAGTTAATGCCGAATCCAACAACCTTGAATGCCCCCTCATAATAATTCACGTCTGGACGATTCATATTTGAAGATATGATCGCAGCCGTAACATGTTTTGTAGCATACAAAAAAGCAGACACCGCGATGAAAAAGCAACCCACAAATGCCTTAACATGATTCATTCTACCCCTCTTCTCTGTTACACTTTTGGTTAATCGTACCATGATTACAGTCAGTAGGACATAATCCTTTTTACCTATGTTCGATACTGGGTTTCTCACAAAAAAATGCCGCATAAAGAATTCCTTCTTTATACGGCTCTATGGTTTACGCTTCTACTAATTCTTTTTCTAGCATGGTACCTTTTTGTGCAAAGTTTGTATGCCATGAGAATGCCTTTTCTAATACATGTGGTGTTTGGCCACCTCGTGTAAGTGCTTCTTGGTAATAATCTCTAAGCTGTTGTTTATACATTGGATGTGCACAGTTTTCAATCAATAGCTCCACACGTTCTCTTGGTGCGAGTCCTCGTAAGTCTGCATATCCTTGTTCTGTTACGATGACATCTACATCATGCTCTGTGTGGTCCACATGTGAGACAAATGGAACGATACTTGAAATGTCTCCACCTTTTGCAATTGATTTTGTAACAAAAATCGCTAGGCGTGCATTTCTAGCAAAGTCACCTGAACCGCCGATTCCATTCATCATCTTGGTACCGAGCACATGGGTTGAATTGACGTTTCCGTAAATATCCAGTTCGAGTGCTGTGTTTATTGAAATAAGTCCGAGACGTCGGATAATTTCAGGATGATTTGAAATCTCCTGTGGTCGCATGATCAAACGCTCACGATACTTATCAAAGTTCCCAAACACTTTTTTCATTTTTTCTTCTGATAAGGTTATGGAACAGCAGGAAGCAAAGCTTACTTTGCCGGCATCCATTAAGTCAAATACCGCATCCTGCAATACTTCAGAATAAACCTCTAAATCTGTGAAATCAGAATCAAGCATACCATGCAGTACCGCATTTGCCACTGATCCAATTCCAGACTGTAGTGGTGCAAGCTTCTCTGTTAAACGGCCAGCTTCAACTTCTTTTCGTAAAAAGGTTAAAAGATGCTGTGCCATTATTTCTGTTTCTTCATCTGGTGGTACGATTGTTGACGGAGAATCTGTTTGATCTGTAAACACAATTCCCTTGATTTTTCCTATATCTACTTTAATTCCAGGCAAGCCAATTCGATCATCTGACTTTGTTAACGGAATAGGTTCTCTTTCGCCTTGTTTACCAGGTGCATATAAATCATGAACCCCTTTGAGCTCTGTTGTTTGTGCAAGGTTGATTTCAACAATGATTGATTTAGCATGCTGTGCAAAAGTTAAAGAATTCCCGATTGAAGTTGTAGGAATGATTAACCCATCTTCATCAATTGATATCGCTTCCAAAATTGCAACATCGACATCCATCACATTTGAACGAATTAATTCTGATGTATGAGATAAATGCTGATCTACAAACAAAAAGTCCCCATTGTTAATACCTTTTCTCATTGTTGGATCAGCTTGGAATGGTAAGCGCTTACCTAGAATTCCCGCTTCAGCGAATAATTTATCAACATCAGAGCCTAATGACGCCCCTGTATATACGTTTACTTTTAAGCTTTCCGTTTCAGCACGTTTTACAAGCGCGAATGGTACCGCTTTCACATCGCCCGCACGTGTAAATCCACTGAGGCCTAATGTCATACCATCCTGAATCCACTCCGCTGCCTCTTCCGGAGTTACAACACGGTCATGTAGACGGGTGTCCTTAATGCGATCTAGTTTATTAGTCATATTCTCCCATCCCCTTTATGAAATTGAATATTAAGATAATTTTACCTATAATCTCCACATAGGGTGGAATTTCTGGAGTAAAGAACATAAAATTTCGATAAAAAAGAAGAACAAACCCCCAAAGCAGAAGATTTGTTCTTTTTCTAGATTATCAAATATGTTTTGGCATATTTTTTCCCAGAATTAAGATGCCTCTAATTTCTATTCAATCTTTTGGTGGATAACAGTTAGAAACCCAGCAACTTTCTAAAATAACTTGAGTAATTTTGACTAACAGGGACCCTGGCACCGTTGTTCATTTCTAAGACAAATGTAGAATGAGTATCAGGATGGATTTCTTTGATTTGATTTACATTCACAATAAATGAGCGATGGCAGCGAATAAAAGAGTCCTTTGGCAACGTATATTCAAATTCCTGAAGCGAATATTTATGTGTCCCCGAAAAATCTTCCGTGTACACATGTGTTTTTTTATCTTTTGCCTCAAGGTAAAGCACTTCTGAGAATGGGATGGGTTTCCAGCCATCTGGAGACTTTACGGTTACGACCGATTTTCCATCTGTTAATGCTGGGTAGATTGCCGTTACACAACCTTCCAACTGATCCCCATGAAAAAAAGGTACGGCCATGCCATGATAAGGAATGCCAAATACGTCGCGATTTATAAATTCGGAAGCCTTTTGTCTGGACGTAATGGCTTTATACGCAATGGTTCCCTCTTTTACTTCATCACCTGGTTTAATTTTCAAATCAATGCGTTTACTTGGTCGATAATAAAGATATTCTTTTGTATTTGAGACAGCAATTGATATCTCGTCGGAGAACAATTCCCCAACCACATCTAAGAGTGAGCCAATTGTTATATCCTTCACACGTCAACATCCTTTGTAGTAGAAATCTAGTATCCTCTTCTATTTTACAAGTAATTCATAGATAAAACATCATCCTTCAAAAAAATCATCATGTGCGTTTAAAATGGCTTTTACTTGTGAATCAAGTATAATGTTGGTAATCACATTATAGGAGGAATACATATGTACCATACACTTGAAGAATTCTTACAAGATTGGAATTATGAGGGTAGTGCCACTCAAAAAATCCTTGATGCTTTAACAGATGAGTCATTATCACAGTCTGTTGCAGCTGGTCACCGTACCTTAGGTGAACTTGCTTGGCATGTTGTGACTTCCGTCCATCAAATTATTTCACAAACTGGACTTCAGTTCGATGGTGCAGCCGGTGAGACAGTTCCAACATCAGCAAAGGAAATGGCCGATAGCTACCGTACAACAAGTGAAAACCTAGTTTCTGCGATTAAAGAACAATGGAACGATGAAACATTGAAGGAAATGAAAGAAATGTTTGGTCAAACAATGCCTGTTGCCGTAATACTTGGAATGACGAATACCCACCAAATTCACCACCGCGGACAAATGACCATTTTAATGCGTCAAGCTGGATTAAGGGTCCCTGGTGTTTACGGTCCATCTAAGGAAGAGTGGGGCGCATAATCTAATATTAAGTTTGGCCGCTAGGATACCCTAGTGGCTTTTTAGTCTTGGTCTGCACTTGGCTGATCCGTTGTTGGTCAATTTTCAGGATGCTTGTGGTACTTTATTGCTTCTTACAGTGGCATCACCTTCCATTAATTACGACGGTGATGATACTCTAACCCCTTTTGGAGACTACCTGTTTCCGGTTAGTTGGATAATGGTGATACCATAAGCAATTTTGAATCTATGAAATTTCGGGTTTTGGGATGTTGATGGTGCTCCATGCATTTCGGAGCGATACCAATTTCAAGTTATTAGGAAGGTGATGGTGCTCCAAGTCTTTCAGAGTTACATCACTTTCCTGTTAATAGGACGTTGGTGGTACTCCAAGTCTTTTGGTGTGATATCAATTTTCAGTTTATAGGACGGTGATGATACTCCAAGCCGTTCCGAGTGATACCACTTTCCAGTTTCTAGGATATTCATAGTGTTCTATGCCTTTTTGAAAGGCACCACTTCTCCAATATTCCACTTACAGTGGTAAAACCTCATTCTAGTTGACATAATCTTTTTCAATCAAACGTTTGTTTAGCGGTCTATTCCTTGGGGCACAAAGGATTCAATTTTCAATCAAGCGTTTGTTTGAATTTTTGCTTACAGAATTTCAAGAAACTACAAATTCCCTCTTCAAACGCCCGTTTAACTTACATCCCTTGGTACACAAAGGTTCCCAACTTCAATCAAATGTTTGTTTGAATTGCCTCTTTTATCATGCAGCTACTTTTTCCCTTCTTTTAAACATCCATTTTAAAAAGCTCGGAACGATTAAAATAATGAATAATAGTCGAATAAGCTGTAATGAGCTTACCACTGCTGGATCTGCACCTATTGCGGTTGCGGTTAATACCATTTCAACTAATCCTCCAGGTGAAAAGCTCAGTAAAGCAGTTGGTATATCTAAATCTGACAATATGGCAAATAGATAACCAAATCCAAATGAGAATGCGAGTAATAAAAGCGTGAGAGTGAAGTAAACTCCACAATACTTTCCACCAATCTTTAAATCTCTTAGATTGATATTATTCCCCATTCTCATCCCAACGGTGATTTGAGCAAGTATTAGTAACCAGGGTGGAATGGGTGGTAACCCTACTCCCACTACACCAAGTAATACCGTTACTGCAAGTGGGCCAATAACAAACGCCGCTGGAAGCTTATTTCGAAGCAACCACCCTGCTACTAAAGCTATGCTGAACCATAAATATGCATAAACAGGTACACTGCTGAGATTTTTTGTGACTTCATATGGATTTCCAACACTTGCTATGAACCAATGCGTCACAATAAATGGAACCATGAACACGACCGTTAACAAACGAACCGTTTGAAAAATCGTTACCATTGCAGAATTTGCTTTTAACGAATGACTTGCGGCAACCATTTCGGATAGTCCCCCAGGAATCGAGCCAAATACACTTGTCATTGGGTCAATTTTAATAAATCGAGTCACAAAAATGCTGTTTATCACACTGACGGTCAATAGCAATATCGTCATTATTAAAAACGGGATAATATATGGATAGACCGTAATAAAGGTTTCTTTAGTAAACGACAATCCGAAGTAGATTCCTAGTGTCGCAAGTCCAACATTGTACAGGCGAACTGAAACAACCATTGTTCGATGTGTAATGGCTTTGTATAGAATCATGAAGGTCATCGGCCCGAGTATCCACGGGATCGGAAAATGTAATAAATAAAACACCATTCCCCCCGTACCCGCTACAATATAGGACTCTATTAAGCCTTTCTTCTGTGAAAATTTCATATATATTCGACCTTTCTCAATCAAATGCGCCATGGCGTATTTGCATCCGATTTTTTTGCCCACAGGACGTGGCGTTCTTAGTCTTTGATCTTACTGATCGAAAATTTCCCTTTGAAAAAAGTGGCATTCAGTGGAGGCATTCACTCTATTCAGCAATGGATTGAACCCTCTCTTCTGGGATTACATCCATCTCAACACATAAAGAAAAAGAGACTTCTACTGAATAAAGTTGATTGTTCTTCTATTATAGTATGCAGGAAAAACCCCCTCTTTGCAGAATATACTTTGTAAAAAGGAGGGAACAGCTTGGAAAACTTTCATTTTTCACATACTATCCGTGTTAGGTATTCTGAAATCGATGGTCAAAAAATTGTTTTTAACGCACATTATCTTACCTATATCGATATCGGCTTCACTGAATACATGCGTAAAATTCTTGGGCCGGATTGGCTTACGAATCAACACTCTTCCCAATTTGAACCCGTTCTTGTTAAAAGTACAGTTGAGTACAAAAAACCAGCATTACTAGATGATCTCATCACGATTTATGTTCGGGTAAAAAAATTGGGTACTTCCAGCCTCACCCTTGAGAGTATCATAACACGAGATGATGAAATCTTAGTTGAAGCCGAAACCATTCAAGTAAATTACAACAATGTTACTAAAACATCTACACCTATACCTGATGACATTAAACATAGAATACAGGAATTTGAAGCTTTATAGACAAAAAAGGAAGGCGCTAGTCGAATCCTATTTTTCAAACAAATGCTTGTTTAGCGCCTTTTTCTCTTCTTTTCCAAGGGTTTTCACATTCAATCAAACTATTTGAGAAATCAACGAAATACTCCTATCATGTTCATGTTACCGACTTCCTTCAATCTCCTCAAAGGCACAATGACCTCTAAACCCTACTTTAGTAGGAATAATATTCCGTTTATATTACAAATATATTTCGACATTGACATATTCGCTATTTTACGAAACCTTGATTCTATTAGGTTTTGTAACATTACAATATTAATAATATGTAACAATTTCGCGACAAATGGAGAATTTTATAGAAACTTATGATAATATGATAGAGTAAAAGACTCGGATATAGACTAAGTAGATTAGTAAGAAAGTAGGAATTATCTTGAAAAAGACACTCGTAACCTTAAGTGCCACTTTAATGATAAGTGCCTTTTCTCCATATGTAATATCAACTAGTGCAGAAACAATGAGTTCACTTCAAACTGAGCTATCTGATACACAAAAAGCATTAGCAGAATTAAATGCTCAAATTGCAAAGGTTGACCAAGCGATTGAAGATAACCGTAAAATGATCGCTCAAACAGAAGCGGAAATTAAGAAATCAGAAGAAGAAGTAAAAACTCTAGAAACTGAGATTGAAAAGCTTGAAAAAGAAATTGAAGCTCGTAACGAGATTTTAAAAGAACGTGCCCGCATGATGCAACAATCTGGTGGAACGATTAGTTACCTAGATGTAATTTTTGGTGCACAAAGCTTCTCTGATTTTATTAATCGTGTGAGTGCAGTCTCTACAATTATGCAAGCAGACCAAGAAATAATTGATGAACAAGCCAAAGCAATCAATCTGGTTGAAGAAAAGCAAGCTAAGATTCAGGAGACTCTTACTGCATTAACGGACGAAAAAGAAGAATTGGTAGCCATGCAAGGTCAAATTGAAGACCAAAAAGCACAAAATGACGCATTAAAGGCTGCCCTAAAGTCAAAAGAACAAAAAACATTAGCGGACATTGAAGACCTTCGTGCTAGTATGATTACTGCAACACCTGCAGTTAGCACAACTGCTTCAACTAGTCCTGCAACAAAAACAGCCAAAGCTACAGTTACTGCATCAGTTCCAACCTCAACTCCAAAGGTTACTGGTTCAATTAACACTGTAATTAATGCAGGATATAAATACATAGGAAACTCCGTCTATGTATTTGGTGGCGGAAGAAGTGCATATGATATTGCAAACGGTCGATTCGATTGCTCTGGATTTGTACATTGGGCATTCGCTCAAGCTGGTGTAAATGTTGGTTCTAGTACAAGTGTTTTAAGAGGTCAAGGTACTGCAGTATCAGTTAGTAACATGAAACCTGGTGATTTGGTATTCTTCGACACCTATAAAAAAGATGGTCATGTTGGAATTTATATAGGTGGCGGTAAATTTATCGGCTCACAAAGTTCTACCGGTGTTGGTATTGCTGATATGACAAGCGGCTATTGGAAAAACCATTTTAAGGGGCACGTAAGACGAGTTATGTAATGGACGAGCCCAAGACTAAAGCATCTTCATCTTTGAAGATGCTTTTTTGTGAGATAAATTCGTCCTATAAAAATATTTTTGTGACTCTCTCTCTGATTACTTTCAAATTGTTTTCATTTAATTTATGATAGGAAAGTAAGCTATCATACTGGAGTGACATACGTTGAATACAAAAAAAGCATTACCTATATTATTTGCAGTTATGTTCTTGGTTTATGTTGGGTTTGGGATCATTATTCCTGTCATACCCTTTTATGCAGAAGATCTTGGCGCTTCACCCACTGAATTAGGACTACTCATGGCTGTTTATTCATTAATGCAATTCTTGTTCGCACCGATGTGGGGAAGAATTTCCGATCGGATTGGACGTAAGCCTGTTATTATGATTGGTATTTTCGGACTTGCGGTTTCATTCTTTCTAATGGCTTTATCCACAGAATTATGGATGTTGTTTGCAGCCAGAATCATTGGTGGCTTTCTTTCAGCCGCAAATATGCCAACCGTAATGGCATATGCTGCCGATATTACCTCTGAGGAAGACCGTGGTAAAGGAATGGGTGTCATTGGTGCATCGATTGGTCTAGGATTTATCTTTGGTCCAGCAATTGGTGGTATTTTCTCAAAAACTAACTTACACATGCCATTTTACATTGCAGGTACTTTGTCTTTACTTACTTTTTTCCTCGTCATGATTGTTCTTAAAGAATCTTTATCAAAAGAGCAAAGACATCCGAAAGACCGAAAAAGGACGGGTCTGTTAAAAGCACTTAACGGTCCTGAAAGTGTTCTGTTTTTCCTTTCTCTTTTTATCACATTATCCTTATCAGGGCTTGAAGCTACGTTTGCTTATTTTGCGGCTGAAAAAGCTGGATTGGGAACTACTGAGCTCGGTTATATTTTTATGATTATGGGACTCGCTGGAGCGATTGTACAAGGTGGATTAGTGGGAAGGCTTACGAAACAGTTTGGTGAAGGTTTTGTCATCCAAATCGGAATTTTCGTGTCAGCCGTAGGTTTTTTCCTTATTTTATTTACAAAGGATTTCGTTACAGCTGCGATTTATTTAACTATTTTTGGAGTAGGAAATGGCATCATTCGTCCTGCGGTTTCGGCATTACTTACGAAGCGTTCCAAGACGGGACATGGAAGCGTCACAGGATTATTGTCCTCCTTCGATTCGCTTGGACGAATTCTCGGACCTATTTTAGGTGGTCTTCTTTATACAATTTCAATGGGATTACCCTACATATCAGGTATATTCCTATCCGCTGTCGCTTTCATATTATTTAGAATGTATACAGCAAAAACGAAGAAAATGCATACGGCAACAACAAACGAAGGGTAGCAATCATGCTACCCTTCGTTTGTTCAACTTATATTCTATTTAGTGCCTCGCCTAGAAATTTCGCAAGCTCAAGCATTCCGTATTTTTCCGCTTTCGCTTCTGCATCGGAGTTGTAGTTGGTATTTGTATTCACGTCATAGGTGAAGACTTCACCATCTGCATTTTTCACAAACTCAATACCTGCTACATCAATGTTAACATCTTTCAGAAATGCTTCGTAACGTGCAATCTGTTCTGGGTCTACATCATCGATAATTTCGAACTTAGGACGTACTTCTACCTCTTCCCCAACTGGGCAAAACAGATCGCCAATTTGACATGCATCTGCAGGGCAAAGCTCAAATCCTTCTGACGTATCAACCCGTACAGAATATACATACTTGCCGCCAACAAATTCAGATCTTGTAATATAGGATTCTGGTGATTGGATATACTCTTGAATGAGCGTAATCCCGTCAACTGGCTCTTCAAATGCAGGGCTATTTACGTATGCCTTTAATGACTCTACGGTTTGGAATAATTGTACACCAAGCCCTTTACCTGCTCGATTATGTTTTGTAATAAAAGGTACTGTTCCTAGTTTTTCCGCAGCTTCAATAATTTGCTCACGGCCCACGGCCCCAATTGTTTTCGGAGTGCGTACCCCATTTTTTTCAAGTGCTGTGTATTGCTTGATTTTACTTAATTCAAGGCGAAGGGCATTACTACCATTAAAAACAGTACGGTTATGGAATTCCAGCCAATCTAAAATCCCGCCTGTTAATTCAGGAGCAAATCGGTGATCCCTTGTGTGTGAAGAAGCACTCATACGGTTATAAAAAACACCTTCTGGTGGTTCTGCAGTTAAATCAATGACCCCTTTATCAAGATGCCATGCCTCATATGGTAAATTTAACTCATCCAATCGTTTTGTTAAATGTGAAGTCCAATCATCATTTTCATGGATAATATATATTTTTTTAGACATATAGAACGTCTCCCTTCGTATTAACTATTGATCCTATTGATCACTTAGTCTCTGAATCACATTTGCTAACAGGTTTGTTCTTACTGTAAGGGAAGGAATATAAAGAAACTCTGATTCCTCATGGGCATTTCCACCTTCGGGGCCAAGCCCATCTATCGATGGAATACCCATATATCCAGTTAAATTTCCGTCTGAACCTCCACCACTTTTTTCATGAGAAAGTTCAAGACCTAGCTTTTTCCCTTCATCTACTATAATATCAATAAGCTTCTCCGACTTCTCAGTTAACACCCATGCCGGTCTCGTAATCTTTCCTGTCAATTCAAGTGTTGTACCTGGCACATCCGATTTGCTACAAATTTCTTTGATCGCCTTGTCAATGGCATCTCCTTGTTCAGCAGTATTGATTCTTACATCTATAAAAGCTTCAGCATAAGGTGCTATCGTATTGACGGACGTTCCACCTTTTACAATTCCGACATTTACATTGATTCCTTCATCTCGGTTTGTTAATTTGTGCAACTTTATGATTTTATTCCCTAGTTCCTCAATTGCACTAATTCCATTTTCAGGAGCAACTCCTGCATGTGAAGACTTCCCTGTAATTTTTAGTAAGTACTTACCCCCGCCTTTACGCTCGCTTACCAAATTTCCATTTTGCGCAGGTTCAAGGATAAGTGCATACTTTTTATCTTTAGCTGTTCTTTCAATCAGTTCTCTAGAGTAGATTGAACCAATTTCCTCATCCGTATTTAGGATGATTTCTACATTCTTATGGGCATTGCTTCCGCTTTCTATTAATGCCTTAAGAGCAAATAGGGTCGTAACTTGGCTTGACTTCATATCAATTACACCAGGTCCATAGGCGTACTCTCCTTCCTTTCTGAAAGGTCTTTCCGCAACTGTCCCTTCTTTAAACACAGTATCCATATGTGCAATAATCACAATTTGAGGATTGACAGCTTCTGGATGGCGTATTAAAAGATTATTTCCGACAATTTCTTGTTCATCGATTTCCGCTTGAAACCCGATAGATTTATATTCTTCAAGAAGAACCTTTCCAACCTTGTCAACACCGTGCTTGACGTATGTACCACTGTCAATATTGACAAGAGTTTCAATTAACTCAAGCATCTTATCCTCATTACCAATAATGTTATCCTTCACTTTTAGACACTTCCTTAGATCAATTATTCATCATATAGATGGCATTGTACTTCATGATTACCATCCACTTGAACTTTAACTGGCTTTTCTAATCTGCATCGTTCTGTCGCATATGGACAACGTGTATGAAACACACACCCACTCGGAACGGAAAGTGGTGATGGAACGTCCCCTTTTAAAATAATCCGTTCCCTTCTACTTTCTGGGTCAGGAATCGGAACTGCTGACAATAAAGATTGAGTATACGGGTGTAATGGATTTTTAAATAGTTCATCAGTTGGTGCCTTTTCAACCATTTCACCGAGATACATCACTCCGATTCGGTCCGCAATATACCGTACCACACTCAAGTCATGACCGATAAATAAATAAGATAGCTTTAGGTCGTTTTGAAGTTTTCTTAGCAAGTTAAGAATTTGTGACTGAATCGAAACATCAAGTGCTGAAACAGGTTCATCACAAACGATAAACTTAGGGTTTAACACGAGTGCACGCGCAATTCCAATTCGTTGTCTTTGGCCACCAGAGAATTCATGTGGAAACTTATCATAGTGCTCTTTACTGAAACCAACCTGTTCAAGAAGGTCTAGCACTCTTTCCTTTCGCTCTGCTTTCGTACCGATTTTTTGAATAATCATCGATTCTTCAAGGCTATATCCTATTCTTTTTTTAGGATCTAGCGATGCATAGGGATCTTGAAATATCATCTGCAAATCCTGACGAATTGTCCGAAATTGCTTCTCTTTCATGTCAAAGATATTTTGATTATGATAAAAAACCTCTCCCCCTGACGGTTCAGTCAGTCTCAGGATTGTTCGGCCCGTCGTACTTTTACCACAACCAGATTCTCCAACAATTCCAAATGTCTCACCTTCATAGATCTCGAAGGAAACATCATTTACGGCCCTGACTACATTTTTCTTAAAAAAGGATGAAGACGCCGCTGTGAAGGACTTCTTTAAATTTTTTACTTTTATGATTGGTTCTTTTTCTTTAGGAATCGCCATTTGAAGCCCCCCTCTTCAAGGAAATTTCTTGATAATGCCAGCATCTTACCTTATGTGAGTCTGTTACTTCCTCAAGTATTGGAGCTTCATTTCTACATTTTTCTGTTGCAAATTCACATCTACCCGCAAATCGACACCCTTGTGGAACTTGATGAAGAGATGGTACAGAACCATTGATTTCATGGAGTTCTTTTGTTCGATCACTATCCATGTTTGGCATTGATTTTAATAGGCCGATTGTATATGGGTGAAGTGGTTGATTGAACAAATCCTTCACATCTGTTTCCTCGATAACCTGACCGAGATACATAACGACAACTCGATCACATGTCTCTGCAACAACCGCTAAATCATGGGTAATCATCATAATCCCCATACTTGTTTTCTTTTGAAGATCTTTCATCACATCCAAGATTTGCGCTTGAATCGTTACATCTAATGCAGTCGTTGGCTCATCCGCAATTAACAGGGTTGGCTCACAACAAATCGCAAGGGCTATCATAACCCTTTGCCGCATTCCGCCTGAAAGTTGATGAGGGTAATCATGAACTCTTTGTTCAGGAGAAGGAATCCCTGTTAATCGCAGGACCTCAATCGCTTTTTGATAGGCGTCCTTCTTTGACATTTTTTTGTGTAATCTCAACGATTCAACAATTTGATCGCCAATTGTATAGACGGGGTTTAGTGAACTCATTGGGTCTTGAAAAATCATTGAAATTTCATTCCCTCTTATTTTTCTAAGGGATTTTTCAGATTCTGTTAAAAGGTTCTGATTATGATAGGAAATTGTTCCTTCATAATCAGTCAATTGGTCATCGTGTAATTTCAGGATAGACTCCGCAGTAACACTCTTACCGCAACCTGACTCACCAACAACCCCTAGTGTTTCACCCTGCTTTATATAAAAGGAAGCATCTTCAACAGCCGTTAAACGCCCTTTCTCTGTCCAGAAAGAAACTCTTAATTTATCAATCTGTAGTAAATAGTCGCTGTTCATGCTCTCCCCTCCTAATGGTACAAATTCTACAATTCTATTTTTTTACAAGAAGAAGTTTAAAAAGTCCGGTGAAGATGACACTGCTATATCGGAGCTTCGACTAAGTGCCGACACGTCCTGTGTCGAACGTCGAAGTCACCACATCCTGTGGAAGCTCGTTGGCTTGCTTTTGCGTTCCTCACGTATTAAATGCATACGTTCCGGTACTCAAAGCTGCGCCGCCTCGAACTTTCGACGCACAGGATGTGCTAGTGTCGACAAGACATGAGGCCGTGGCGTTTTTGTCGACGTGGTCCTTTTCATCCTCCTTTTTAAACACTCACTTTAAAGACTCTTTCTTCGCTTTGCGTGGACAATTTTTGGATCCGTTATATCTCTAAGACCATCACCTGCAAGGTTTAATCCAAGAACAAGGAGGACGATGAAACTACCCGGAAATACGGTCATCCACCACGCCTTATAGATTACGCTTTTCCCATCAAACAATATATTTCCTAAGCTTGGTTCCGGCGCTGGAATCCCTGCACCCAAGAAGCTTAATGAAGCTTCTGTTAAAATGGAAACAGCAAATATAAAGGTTGTTTGAATAATAACCGGCGAAAGTACGTTGGGAATGGTGTGAATAACTAGTATCCTCCATGTACTTGCCCCTTGTGCCTTTAGTGCTTCAATATATGTTTGCTCCTTTACCACTAATGCCGCGGATCGAACTACCCTTGCGATGGAAGGAATATAGACAATCACGAGAGCAATCATCACGTTTACTGTATTTGGTCCTCTTACAGCCACTATTGCCATTGCTAAAAGAATAGAAGGGAAAGCATACAGACCATCGACTATTCTCATTAGAATATGATCAAGCACATTAAAATAAGCAGATAATAGGCCAATCACTAAACCAATAATCCCCGTAATAATTGCAACTGAAAGACCAACTATTATAGATACCCGTATTCCATAAAGGACCCTTGTAAATAAATCTCTACCAAAGTTATCTGTTCCAAACCAGTGCTCTCCACTTGGTGGCTGGAGTCGGTTCTGTGGATTAATTTCATAAGGGCTAAATGGTGCTAAAACCGGTGCTAAAAGAGCAATGATGGTTAATATCGAAATGATGATTAAACCAGTAAGGAGCATATTGTTAGATAAGACCCGTGTCCAATTACGTTGTTTTTTTACGAAAAGAGTCGATGGCTTGCTTACTTGTATTTCACTCTTCATGTAATCTCCTCATTTTCTCTGATTTAAGCGAACTCGCGGGTCAACCACGCCGTAAAGCAAATCAATCACTAAATTTAATAAAACGTATGTTACAGTGATCATTAAAACTGTTCCTTGAATAACAGGAAAATCTCTTCTCTCGATTGAGTTAACAATTAATTGTCCAATTCCAGGAATATTAAATACAGTTTCAACAACAGCTGCACCTGTAATTAACGTTCCAAAGCTTTCCCCGATGACGGTTAAGATTGGAATAAATGCACTACGGAGAGCATGCTTGAAGGTAATTTTGTTTGGATGTAACCCCTTGGATTTAGCCGTTTTTATATAATTGGTTTTCATTACATCTAGCATCGAAGACCGCGTCATTCTTGCAATTAACGCAGCTTGCATCATGCCAAGGGCTATTGCAGGTAGGATTAGATAACGGAGATGTTCCCCCAACCCATCACTTAAAGGACGATAGCCTGCAACAGGAAGCCATTGCAATTGAACGGAAAAAATTAAGATTAAAAATAAACCTACTAGAAAGCTAGGTACTGAAATACCAAAGAGAGATATTCCCATAACTGCCTGATCCATGAAAGTGCCTCTCTTTTTTGCTGCCAAGACACCAAGAACAAGAGCCACAATAATCGCAATTATTTGCGAGATGATGGCCAATGATAAAGTCGGTCCTAAATATTCAAAAAACGCTTGTGTTACTGGCATTTTCAGAAAATAGGAATCTCCTAAATCACCTAAGATAGCCCCTTTGAACCACAGGATGAACTGAGTATAAAGAGGTAAATCAAAACCGAGTTCCTTTCGTAACTCGGCTTTGGTCTCTTCTGAAGCTTCATCTCCAAGAAGAACAGTAACGGGATCACCTGGTGTCAGATGGGCCAAGAAAAAGACTACTATGGCAACTACCAGCAATATGGGAAGTAATGAAAATAATCGTTGTACAATATACTTTAGCAATTTATCATCATCCTTTATTTATGAATGAAGGCGATCTAGCTTACCGCCTTCATCGCTGGAGCTTCACCTTATTCACTCTTACTGACATTCCATAAGATTGGGCCAATGAGATTTTTATAACCCTTTACATCATCACTTACAGCTACTAAGTCTTGGATATTACCAACCTTAGCCACCGGTAAGTAATTCCAAACCTCTGTTTGAAGCTCATCAATTAATGGTTTTGCATCTTCAAATGATGAAGCTGATTTAATATCTACAAGTAATTGGTCAATTTTTTCACTATTTGTCCAACCAGGATACTCTGCTTTAGAATCCAGGAATGGATTTTGGTGAATCGTTGGTCTAACGGCAAATGTCATGGCAAACATATCAAAGTTATTTGGATCTACTCGTCTTTCTTGAACTGTTGGCCAGTCATATACATCTAACTTCGCTTTTATACCAATGCTTTCAAGAACTTGTTGAGCAACCACAGCTAAATTGTACTGGTCGGTGTAGTCTTTCGTTGCTAATATAACAATTTCCTCACCGTTATAGCTTGATTCCTCTACTAACTTTTTAGCCTTTTCAATGTCACCTATATTATATTTTTCCTTCGCAGCATCACTATGCCAGTTAACCTGGTTTGGTAATGCAAGACCAGAATCTAATGTGTAGAAACGATCATCACTATAAGCAGCAATCATTGCTTCCTCTGCATTAAGAGCGGTATTAAACGCTTCTCTTAATTTCAAGTCAGAAAATGGACCTGACTTTTTGTTAAATACATAGGTAGCAATTCCACCTTCGTCAAATACATTCGTTACACCATCAGTTGATTCAATTTGATCTGCACTGTCAAACGGAACTTCAAATGCAATATCATATTGGCCGGTTGTAACACCTGATACCCGTGTAGATTCATCTGTGACAATGCGGAAGTATACATCTTTTACAAGCGCTTCTTTCTTTCCTCCAAGACCACTGCTTTCGTCTTCTCTTGCTACGTATTCATCAAATCGTGTTAAGTGAATATGTTGATCAACTTTCCATTCTTCAAGCTTAAATGGACCCGTACCGATATATTCTGTTAATCCAGTATCACCAGCCGCTTCAACTGATTCTTTTGGAACAATTGCTGGGAACGGAGCTGCATCAGCCAGTACAAAAGGAACAATTAAAGACGGCTTATCAATATGCAATTCTACAGTGTACGGATCAACCTCAACAAATTGTGCACCACTTAAGTTTGCTTTACCTTGAGTCGATGTTTTCATCCATTTTTCCATAGAAGCTACAACATCATCTGCTTTCATTTCTTCTCCATTATGAAACTTTACACCTTGTCTTAGTTTAAATGTGTATGTAAGACCGTCATCACTTACTTTGTATGATTCAGCCAACATCGGAACTACTTCATAGTTCTCATTAAGTGTCAAAAGCTGTTCAAATATTTGTCTTGCTACGTCTCTTGTTGATTGATTTGTTGTTAAATGTGGATCTAAGGTTTGTAGATTTGTAGGATATGCGATATTTAATTCTGCATCCTTATTAATTGTCGCCTCTTTTGAGTCAGAGCCTGATTTTGAAGCTTCATTATTACCACATGCTGCAAGAAAAAGAAGTGCACTTAGTAATAATACTGAAATGAGTTTTGTTCGTTTTTTCAATGTCATTACCCCCCGATGATATGTAATCTTGTACGTTTAGTACTGCTACTACTCTTTTAAGCTTTTTTATTTATCTTATAAGAGAGATTTATCAAAAAATTAATTCCTACTAAACATATACGATTTAACTATTTTATTTCGCCCATGTCAAGTAAAAGGGATTACATTTATAAGAAGCATTATTTACCAGCTTTTCAAAGCATAAAAAATGCACACGTTATTGACACGTGTGCATTTGCATATAGAAAAAAATCCTTATCGGTTATCTACTTTTTCAGGATAGAGGTCGTGGTTCATCAAACGAAATTGTGCCATTTCCTCATATTTCGTACCAGGTTTCCCATAATTACACCAAGGATCAATCGAAATGCCCCCGCGTGGAGTAAACTTGCCCCATACCTCGATATAACGTGGATCCAATAATTTAATAAGATCATTCATAATGATGTTCACGCAATCTTCGTGAAAATCACCATGGTTTCGGAAACTAAATAAATACAGCTTTAAAGACTTGCTTTCTACGATTTTCTTATCTGGAACATACGAAATGTACATCGTTGCAAAATCCGGCTGATGTGTCAGTGGGCAAAGACTCGTAAACTCCGGACAATTGAACTTCACGAAATAATCCCGGTCTGGATGTAAATTATCAACAGACTCTAACACCTCTGGTGCGTACTCAAAACTATATTTTGTATTTTGATTTCCAAGTAATGTTAAATCTTTCAATCCTTCTTCATGACTTCTTCCTGACATGAAAAAACCTCCCTGTAAAATGTTGCCTCCCAACATCTTAACCTTCTATTATTCTTTTCAAACTAAATTGGACAAACATATAAAAAGCCACGTCCAATATGGACATGGCATCATAGTCATGTATCCATAGTTTTTTATAGAGGGTTATAGAGCTATGAACCTCTCTCGATTAAACCAAGTATCTTCCCATATAATATAAGACCCCCCCAAAATCGTCAAGCATGGTGGGTCACAGGGACAGGTCCCTTGTCCCACCAATTTTTGGCAGGGTACAAGAGACAAGAGCCTGTATCCTCATTTTGCTTTTCTTGCCGCCTGCTGAATGGGATCCCAAACACCATTGTATGGTGGTGCATATGCTAAATCTAAATCCATTAATTCATCAATAGACATACTGTGAAAGAGGGCCGTGGATAGGACGTCAATTCGTTTGTCTACGCCATTCTCGCCAATAATTTGTCCCCCAAGAAGCTTGCGGGTTACTTTATGGTAGATTAATTTCAAGGACATCTTCTTTGCATCCGGATAATAGCCCGCAATGTCTCGCGCACGGATTGTGACAGAAGCAGTTGGCATATTCAACCTCTCCGCTTCTTTTTCTTATAGCCCGGTTCGACCAAGTGTTAAATCAAAAAACTTGATAATTGATGTCCCAACTACGCCTTTAAAGGTTTTATGTAAATTGACCATATTCAAGCCAGCGATCTGCCCCTGCTTGTTGGCATGAGTACCAAGAGGAATATAATCATCCCGCTCCTTGATTCGGTGATACTGTGTTGCGCAGTCACCCGCTGCAAAGATATCATCCAGATTTGTTTGCATATTCGAATTTACTTGGATCGCTCCCTTTATTCCTGTTACAATTCCCGTACCATTAATAAACGCTGTATTTGGCTTCACTCCTACGGCAATTAAAACCAAATCTGTTTTGACACTGCCTTTATCCGTTTTTACGGATTCAACAAAGTTATTTCCAATAAAACCTTCTACTGATTCACCAAATCTTAGTGTTAGATTATGTTTCTTTGCCTCTTCGTGAATGAGTTCAGCAAGATCTCGATCAAAAATTCCAGCAAGCTGATCATTTCTTTCAATGATGGTGACGTTTTTTCCTATTTCCGAAAAGCTTTCTGCCATTTCAAGACCTATATAACCACCACCGATGATTGTTACGTCTTTGACATCACGGAACCCCTTGTATACATAATCTAAAATTTCTTCAGTATCTGGTATTGTTTTTAGCGTGAAGACGCCTTGAAGTGAACTTCCTTCCCAATTTGGGACAACTGGACTGGCACCCGTCGCAATTAGCAAACGGTCATATGCTTGTTCAAAGTTTTCTCCCGTGGACAGGTTAATTCCTCGTACAACCTTATGTTTCGCATCAATGCTCTTCGCCTCATGAAATACCCTTGCATCAATCTCATACTTTTCTATGAATTCTTGTTGTGTTCTTGCAATCACCTTGTCTGTGGACTCAATCTTCCCACCTATTACATAAGGCAACCCACATTGACCATATGAATAGATTCCACCCTTCTCGAACACAGTAATCGAATTCCCTGAGCTATTCCGTACAATTTGCATAGCAGCACTCATTCCCGCTGCATCGCCACCAATAATAATATATTTCATCAATATCCCTCCACTCTAGTATTTTCCTTCCATCCGCCAGTTTTATGTAGAGCAACGCTCCTATTCCTTGGGACAAGGGTACAGAGTCCCAGACCAACATTTACACCGTCTATATGTTACAATTATAGGTGTAATAACGCTTTCAACAAGGAGGAATGGAATTGAATAAAACAAAGTTGATTGTCCAAGAATCATTAGATGCATTAATGAAGGATGACACGTTTATTCCAGAGTTATCTGGGGAAACCCGTGAGCAAGCTTTTACCTCACTAGCCTCAATACTATCAACCCCGAATCATGTTCATAAGTCTTTTTTAAGAATCCCGTTAGAAAATGGTCAGGTGGTTCGTATCCCAGCCTACCGTGTCCAGCATAATAATGCGTTAGGTCCTTATAAGGGTGGAATCCGTTTTCACGAAACAGTCAACGAAGATGAAGTAATTAACCTTGCTTCTCTGATGACATTAAAGAATGCACTTCATGACGTTCCTTTTGGTGGAGGCAAAGGCGGACTCGTTATCAATCCTAGAACACTTTCCGAAAAAGAACTACATCTAATTTGCAAAAAATATGTTCGTTACTTTTCAGATAGTCTTGGTCCTGATAAAGATATTCCAGCACCAGATGTTGGTTCAGGTGAACGCGAGATGGATTGGATGATGGCAGAGTATAAAAGCATTCGACCTGGCACACCCTATCGCGGGAGTTTTACCGGAAAGAGCGTGGTTAATGGTGGTTCATTAGGACGACGAGAAGCTACCGGGAAAGGCGTCTATTTTACGTTCCGATATCTATTTCATGATTTTCTTCAAAATCAAAAGAGTCTACTTACGAAAACTGATAATGTGTTTTCAAATACAGTGGTCAAATTTGAAAACCAAGCCATGAGGCTCGCGGTGCAAGGCTTCGGTAATGTTGGCTCTGTCGCAGCTCTAGAGGCTTATCAATGTTCTCATTTACAAAATAAAGTTGTAGCTGTTAGTGACCGGAATGTTACTTTATTTAATGAGGACGGTTTAAACATCCCTTCTCTTGTAAAATTCACTAAGAGCAATAAAGGGGATCTCCCTATTTCTGATAAGGAGCTAGCTGCAGCTGGTGTCAAGGCTGAAATTCTTGACCGAGAGGCTATCCTTTATTTAGAAGTAGATACTCTGATTCTCGCTGCTTTAGAGGATCAAATCCATAAGAATAATATGGAGAAAATTAAAGCACCTATTATTTTAGAGGGTGCGAATGCCCCTATAACACAGGAAGCAGACAATTTCTTAAGTAAAAAAGGTGTCCTGATTATACCGGACATTCTTG
>Ga0180217_1001550_pt1 | contig 24522 bp, 27 predicted proteins | sample eDN3rd37CBELigOP_FD_128521 | JGI IMG/M metagenome (GOLD analysis project Ga0180217, IMG submission 128521) | Enriched Organic Plus compost microbial communities from Emeryville, California, USA - eDNA 3rd pass 37_C BE-Lig OP (version 2) (version 2) ... | reverse complement strand
CCTAACATTGCAGCAGTCATCATGATTCCAGCTGTAAAGGCTAATAAAATGTCTCTCCAACGATGTGTAATGGTTTTTTGTAAAAAAAGGATTGGAATAGCACCTAATCCTGTTGATAGGGCTGATAAAATACTACCTAATAATACATCAGACATTTGAGTTTTCTCCTTTTAATATGGATACCCTTTGTTCATTAATTGTCATTTAGAACTATTATAGCTGAATCTCTTACTACGAGGAAACAGATTCCGTTAAAATTATACTACTTATGTTATTCTTTTGATTAGAACAAAGAATTCACAAATGGTGTGACATTCTGTGATACTTGGAGTAAAAACGACTCTATGTAAGTATATGTTAAAGTGGGCTCAGTGTTACTACTGTGTTTGTTAAGAGGAGTTAGAAGTGTTGATACAATTAAAAAACTTGTGTAAGATATTTTTAAACGAGGAACCATGCCAAGCAGAGGAGCTATGTAGTTCTGTTTGACATTCTGATTAACATAGTCTATTATTATGCTTAATCAATATTTTGAATTCAAGATAATTTTAAAGGGTTGAGAAAAATGGCTAATACAAAGAATATTGAAGAATCATTGAAATTTTTTATCGTTCTTTCACGTGCACATCGAGCTTTCAATGATGTCGTGAATAAACATATATCCACATTTAATTTAAATCCAACTGAATTTGCTGTACTTGAGTTGCTTTATCATAAGGGACCACAACCTTTGCAGCAAATTGGCGGGAAAATTCTGCTTGCAAGTGGAAGCATCACATACGTAGTTGATAAATTAGAGCAAAAAGGCTTACTGGAAAGACGAGCATGTCCAAATGACCGCCGTGTTACACATGCCCAAATTACTGAAAAAGGACAGGAATTAATCGAAGAAATTTTCCCAACTCATCAAGAAAAGATAGATGAAATAGTCAGCGTCTTAACAGACGAAGAGAAAAGTCTTGTTACAGAGCTGCTTAAAAAGGTCGGCTTTCATGCTAATGATATCATGAAAGGTGAGTAATTATCATAAAAAGGATCATCCTGAGTTATAGGATGATCCTTTTTAGTTTACTCTTTTTGTTCATAAGGTAAAACTAGAACTTCAACTCTACGGTTTTTCTGTCTGCCTTCTTTTGTGTCGTTGCTGGCAACGGGCTTGTATTCACCAAACCCTTTAGCGCTAAATGCTTTAGCATCCAGCTGATCATTTTCAATTAGTATCTTCATAAAATTAACGGCACGCATTACACTTAAATGCCAGTTAGAATCAAAATCCGAGTTACTAATAGGTATATTATCTGTATGTCCACTCACAATAATATTCCGGGGGGGATTCATAACAAGTAGTTCGGATATTCCTCTTGCCAGCTGTACATCTTTTGATCGTATATCCGCACTTCCTGAATCAAAGAAAATGTCATTTAAAATTGTAATCATTAATCCTTCGTCAGTTAAAGTTGTTTGTAATTTCGTTTCAAGATGATTATCTTTAATATACGTATTTATTTTTTCCTGTATTTTTTGCAAGTTTTGTTGTTCCATCCGTTTTTGTGCTTCTTCAATATTTTCTTCAGATTGCTCTTTTTCAACATTTAGTTGTTCCATTTGTGCCTCAGGTGTTGGACTCGGATATTCCAATACACCAGTACCGCCGGTAAAAGCGGCGTTTAAAGATCTAGCGATTTGTTGGAACTTTTGTGCATCAACTGAACTCATGGCAAATAAAACAATGAAAAGTGCAAGAAGTAATGTTAATAAGTCGGCATAGGGGACAAGCCAGGACTCATCTACATGTTCTTCATGGTGTTTATGTTTTTTCTTTTTAGCCATCTATGCTCTCTCCCCCGGCGATAGCAGCATTTAGTTTATTTCTTTCTGCAACAGGTAAATATGTGGATAATTTTTGCTCAATTGCTTTAGGTGCTTGTCCTTCTAATACAGAAAGAACCCCTTCAATGATTATCTCTTTTACTTTTGCTTCTTGTCGTGATTTGCGCTTTAATTTATTTGCAAAAGGATGCCAAAGTACATATCCTGTGAAAATTCCCAACAGAGTTGCAACAAAAGCGGCACTGATAGCATGTCCTAGTGCGTCCGTATTGCTCATATCAGAAAGTGCTGCAATCAATCCAACTACGGCACCAAGTACTCCAAGGGTTGGAGCGTAAGTTCCCGCTTGAGTAAAAATGGAAGCATTGGTTTGATGTCGATCTTCCATAGCTTCAATTTCTTCTGTCATCACATCACGAATAAATTCTGCATTTTGACCATCAACAGCCATTAGTAATCCACTTTTTAAGAAAGGATCTTCAACTTCTGTTATCTTGGCTTCGAGTGCAAGCAAGCCTTCTTTACGAGCAACCTGAGCCCACTCAGAGAATAAAGGTATTAATTCTTGAATAGTAAATGTTTTTTGCTCTTTGAAAATAACTCCAAATAATTTTGGTACTTTTTTAATTTCACTTGTAGGGAATGCGATAACAACCGCTGCAGCTGTACCTAATATAATAATTAATAATGCAGCCGGATTAATTAGTACTACGGGACTAACACCTTTCATAAACATACCGACTCCAACTGCAATCGCTGCTAAAACTAAACCTAGTAATGACGTTTTATCCATTGTAAATCACCAAATTCCTCTTATTTTTCTTATGTATTATATCGGAGGAAAAAGGAAAAACTTTAGAGTTTCTTCAAAGAAGTTGTGAAAAGAATATGACAAAGGGAGATTCTTTATCATATTCTGCAACTATTCAAGTTTTTGGGGTTGACGTTTTTAACACTCGCTCATCTTCATTGTGGTTGGTGTTCAGTTTATTTTGTTCTACTTCAAGTTCGTAAAGAAAAAAATCGTATAACAGCTTATGGGTATATTCATTAAAAAACATTTCTTTCATCTCCCAATCAATAAATTTCTTAAGTTCATCATAGAAGAGAAATGAAAAAATGACGTCGGGAGCTAGAAGGAAATAATGCTCATCAAAGAGGTGGAGATTATTCAGTCTATTGACTGAGATGTACTAACTTAAGATAAGTGAAAAACCATAGTAATAGAATGGGAGGAATGTAATGACCAGGTTGCTGTAGAAAAATAAACGGGAGTAGTAGCTGGATTTTCCTTCATATGCGATAGATGCTAAAAGTGCGCCAAATAAACTTGTACCACAAAATAATGCAATTCCAAATCCATCACCCAATCTTGCTTGGAAAAAGATAAAGCCAATGGCAGAGCCATTTAAGAAGAGGAAACAAAAAGAAATGAACAAAAATAAAGTTGAAATTTTCATCATGGATAACACCTCATTGAATGTATATGAACAATGAAGACAGGCCATGACATGATATGAGAAAAAATGGATAAAATGATAAAAACAAGTGAGAATATAGGGGAGTTTTTACTAAGTTCCTCACTTGTTTCCTGAATTTTTAAACTATATCCATATAATTATCGTCATGACAAATGATAAATAAATTCGCATCTTCAGGGATTGTTTCTTGTAATCGGTTAATGATTGAAAAGTCATTTCCATTTGAAATAAGAAGTGCACCTTTTTTAGAAAGGGCCTTCCTTGCATCTTCATACGTTTTCCATTCGGTTTTTTTAGGAATGGAGTATAAGTCATAGCCTTCATTACTCGTAAGCTGCCGAATAACTTCACTTGAGCCATTAAAAAGGATTGATCGTGCAGCTAAGTGTGCAGCTGTGTCGTTAGCTGTTATGAATTCATTAACATTTACATGTGCAAATGCCTTAATATGTGCAGAATTCGTTACTTCACAAAGAGTATAGATTGGTTTATTTTTTTCCTTTTCAATTCCTTTAACCATCGAACCAATTAATAATGTGTGACCATCAGCTTGGGATGCAGTTTGTAAGTCATCAGGTGAAAAGATCATAACTGATTTGGAGTGAAGAATGTTAGCTTGTTCAAGGATAGAAGTATTCGCAGGATTGCCTTTTACAAATTCTACTCTGTCGTGCTGAATCGGTGTTTTAGGTAGATGCTCATCAATGATAACGACCTGGATATGTTCAAATGCTTTTAAGAGTTCATCAAGTGTAATAGCAGCCTTTTTTGTCCAATTGATTAATAGAATGTGATCTTTTGTTGAGATAGTCAATTTTCCTTCCTCCTTTAATCGCTTTCGAATGCTAAAAAAGTCAATCACTTTTCCAATAAAAATACTCATAAGTCCAATTCCTATAATGTATAAAAACATAGCAAATATTTTTCCGCTAACTGTAGTAGGTGAAACATCTCCATATCCCACAGTAGCAACGGTTGTCATTGTCCACCAAAGACCTTCAAAAGGATTAGCAAACGTTTCAGGTTCAATAAAGTAAATAATATAACTACTTGATAATATAAGGGTTAATGTGGCGAACACAAGTATCCAACCGTTTATTTGGATGGCCTTTAAAAAAAATCGTATCAAAATCATGTATTATCCCTCCTAGTGTTGAAGTGTTTAAAGTATACAACATTATGAAAATATTAACATAAATCGGATTGCTTTTTTTGTTGAAAAAGAAGACGTTTCTAAGTAGTAACAATACTAAAAAGGATTGCCCAGTTAAGACAATCCTTCAGTAAACAAATTATCTAATAATAATGTTATCTTTTTCTACATCAACGATAATTTGATTGATTTTTTGTTGTTCCAATAAAAGGTCTGTAATTTTATCTTCGACATACTCTTGGATAACCCTACGTAGTGGACGGGCTCCAAATGCCGGATGATACCCAAGTCCAGCTAGCTTTTCTTTTGCTGTATCAGTAACGGTCATGGAAATACCTTGTTCTGCTAAAGTTACAGCTAAATCGTCAAGCATTATTGTGACAATTTTTAAGAGATCTTCTTCTTCCAATGAAGAAAACTCAATAATATTATCAAATCGATTAAGAAATTCAGGCTTAAAGAAGGAACCTAATGATTCTAATAGTTTGCTTTCTTCAACAGCAGTATTCAATGAAGTTTCAAAACCAACAGTCACACGTTTTTCTGCAACACCGGCATTGCTTGTCATAATAATAACAGTTTCTTTGAAGTTTACAGTCCGCCCCTGACTATCTGTTAGACGGCCATCTTCCAATATTTGAAGGAACATATGCTGAACATCAGGATGAGCTTTTTCTATTTCATCTAACAAGATAATACTATATGGGTTGCGACGAACCTTTTCTGTTAATTGTCCTGCTTCATCATGACCAACATAACCCGGAGGTGAACCAATAATTTTAGACACTGCATGTTTCTCCATATACTCGCTCATATCCAGGCGAATCATTGCATCTTCTGATCCGAATAATTCTTTTGCCAATGATTTTGTGAGCTCAGTTTTACCAACCCCTGTAGGACCAACAAATAGGAAGGAGCCGATTGGTCTGGTTTTTGATTTAAGACCAGCTCTGCTTCGTCTAATAGCTTTTGCCACCTTTTTAACGGCATCTTCTTGACCAATCACTTTATTGGAAAGGTTCTGTTCTAAAAACTTCATTTGTGTTTGTTCATGTTGTTGAAGTTGGCCTACAGGAATACCTGTTTTCTTTTCGACGATTGCTTGGATATCTTCAATAGTAACCGAAAGCTTGTCGGCTTTTCCTTCGTTATGATTTAATTGTTCTGTTAATTTATTTTCTTCATCGCGTAATTTTGCTGCTACTTCATAGTTTTCAGTATTTGTTGCTTCCTGTTTTTCCTTTCTAAGTTGAATTAATCGTTTTTCTATTTCAGCGACTGAAGGAGCAACTTGCATTAAGTTCTTTTTTGATCCAGCCTCATCAAGTAAATCAATGGCTTTATCTGGTAAATATCTATCCTGAATATAACGGTGTGAGAGATTTACGCAGGCTTGGATGGCTTCTTCCGTATAATTGACTTGATGGAAGTCTTCATATTTGCCCTGAATACCTTTAAGGATCTCGACTGCTTTTTCAAGAGATGGTTCATGAACAATAACGGGTTGAAAACGTCTTTCTAAAGCTGCATCTTTTTCAATTTGACGATATTCCTTTAAGGTAGTAGCTCCAACTAATTGTAATTCTCCCCTTGCTAAAGCAGGTTTTAGAATGTTTCCCGCATCCATAGAACCTTCTGCAGATCCTGCACCGACTACTTGATGAATTTCATCAATAAATAGAATGATATTTTTGCGATTTTGTAAATCGTCAATTAACTTTTTCATTCTTTCTTCAAATTGCCCTCTAATACCAGTGCTTGCGACAAGTGATGCCACGTCTAATAAATAGACCTCTTTGTTAGTAAGTTTTGCAGGGACAGTTCCATTAGCAATATTTAGGGCAAGTCCTTCCACAACAGCTGTTTTTCCGACACCTGGCTCACCAATTAGTACTGGATTGTTTTTATTGCGTCTATTTAAAATCTCGATGATTCTGTCTACTTCTTCGTCGCGCCCAATGACTGGGTCAATGAGACCTGCACGTGCAGCAGAAGTTAAGTTACGGCCTAATTGATCAAGGATGCCGCCGTCACCATGCTTGTTTTGTTGTTGTTCCATTTCAGTTGGATTTGGCTGAAACCCTTTGAAAAATTGCTCAAAAGGAAAAGAAGAAAATCCTCCAGAACCAGTAGGAATCGCTTGTTTATATGATGAATAGCAGTCTTGACATAATGTTAGTTGTTTTTGTTGTTTATTTATTTGAATATTTAAATGAATAGTAGCTTTGTTTGTTTTGCATTTTTCACATTGCATATTAAAAACTCCTTTTGCAAATAGTTTTGATGATGGAAGTCTTGACCAACTTTGACTAATTGGATAAAAATGATCATTTGTTTGACCTTGTTTGACTATAGTATACTTTGACCAATTTTGACATTCAACTATTTTGATTCAGGGAATTTTTTCTAAATGGTACTTGAAAGGAAATAGAATCTTCCTGTTTTTCTCTCATATAATGATACAAGCCTGTTTAACTATAGTGAGGTGTACTGGATGAGAAGATCGTGGATTGCTCCTTTTCAAATTGCTGCTGTTTATATAGGGACTGTTGTGGGAGCTGGCTTTGCGACAGGAAGAGAGATTGTTGAATTTTTTACAAAATACGGCGTATTTGGACTTGCGGGTATTTTGTTAGCTGGAATACTTTTTATGTTTGTTGGAACAAAACTGCTCATCTTATCAAAAAGAATACGAGCTACATCGTACCAGGATGTTATGATTTACTTATTTGGTGTTAGATTTGGAAGATTTGTAAATATTTTTATGCTTATCGTGTTATTAGGTTTAACCTCCATCATGTTATCAGGAGCAGGAGCAATTTTTAGAGAACAGCTTAACCTCTCAGTTCGACTTGGTGTGATCATTACTATTTTGTTGACGATTGTAGTCATGACTTTCGGAGTAAAGGGTCTTTTTAGTGTTAATCTTATTGTAGTTCCGATGTTAGTAGTTTTTAGTTTATTGTTAGCTGTACAAGCATTTTCAATCGAATCATTTGAATACAGACCGAACAAATTATCTGATTCATATAAATGGATTATATCAAGTTTTTCATATGCAGCCTTTAATTTAACGATGGCTTCAGCTGTACTTGTCCCTTTAGCTAATGAAGTGAATGATGAAAAAATGTTAAAAAGAGGGGGCATGTTGGGAGGGTTTTTATTAACAGCTATTTTAGTCAGCAGTCATATTGCTCTCTCTACATTACCAAATGTAGTTGAATTTGATATACCGATGGCAGAGGTAATGAAGTCAACAATATATGCCGTCTACTATATATACATTGCCATTATATATGGAGAGGTTTTTACATCAGTTATTGGAAATTTGTATGGCCTTGAAAGACAAATTGTGTCAATTATTAATGTACCAAGAATGATTATTGTATGTGGGATCTTGTGTTTGGCAGCATTCATCAGTAAGATCGGATACAGTTCATTAATTTCATCATTGTATCCTATATTTGGCTATGTTTGCTTAGGAATGCTTGTCCTATTAATCGTTAAAAAAGTACCTGAATGATCGTTGGTTTGTGCTACACTAAAGAAACCAATATAATGAAGTCGTCGTGCAATTAATCTTGCATTTCACTTCAGGGAAATAAAAGGACAAGCTGCTAAAGACGTGATAAGGAGGCATTATTATATGGAACAAATTGCCTTAGTTTCTGATATACATGGAAACATGCCGGCGTTGACATCTGTATTGGAGGACATAGAAAGAAGAGGAATTAAAAGGATCTTTTGTCTTGGAGATTTAGTAGGTAAAGGTCCGGACTCTTTTGGATCAATTGAAAAAATCAAACAAACATGTGAGCATGTATTAAAGGGGAATTGGGATGATTTTATTACCAAGGATACTGAATTTGAGACATTAAAATGGCATCAAAAGCAATTAACAGACGAACAGAATGTTTATTTGGAATCATTACCTTTTTCGATTGATTTTTATATGAGTGGCAAAACGATTCGATTATTTCATGCCTCACCTTTCAGTTTATATACTCGTATACAACCTTGGGATTCGATAGAGGAGCGTCTAAGTATGTTTGAAAACACAGAAAATACAGGAAACTCTATGGGTAATCCTGATGTTGTTGGTTATGGTGATGTACATAATGCTTTTATTCAGCATCTTAACGGAAAAACTCTTTTTAATACGGGAAGTGTAGGGAATCCTCTTGACCATACTTCTGCAGCATATGTTATTTTAGAAGGGGAATACGACTCCAAAGATGAAGCTCCTTTTTCTATTCAGTTTGTTAGAGTACCGTATGATATTCAATATGCAATAAAATTAGCTAAAGATGTAAATATGCCGGATCTGGAACCATACATGAAAGAATTAACTACTGGCACATACCGTGGAATGAAAAATTAAGTAATAATAGGTGAGTAAAATGAACATCTTATGGGACTTTGATGGGACTTTATTTGATACATATCCTGCATTTACTCTTGTTATGCATGATCTTTTGCGTGAGAGGGCAGAGAAAAAAGACATTCTTAAACAGCTTAAAGTATCTTTTCGCCATGCGGCAAAATATTTTAATTTGTCAGAAGAACAAATTAATTTGTTTAAAGAGAAAGAAAAATCTCTTTCTCCAAAAATGAAAAAGCCATTCCCTTATGTAGAAAACATTCTTATGAAAGCAAATGTAAATGTGATTATGACACATAAGCCGAGAGATGAAGTAAAGTTAATTTTAGACTACTATCATTTGAATGATTATTTTAATGAAATTGTGGCAGGCGATGATGGCTTTCCGCGAAAACCTGATTCAGCATCTTATCGATATTTACATGAGAAATATCATTTAGATATAGCAATAGGGGATCGTTTGTTGGATATATTACCTGCAAAGGAAATTGGAATTTTGACATGCCTTTTTCAAAATCATTCACAAGGAGCGGACTTCTACTTAGAATCATATAGGGACTTCGATAAAATTGTGAAATTATTGTAATCTAATCTAACTCGCCAATTGGCGGGTTTTTTGTTTCAGTATATGATTAAATAAAGGTTCAATAGTAAAAGAAAAGAATGCTTTATTAAGAATTGAGGATAAGTGTTTTTTCAAAATCTAACAAACATTTCTTGAAATGTGGTAAATATGTTCATTTCGGGTCATATTGAGTGGTTTTTCATTAGAAAAGGTATTATTAAACGAATTATCACATATTTATTTAAGAAATCGGCAAAGGGTTATGTTTGACTGAAGAGTTTCATTCATATTATGATAATTCTAACTAAAACTGTGGGGTGATAATATGGGGCAGTGTTAAAAATAAATACAATTATCGCATCCCTTATTGTACTCCAAGCGGACGCAGATAATGATCATTTTAATTAATATAAAACATTTTATTATGATTTGACTCTCAGGAGGTGACTCCTTTTCCGTTGATAACGGAGAAAGGAAGCTTATTTGGACATAGTGAATTTGTTGCTTGTTGCAATTTTAATCGCTCTTACGGGTTTTTTCGTTGCTTCTGAATTTGCAATTATTAGAATTAGGGGCTCTCGTATTGACCAATTAATTGCAGAAGGAAACAAAAAGGCAGGCGCTGCAAAGAAAGTCATTAGTAATCTTGACGAATATTTGTCTGCTTGTCAGTTAGGGATAACCATAACAGCTTTAGGTTTGGGGTGGCTTGGCGAACCTACGATTGAACATTTGCTAAAACCTTTGTTTCAGCAATATGAACTGCCTACATCTGTAGCTACTGTGTTATCATTTGTAATCGCCTTTACATCAATTACGTTTTTACACGTAGTTGTCGGAGAATTGGCACCTAAAACAGTTGCTATTCAAAAGGCTGAAGCTGTTAGTTTATGGTTCGCAAAACCTTTAATGGCTTTCTATATTATAATGTACCCATTTATCTGGATATTAAACGGATCAGCCCGATTTATTACAGGCCTTTTCGGATTTAAACCTGTTTCAGAGCATGAGCTGGCACATAGTGAAGAGGAATTAAGAATTATTCTTTCTGAAAGCTATGAAAGTGGGGAGATTAATCAATCTGAATTTAAGTATGTTAATAAAATTTTTGAGTTTGATAATCGAATTGCCAAAGAAATTATGGTGCCGCGTACTGAAATCGTATCTTTATCGATTGATGCACATATTCATGAGCAGCTGGAAATTATCAAAGATGAGAAGTATACAAGATATCCAATCGTAGATGGAGATAAAGACCACATTGTTGGTATTGTCAATATTAAAGAAATTTTTACAGATCTTATACAAGTCGAAAACCAAAAAGCGTTTTCAATCGAAAAATACGTTCGACCTATTATACAGGTGATAGAGTCAATTCCAATTCATGAGCTCTTGTTGAAAATGCAAAGAGAACGAATTCATATGGCCATCTTAATTGATGAATATGGAGGGACAGCTGGCCTAGTGACTGTTGAAGATATCTTGGAGGAAATCGTAGGAGAAATTCGTGATGAATTTGATGCGGATGAAGTACCTTTAATTCAGAAGATATCTGATTCCAGATATATTATTGATGGAAAAGTTCTAGTTAGTGAAGTGAATGGATTATTAGGAGTAGATATCGATGATTCTGATGTTGACACTATCGGTGGCTGGGTTTTGACAGAACGATATGATATTAAGAAGGGTGATTTTATCGAATTTGGTTCCCATATTTTTAAAGTTCATGAAATGGAAAACCATCACATTCGTTCCCTTGAAATTACAACAGTTCCACAGGTTGTATCGACAACAAGTCTACTCGATAAAAAAATAGCCACATCATAGAGGTGAAAAGAACTTACATCATGTAGGTTCTTTTTCTTTATTTGAAACTTTTCCCATAGTTATACGTAACATAGAGATAGAAGTTATACAAAGTGAGAGGAGGGAACTTATGAAGAACGGTAAAGTTTTTTATGGTGTCTGTTTAATTGGGTTAGGACTATTCTTTTCATTACAATCATTTGGACTAATAGGCAATTTATGGAGTGTCTCTTGGCCAATTATTTTATTGTTTGTTTCAGTAGGTTTTCATTTAGGATTCTTTTTGAGTGGAGGCAAAAAGCAGCAAGCGGGATTGTTGGTTCCTGGAGGTATATTATTTGTATTAAGTTTACTCTTTATGTTTGAAGAGATGACAACTTGGTCATTTTCCGGTTATACATGGCCTTTTTACCTTTTCGCCGTTGCATTTGGCTTATTTGAATTATGGGTATTTGGTGGAAAAGAGGTGGGATTGCTTATCCCCATTTTTATATTATCTGGATTAGGTTTTGTCTTTCTTATACAAAATCTTTTTACCTTTAACATTCTTTCCTTTTGGCCAGCTATCTTAATTATAATAGGTTTATTTCTGATTTTTGGCAGAGGGAGACATCACTCAAAAGAGTAATAGTGAGAATTGAATTTCCCTTTTGAGGATATCATAAAAAAAGCTTCATAATAGAGGCTAAAATGCAACCTGGGGGAGTAATTATGACACAATCCAAGTCTCAAAAGGAACGTCAGTGGACTGTACGGAAGCAATCACAAAATCCTCATGGTAAAGTAAAATCATTTGATCAGCTTGCACAGGATGCAGGTAAAAAAGAAGATCATTAAGAAAAAAGGTGAGATTCTCACCTTTTTTCTATCAACATCAATTCATCCGATTTGTTAAACTTTTGGCAAGCCTTGGCAATGTTTTTAAGATGATCATTTAAGTATGCTTGATCCCTCGATAACCATTTCGTTTCTTTTAATCCCTCAACGATATAATATGAAAAATCCCAGACAGCTTGTTTAATAAAAGGAGAATTTTCTTGTGCAATGTATGTCAATGCCTTTAAAATGGCGGTCATAACGGAAACATCTTCTTTTGCGTAATGTCGTATTTGATAAAAACTTTCATATAAATAGTCATCAAAGCCTGGTCTTTCATAGATGACTCTTAATTGACGATGCTGATCGTAATAAAATGGTGTTGCCAAATGTTTTTTACCAAGTAATGATAAAATTTTAGCCAAGTGGTTAATGCTGTTTATTGCGGTATATGGATCATTTATGGATGGTGAAATTGCTCTTAGGGCAATTTCAACAAGTTTTTGAAAACCAAAATGAACATCTTGGAAAGGCTCTTGATCAGATGAAATCGTAATATATGATAAATAAATTTCTGCTTGCTTTTTATTCTTAAGCCTCCAGATCGAGAACAGTGGGGTATATTCATCAACATATTTCCCTAAATCCTGTTCTATTTTAATGATGAGATTATCTTTTGTTGAGTGTGTCATTAATTTATCAAATTCAATATATTCAATATAGCCCGAGCGTTTGCTATATACTAAATAAGGTTCAAGCGATTGAATTTCATCAAATTCCCAATTTTCCCAGGGTGGATATTCTTTATAGTTTTCTTCATCAACAAATTGTTTATGAATCGATTGAATCGTTTTTTGAGTGATGTGAAAAATTAAGTTACTTACTTTAATCCATGTTGTGACATGATGAATGAAAAAAACGAACATTCCTAAGCAAATAATGGAGACGATGATAGCGAATGTTGGAACAATATAAAATGAAGGATCTTCATTATTTCTAACGAGCAGTAATAAAATGATTGTATAAATAAATCCACCTATAAAAATACCCAGTACACGCTGTGTATGGTGATCAGTGATGAAATTTTGTAGAGTTCTGGGTGAAAATTGAGAAAGATAAGTAGTTAATACGACTAGAATTGATGAAAACGTTATGGTGGTCATTGTTAATAGTGAAGTGGATAATGAGCTAAGAATGGTTTGTGCAAGATTTACATCTGATAAAAAGACATTTGGTAATAGTGTAGAAAAATCATGTGACAGTATAAACCTATCAATAACCATACTGATAATTGCTAAAATAAAGGCGATAATACTATAAACAGTCGGTAAGTACCAGAAACTGCTTCGAACACGAATGAGGATTTGCTTTAGTGACATACGAAGTCCTCCATAGATAAATTCATTGCAAAAAAAATATATTCATGATATATTTTCTTAGTTGAAAATTTAACAAAAATCCGATTTTCATAAATCGGGAGAGGTTCTAGCTAAACCCTCTATAAAAAACTATGATATCTTTACTTGAGATATAAGTTTTATTATAGATGAGCTATAGCAAACACCTCGAAAATAATTCGAAGGTGTTTTTTTATTTTGTAAATATATTTTTAAAAATTTCTAATAAGTAAAGTTTATGTTAAATACTCACTGTTATACACGTAAGTCATGTAGAAGGGAACGGTTTAGATGAAGAATGAAAAAGCGGTTGTTGTTTTTAGTGGTGGACAGGATAGCACAACTTGTTTGTTTTGGGCATTAAAGCAGTTTAAGGAAGTTGTGGCGGTTACGTTCAATTATAATCAACGACATAGCTTAGAAATAGAGGTTGCCAAGTCTATTGCGAAAGAATTGGAGATTCAACACCATATTTTAGATATGTCCTTACTAAATCAGTTAGCTCCGAATGCATTAACAAGATCGGATATTGAGATTGAACAAAAGGAAGGAGAACTTCCGTCAACATTTGTTCCTGGCCGTAATCTTCTGTTTTTATCTTTTGCCACTATTTTAGCAAATCAAATTGGGGCAAAGCATATTGTGACAGGTGTTTGTGAGACTGATTTTAGCGGCTATCCAGATTGTCGCGATGCATTTGTAAAATCATGTAATGTGACGTTAAATCTAGCTTTAGATCACTCATTTGTCATCCATACACCACTCATGTGGATTAATAAAGCTGAGACATGGCAAATGGCAGATGAGCTTGGTGTTCTCGATTTTGTCCGTCATAAGACACTTACATGCTATAACGGCATCATTGCCGAGGGATGTGGGGAATGTCCGGCGTGTGAATTACGTCAAAAAGGACTTGATGAGTACTTGTCTGATTGCGAGGTGAAAGAGCAATGATGCAACAAATATATCCTCAAGTTCAGCATCCTTTCCAATTTGAATTAAATAAAGATATGCATATTGCTGCAGCACACTATATTCCACATGAGGACGCAGGGAAATGTCAGAAAGTCCATGGCCATACGTACTTTGTTAACATCACCATTGCTGGGAATGAGCTTGATGAGTCTGGATTTTTAGTGAATTTTGCTTCATTAAAAAAATTAATCCATAACCGATTTGATCACTCACTATTAAATGAACATACAGATCTTTTTTCAGATAAAGATTCAAATTACTTTCCAACAACTGAAGGTGTGGCAAGAGCAATATATGAAGTGATACAAAAAGACTTGGATACAAAAGAAAATAAACCTAAATGTGTTCAAGTTTTTGTTAGAGAAACACCGACTAGCTATGTAGTGTTCCGCCCGAAAAATAAGGAGGAACAAGCGTGAAGAAAGTACCGGTATTAGAAATATTCGGACCAACCATTCAAGGTGAAGGAATGGTTATTGGTCAAAAAACAATGTTTGTTCGTACTGCAGGATGTGATTATTCTTGCAGTTGGTGTGATTCAGCCTTTACCTGGGATGGATCTGCGAAAGATGATATAAGACAATTGACAGCAGAAGAAATTTGGTCAGAGTTAGTTGAATTAGGTGGAGATCGCTTTTCACATGTCACCATTTCAGGAGGAAATCCAGCTCTTCTAGGAAACCTTCAAGAGTTCGTTACCTTGCTAAAAGATAATGGAAAGCAGATTGCAATTGAGACACAAGGCAGTCGTTACCAAGAGTGGTTAAAGCAAATCGATGATTTAACCATTTCACCTAAGCCGCCTAGCTCTGGTATGAAGACCGATTTTGAAAAACTCGACCACATTATTCATAAGTTAACGAGAGAAGAAACCTCTCAGTCTATAAGTTTAAAGGTTGTTGTGTTTAACGAACAAGATCTTTTTTATGCAAAGAATGTTCATAAACGTTATCGGGACATTCCATTTTACCTGCAGGTAGGAAATGAAGATGTTCATGGTTCGGATACAGATCATCTTGTCCAACACTTGCTTAAAAAATACGAGTGGCTCATTGACCAAGTGATAGTAGATTCAGATTTAAATAATGTGCGTGTTTTACCACAGCTTCATACGTTAGTATGGGGAAATAAACGTGGTGTGTAATCAAGAATGTAAGGAGGCCAAATCATGGCAGGAAGAAAAAACGAAGAATTAAAAGATGTAACATTATTAGGGGATCAAGGAGTCAAATATTTATTTGAATATTCACCTGATATTCTGGAATCATTCGATAACAAGCATCCTAATCGTGATTATTTTGTTAAATTTAATTGTCCAGAATTTACATCATTATGTCCAATAACAAATCAACCCGATTTTGCCACTATATATATTAGCTATATTCCTGATAAAAAAATGGTTGAAAGTAAGTCACTAAAGTTATATTTATTCAGTTTTAGAAACCATGGAGATTTCCATGAAGACTGCATGAATATCATTATGAACGACCTTATTAAATTAATGGATCCACGTTATATTGAGGTATGGGGTAAATTCACGCCACGTGGAGGGATTTCAATTGATCCTTACACAAACTACGGAAAGCCTGGAACAAAATATGAGGAAATGGCACAATACCGTTTAATGAATCATGATTTGTATCCTGAAACAGTAGATAATAGATAGTAAAAAAGATAAGTTGTGACGTGTCACACAGGTATGTATGATGTCACTGTGATACAAGGTATAACGATATTTAAGTTTGAAATTGAACTAAATAAGTTTGATTTTTAGAGGCAATCCTTTTGGGTGCCTTTTTTGTTGTATAGTAAGACGCTCTTACAGATGATTCTAACAGTCATATCCTTTTTTCTTTGATTCTTTGTTTCTACTAACATCTATCCTAATAAAGGAGTTCTGTTTTTCTAAGCACTATTTTTGATTGAAACTTGCAAATTTACAATTCGTTATGATAAAACCTATAAGAAGTTACCTATAGGAGGTTGTTCTAATGAACGAAATCAAAGACTTATTATCTAAAGCATTAAAAGCAAATGAAGAAACGATAAAAGGCAAGGAATTCAGTGTGCAAGCAAATTTAAAAGGAACTGATGATTACATAAACCTTTATGTAAAGGGTGCGGTAGTAGCTGTATACGATGCAGATGAACAAGACCTTAATATTATCAATTACGATTATAAGAAAGCCGTTAAATTCTTTGGTGAATGCTTAGAAGAAGAGGGAATGGAAGTATATATTGATGAAGGATTGATGAATTGACACTCAATAACGGGTGTCTTTTCTTTCTCTATAAAAACTAAACTTTATTTAAAATGATTAGGGATATTGAATTGGAAATATTAAGTGCTAGACGATTTAAATGAGTTGTCAAAGAATATCTAAAAGAAAGTAGGAGGAATTTCAATAACGTTTAATGAACCATGATTTTGTACCTGAAACAGTAGATAATAGATAGTAAAAAAGATAAGCTGAGTGATTAGTATACTCAACTTATCTTTTTTGTATATTTAATGACAAATGCTTTCTTACAAGGGTTTATTGATTACTTGAGTATTCCTTATCGGAATAAATTACTCATCACCATTTCCATTAAGAGGAATTTGTTGGAATTGTAATACTTTTAAAGTAACGTCCATAACAATTTTTTCACGTAATGTGCTAAAGCACTTAGCTGGTCCGTTGTGATGATGAGGAGAAAAGTCTAATTCAAAGAAGTCAGCTCCGATAAGTTCACAGAATGGCTGTTCATTGTAAAGTACACTATTTTCAAAGAAGTACTTATCTAAACGAGGTGATTCTAAACCAACAGGATCAATAAATTGAGCTCTTCTTTGTTCACCAAATCCAAAGATTGGATCATTTAATAATTCTCCAGAAATATCAGCAAAACCTGAGAAAGGTACCTTTGCTGTAGTTGTACGAATTGAACCGTAACATTCTTTTGTTGCATATTCAATGTTTTTACGGATATAACCTTCTACAAATAATTTAGCTCCTGCAGAAGTAAAGAATCCTGTATCACCAATTTCTGTGAAGGGTCCAACCGGTACAAGTTTGCATTGAGTTAAAAATACATCTTTTAAAACTCGTTTAATTTCGCCTGCTGGAGGATTAAGCGGAATATCCGCTTCTACTACGACCTGGATAGTAGGTTCAGCCAAAACAAGAGGAACCTTGATTAGCGGACTAACCAGGTTTGGATTCACAACAGCCGGACCTGTTGAAACAGGAAGTTGTGTCTCTGTACGAGCCTTCACTTCACAATTATTTTTTGCACCAACACACTTCGATTTACCATTACCTTTAGGATAAAAACCCATTAATATTCCCTCCTACTTACTATTTAAAGAATTAAACTTTATACAATAGGATATACAATTTCTTCTTTTATGATTGGATGAATATTACTAGTTTAATAGTGGAATTTTTTGACTGGGTCGTGTGTTTTTGGTTTTAACTAGACGAACTACTAGAATTAATAACCTGCTGCTGGAGCAAAAGAAGTTGCAGCTCAATAATAAGTACCTGATCAATTTGGTAACATATATTGTTAATCCATTCTCTTGGCGGTTTTTGGTCTAAATTTAATGCGGGAATAAATTCTATTGATTCATCAATAAAACCTTCAATAAATAATGTTCCTTTTGAAACATGTCTTTTCATTTTATTTGAATCAAGAGAATAATCAGTGGGGAGAAATTTACAATTTGTTAATACTACTTCTTTGGTAACATCAACAATATTCGAAATACCTTTTTTGAACGGAATGGTTGTATGAATAATTATTTCTGTTTGGTATTCACCAAGAACAATCGGTAGTAGTGCTTTGGGATAGATTTGAGTATCTCCGAGTATCAAGTTAATAACGGATTCTGTTGAGACTGACTGTCCAGTGTGAATCGGTGTAAAGGTATTTGGTAAAGTCTCAATTAACTGATTCTGCTTTATACCTTTTTTGTTTAAATCAGTCATTAACCGGATTTCGGAACGGACAAGTTTGCAAAATGGTTGATCCTGATAATACGTAGTAGTAGTAAATTGCTGTTGATCGTCTTTTTTTTTATCAAATAGTTGTACATTCTGTTTTGTTTTATTTCCATAAATAGGATTGTTAAGAAAAGAATCAATATGAATATAACTGGAAAATGGAATAGTTGTCATTTTTATTTTGTGGGAATTGCTTTTTCCTTTCATGTAGTTTGTTGAGCCAACCAATTTATTGGTAGATTTATTCGTCTCTATTTTTGCTTGGTTACTAAGGGGAAAGGGGCTGGTTTTATTATTTGTAACCTGTAACATCTTTTCACTCCTAACGCAATTATTTCCTTAATATTGTGTATGCAACTATTTTTTGTTTGCCCCCCCTTATGGAGCAATCTATTCCTTGCTTGCAAATACTTTGGGATAAATTCATTTTACTGTAAAGTGTTAACGTGAATTTTATTCTTCATTCTGATTGATAGCATAGCATCTAATAAAAACCAATAAAATAAGAATATGTAAGAAGGGATTTATTTTGGGGGTGTATATAATGGAGTTCCATGAAGCAGCTAAATTGCGAAATGAATGGGAGGAAAAGGGTAAAAGAGAGTGTAAACATCTTCAGATTGAACAGCGTTTTTTGGGAGAATATGCTGGTGACTATGCGTGCAAAGCATGTGGGCAAACTTTTTTGTCCCCATTTCCTGATAGTAAAAGTGAAAAATAAAACGAGAAGGATTAACCATCCTTCTCGTCGCTTTTCTATTAAGAAAATGAATCTTTAATAACTTTATAGTTTTTATGATTAACAACCGTACGTCTATCAAGGTCTAAATCATGGAAATTCTCCATATACGTGAGATCAACAATTACGGAATTTTCATTTACTTTTTCAACAACACCTGTTAAACCGTCTTTAAATTCAATGATACTGCCAACTTTAGCGATTTTCATTGCCTCGCTCCTTTACATATTCTTATACGATTAAAATTTTTTATCTCTTTCAATTCTAATCATCTGTATACGCTTAACGCCGTGAGCCAAGGGCGCTAATAAAATAATAGAAAATCTCTATTAGAATTATTTAACACTATTTTTTTTACTAAGTAAAGCGTTTTTACTTATTTTTTCAAAAATATGACAAATGCTTTTACGTCGCACATAAAAGTAAAGAGTCGATGAATAGTAGAACTCATTAACTGATCAAAAAGGTTATTTATGTTATATTAAAAAAGAGTTAAAGTGAAGGAGCGTTCAACATGGATGACACAGGTTTAGTATTAGAAGGCGGAGGGATGCGAGGGATATATACAGCTGGTGTTTTAGAAGTTTTTATGGAACAGGATTTGTACGTTCCATATGTTATTGGTGTATCAGCTGGTGCATGCTTTGGAGCTTCTTATTTATCGAGACAACGAGGGAGAAATCGTAAGGTTAATATAGATTATGTTACACATCCAAAATATCTTTCTCTTCAAAACTATATAAAGCATCGTCAATTATTTGGCATGGATTTTATATTTGATGAAATTCCTAACTTACTTGTTCCATTCGACTATGAAACCTTTTATAAGGGTACAGAAGAATTTGTCATAACGGCAACGGATTGTCAAACAGGTCAGCCGGTTTATTTTAATAAAAGGGACTATGGAAACGATATGTTAACGGTTATCCGTGCATCAAGTTCATTACCTTTTATAGCTCCTGTTGTTGAATATAAAGGAAAACAATTATTGGATGGAGGGATCACTGATTCTGTTCCAATTAAAAAAGCGGAAGAAGACGGAAACAAACGTAATATTATTGTGCTAACAAGAGAAGAATCCTACTCCAAGAAAAAACCAAACATTAGGTGGTTAATTAATAAATCTTATCGACAATATCCTAAATTAATTGAAGCCATCTTAGCTAGATATAAGATGTACAATGACACACTTGAACATATTAAGGAACAGGAAAAAGAAGGTAAAGTATTTGTGATTAGGCCAAGTTCAAAATTGAAAGTGGGCAGAATTGAGAGAAATCAAACCAAACTTGAAGATCTTTATATGATGGGAATGGAAGATGCAAAAAGGGAGTTTAAACGATTGGAAAATTGGTTAAAAACATCTAATTGAGATGGACAACATTCTTGCAAATAAATATCCCATTATCTATAATAAAGCATTGAATGCTTTTAAAGTGAGGAAAGATGATGGACAAGCAAACGATTAATGACATTCTGAATAAATTAAAAGATGGAGAATTACACGAATATTATGTTTCAAAAGATCAATTCTTGCCATTTCGTAATGTTCTCGTGGAGCGTGAGGATTTTAAACATTTTCGCGGGATTGCGAAACAAGGTGGACATGTTGTCTATCATTATTTAAAAGAGCCGAGAAGTTAGTACCACTTCTTCTAGGCTCTATTTTTTTGTCCGTTAACCTATTATTAACTTATGGTAAGTCTACCAGATTTTGAGGAGTGCTATTGTAGAGTGATCCTGTTAGGCTTGTGTATGTGGCGAGGACAACAATAATTGAAATTATTAATTTTATGAATTTTTAGGAGGTAACAAACCTATGAAAAAGATCGTCTTAAAACTTGTTGCTGTTTCAACATTAGCTTTATCGCTTGTTGCGATTACTGCACCACAATCAAAAGCTAATGCTGCAACAACACATCAAGTAAAAACAGGTGATACATTTTGGAAAATTGGTAAAAAATATGGAGTGCCTGTTAAATCGTTAATGTCAACAAACAAAAAAACATCACATTTATTATTAGTAGGTGAAAAATTAGTTATACCCCAAAATGTAACAAATGCTGAGATGGATTTATTAGCAAGACTTGTACATGCTGAAGCAAAGGGTGAACCTTATGCCGGTAAAGTGGCAGTTGCGTCTGTTGTATTAAATCGAGTTGATAGTTCTTTATTTCCGAATGATATAAAAAGTGTTATTTATCAAAAAGATCAAGGCTATTATGCTTTTACTCCCCTTCAAAACGGAGCTATTAATCAACCGGCGGATATCTCTGCAAAAGAAGCTGTAAAAGAAGCATTAGCATTTCGTGGAATGGGGAACGGTTCACTCTATTTTTATAATCCCAAAACAGCGAAAAGCACTTGGATTACTTCAAGAAAAGTAACCATTACAATCGGCAATCATCGTTTTGCAAAATAGTATGATGACAAAAGGAGTACCTCGTTATAGGTACTCCTTTTGTTTTTTTATCTAAAAGGATAAGAAAAACTAACGATTTCACCATAATGACTTGGCGATAAGCCAAGTTTTTCTTGAAAGGCAAGAAAGTATAGAATTTTGTACGAAGTTTTGGTGTCTAGCTCCAGGTGCCGTCTGCTCGAGGTTATAAGGCGAGTAGGCGTGCGCCTTACGCATTTTTTATCAAAAGACCTCTCTGTATAATTCTAACAAAAGTTGGAAACCTAAAAAAAACGATGTTATGGAGCGTGCAAAGTGGATAAATGGATAAAAAAATGTCGAATAACAACATAGTGCAGGAACCAATTGTACAAGTTGTCAATAAAATGAGAACGTCTTCAGATTTTATTCAATACAGTGATAAGAATGACCATACTCAATATTGGTTTTCGTATTTTCGTACATTAGTTGATACGGAGACTCTTCAGAAGAAGATATTGCCAGCATTAAAAAGTAATGATTGGAAATCACTTTTGGGATTGAAGAATGCTATTCCAATTGAAGAGATCCTTCTAACGACAGATACAAACACAATTAAAGAAAAGCTGCTTGATGGATATATTATGGTCACGTTAACAGAATATGGTGTGCATTGTTTACTCATAAAGGCAACCCTTAATAAAGCCCGTGATGTTTCACTTCCAGAGGTTGAATTTAGTGTTGTAGGGCCAAAAGAAGCATTTGTAGAATCGATTGAATCTAACATAAATTTAATCCGCAAAAGAATACCTGATGAGAAATTAAGAATTCGTGAGCTTCAGATAGGAGATCTTTCCAAAACGAAAGTCGCCATTTTATGTGTCGAAGAAATTGTAGATGAAGAGAATTTCCGCACTGTTTTGCAGAGGATAAATGAAATTGAATTTGATCAAATAAGTGATAGTTCGTTTATTACCCAAATGATATCAGATAATCATAATTCACCATTTCCTCAGCTATTAGATACAGAAAGACCTGATCGGGTGGCTTCTATTCTAGCTGAAGGAAAAGTAGGTGTTATGGTAGATGGATCTCCTCATGTATTAATCGGACCTACCACGTTAGTTGAATTCTTTTCTGCATTTGATGATTATTTCTACAATTGGGTGAATGCGTCCTTTATCCGGCTTGTCCGATTGTTTGCCGTTGCATTTTCGATTTTAATTACACCCATTTATGTTGCTGCCTTAACTTATCATTATGAATTAATACCTAACGACTTATTAAATACACTTATTTCATCTCGCCGAGAGGTTCCATTACCTCCTTTATTAGAAGCGTTATTTTTAGAATTAACGATTGAACTATTACGGGAAGCAGGAGCACGACTTCCAACAAAGGTTGGTCAGACAATCGGTATCGTTGGAGGGATTGTTATCGGAACTGCTTCTGTTGAAGCGGGAATAACGAGTAATATTTTGCTTATTATTGTGGCATTATCTGCACTAGCTTCATTTACTACTCCTATTTATGCCATGGGTAATACGATTCGAATGCTTAGATTTCCTTTTTTGCTTTTTGCTGAGTGGCTAGGATTATTAGGGATTGTGCTTTGTTTTTGTTTTTTAACGACCCATCTATTGAAGTTAACATCGCTGGGACGACCATTTTTAGAGCCGATCTATCCACCTAGAACAGCTGATATGAAAGATTCATTAATTCGTTTGCCATTTTCCTTAATGGCAAAGCGTCCTCAACAATTACGACCTGGCAAGCCAATTCGCTTTTCAATTAAAAAAGCCAAGCAAAACAAGGATATTGATGAATAAGTGAGGTGATACCATGATTAAGATAGCAGAACGTTTTCAAGTATCTCATTTTTTAGTCTTTTATTTAATTCATTCACTTCAATTTGGAGTTGGTGTATTAGGGTTTCAAAGAATTGTGGCTGAAAGAACAGGAAGAGATGCTTGGATTAGTGTTATTTTAGCTGGTATCCTAGTCCATATTTCCGTATGGATGCTTTATAAGATTCTAAAGGATTCAGGTGGAAACATAATCACAGTACACCGAAAACTTTTTGGTAAATGGATTGGAGGATTGTTGAGTGTAGGTTTAGCTCTTTACTTTTGTTTATTAGCCATAACAGTTCTCAGAACTTATATTGAAATTGTTCAAGTATGGATGTTTCAAGATTTGAATGTATGGGCGCTTACACTTGTCTTTTTACTACTTGTCTACTATATCATTTCTGGTGGATTTCGGGTTGTTACAGGAATCAGCTTCTTTGGTGTTATTCTTCCGGGCTATGTATTGTTAACCTTTCTGTTTCCGCTTGAATTTTCAGATTTAAGTAACCTAGCTCCACCTTTAAATCATTCAATTAAGGATTTTGCACAGTCCACAAAAAGTATGTCGCTAACAATCGTCGGATTTGAGGCATTACTTGTTTTTTATCCATTTGTTAAAAATCCTGAAAGATCAAAAAAGTGGGCTCATATAGCTGTTGCGTTTAGTACCGTCATCTACACATTAATTATGTTGGTTTCGCTTGCTTATTTTAGTGAAGAGCAGCTACAGAAAAATGTATGGGCTACCTTGACAATTTGGAAAATTGTTGAAATGCCTTTTGTTGAACGCTTTGAATATATAGGGATAGCGAATTGGTGTTTAATAATTTTGCCCAATATCTGTGTAACTTTTTGGTGTGCCAGCAGGTGTTTAAAAGATACATTTAAAGTGAATCAAAAAATAGTTCTTCTCATTGTGCTGCTAGGAGCATTTTTAGTCGTTTTCTTGTCACAAACAAGAGAACATATCAATGTTTTAAATGATTTAGTAGGTCGACTTGGTTTTTATATGATGTTTGTTTATATCCCGTTTATCTATATTTTTAATATAATTTTGAGAAAAGTAAAGGGGAGAAAAAGATGAGGAAGAAGTTATTATTAACGATGGTTATGATCCTTCTCCTATCTGGTTGTGTGGAAAAGGAAGTTATTGATGATGT
>Ga0180217_1001546_pt1 | contig 24544 bp, 19 predicted proteins | sample eDN3rd37CBELigOP_FD_128521 | JGI IMG/M metagenome (GOLD analysis project Ga0180217, IMG submission 128521) | Enriched Organic Plus compost microbial communities from Emeryville, California, USA - eDNA 3rd pass 37_C BE-Lig OP (version 2) (version 2) ... | reverse complement strand
GTTCGCGGACCATCCTCACCGCCTCAAGCTTGAACTCGCGGCTGAACTTCCTTCTTTGCATTGTGGACCTCCGATAGGTGGAAACACCCTATCTCGGTGTCCACCAAACCGGCAGCAGGCCACCCTGACGATTTCCGTCATGCCTCCCCGGCATCCTTATACTGGAATAGGGCCACAGCTTCCGGTGTCGGACGCAGATGCAACATCGAATGGCCGTTGAACTCGGCGGTGATGGTCTCGATCAAACCCCTCTCTAGCAGCCGGTCTTGAGCAGTGCGGTAGGTTCGCGGAGAGATGCCGAGTTCGTCCGCCCACTGCTTATGGGTTTTCGCGATCCACTTCTTGCCGTCCTGGATCACGCTAGCTTTGGGCCACCAGTAGCGGATGCGGTAGAGTAGCAGGGCGGCGTCGCCATGACCGGTCGCCTGCCGAAGCCCCCTGAGGGCATTGTGCTGGAACCCGTCCTTGGTCTTGGGCAGATCGTGACCCGTGAGCATCTTATGGGTCGTGTGCTCGAACGCATTACGGAAATTATGAAAAATGACCTTCTTGAGGTCATCAGCGACCTCCAGATGATCGGTGAGGTAGCTCCACCAAATCCCGGACATCCTCTTGCATTCTTTGACGAGTGCAGAAGGGGTCGGCTGCTTGAGGCTGCACAAAGTATCCTTCCCGTGCTGCATGGCAAGCCATCGGGTGATACTTACGAGCTGCTGCTGCGATCCCGTGTAAGGGGCTGCGCCGATCTCATCGGGGATGTCGAGATCAGATAACAAGTCTGCGACCGTGATCGTCTCAACGGACGCTTCGGTCTGGATCGCCGATTTGATGGCCATGGTTCTGGCTCCTTTCGTGTTGAACGGAAGGAGCGTCGGGAATAGGAATACTGTCGCAAGTCAGCGTCACCCCGGCGCTCCTGAAGGCCCTCGCCCTGCAAGGCGGGGGTTTTCTCGTTTCAGGGTTGTCGTGCGAGGCTGCTGTTGTCCTCGGCAGCATCAGACTGAGCCGCCAGACACCGATCTATTCCGGGATTATTCCGGGAGTTCCGGTGCCCATTCCGGGATTTCCGGGGGTTTTTGTTCCCTTCGGGGCGAGAGAGGAGGACTTGCTTATCCGCCTCAATCACCTGAAAAATAGAGGGAAAATTGGTCGGGGAGACAGGATTTGAACCTGCGACCCTCTGCTCCCAAAGCAGATGCGCTACCAGGCTGCGCTACTCCCCGACACTGTTCCGCCGCGCTCGGCGTGGTGATGGTGGGCCCGGCAGGATTCGAACCCGCGACCTAGCCGTTATGAGCGGCCAGCTCTAACCGCTGAGCTACAGGCCCCTCCATCGCCGCCGGTTCGCCGCAAGGCTCGCCTCCGTGCGCGCGGGCGGGTTAGCTTGAAGCGCGGTGCAAGACAAGCGGAGCCATCCTGATTGTCCCGCGATCACCGCTCGAAACGGATTCGGGATGATAGAGGGGGCCCCTACAATTCTACGGCAGCCATGATCTCCTGCAGGTTGGTGGGCTTCACCTCACGCCGGGCTAGATAAGCGAAGATCGTGCGCCACCAGTCGTAGAGCAGGTCGAGATCGTGCTCGTCGCGTACATAGGGGGTGTGGCCCGGCCGCAGCGAGGGGCTGTGGAAGGAGAAGACCAGCAGGGGCAGGCCGTCATCCACTGCGATGTCGATGCCGCGGATCGCTTCCTCGGCGGAGACGCCTTCCGGGGTCAGCGGAATCCTTTCGAGCAGTCCGGCCCGCGCCAGCACCGCGCGCAAGGAAGGCGTGCGCCACAGCAGCGGATAGAGCCAATCGCCTTGCCGGCGCAGCATGCCCCAGAACACGGTGGTGAGCGGCAGTTCCAGCACGGTGCGTTCCGGATCGAGCCAATAGGGCACCAGCGGATGATTGCGATAGTTGGGGCCACCCCTCGCCCCGTAGTCGAATTTGGCACGCACCGAACTGTCCATCGCGATGCCACTTTCGCTCAGGATCCTGCCTGTGTTCGGGCCCACGCCGTAACGCCCCGCGCGGTACAGGCGGGGCACGGTGTGGAAATTGGTCTCGATCGCTTCGCGCAAGCGGATGAATTTCGCGCGCTCCAGCTCGTAGGGCAGGTTGCCGGCATAGGAATTGAGCTCGTTCACTGTCTCCTCATGCGGCGGGTTGACCCAGGGATGGAGCTGGATGCCGATCTCGGCACGGCCGGCGGCCACCGGATCGCGCAATATGTCCCCCGCGAGGGCGGAGGTGGCGACGGGATAGTCGATCAGATAGATCGGCCGGACGCCCTCATTCTCACAGAACTGCTGAAATTTGGCGAGGCGCGGCAGGTGATCCAGCCCGTGCCCTTCGCGGGCGATCGGCCGGGACCAGTCGAATTCCTCCTCGGTGTCCACCGTGAGGATGAAGCGCTGTCCGAAGCCGGGCCGGAATGCGGCTCTTTCTATCCTGGCTGGCGGTTCGGAAATCGGCCGCATTCCCCTCGCTTGCCCCTCTCCCGGTCAGCCGGTTTCGGCGATTCGTTCGGCTAAGTCCGCATCCTTATTGTATTTATCGCCCGCTTGGCCAGCCGCGGCCGGAAGAACGAGCGCCAGCGTATCCTCCTTGCGCGAAAGCGCGCCGCCGGCCGCGGCGGCCTCGGCCCGAGCCAGCCGCAGGGTGAAGCCCGCGCCGAACATGCCGGCGGTGACAGGCTGGGGTTGCGCCGCCGGGGCGCTGGCGAAAAGGTCGTCCCGATTGGCGAAGGCGGCGGGCAAGTCGATTTCGAGCATTGCCTGAGCACCATCCTGCGTGATGCCGATCCGCAGCTCCTCGCCCGGGCTGGTCGCGCCCGCCAGAGTGGCGAGCAGCCGCCAGGCGATGAGTTGCGCATCGCCCTGGGTGAGGGCGACGGGGCAGGGTGTGTCCTCCCCTGTGAGCGCGAGCCCGGCGCTGCGCGGCCGCAGCACGCCGTCGAGCTGGCGGGCGGTCTCGGCCACGATGGCACGGAAATCGGCCGAGCCGGCCTCCAGCTCGAGTGCTCCGCCTTCCAGCTTCATCAGCCGGTCCAGCTCTTCGAAACCTGCGAGCATGCGGGCGGCGTCGCCCGCGATCGAGGCCGCCAGCGCCCGATATTCGTTGGGTGCCGGGCCGAACAGCTGCTGCTGGATGATCTCGGCGAAGCCCTGGATCGCGTTCACCGGCGTGCGCAATTCGTGGAGCACCTGGCGCATGCGATCGGCCGGGCTGTCGGCCTGGGCGGCGGGCTGCGATGCCCTGCTCTCGGCCGGGCGGCGCATCCGCCCGTGATAGCCGGAGAAATGTCCGGCTGGGATCGAGAAATGGGGAGCGGCATCGATGCACCATTCGCCGGTAATGGCGGGTGCGCCTTCCAGCACCACGCGGCCTGCGCGCACCGGCTGGCGGCGGCGCATCGCCGCGATCGTGGCGGAGTCGGCGCGGGCAGGAGCTTCCGGGGCCTGGCTGCCGAGCAGGATGCCCACCACCATCGGCGCGACGGCGGGATCGGCCCAGGCGATGCGGCCTTCCATGTCGGTCGAGAAATCGAATGCGGGGGCGAAGCGGGCGGAATCCTCCTGCTGCTCACCCAGCGGCAGGCGGGGCGCGTCATTGGCTGGGATCGCCGTCGCGTCCTTGCGGGCACGCTGGAAGGCGGCGATCCGGCGGACGAGCGCCCCGATGCCTTCATTCGCCTCGCTGTCGATTTCCAGCGCCGGATCGAGATCGAACACGGCTTCCTCGCCATCCTCCCCTGGTATGGGGGAGGCGGGAAGCGGGGCATGCAGACGCGATGCCTGGGCCAGCGGCGGTTCGGGGAGAACGAGATCGCCCACGCCGAGCCGGGCGAGGAGGTCCCGTGCCCTGCGAGGCAGATCCTCGCGATGGCGCAGCAATGCGCGGGCGGGAATCGGCAGGATGGGGATCAGCCTTTCCCATTGCGCTTCGCTGAGCCGCGCGCGTGCCATGGCGGCGGAGGCCACCGGCAGCTCCTGCCCGGCGAGGAAGGCCACCAGGCCCGGATTGCGCAGCCGCGCGGAAGGATCGCGCACGATGGCCGCGCGATCGATCGGCTCGATCAGTGCGGAAAGTTCGCCCAGCCGGGTATAGGCATGGGAAAGCAGCGTGCCGTCGGCACCGTCGGGCGCGGTTCCGGCAAGGTCCAGCAGCTGCCGGAACTGCGTATGCGCCGCCCGCTCGCTGCCGGCTTGCATGCGCAGCACGGTGGCAAGGCGGTCGTCGAACTGCATCGAATCTCCGGACGAAGGGACAAGCGGCAAACCAGCCGGGGCAGACCCTAGCTGTGCATCCTCGCCCTATCAATTTCACGGGACGGGAAAACGCGGCAGCCTATCGCGTTGCAAAGCGGGACATATCTGGATTAGATAATAATATTGCCGCGTCCAGTGCGCATCGTGCTATAAATCGCCATGCCGGGGGACGAAAAATTCGCACATGAGGCGGAGGGGTTTTCGAATATGGCAAATCTCGACGCGATCGACCGGCGCCTCCTCGCCGAGCTTCAAGCCGAAGGGCGCGTGACCAATGTGGAACTGGCGCATCGCGTGGGCCTGACCGCGCCGCCTTGCCTGCGCCGGGTGCGCGCGCTGGAGGAAGCGGGCGTCATCCGCGGCTATCACGCCGATCTCGACGCTTCGAAGCTGGGTTTCGCCATCACCGTCTTCGCGATGGTCAGCCTCAAGAGCCAGGCGGAGGAGGATCTGCGCGCGTTCGAGGAACATATGCGCGCGCTGCCCGCCGTGCGGGAATGCCACATGCTCAACGGCGAGATCGATTTCATCCTCAAGATCGTGAGCCAGGACCTGCAGAGCTTCCAGGAATTCCTGACCAGCAAGCTCACCCCGGCGCCCAATGTGGCCAGCGTCAAGACATCGCTGACCATCCGTACGGCCAAGCACGAGCCCGGCGTCCCGCTGGAATAAAGGCTTCGCGCAGGCGAGGGGAGGCTAAGCCCGGCGGGCCTGGCCGGCGCGGAAATCCTGGCGCAGCAGCGCGATCGGCACTTCCTTGGCAGGCAGCGCGCCCGAATAGAGGAAGCCTTGCCCCGTATCGCAGCCCGCCCTTGCGAGATGGGCTTCCTGCGCTGCGGTCTCGATCCCTTCCGCGATCACTTCCAGGCCCAGGCAGTGGCCGAGATTGATCACCGTGGCGGAGATCGCCTCGGCATCGGGGCTGGAGCCGATCTGGCGGATGAAGGAACGGTCGATCTTCAACAGGTCGACCGGGAACTGGTTGAGATGCGAGAGCGAGGCATAGCCCGTGCCGAAATCGTCGAGCGCGATGCGGATGCCCTGATCGCTCAGATGCCTCAGCGCATCGCCCACGAAATCCGCCCCGCGCCCGAGGAACACCGTCTCCGTCACCTCGATCTGGATGCAGGAAGGAGGGATCTGCCGGGCCTTCAGCCGCGCCAGCAACCTCTCCGCGAAGCCGCCTCCGCGGAAGTCCGACGCGGTGACGTTGATCGCGACATGGCCGAAATCCACGCCTTCGCGCAGCCAGCGCTCCATGTCGGTCAGTACCAGGTCGAGCATCCGATCGCTGATCGGGCCGCCGAGCGCCGGGTCCTCGAACGCCGCCCTCAGCACATCCGGCCCGCGCAGCAGGCCCTGCTGATCGGTCCAGCGCAGCAGCGCCTCGAAGCCCACGATCCGCGCAGTGTGGAGCGAGACCTTGGGCTGGTAATGCGGCACGATCGTGTCGCCCTGCAGCGCCTGGCGGGCGGAGGCGATCATCGTCTGGTGCTGTTCGACTTCAGCCATCATCGAGGATTCGAAGAACTTCATCCGCGCCCGGCCGCTCGCCTTGGCCGCGTAAAGCGCGATGTCGGCCGCCTTCATGATCTCGGAGCGGGTGCGCCCGTCGCGCGGGATGAAGCTCGCCCCGATGCTGGCGCCGCATTCCAGCAGGCGGCCGTCATGGCAGAAGGGTTCGCGCAATTGCTCGAAGATGCGCTCCGCCGCGGCCTCGACCTCGGCTTCGGAGCGCGCGTCCACGATGACTGCAAACTCGTCGCCTCCCGTGCGCGCGACCAGGTCCCGCTCGGAAAGGGCGGCGCGGAGGCGCGCGGTAAAAGTGCACAGCAGCGCATCCCCCGCATCGTGGCCCAGCGTGTCGTTGATCGACTTGAAATTGTCGACATCGAGGACCAGCAACGCGCCGTGCTTGGGCCGGCGCAGGTCGAGCAGCATGTCGTCCAGCCTGGCCTGCAGCAGCGCCCGGTTCGGCAGGCCGGTCAGCGCGTCGTGATGTGCCATCCACAGGGCGTGGGATTCGCTGCGCTCCAGATCGTCGAGCGCGATCATGCGCGAAGCCAGAAGCCGGTGCAGCGAGAAGGCGGCAGCGAAGATCGTGGCCATGTAGATCGGGACCTGCACGCCGATGATCACCAGGATCGATTCGCCCGCAAGCACGGCGGCCACCCCGATCGGGGCCAGGATGAGGAACACCATCGTCGCGGCCAGCCGCGGAGTGCCGAAATTGCGCAGGCACACCCCGCAGACCATTGCCGAGGCCGAAAGGCACATGATGGTCGAAAGCACCCAGTCCCCTTCGGCCAGGGTGAGGACGGTGCCGTAGCCCACCGAAGCGGCCCAGAGGCAGGAAAGCAGGGCTGCGAGCAGGCTCGGGGGCGCCTGCCCGGCGGCGATCGCGCGGCGGCCATGGAGCAGCACGCCCAGCCTCGTCGCGCCCAGCACTATCTCGAAGGCCAGCCAGGAGAGGAAGGCGGCCCTCGGATGGAGCCATGCGGCAAGTGCGGCGACCGCGATCGAATTGAGGATGCCGCCCATGAAGATCGGCACCGAGCCGAACAGCCCGTTCCTCAGCTGGGCGGCGATCGGGCCCGGCACCACCATCCTGGCGCCCAGAAGCCATGCGGACAGCCAAGCTGCCGCGCGGCGTTCGTCCATCCCTGTTTCGGCGCCAGTCATCTCAGCGAAGATGCTAGAGATGAATGGTTAACAAGATCAGCAAGGAATCGCCGAGCGGAGGGAGGGGAGGGAATCAGGGACATGGTATGGGAAATCGGAACTTCCGTTCGTGTCTCGACTGCGCTCGACATGGACGGCGATCGTCGGATCGATCTCTCCAGTCTCGCCTCTCCCATCGTCATTGCGAGGGGCCGAAGGCCCCGCGGCAATCCAGAGTCCCGCACAACGGCCCTGGATTGCCGTGTCGGCTTTGCCTCCTCGCAATGACGGGGAGGGGGTGGCATGTGGTCTTCCGAGGCTTCGGCTTGGGCCGCGGTGGCGATGAATCTCACTGGGCAAACTTATGCAAAAGCCGGATCGGCGCTATCCGTCCCGCTTGTCGAGCCATTCCTCGAGCCATTTGATGGAATAGTCGCCATTGATGAAGTCAGGCTGCTCCAGCAGCGCCTCGTGCAGCGGAATCGAGGTCTTCACGCCGGAGATGACCATTTCCTCCAGCGCGCGCTTCAGCCGCATGATGCAGCCTTCGCGGGTGCGGCCCGACACGATCAGCTTGGCGATCATGGAATCGTAATAAGGCGGGATCGAATAGCCGGCATAGAGGCCGGAATCGACGCGCACATTCATCCCGCCCGCCGCGTGATAGGCGGTCACCTTGCCGGGGGAAGGGGCGAAGGTCCACGGATCCTCCGCATTGATCCGGCATTCGATGGCGTGGCCGCTGAACTCCAGCTCGTCCTGCCGGACGGAAAGCGGCTTGCCGTCCGCGATGCGGATCTGCTCGCGCACCAGGTCGACGCCGGTGATCGCTTCGGTGACGGGATGCTCCACCTGCAGGCGGGTGTTCATCTCGATGAAGTAGAACTCCCCGTCTTCCCACAGGAATTCGATCGTGCCCGCGCCGCGATAGCCCATCTCGGCCATCGCCTTGGCCACGATGCCGCCCATCCGCTCCCGCTCCTCATTGGAGAGCACGGGCGAGGGGGCCTCTTCCAGCACCTTCTGATGGCGGCGCTGCAGCGAACAGTCGCGCTCGCCCAGATGGATCGCATTGCCCTGGCCGTCGCCGAAGACCTGGAACTCGATATGGCGCGGATTGCCGAGATATTTCTCGAGATAAACCGTATCATCCCCGAAGGCGGCCTTGGCTTCCGATCCGGCCTGCTTCATCAGCGTTTCGAGCTGATCGGGCCCGTTGCACACCTTCATCCCACGCCCGCCGCCGCCCGATGCGGCTTTGATGATCACCGGATAGCCGATCTCCTCCGCCAGCCGGGCGGCTTCGGCCACGTCCGTGATCGCGCCATCCGAGCCGGGCACCAGCGGCAGGCCCAGCGCGCCGGCGGTGCGCTTGGCCTCCACCTTGTCGCCCATCGTGCGGATATGCTCGGGCTTGGGGCCGATCCAGGCGATGCCGTGCGCTTCCACGATCTCGGCGAACTTGGCGTTTTCCGAGAGGAAGCCGTAGCCGGGATGGATCGCATCCGCGCCGGAAATCTCCGCCGCCGAGATGATCGCCGCGATGTTGAGATAGCTGTCCGCCGCGGGCGGCGGGCCGATGCAGATCGCATGGTCGGCCAAGCGCACATGCATCGCATCGGCATCGGCGGTGGAATGGACCGCCACCGTCTCGATCCCCATCTCATGCGCGGCGCGATGGATGCGAAGGGCGATTTCGCCGCGATTGGCGATCAGGATGCGGGAGATCGGCATGGCGCGGGGCCTTATCCGATCACCACCAGCGGCTGGTCGTATTCGACCGGCTGCGCATTCTCGACCAGGATGGCCTTCACCGTGCCGGCGCTGGGCGCGGCGATCGGGTTCATCACCTTCATCGCCTCCACGATCAGCAGGGTGTCGCCCGCATTCACGCTGTCGCCCACCTTCACGAACGGGGAACTGCCCGGCTCGGACGAAAGATAGGCCGTGCCCACCATCGGCGACTTGATCGCGCCGGCAAGGTCCGCCACCGGGCCCGCCGCGGGCGCCGCTTCGGCCGGAGCCGCCGGGGCGGGCGAAGCCGCGCCTGTCACATGGGCCGCCGCGTGGGGTGCCGCCAAGGCGGGCGCGGCGGTGACCCCGCGCGAGACGCGGATCTTGCGGTCCCCGTCCTCCACCTCGATTTCGGTGAGTCCGGTCTCGGCCAGCATGTCCGCCAGTTCGCGCACGAGCTGGGTGTCGATCTTCATGTTTTGAGCGGATGCGCCCTTGGTATCGCCCATTCGGTCCTCTTGGGTGATTGCTTTTCCGGCCGCTATGCGCAGCGATTTGCGGGCTGGCAAGGGGCGACGGCCGGAAAATGCCGCCCCTTGCGCCCCGCGTCGGGCGCTAGAATCGCGCGATCGCGTCCAGCGCCATGAGGTATCCCTGCGGCCCGAAGCCCGCGATCGAACCCTTCGCGGCCATGCCGACGAAGGATTTGTGGCGATAGGCTTCCCGCGCATGCGGGTTGGAAAGGTGCACTTCGACCACGGGGGTGCGGATGGCCTTGATCGCGTCGAACAGCGCCAGGCTGGTGTGGGTGAGCGCCCCGGCATTGAGGATGATCGCCTTCGCGCCATCCGCCTGCGCCTCGTGCATCCAGTCGATCAGGTGCCCTTCGTGATTGGACTGGCGCATGTCGATCTCGAGGCCGAGCGGCTTCGCCCGGTCCTCCAGCATGCCTGCGATGTCGTCCAGAGTGTCGGAGCCGTAGATCTCCGGCTCGCGCGTGCCGAGCAGGTTGAGATTCGGCCCGTTGAGGACGAAGACGGTGTTTGCTGACATTCCTGGCCCCTTGTTCTGGCCCCTCATTATGGGGCGCGGGCATAGCGGCAAGGCCGCGCGGGGGAAAGTGGCTGCCGGCTTTTCGCCGCCGGCCAAGGCTGGAGGCGGGGGCGGCGCTATCTCTCCGCGCCCCTGGTCTTGCCCCATTGCCGCGCGGCGGTGTAGCCGAGATAGCCGGTGCCGAAGAGGGCATAGAGCGGTTCGGGCAGGCCGTTGAGATAGGCGTTCATCCCGCTCGCGATGGCGTGCGCCGTCTCCGGCCGGAAGGCGGCGAGCACGCCCATGGGCAGTGCCCACAGCAGCAGGACATACATCACATAGAGGAAGCTCGGCCGCGCGCGGCTGGTCCAGGGGTCCTTGGAACTGGCCTCCGCCACGATGGCCGAAAGCCGCGCCTGGATTGCCTGGAGTTCCTGCGATCCCTCGAGCCTGAGCAGCTCGAGCTTTGCCTGATCCTGCGCCGATTTGTCCGGAACCACCTTGTCGATGAGCGAGGCGATCGGTCCGATAAGCGTGTCGAGAATAGCCATGATGCGCTCCCTGAGCTGCGAGTCGCATCATGGATAACCAAAGGGGTTCGTGTAGGAAAATGTTTTCTCTTGATGGGGCGGCGGGTTACTCCTTCCGCGGATGGGCCTGCCTCGATGAGCCCGAAGATACGAGGGAAAAGGCGAAGGCGGCGATCGCACAGCAGCCGAGCAGGATGGCGAGCAGGCCGAAGATCTGGAGCATGCCCAGCGACGCCGTAAGCAGCGCTCCGCCCAGTGCGGCACCGATCAGGCCGCCAGCCCGCCCCGCGCCCACGCTCCAGCCCACACCGGTGGCGCGCAGCCGCGTCGGATAAAGCGCGGGTGTGAGGCTGTAGAGCGCGCCTTGCGCGGTGAGGAGGAAAGCACCCGCCATGATCAGGGCGAGAAGTGCCTCCGGCGTGCGGGCACCGGCAAGCGCGAGCGCCAGAATCGCAGCCGCGGCGATCGCGAACATCGGCCAGAGCAGCCGGGCCGAGCCGCGGAACCTGTCGATGGTGAATCCCAGGATGATCGTCCCTGCGAATCCGCTCGCACCGAAGATGGCGGTGAGATTGCGCGCCTCGGCATAGGTTAGGCCGGCGCTTTCGGCGTAGATCGTCGGCAGCCAGGCACCGAGCAGCGCGATCGTCGCGCCCGAGAGGAGGAAAATCAGCCAGTTGAGCAGCGTGGCCGGTGCCTGCCGCCCGCGCAGCAGGTCGGCCACCGAGGCTGCGTCGGTCGTTGCAGTCTCCCGCAGCACGAAGATGGTTTCCGGCGTGACCGGCACCCGAGGCGCGAACCGGCGCAGCGCGGAAGCGATGCGCGCTGGCGGCACGTCACGCCTCACCATGAAGCGCAGCGATTCCGGGAGCAGGAGCCACAGGGGAACGAGCAGGGCCAGCGGGATGATGCATCCGGCGATGAACAGGCTGCGCCAGCCGAAGGCCGGCAGCAGCAGGGCGGTTGCTCCCGCGGCAAGGAGAGGCCCGGCAACGAAGCCGCAGGATAGCAGTACCAGCAGGTTGCCACGCCTGCGGAGGGGAAATATCTCGGCGGCGATGCTGAAGCCGTTGGCCATCGCGGCGGAGAAGGCCATCGCCGAAAGGAAGCGGATCGCGGCGAGCGGCACGACGCCGTCGGTCAGTCCGGCAAGGCCGGTGAGCGCGGCGAAGGCGGCCGTGCAGCCGATCAGCAGGGGCCGTCGGCCCCAGCGATCGGCAAACGGCGCGATCAGGTAACTGCCCGCCACCAGCCCGGCGGTCTGGGCGACCACCACGGGGGTGAGCGCGCTGGCGGTGACGCCGAAATCGATGGAGATGGGCCGCAGCAGCAGCGCCAGAACATAGATCTCGTAGCCGTCCAGCAGCATGAGCAGCAGGCAGAGCGTGAATATCGCGACATGGGCCCTGCCGAAGGTCGCCGCATCGAGAGCGGCGCCGACATCGATCGTGCGATCCGGGGCGGCATCATCTCCAATGCCGCCCCGGATGCTGATTTTCGCCGCGCTGCCTGGAGCATCCGGCATCATCAGAAACGCGCCCTCACGCCCATTGTGTAGCGACGGCCGAGAATGTCGTAATAGACGGCGTTGGTCGGAAACAGGATCGCGTTGGCCGGGGCCGGCGGCGGATCCTGGTCGAACAGGTTGTTCACCACTCCGAAGAGTTGCAGCCGCCTGTCCCGCATCAGATCCACCTGCCCGCCCAACGTCACATAGGCGCGGCTGGGGATTGAGTTGTCGTTGATCGCGGAGTTGTCGAACGTGTTGTCGTATTTGCCGCTGCCTATGAAGCTGACCTGCGTGTTCACGCTGAAGCGGCCGATGCTGTAGTTGAGGTTCGCACTGCCGCGGAAATGAGGGGCGGTATAGGGATTGTTCGGCCCGAGTTCGCCCGCGCGGTCCACCACGGTGAGCGTATCGTCGACCACCAGCTTGTCGACATAGGTGCCGAGCAGGTTCAGCGAAAGATCGCCCTGGCCCAGTGCGGTGCGGTAGCTCGCCTCGAAATCGAAGCCCCGCGTCTTGATCGAGGCGAGGTTGATCTGCGTCTGGACCACCTGCGTGATCGCATTGCTGGTGGGATCGCGAGTGACGAATTGGCACAGGGACGCATCCCCGGCCGCGCAGCGGTTGACGATCGTTTGCAGCGTAAGGGTCGAAATCGCCCCTTCCAGGTCGATGTTGAAATAATCGATCGAGAAACGCAGGCCGCGGGTGGGGGCTACCACCACGCCGGCGGTGAAGGTATCGGCGGTTTCGGCGTCGAGGTTCAGGTTCCCCTGAGTGGAGACCGGCACGATGAAGCTGCCATTACCGCGCAGCGGATCGGTGACGGTCGATTGCACGCCCACGGGCATGCTGTAGAGCTCGCTGATATTGGGCGCGCGCACGTCGTGCGACTTGTTCACGCGGAACCTCAGAGCCGGGATGGGCGCCCAGGTGGCGCCCACCTTCCAGGTCACGGCATCACCGATCGAACTGTAATCGGCGTAGCGCACGGCGCCGTTGAGTTCCAGCGAGTCGGCGAAGGCGCTTCCGCTGGCGAGCGGCACCACCACTTCGAGATAGCCTTCCTTGACGTCGAACGATCCGTGGATCGGCTTGGGATTGCCCAGGTTGAACGCGTTCACGAGCGAGAGCGAATCCACGTCGGTATGCTCGATCTCCTTGCGATATTCGATCCCCGCCGCGATCGAGACAGGCCCCGCCCAGGTGCTGAACGGCTTGCCGCGCAGGTTCGCGGCCGCCACATGCTGCTGATAGGTGGTGACCGACCAGCCTTCACCGAACACGTAATCGTGCGAAGCCTGGGACCAGTTGCCAATGCCGAACAGGTTCATCGGCTGGCAGCCGTTGCCGGGATCGGACAGCGTCGAGCGGCAGATCGGATCGCCGGTCAACGGGTCCGCCACGGCATCGATCGCATTGCGGAAATTGGCCTCGATGCGCAGGTTGGACAGGTCCTGGCGATACCGGTTCCGGCCGTACTGATAATAGAAATCCCAGTTCCAGTCGGATCCGAGCTGGCCCTTCAGCCCGGCAGTGCCGCGGATCGTCTTGTTGACGATCCGGATCTGCGGCAGCCCCATGTCATCGCTCCAGCGCCCCATGTTGATGTAGCTCACGCCTGCATCCGCCATCGCGATGCGCGTGGCTTCGGGCAGGAACACGTTATCGTCGCGGATGACGATCATGTTCGCCGCCGACTGGACCGGGTTCTGGACGATCGAGCCCTGGTCCTTTGGCGGGACCCCTTCGGAATCGACCTTGGAATAGGCGTAATTGACCTCGACGAAGCCCGACAGGCTGTCGCTGAATTCGTATTCCGCATGGCTGTAGAGATTGCCGCGGGTGATCGGCGGTGCAAGATCGACGTTGCGCTGGAAGGTGACACCCTCATTGTCGCCCCCGATCATGTTGAGCGCGCCGGCGAACTGCCCGAAGGTGAATTGCGCGGGGCTGCCATCGGCCAGGAACTGCGTGCCGCGCAGCGGGCCGGCCGTCACCAGTCCGCCCAGCGTCATGGACGCGAGATGCACGTCCTGGCTCAGGATGCGGGCGGGCAGGCCGTTCGTGCCCGACGCCGTGTTCGAGACCACCCCCCATTCCTGCTTGCCGAAGGAGCGGCTGTAATAGTCGTCGGCGCCGTAATTCCTGACGAATTCCCCGGCGATCACGATGTGGCCCCGGCCGCCAGCGAAGTCCGTGCCGCCCAGGCCCCCGAGCCTGAACTCCTCGTAATCCCCCGCTTCGGCCAGTCCTCCCTGGGCCTCCAGTTGCAGGCCCGAGAAGCGATCCTTCAGGATGAGGTTGACCACGCCCGCCACTGCATCCGACCCCCACTGGGCGGAGGCCCCGCCAGTGACGATCTCCGCGCGATCGATCAGGATCGTCGGTATCTGGTTGAGATCGACCTGGCCGGTGGCCGCCACGGTCGAGCTGGGCGCGGTCGGCACGAATCTGCGTCCGTTCACCAGCACCAGCGTGCGCTGGCTGCCGAGCCCGCGCAGGTCGGCATAATAGGCTCCCGGGTTCGCCGATCGGGCGATATTGGTTCCCGGCGAGGTGGACGCGCGGAAGGCCGGCACCTCGTTGAGCACGTTGGCGATATTCGTGGCCGCGCGCTGTTCGATCAGCTCGGCGCCGAGAACGGTCGTCGGCGTCGGCGCATTGTAGCCGCTGCGGTCAGTGCGGGATGCGGTGACCACGATGGTGCCATCCGCCTCGTCGCTTGCCGCGGCTTGCTTCGCTGCTTCAGACGGCAGCTGGTCCTGTGCCCAGGTGGCTGGGGCGAACAGGAGCAATGCCGCGCCGGATGCCAGCCGCGCAGACATCGCGCCGCGCCGGCGCGAACGCGGCGCGTCCCCATGTGATGAGCTGTTCATGATTGTTCTCTCCCTATTTTGTTCGCCTGCTCCCGGCACGATCGGCGCGCGGGACACCCGACCTCTGTGCGGGTCGGTTGCCTATTCTTCCCTGGCGAAAAGAGAGGTCACCTATCTTTTTCGGTTGTCTCGAGCCGGCCCGGCGGGAAAGCACGTCCCCCTCAATCGGCGCATGAGGAATAAATGTGCAATGCCGGGGGGGAGCGGCCAATGAGGCCGAGTTGACGCGCGCGCTCCAAAGCCGGCCCACGCTTGCGGACGCCTAGCTTGTCGTAGATCTGCTGCAGATACCATTTGACCGAACCTTCCGTGATCGCAAGGCTCGCACCGATCTCGCGGTTGCGCATCCCGGTGCCCGCCATCATCAGGATGCGCAGTTCCTGGCTGGTGAAGCTTCCGCCCAATCCTTCATATTCCGGCCCCACGGCCAGATCCTCCGGCTGTTGCCCCGCGTCGAACAGGGATTGCAGGAAGACCTCCGGCGCCCCGACCGCTCGGGTCAGCGCGGACCATTGCCGGCGGAGCAGGCCGAGGATCACGGGGCTGGCGTCCAGGAAACTGCGGCGCAGCCCGCGGTTCGCTGCATGGCCAAGCGCTTCGCGCAGCACGCGCTGGGCGGCATTCGCCTCGCCTGAGAGGAAAAGAAGCTCGGCGATCAGGAGCTGCCAGCGCACATGGTCCCTGCTCGCCGCGGCCGATACCAGGAAGCTGCACCATTGCCGCGCGATGCGCAGGCCATCGACCCAGCGCCCTTCCGCCTGCGCAAGCAGCACGTGGCCGAATGCCCTTGCCTCATCCCGCACCGTCACCCCCGCAGTGGGCACCACACCTTCGGAAGTGCGCGAAAAGCCGAGGCGGTAGGCGATGCGAACCGCCTCGTCCGGTTCCCCTTGCCTCAGCAGGATCCGCATCTGCTCGGTCCCTGCGCTCAGCCGCAACCGCTCGAAGCTGCAGCTTTCGGCGACTTCGATTCCGGCGGCCAGAGCATCGAGCGCAGCGTCGATCCGCCCTTCCGCCGCCGCAAGCCGCGCCCGCGTCACCCATCCGGAAATGAGCTGGTCGCCCAGGCCCTGTCGCGCGTCCGACGGCAGATACCGCTCGATCAGGACCGCGGCCTCGGCACGCTCGTCGATCTCGTAGAGCAGTTCGGCCAGGGGAAGCGCGGTGCCGGTGACATAGAGCGAGTCGGGATCGGCGCCGGCCTCCGCGGTGGCGAAGGCATTTCTGAGCAGGGACAGCGCGGAATCGACGCGTCCGGTCTGCCAATGCGCGTAACCCACCACCGAATCGTGTATCGCCGTCAGCAGGCGGTTCTGCGTGCGGGCATTGTGCTCACGTGCCAGGGCGTGGAAGCGATCGAGCTGATCGAACTTGAACTGCCAGCGGCGCGTGTTGATCAGCAGGGTGTAGATGCGTCCTTTCACATCGTGGGGCGCATCGCCGAATTCGTCGAGCAGACGGCGGCAAAGTTGCTCCGCGCCCGGCATGTTGTCCTCGAACTGCGCGAGCAGGATCTCCCGGTGGAGCATGGTCTGTTCAAGCGTGGCGAGCTCGCCCTCGCCGACGGCGCCGGTTTCGCGCATCGCGTCGAGACGGTGCCGGCTCCGTTCAAGGAGGGTCCGTGCGCGGGCGAGTTCCCAGAAGGTTGTCTTCTGCCAAGCCAGCGCCATCAGGATGCGGGGATGCCGGTCGAGCGTCTCCGGCGGCAATCTCTCCGCCCATTCGAGCAATTCCTGGCGGCCGGTGGCGCTGAACTCGTGGCAATGGCCGTCGAGTATTTCGGCCGCGCCCGCCGAATCGCCGCCGCGCAGCGCATAGTCGATCGCCGTCGCGCTTTCGCTCCGGCCGTTGAACCAGCGGCTTGCCGCCAGGCAACTGAGGCGGATCGTCTCGCCGTCATGGATTTCGAGCCGCCGGCGCAGGAACTCGGCGAAGAGGGGATGAAAGCGAAACCATTCGCGTTGCTGATCGAGCGGCAGCACGAACAATCCGCGCTCCTCGCATGCGATCAGCCGCACAGCCGCATTGGGAACGCCCGTCACGGCCCCGGCGAGGGCGCCGTTGAAGCGGTCCAGCATCGCGATCGCGCAGAGGAATTCCAACTCGCCGGCCGGAAGTTCGGCCACCACTTCCTGTTCGAAATAATCGTAGATGCTGTTCCATGCGCCGGAGAAGTCGGCTTCCTGCGCGCCGGCCTGCGCCGCCAGGTTCAACCCAGCCGGCCAGCCCAACGTCCGGGCTTCCATCTTGCCGGCAATCGCTTCGCCGAACATGCCCGCTATCTCGCTTTGATCGAGGCGCAATTCCTCGATTCCCAGTTCCAACAGGGTGCCTTGCGCCCGCAAGCGCGCGATCGGGGCGCCCAATGCCCTGCGAGAGGCGAGGATCAGGTGCATTCCCTTCCGCATGCCGCCGATCAGCCTGCCCAGTCGGGCGGGCGCTAGGGCATGGGCATCGTCGAGCAGGATGACGTCGACACCCTGCAGCGCCGCTTCGTCGGTTTCGGGACCGCCCCGGAGCACCACTTTCCCTTCGGCCTGCAGCGCGTCGCTCCAGGCGTCGAGCAGCGCGGTCTTGCCGTAGCCAGCCGGCGCACGCACCAGCGTCACGGGGCTGCGGCGGGCTCGATCGAGCGTCTCCTCGGCGATCGCGCGCAAGGCCATGGGCGGCAGGGCACATGGGTCATGATGGGCGAAGCTCTCCATCCGCATCCCTATCGCGGTTGCGCGGGGGCCAGGCAAGCCGACACCCAACCCGCCCGGTCTGCAGGATCGATCTCGACCGAAAAAGATAGGTGACGCTTCCCGCTCGCTCGATTTCAAACGGCACCCAACGCGCCGCGGGATGGTCCGCCGATGCGCGAGCCTGAGATTGGAGCCTGACGCCATGAAGATCACGCGTATCGAGTTGCTGCCGCTTTCCTCGCCGCTCAAGCACATCTTCAAGATGCGGGAGGAAACGCTGAGTTCGATCGATAGTGTCGTCATCAGGATACATACCGATGAAGGCATTGTCGGCATCGGTGACACCGGCAACACCTCGCCATGGTATCGGGGGGAAACACAGGATTCGATCATGGCGATCATCGCCAAGGTGTTCGCTCCCGAGATCCTGCTGGGTCAGGATCCGTTCGAGATCGAAAAGATCGTCGCCCGGATGGACTTCCTCGCCAGGGACAATCACCAGGCGAAGGCGCTGGTCGATTATGCCCTGCACGACATCAAGGGCAAGGCGCTGGGCGTGCCGGCCTATCAACTGCTTGGCGGCAAGTCGGTCGAGAAGGTTCGCCTCGGCTGGGTGATGTCGGCCGACCAGATCGACGAGGCGGTCGCCATGGCCCAAAGCGCCGTGAACGAAGGTTTCGACCTGCTGAAGCTCAAGACCGGCGGTGTCGACCTCAATGAAGATATCCGCATGATCACCGCGGTCCGCGAGGCGGTCGGACCGGACATCGAGATGTTCATCGATGTCAATGGCCATTGGCATTACGAGACGGCGCTCAAGGCGATCCGCAAGCTGGAGCCTTGCAATCTCGCCTTCATCGAGCAGCCGCTGCCCTATTGGGATATCGACGGCATGGCACGGCTGCGCGGGCAGGTCGCCACTCCGATCTATGCCGACGAATCCGCGCAGGACCTGTGGGACCTGAACAACATCATCCGGAAGGATGCCGCGGACGGGCTGATGATCAAGGTGCCCAAGGCGGGCGGGCTGCTCAAGTCGCAGCGCTGGATCGCCCTTGCGAGCGCCGCAGGCCTGCCGGTCATGTGCGGCTGCATGGGCGGATCGGGGATCGAGGCGGCAGCCTATACCCATCTGCTGGCGGCCAATGAATGGGCCTCGCGATTCCGCCACGAGAATCTCGGCCCGCTCCATATCCACGACGTGTTCAACACCGTGGACCAGCCGATCACGGACGATCTGGCGCGCGTGGTTCCGCGCTATCAGGGCGGCTATGCGTATCTGCCCGAAGGCCCGGGTCTGGGCGTGGAGCTGAACGAGGATCTGGTGCCCGAGAGGATCACCAGGGGGATGAGCCCGGTTTCTGTCTGAGGCCGGGATTTCGGATGGCGGAGAGGGCCATGGATGTGAATCGCAGAACGGCGATGCTGGCAGCTGGCGCGGCGCTTGGCGGCGCATTGGCGGGCTCTTCGGCCCGCGGTGCCGCTCCGGCTCGGGCAGCGATCCGCCGCATCGCGGTGGAGGAAGCCTGGTCGATCCCCGAGCACATGAATGCTTTGGGGGCGCTCGCCAGGAGCAGCTGGACCAATCTCGACATCCGTCAGCTTGAAGGTGCGTCGGAACGCAGCGAAAACGGCGTCAGGCTGATCGATGTCGAAGACGAGCGCTTGCGCCGGATGGACGAGGACGGGGTGGCCATGCAGGTGCTCTCGCTCACCTCGCCCGGCGTGCAGGTGTTCGATCCCGACACGGCCGTGGCGATGGCAGCACTTGCCAATGATCGGCTGGCCGAAACAATCGCGCGCCATCCGGCCCGGTTCGCCGGCCTGGCGAGCTTCGCCCCGCAGGATCCGGGGCGGGCGGTGAGGGAGATGGAACGCGCGATCGGAAGGCTGAAGCTCAACGGCTTTATCGTCAATTCGCATACCGAGAACGCCTATCTCGATCAGCCTCGCTTCTGGCCGATCCTCGAAGCGGCTGAAGCCCTCGACGCGCCGATCTACATCCATCCCCGCTCGCCCGCCGACACGATCGCGCAGCCTTTTCGCGACTATGCCATGCATGCCGCCATCTGGGGCTTCGCGATCGAGACGGGCACGCATGCGATGCGGCTTATCCTTTCGGGCGTCTTCGATCGTTTCCCCAAGCTGCGGATCGTGCTCGGCCATATGGGCGAGAACATCCCCTTCCATCTCTGGCGTTCCGACCACTGGTTCGACCGTCGGCGATCCATCCAGAGATCGAGCCTCAAGCCGTCGGAGGTGTTCCGGCGCAATTTCGCGATCACGACGAGCGGTGTTCAACATTCGCCGGCCTTGCGCTATGCGATCGAGGTGGTCGGGGCGGACAGCATCATGTTCGCGATCGACTATCCCTACGAGGAATCCCGGCCAGCCGTGGCCTTCATGGATTCGGTGGACATCTCCGAGGAAGACCGGGCCAAGATCTACCATCGGAACGCGGAACGCCTCTTCCGGCTTCCCCCGGAAGCGGCGTAAGACAGGTTGACGTTTCGCGGGCGGCATCGGAGCGTCCCGATCTGGGCGCGGCGCGTGTAGGTCGCGCCGATGAGCAGGCCCTAGGCGCCCGGCAGCTTGTCCAGCATCTGGATATGCTCTTCCACCACCGGGGCGATTTCGCCGGCCGCCGTCTTGAGGGCGGGGGTCTTGCCTTGCTCGGCATAGGTCCGGTGAAGGGTGAGAGCGTCGGCATGCGCTTTCCGTTGCGCCTGCAGATAGGTGGCCGTCGCGTCCGCCGCCGAGGCGGAGCGGATGCTTTTCAGCGTGACGTCCTGCTCGGGAGTCAGGGCCGGCGGGGTCACGTTCAGGTTGGCCTTCGCGGCGGCGGCCTTGAGCTTTTCGGTGGAAGCGGTGTGCGCCTCGACCATCTTTCGGGCGAAATCCTTCACGGCGCCGTCCTCCGTCTTGGCGAGGATAGCGCGGGAGGATTCGATCTCGAACCGGTCCCCGCCGCCTGCTTGTGCGAGATAGCTGGCATCGTCGACCCCCTCGATGATCGGCTCGGCCACGGCCTCGGTGAGCTCCGTGTCCGGGGCCTCGGGCGTCGCCGGGCTTTGATCGCCGCAGGCCGCAACCAGCGCGACCGGCAGCACGATAAGCAGATTTCCTTTCATCCTCGCCATGGCTTCCTCCACCTTCACGGTATGCTTCGGGGATTCATGAAGAGGGGCGGCGTTCCCCGGCTTGTGACGAAGCGCCGCCCCGGCGCGATGAGCGATGCGCGGCGAAGAAGGATCGCGCCCCGCGCTCAGCGCGCCCGCCGATGCTCGTCCGACGCTGGCAGCAAAGCGGTCGCCAGGCCCAGCAGCGGCAGATAGGCGCAGAACCTGTAGACCCCCACGATGCCGTGGATGTCGGCCAGCTGGCCGAGCCCCGCCGCGCCGATGCCGCCGATGCCGAACATCAGGCCGAACATCACGCCCGAGACCAGCCCGACCCGGCCGGGCACGATCTCCTGCGCATAGACCACCAGCGCCGCGAAGGCGGACGACATGATAAGCCCGATCGTGATCGCGAAGATCGCGGTCCAGAACAGGTTGGCGTGGGGCAGGGCCATCGCGAAGGGCGCGATGCCGAGGAACGAGATCCAGATCACCGCCTTGCGCCCGATCCGGTCGCCCACCGGGCCGCCGGCGAAGGTCCCGGCGGCGACCGCGGCCAGGAAGCAGAACAGATAGAACTGCGATTCGCGCACGGTGAGGCCGAAGCGCTCGATCAGGTAGAAGGTGAAGTAATTGGTGAAAGCACCGATATAGATGAACTTGGCGAACATCAGGACGCCGATGACCGACAGGGCCCGGATGATCACCGCGCGGCTGTGCCTGGCCGTCGGTTGCGCCGCTGCGGCGCCGGCCCGGGCCTGCGGCTGGTGCAGCCGCCAGCGGGTGACGGCGAAGAGCACCCAGATCGCCGCGATCGCCGCCAGCGCGAGCCAGCCGATCGAGGTCTGGCCGAATGGGAGGATGACCGCGGAGGCAACGATCGGGCCGATGGCCGAGCCGGTGTTGCCGCCGACCTGGAAGGCCGACTGCGCCGTGCCGAACCGCCCGCCCGACGCCATGCGCGCAACGCGCGAGGCTTCGGGATGGAAGGTGGCCGAACCCACGCCGATCACGGCGGAAGCGACGAGCAGGGCCGGGTAGCTGTCTGCCATCGCCAGCCCGCCGATGCCGGTCAGCGTCACCATCATGCCCAGCGGCAGCAGATAGGGCTTGGGATGCTTGTCGGTGTACAGCCCGACCCATGGCTGGAGCAGCGAGGCGGTGAACTGATAGACCATGGCGATCAGCCCGATCTGCCCGAAGGTCAGGTGATATTTCCCCTTCAGCATCGGATAGATCGCGGGCAGCACGGCCTGGATCAGGTCGTTGAGCAGATGGGCGACGGCGACGGCGCCGACGATCCTGACGACGAATTTCTCTCGCTGCCCGCGGGGCGGAGCCGGGGATGGGGCCGGCGGTTCGGCCGCCGCGGCGGTCGCGAGAGCGGCGGTGGGATTGGTCACGATCGAAGCTCTTTTCCTAGAAGGGAAGGGATCATGGAATGACGAGTGCGCGGCTCTAGCAGCGTGACCTCTATCCCGCTTCGTTGTATGAGCCATTCTTTTTTGCGAGTGGGACAATATGCTATTCCGCCCGGACCGGAACGATCACATTGCCCGCCCCATAGTGGCGATGGGGAACGATTATCCCTCCTCGTTCGAGCTGGCCGAGCATCGGCATCGCCGGAGCCAGTTTCTCTGCGCGATGAGCGGCGTGATGGCGGTCAGCACACCGGATGGCGCGTGGGTCGCGCCTCCGGAGCGCGCGGTGTGGATCCCGGGCGGCACTCCTCATTCGGTGCGCATGGTCGGCGCGGTGCAGACCAGAAGCGTGCTGATCGAGCCGGAGGAGTGCCCCCGGCGTGGAAGCAGGTGCCAGGTGGTGGGCGTGTCCTCCCTGCTGCGCCAGCTGCTCCTCGCCGCGTCCGACCTGCCGCCGGAATATGAAGTCTCGGGCCGCGACGGCCTGGTGATGCGGCTGCTGATGGCCGAGATCGATCGCGCGCCGCTGATCCCGCTCGCGGTCCCGTTTCCGTCCCATCCGGCGCTGGCGAAACGATGCCATGCCTTTCTCGACCACCCGAACGCCGCGACCACGATCGACGAATGGGCGGATGCGATGGCGATGAACCGGCGCAGCTTCACCCGGCTGTTCCGGCGCGAGACCGGCATGAGCTTTGCCGAATGGCGCCAGCAGGCCTGCCTCTCGGCCGCCTTGCCCAGGCTCGCCGCGGGCGAGCCCGTCACTGCCATCGCCTATGATCTCGGTTATGACGGGCCGGGCAATTTCTCGACGATGTTCAAGCGCTTGCTGGGGGTTTCTCCCAGCCGATACCGGTCGCCCTAGCCATAAGGGAAGGGGGCATCGAGGACCCGGGCGTTTACTCCTCGCGGGCCAGCCAGAGCTTGTGCTTCCTGCGCCAGATGGGCTTTCCGCATGCGCGGCATACGCCGATATAGCTGCGGCCGTCCCATTTCACTTCGTCGCGCCGAGGATCGTGCCGGTTGAACCAGCAGGGAATGCGGAAGCTCCGCCCGGTCATTTCTCTATGCTCATGTGTCGTGCCCCCCGGCAACGATCCGATGCCTGCCGGGCCTGCGCCCGCCGCGTTACGTCCTTGCGACCATGGCGGAGGATTCCCGAATCCCGCGCCGGATCAGGGGCGGAATGTGCAAATGGAGCCGGGGCGGGCAACGCCGCGGCTACTCAATTTGAGCACTTCCGGGCGGCAAAAGTGCAGGCCCACGCTTTTCGAACAGACATCTTGCGCGACGCGGGCCGGAAAGGAATAATCGCACCCGCCGCCGACGCGTCGCCGTCACACCAGGCGGCCAACACGAAATCCGCTGTCGTTTCCCTGGCTTCCCCCGAGGAGAATCCGCGTCCGTATGGCTGCCCCGAACGATCCGCAAGTGCGTGACCCGTTGTGGGGGGCGTGAAGATGCCATCCGCGCAAGGAACCGATCACGGCATCCACGACGATCAGTATCCCATGCCGATGGCGCGGGTGGCCGTGCGCGTCCTGCTCGAATTCGCGCTCAGCGCGCTGCGCGCCACCACCATATTGTGCAAGGGCCAGTTCGAAACCGGCATCTTCCTCGTCATCCTGCTGCGGGAAGCGCAGTCTTTCGATGCAGGGTCCGGCGCCGTTCCCGAAGGAGTGAGCGTGAATGCGCTGGCGGCATCGTTCGGAAAGCCGTTCGAGACCGTCCGCCGCCATGTCAATCGGCTGATCGAGCTGGGGATCTGCCGGCGTGCGCCCAAGGGCGTGGCCTTCTCGCCCGAGCCGGAGATGCGCGGCGCGACCGACGCCTTCCTGGTCGAGGTCCACGACCTGACCCTGCGGCTGTTCGAGGATCTGCACGCGCTCGAATATCCGGTGCCGCCGGGCGGGGGCAGCGCGAGCTTCGACCAGGTGACGCAGGGCGGCCTCGACCTGCTGGTGCAGTGCTGCGACATCGGCACTCAACTGCACGAGGTCTGGATACGGATGTATCTCTATTACGGGGTGATGACCGCCAATGCCCGCAGCATAACCTTCGATCGCGACCTGGCGCATCGCTATTCCGATTCCCGCACCCCTCCGCCCGAAGCGGTTCGGCGGCCGGTATCCGCCCGGATGCTGTCCCGCGCGCTGGGGCTGCCCTATTCCACGGTCAGGCGGCACCTGGCGCATATGGAGCGCATCGGCCAGATCTTCCGCCTCAAGGGCGGATGGATGCTGACCATGGAATGGATGCAGAAGCCCGAGATACTCGCCAGCGGGCACATGGTCTGCCGCAAGATCGACGCGATGCTGGCCCATGCCTCCCGCATGGACTTCCCGCTCGGCGATCCGGCCGCGTTCTACCGGCGGGGGAGGCCGGGGCTGCTGGAATTCGCATGAAAACTCCGTCATTGCGAGGAGGCGAAGCCGACGCGGCAATCCAGAGTCCCACGCAACGGCCCTGGATTGCCGCGTCGGCTTTGCCTCCTCGCAATGACGGGATAGGGAGAGGGGAAGAAACACCCTTGACATCCATAACCATTATGGCTATATGAGGCACGCCCTGTAACCACAGGGCGATCGGGACGGGCCGTCGACAGCCCGCCCCTGTCCTCAACAGGACACGCGGCCGGTGCGGGCGCGGCCTCTGGGCGGTTATCCCAGGCTGCCTCCAGCGCCAGACGCGGCTGAACGGATGCGTGGCGCCGTCTTCCT
>Ga0180217_1001542_pt1 | contig 24569 bp, 26 predicted proteins | sample eDN3rd37CBELigOP_FD_128521 | JGI IMG/M metagenome (GOLD analysis project Ga0180217, IMG submission 128521) | Enriched Organic Plus compost microbial communities from Emeryville, California, USA - eDNA 3rd pass 37_C BE-Lig OP (version 2) (version 2) ... | reverse complement strand
TGAGCATCAACGAGGGCACGATGGACGCGGACTTCAACGGCGACCTGACGGTCAACTCCAGCGACATCAGCGCCTTCCTGACCGTCTGGCTGGAGGAAGTCAACGAGGGCTGCTGAGCCGGCCTCCGCCGCGGGTGGCGAGCCGCTCCGCGGCGGGTTCCTCGCCAGAATCCCACCGCCTGGCCGCCGCTACCAGCGATCCCGGTAGTCGTGCCCCTCGATCTTCACAAGTTTGTTGTACAGCCCGAGGATCAGGAACGTCGGCGCCCACTGCCCCACAAAGTTGCTGATGTTCCGCTTGCCGGCCAGTTGCAGAACCAGCGACGCCCCGATCGACCCGAGAGCCGCCCACAGGAAAACGTCCGATGGGAGTTTCGCGGTCTGCTCCTCGATCGCCCGGGCGATCGGTCCCTCGCGCTGATCGGCGTTCTGCACCGCGCTCTTCACCGACTCGGCCATGCGTGTCATCGTCGGGCTCCTCGTGGCATCGTGGATGTTCCCGGGAGTCTCCGCCGCTCCCATGAGCCGCCCCTGAACCGTGGCTGAGGGAACCTGCGCGGGCACAGCGGCGGCGGTGCGCACCGGGCGCCCGGCGGCCGTCCGGCGCTTGCTGCGCCCAAATGAGGGGGAACTCGTGCGGGGTTCACCCGGGCTGAGGGCTTCGCCGCGTACGACCAGTGGAGGACCTGGGATCGGGGGGGGATGGGGGGGAGCGGAGGGGCGAGAGCCACAGGAGGCTCACCATGGATGTGAACGGAACCGTGATCGACCGGTCGGTGTGGTGGAGGTGGATGGGCGCGTTCGCGGCGGCCGCCTCGGCTGCGCTGCTTCTTGGCGCCCCGGCCGGGTGCGCCGAGGAGGGGCCGGCGGAGAAGACGGGCGAGGCGATCGACGAGGCCGCGGAGGACGCGGCCGAGGCCGTCGAGAACGCCGCCGACTGACGCCCTCGGGGCGTGCGGGATGGGAGCAGCCCCCGGAGCGGGGGTAGGGGGGACAGCGTCGGGCGCCGCGTCTCGCGCGGCCCCGACGCTTGTGCGCGCGGCTGGAGGGCTGCGTCCGCCCCGCCGACGCGCGCGCAGCGAAGATGGCGATCCCGAACACAAGGATGGGTCTCCGGCCGATCCTGTCACGCTGGCAGCGTCCCGCCGGACCGGCTGATCACCTCGGCAGTCCACCGGCCGCCCCCGGGCGTCCGCCAGGCCCGCCACGGTTGGCACGCTCCTTGCCATCCGTTGCGCGAGCGGCCGGGGGCGGCAAGCCCCCGAGGTCTGCCGCCGTCATGCAGGAAAGGAGTTGAGCCATGTTGGCAAGGACCTTGCTCAGCAACGACCCCTTCACCTGGATGGCCCGCGAGATGGACCGGCTCTTCGAGACCGTCGCCCCGGCGCTGGCGCCGGCCGCGGCCGTCGGCGTGACAGGGACCACCTCCATCGTCCCGCCGATGAACCTCTGGGACGATGACCAGAACGTGTACGCCGAGATCGAAATTCCCGGCGCCCGTCCCGACGACGTCCAGGTGGACGTCACCGGCGAGTCCCTGACCATTCGCGCCAAGCGCACGATCTCCCGCCCGGAAGGCTCGAACATCATCCGCTCCGAGCGCATCAGCACGTGCTTTGAAAGAACCGTGAGCCTGCCGGACGGCGTCGACACGGCGGGCGCCGAGGCCACGCTGCGCGATGGTGTGCTCCGCATCACCATTCCCAAGGCCGAGCACTCCCGTCCACGCCGTATCGAGGTCAAGGGAGCCCTGCCCCACCCTTCCTGACGATGGGCGGGCGGGGGCTCCGAGCGTTGTTCCGGAAGCAGCGCGGCCGTGTCGCGCGACTGCGGCGCAGCGCGGCCGTGCGCACCCGGTCCTTATGGCGGAACCTGTCACGCATCATGAACAGGAGAACCCCATGAGCGAAACAAACACCGCGATCCAGAAGACCGAACCGCAGCGGGTCACCGTCCGCTCCGCCGGCTCGGAAACCAGGAGCGAGGGGGCGTGGACCTACATGCCCCAGGTCGATGTGCTCGACAACATGGACGAGGTCGTCATCGTCGCCGACGTCCCCGGCACGAGCCTCGAGCACGTGGACGTCACGTACGAGCGAGGCCTCCTCACGCTCCGCGCGGCCGTGCCCGGCCGCTACCCCGAGAACACCAGATTCCTGCGTCAGGAGTTCGGCGTCGGCGGGTATCACCGGCGCTTCCGCGTCGAGGATGGCATCGACGCCTCGCGGATCTGGGCGGAGTACGACAGCGGCGTGCTCACCGTGCACCTGCCCAAGCAGGAGTCGGCGCAGCGCCGCCGCATCCCGATCAAGACCTCCTGAGTAATCCGGCAACCGATCGGTGCCCGGAATGGCCGGGGCCATGACCGCCCCGGCCATGTTCTTTTTGGTGGCGGCGTTGCGCCGCCCACGAGCGGTGCGTCGCGCCAGGAGTCAACGAAAAGGGGGAGCACCGGCAGTAACCGGTGCTCCCCGCTGAGGTGGTGCGCCCCGCTCGCCGCACGCGTCGTGGAGTGCGGCAGAATGGCAGGAGGGGATCAGCAGCCGTCCGTCACAGCCTCGAGCCAGGCCGCAAGGAACGCCGAGATGTCGGAACTGTTCGTCATGCCGTCACCGTTGAAGTCGGCGACCAGGTCGGGCGCCTGGACCGAAGCGAGCCAACTGGTGAGGAAGGCCGAGATGTCTGAACTGTTGACGGTGCCGCTCTGGTCCCAGTCGACTGGGCGGCGCCAAGGCGATCCTCGCCACAGCCCCGGATTCCAAGTCCATGAGCGCCGTGATCCCCGGCCTGTCCGCCCGCGGCACGCTGGTCATCGTCGCTGTGGGCGCCGAGCCGATCCAGGTCTCCGCCCACGACCTGATCCCCATAAACCGGTCGATCAAGGGACACGCCTCGGGCATCGCGACGGACTCCGAAGATACACTCCGGTTCAGCGTCCTCACGAACGTTCGGGCCAGGATCGAGACCATGCCGCTCGAGCGGGCGGCGGAGGCCTACGAGCGGATGATGTCGGCCAAGGCACGCTTCCGCATGGTGCTGACGACGGGCCAGTAAACAGTCGCCCATTGGGACGGGGGAGCCCGGGGCGGCTCGCCGCAAAGCACGGCCGTCGGTACACTGCGCCCCCATGGCCGCGAAGAAGAAGACAACGAAGAAGAGGACGACCAAGAAGACCAAGCCCACAAAAAACCAGGCGAAGGCACGCTCGAAGCCGCGGGCGCCACAGTCCCCGGAGGCGAGGCTCCGCCGCCAGTTGGCCCGGGCGCCGCTCGGCACGCTTGTGGGGGTGCTGGCGCCACGCCCGGTGAGCGGCGGGAGGTCGCAGGGTGAGCGGCGGCCGACCATGATCATGACGCTGCTGGCCTGGCAGTTCGACGGCGGCCCGGTGCAGCGCCGCGAACTGGTGGTCCGCAAGCAGGTCGACGAGTCGACGCTCAGCAAGATGATGAAGCGGTTCGACGACTACGACGTCGTCCGGCTGCGGGTGCGACTGGCGGAGGAGAACGCGTTCGGCTCGCCGCAGGCACTGCTCGTGCGGGTGCTGGGCAAGGGTCGCGGCGGCAAGGAGATCGACGCCGCGGCGGCGGAACTGAAGAAGCCGCTGACGGTGGAGGACGAGCGGCTGGGCGTGCTGACGTACGACCGGGGGGTGGAGTGGTTTGAGGGCGAGGCCCCATGGGAGGGCGGCGGCCGCGTGGCGGTCTACCTGGTGCCGGAGAGTGGGACGGGCGCCGACGGTATCGGGCCGGTGCTGGACTTGGCCCGCCGCGTGTGGGGCGAGGGAGAGGAGTGGGAGCGCCGGGCGAAGGACAAGGCCGTCGATCGGCTGCTGGACCTCAAGAACGAGTCCTGGCTCGATGAAGATGAAGGCGAAGAGCCGCTGAGCGAGGAGGAGTTCAGGGCCAACATGCGGCTCACGGCCGTGCAGATCGCGGCGGACGGATCCATCGAGTTCACGTTCGCCGACGGGGACATGTTCTTCGGGCACGACATCGTCGTGAAAGGAACAGTGGAGGAGGGGTGGCGGAGCGCCAACATCGAGGGGTAGAACGTTCGCACCCAGTCAGCGATGTTTCGCGGCGTAAGCGTTGGCCGCGGCCTGGAAGCGGTCCGGGGAGCCGTCGCCGAGGGCGGCAAAGAACCGGTCGTCGAGATCGTCGAAGCGGATCCGCTCGTCCCGGCGATCAGGCCCCAGGACTTCCTCGCGGTCCATGACGTCGCGCGGGTAGGGGGCGGGGAGCCGCGACATGGCCTCCTCAAGGATGGCGGCAAGATCGTCAAGCCCCAGCGCGCGGAAGCCGGCAACGGCGTCGTGGGCGAGCACGCCGGTGGAGTTGCCGAAGAACTGCCAGAACCCGCCGTTGTAGACCTCCGAGTAGCACCAGTGCGCAGCGAGGAGGTGGCGGATCGGCTCGGGATAAGCGGCGACCTGCTCGTCGTAGACCTCGGGGCCGTCATAGATGCTGACGGCGTCGAAAGCACGCTCGATGAGGTCCCAGTAGGTTTCTGGATCGGGGGCAGGGGGCATAGACGGAGTCTACCTTAGGTCAGACGCGACCGGGCACGCTGGTGTCTCACCGCTTCGCCACGCTCAAACATTGGAACTTGTCCAATGGGACGCGGAACAACTGCTGCAGGATCTCTTTGATGCAATAGGCCCCTCATCCCCCCGCGCTCCCCTCCCCCCCCGGCAGCGTCATGCTCCACGGATCCAAGTACGCGTCAAGAGCCTCCCGCGTGATGGAATTCCCGGAAAGATCCGTCTGCCCCACCAGCGTCTCGTACGCCAACTCCCGCACCGTCTTCCCCTGCGCGTACGCCTCTTTCGCCAGCGCCGCCGACTTGTCGTAACCGATGACAGGCACCAGACTTGTGCACATCGCCAGCGACCCCTCGATGAGGCTCTTGCAGCGGGCCTCATCCGGCTTGAGGCCCTTGAGCAGGTTGTCGTTGAAGACCACCGCGCTGCGGGTCAGCAGGTGAGCGCTGTCGAGGATGTTGGCGACCATCATCGGCATCGCGACGTTGAGGTCCAGCAGCGACCCCACGCCGCCCACGCCCCCCAGACAGATCGCCGCGTCGTTGCCGATCACCTGGCAGCAGGCCATGATGACCGCCTCGGCGATGACCGGGTTGACCTTGCCGGGCATGATGCTCGACCCCGGCTGCACGGCCGGGAGGATCAACTCGCCGATGCCGCACCGCGGCCCCGACCCCAGCCACCGGATGTCGTTGGCGATCTTCGTCAGGCTCACGGCCACCGTGCGGAGATGCCCGCTGGTCTCGACGATCGCGTCCTTGGCGTGCTGGGCCTCGAAGTGGTTCTGGGCCTCGCGGAAGTGCACGCCCGTCTGCCGCATGAGTTCCGCCGCGACCAGCGAGCCGAACTGCTCGTGCGTGTTGATCCCGGTGCCCACCGCGGTGCCGCCGATGGGCAGTTCGCTCAGCGCATGCAGCGCCCGCTGGAGCCGCTCGATGCCGTGGGCGACCTGGCTCGCGTAGCCGCTGAACTCCTGCCCCAGGCGGATAGGCGTGGCGTCCTGCAGGTGCGTGCGGCCGATCTTCACGAGTTTGTCCCAGTCGCGAGCGTGGGCCTCCAACTGCTCCTGAAGGATCCCCAGCGCCGGGATCAACTCGTGCTGGATCTGCAGCGCCGCGGCGATATGCATCGCCGTCGGGAAGGTGTCGTTGCTGGACTGCCCCATGTTGACATGGTCGTTGGGGTGCACGCCGGGGGAGTTCGGGGCCGTCCACTGCGGGTCCTTCGACGACCCGATCGGCTTGTGGTGGCGCACGCAGACGAGGTTCGCGATCACCTCGTTGACGTTCATGTTCGTGGAGGTGCCCGACCCGGTCTGGAAGATGTCCACCGGGAAGTGCTTGGCGATGCCGCCGAAGGCGGGCAGCCCCTCCTTGATCTCGCGGCAGGCCTCGAGGATGGCCTCGGCCTTGACCTTCGGAAGCCGGCCCAACTCGTGGTTCACGCTGGCGCAGGCCGCCTTGAGGATCGCGTACGCCTTGATCACGCGGTCCGGCACGGGCCGGCCGGAGATGGGGAAGTTCAGAACGGCCCGCTGCGTGGAGGCGCCGTACAGCACGTCGGCGGGAACCTCCATGGGGCCCATCGTGTCTTTCTCGATGCGGGTGTTGGGGGTCGTCATGCGCGCAGTGTAGCGGCCCGGAAGCCGGGTATGCGGCGGCCACCGGGAGGCGAGAGAAACTGGGAAAGAGGCCGCGCAGAGCCGCGAGAATCAGGCGCCGCCGCCGACAGTGGGGGGCGAGAGGTCCGGCGTCCAGCGCTGCCAGTCGTCGGGTGTCGCGGCCTCCATGTCGAAGACGTGGCCCGACTTGACAGGCTCGCCGGCCTTCGTCGGCGTGGCGAAGGCGATGCCGCCGGCGAGGATGGACTCAAGCGACTCGGCTTTGAGTTTCACGCCGCCGATGAGGCCGAGGTCCAGCCCGATCCCGCTGGCATTCCAGAAGCGCGTGTTGGTGCGAACGAGGTGGGCGTACGGGGCGTCGATGTGAACGCCGATGGTGATGTGACGGGCGTCAGGAGCGAGGGCGACCGACGCCACAACGCCGACCTTCATCTCCCGGAACGAAACCGGCGAGCCCTCCGACACCGACCCCAGCCGCGGCGAGCGGAGCGTCAGATCGAGTCCACCGGAACTGCCAGGGGACATGCGCAGACGTGGCGGCGTGTCGAGACCCGTGAACGCATGCCGCACCGGCCCCGGCTGCTCCGCGGGCTCCGCGGCGATGTACCGCGGCCCCAGCAACGTCTCCAGCCCGCTCACGCGAGTGAGGGAAAGTTCCGGGCGAACGATCCAGAACTGTGTCCCCTCGCGGGCCAGAGCCGCGGCGTCCCGCGTCAGCCGCGCGTGGACGACGACGTGCCGGAGGTCCGGCGAAAGGGAAACGGACTCGACGCGCCCGACCTCAACGGAGCGGTACGTCACCGGGTCGCCCGGCCGCAGGCCGGCGCCGGAAGCAAACGTGATGGCGATGAGGCTGCCGCGGCTGGAATAGGCCTGCCACGCGAGCGCCCCGGCAAGCACGAGCGCCGCCACCGGCACGAGCCACGCGAGCGAGAGGCGCCGGGTGGGGGTGACGATGGATGTCGGGGTCGTTTCGGAGGCAGAAGGTGCGGAACAGGAAGCACCGGCCGATGCGGAAGAAGGCGTAGCCGCCGGGGCCTCATCCCCGGCGCCGTTCGTCGAAGGCGTGGCACGGACCTGGGTCATGCGGGCTCCTCCTCCCAGATCGAGAGGGGGTTGAACGTAGCGGAAGCGAGCAGCGAGAGGATCACCACCGCGGCGAACGCAACAGCGCCGGGGCCGGGGGCGACGTCCATCCAGTTCCCAAGCTTGACGGCCGCGACCAGGATCGCGACCAGCAGCACGTCGATCATCCCCCAGCGCCCGATGACGTCGATCGCCCGATACGTCACCGCCCGGTGCCGCGGCTGGAGAATCGACCACCCCGTGCACAGGGCGAAGATCCCCCCGATCTTGAGCACCGGGATCAGGATGGAGCAGACGAACACGATGGCCGCGATGATGTACTGACCGTCGGCCGCCAGTTCGACGACGCCGGTCCAGATCGTCGCCGCGTGCGTATGCCCGAGGCGCTCGATCTCGATGACCGGCAGAAGCATCGAAACGGGATAGAGGATCAGGGCCGCCAGCGCGAACGCGGCCGGCCAGGCCCGCGACCCGGCTCGCCCGCGGACGCCGGGCGCCGGCAGGCGCGTGCGGCACCGCGGGCAACGGGGGGCGCAGCGCGGCGGGATCACCTCCGGCACGCGCTGGACCAGGGCGCAGCAGGGGCAGGCACGCAGGGCGGACATCCCCGCAGTTTATGGGAGCCCGGCATGGGGTGTTTCCGCGGGGCGACGCGGCTCAATCCGCGGCGGACGCCGTGGTAAATGCGACGGCTTCCGCATGGGCCGCGTCGAGCCGCCGGATGGCCGCGTCGATCGTGGCGCGCAGGGCGTCCGCACGCCCGGGAGCCGGCGCAGCGCCCAGCATGGGTGCCTCGGCCTCGATCGCCGCGAGCGTCTCCGTGAGTGTTTCATCCGCGGCGACCAGCGCGGACGCAAGGGCATCGAACCGGTCCACTGTCGGATCATCCTCGGGAAGCGTCGCGAGGTAGTCGGGAGCGACGTCAAAGACCGACGCGATACGCCGGCTGGCGTCCGCCGCCGCGGCCTGGGCTCGCGTGGAGGCACGCTCCAGGTCGACCGCCGCGCGTTCGGAACTGGCGCTCTCGCGGGGCGCGAACGTGAGTTCGCGCAGCGCATCATCGAGGTGGATCAAGGCCGTGCGGGCCTCGCCGATCGCCCGGTCGGCCTCGGTGATGCGAAGGTCCAGCAGCCGGTCCGGCGGCATGGTGGCCTCGTTGATGGCGTCGTAGTAGACGCGCCCGCAGCCCGCCAGAGCGGCGGCGACCGCAGGAAGCAAAGCGAGCAGGACCAGCGTCTGACGTGCAAGGCGCCTGCGGGCGGGCTTCATGTCGCGTGCTCCTCCGTGAAAGCGGCGAGGCCGGCCAGCCGGTGCACCCGGCGGTCGATGGTAGAGGAGCCGGTGCTTCCGCGTGCTAAGGCGCGGTTCACACACAACTTACACCGCGCCGAGAGGCCGGGGGAAGACTCATCGCGGGGCGGATGCGCCGCCCCTCCCCCCACGTGGGGAACCATGGAGGCTGGTGATGCGCCAAGGAACGGTGTGGAGCGTGGTGTGCGCGGCGGGGCTTGCGATCGGAGGCGTGCCGGGGATCGGCGGCGGCGGATCGGCGCAGGCCAACGAGACCGACCAGTACCTCCTGCCGCTGGACAAGGAGATCGCGGACGTCGGTCGCTACCTCAACGTGCTGCACTACCAACTGCTCGAGACGGCCGTGAAGTCCCTCAACACCCGGATCGAGCGGGCGCTCGCGCTGGGGGATCCCGAGCAGCGCGAGTACGAACTGCGGTACCTTCACAACCCGCGAACGGTCGCGGAGTTCGTCCGCGGCCAGACGCTCCAGGGCTTCATCGCCACGCTGGCGCTGGAGGACGCCGTCAACCGCAAGCCGATGCGGGAGATGCACGAGGGGATGCTCACATCCCACAAGCGGCGCGACTGGATCTACCACTTCGCGCTCGCCCCCGTGGACCCGCGCAACATCCCGCTGATCTTCCAGAGTTCGACGATCAAGGTCTACGGCGTCTACTGCGGCACCGACAAGATCGCCCACTTCCACGACCTGGGAAACCTGTACTTCCAGGACTACTGCCGCGGGCGCGAGGCGGGCCTGAGCCACGAGGAGGCCGAGGCCCGTGTCGTCCACGCCTACGCCAACGGGCTCATCTCCGAGGGGTGGATCATCGGCTTCCTCGCCTCGGGCGTGATCTCCAACGCCGACCTGGCGTCCAACTACGCCGGGATGAAGTTCTACCGGAACCTCACGCAACCGGAGATGCTCAAGGGCGAACTCCGCCCGCCGCTGCTGGTGCGCTGCGGGAACTACTGGCGGCTGAACCACCACGTGCGCCCGGAGTCGGACTTCTTCGCGTGGTACGTCTCCGACCACTTCAACGAGGCGCTGAACAACAACGTCTACGACTGGATGATGCGCGGCGGCGTGGAGCGCCGCCTGCGGGCCGAGGCCGAGCACATCCTCGCGTTTTACGAGCGCGACGGCCGCCCGCGCGACCCCGCCTACTACGAGAACCTCCAGGAAGAACTGAGCACCTACTACGGCGAGGACTACGGCTACATCCGCGGCTCCGACGGCGGGCGGCTCTCGCTGGCCGTGTGCCTCTCGGAAGTCGGGCCCGCCAACGGCTCCTCGCTCGCTTCTCGCAACGGAAAGGCCGACGACTCCGGCGAGGGTGTGCTGCGGGTCGATGCGCCGTCAACGCGCCGCTCGCCCGGAATGGAGTGGGCACGCGTGCGCGACATCCACCGCCGCGCGGAGGAGCAGCGGCGTCGCTCCGTCGTGATGCCGGCCTCACACGGCGCCGAAGCGGCGCCGCGCCGTGAATGGGACGATCCCACCGCGCCGCGGCCGCGCCGGACGGACTGACCCCCGGCGCGACCGCAGCGGGTGATGCGGCCCGCGCCGGACGGCGTCAGATCGGCCGGTCCTGTCCCATCCCCTGGCCGGTCGTTTGGGCTGCGCCCTGCGGCTGATCCATCATCTGCCCCATGCGCCCGCCCTGGGCCTGGCCGCCCTGTTTCTGCAACTCGCGCCCCAGCAGGTTCTTGAGTTTCTGAACGACCTGCTCATCCTGCTGCTTGATCTGGCGCCAGCAGTCCTGCAGTTCCTGCATCCCCTGCGAGTTGTCGATGTACTGGTCGTAGCGCCACACGGCGTCGAGGCGCTTGCTCAACTCGTGCACGAGGTCGTGAACGTGGTTCGGGACGGGGTGGGTCTTGCCGATGCTGGCGTATTCCTGCGACTGTTGCGCGACCATGCTGGCGACCTCCTGTCGTGCGGTGCCTCCGACCACCCGCGGTCCGTCGCGGGCGCTGCATCACGTGTGGTACGCCGGTCGGCGACCGATCGTGTGAGAGCCGAGCGCACCGTGAAACGGGCGCTCAGCCACAGCCGCGGACGCCGCCGCAGGTCCCATCGGATGGAAAAGCCTGAACAGTCTCAGAGCGTCGAGCCGGCCGCCTGGAGCGACTCGATCATCTGGCTCAGCGGCTCGACCACCGACAGGGGAAACGCGAGGAACAGGACCAGCGCGACCGGATTCGGCGGCGTGCCGAAGTCACGGAAAGCCTCGTCGAGTTTGGAGCCGGTCGCATACAGGAGCATCGTCAGCGCAAACGTGAAGAACGCGCCGACGGCGATGGCGAGATTGGCGGCGATGTGGCAGCCTTTCCCAGGCGACGCGGCATCAACGGGCGCGGCGTAAGCGGCGGCGGTGGTCATACCCCCAGTGTACCTCCGGCGCAGCCCACAAGACACAAAGTCGTAGCGACCCGAGGGAAAGGGGGGAGGAGGGGGTTACATCGCCCCGCCGGCGAAGACCAACCGCTGCCGCGTCACCCGGGGGTTGGTCTGCGGCACCGCGCTCAGCAGCGCCTGCGTGTACGGGTGCTCCGGGCTGCGGATGACCCGATCCCGCGTCCCGCTCTCGACGATCTTCCCGCGGTACATCACGGCGATGCGGTCGCACATGTGCTGGATCACCGCCATGTCGTGCGAGATGAACAGGTACGAAAGCCCGAAGTCCCTCTGCAGGTCCTTGAGCAGGTTCAGGATCTGCGCCTGAATCGAGACGTCCAGCGCGCTGGTCGGCTCGTCGCAGACGATGAACCGCGGCTCCAGCGCCAGCGCCCGCGCGATCCCGATTCGCTGCCGCTGCCCGCCCGAGAACTCGTGCGGATAGCGGTCCGCCGCGGCCTTGGGCATCCCGCACCGCTCCAGAAGCGTCTCGACGCGGTGGCGCAGTTCCGACCGGTCCGTCACCAGCCCGTGCACCAGCAGCGGCTCCCCGATGATGCTGGCGATCCGCATCCGCGGGTTCAGCGAGCCCCCCGGGTCCTGGAAGATGATCTGCATCTGCCGCCGCATCGCCTTCAGCGCCGCCCCGCGGAGCGAGTAGACGTCGCGCCCGTCGAAGAGCACCTTCCCGCTGGTCGCGGGAATCAGCCGAAGGATCGTCCGCCCGACCGTCGTCTTCCCACACCCCGACTCGCCCACCAGCCCGAGCGTCTCGCCGGGCCGGATGTCGAACGACACATCGTCCACCGCCTTGACCCATCCGGTGGTCCGCTGCAGCAGCCCCGACTTGATCGGGAAGTACGTGCACAGGTTGACCACCGACAGCAGCGGCGCGGACGCCGCCGGGGCGGAGGGGCCGGGGCCGGCAGCGGGCGCCGGCGAGGGGGCAGGGCTTGACGACTGGGCCGGGGTCGTGGTCATCGCGGGGTGATGGTAGGGTCGGCAAGCCGGCTACACGGTGGGAGCCGGCGCCGGGTCGCCGAAGCCCGCCACCCGCCCGCTATCATCGAAAATGACGGCCCGGATCATCGACGGCAAGGCCCTGGCTCAGCGGTACCGGCAGCAGATCGCCCAGCGCGTGGCCGCGGTCAAGGCCCGCGGCGGGCACGTGCGGCTGGACGCCGTGCTCGTCGGCGCCGAGGACAACGCCTCCCGCATCTACGCCCTCAACCAGGGCCGCACCTGCGCGGAACTGGGGATCGAGTACCGCCTCCACGAACTCCCCGCCGGCGCCGGCTACGACGACATCGCCGGCCGCGTCCTCCTGCTCAACACGCTCGAGGACGTCTCCGCGATCATGGTCCACATCCCCCTCCCCGAGGGCGTGGACGCCTACTCCATCCAGCGCCTCATCGCCCCCGAGAAGGACGTCGAAGGCGTCAACCCCGCCAACATCGGCAACATCGTCTATGGCCGCTCCAGCCTCGCCCCCTGCACCGCCCTCGCGACGGTCGCCATGATCGAGTCCGTCCTCGGCGAGGGAGAGCAGGCCAACGGCTCCTTCCGCGGCAAACTCGCGGTCGTCGTCGGTGCCGGCGACGTCGTCGGCAAGCCGATCGCCGTCATGCTCATGCGTCGCGAGGCGACGGTCGTCTCCTGCAACAAGTGGTCCCCCCGCATCCCCGAGATGACCCGCCAGGCGGACATCGTCGTCGCCGCCGCCGGCGTGCCGAACCTGATCACGGCCGACATGGTCAAACCCGGCGCGATCGTCGTGGACGTCGGCGTCAACCGCGTCACCGGCCCCGACGGCAAGACGCGCACGGTGGGGGACGTCGCCTTCGACGAGGTCAGCAAGGTCGCCGGCTGGGTCAGCCCCGTGCCGGGCGGCGTCGGCCCGGTGACGGTCGCGATGCTCCTGCGGAACGTCGTGGACGCCGCGGAGCGCTAGCCGCCCATCTGCGCCTTTCTCCGCTCTTCGAAGCGCCGGGCTCGCCGCAGCGAACCCTTTCCTGTAGCATCGCCCCCATGGCAACCTCACGCGTCCTCGTGCTGGGCGATGCCCTGCGGCTCTCGTTTCAGGACCGCCTCGCGCGGCTGGTTTCCGAGGATGGCCTCGAGGTCGTCGGCCCCGCCGCCAGTTGCGGCGATGCGCAGCGCCTCGCCGAGGGCGCCGAGGGCTGGGCGACACAGTTCACCCCCGACCTCGCCGCCTTCGGCTGCGGCCCTTGGGCGGCCGAAACGCTCGCCTCGGCCATCGCGGCCGGCGCCGCCTGGAGCGACCGCCTCGACCCACTCTCCCTCCCCGCCTTCGAGCAGAGCCTGATGGAGACCGTGCGTGCGCTCACGCGCGCCTGCGGCCGGCAGGTGGTCTACTGGACCACGCCCCCGGTCCACGAGGCCCGCGTCAGCGCCGCCACCGGCGACCGCGACGCCGGGCACCGCATCAACGCCTGGATCGCCCAGTACAACCAACTCGCCACGAGCCTCATGGGCGAGCTCAACGTCGCCATCGCCGATCTTCACCACGACGCCGCACGCCACGACGACGATGCGCTCGGGCCGGACGGCGTCAGCCTCACGGAGGCAGGCATCGAGATGGCCGCCCGCATCGTGGCGACCGGTCTCTACGGCGTCATCCATCCCTAAGCCACACCGGAAGCCTCCGGCGCCCGCGTTGACCGGAGGGGTAGGGGGCGCTTCAATCTTCCTGGCTGGCGGAACTTGTTTGGGAGGGGTGGGGTGGCAGGCCGCGTCGAGCGCGCGACCTACGCAAGCCAAGTGGGCGGGGCTGGAAAGGGGCATCGATGCAAACGCTCGGGTTCATCGGCAACATCGGCGGTTGGGAGTGGCTCGTCATCCTGACGCTCGGTCTGCTGCTCTTCGGCCGCCGCCTCCCCGAAGTGGGCCGTAGCCTCGGCCGCGGCATCGTCGAGTTCCGCAAGGGCCTCCAGGGCATCGAGGACGAGATCGAGGACGCGGCGTCGCGGCCGCGCAACACCGCCGCGCAGCGACAGCAAGCCCTCCCGCAGGAGCAGCCCGCGCCGCCCCTGGCCTCCGGTGCCCCCGCGACCGCGCCCGACCTTCGCGTGAGCCGATCCGACTCCGTCGACTAACCACCAGCAACCCGACCAGTTCCAGCGGCCAACGCCCGTGTGGTAGCATCGGGCGATGATGCTGCTTCACGCGCTCGCCGCAGCCCTCGCCCCCTTCGCGCAACCCGACGTCGCCGCCGGCACAACCAGCCCGCTGCCGGAGATCGTCGTCGATCGCGACAACATCGTCATCGATCGCTCCTGCCGCGTCGTGATCCCCGACGCGGCCGTGATCCACGACGACAACGGCGACGGCGTCATCCACATCCGCGCCGACACCGCCGCGACGCCCCTCACCATCGAGTTCGCCCCCGGCCCCATCCTGCGCGGCGCCCAGCCCGGCACGGACCCCGACCGCCTCACCGGCATCGGCGTTCGCATCCTCGGCTGCGCCAACGTCACCGTCCGCGGCCTCCACGTCGAGGGATACAAGGTCGGCCTCTGGGCCACCGGCGTCCACGACCTCATCCTCGAGGACTGCCGCGCCGACCACATGTGGCGTCAGCGCCTCGGCAGCACCCCCGCCGCCGAAGATCAGGCCGACTGGCTCTGGCCCCACAAGAACGACGACAACGAGTGGGTCACCCGCTACGGTGCCGCCTTCTGCGTCGAGGACAGTTGGGGCGTCACGGTCCGCCGCTGCACGGTCCGCCGCGGCCAGAACGGCCTGATCCTCGACCGCGTGGACGACTCGGAAATCTACGACAACGACTTCTCTTTCCTCTCCGGCTGGGGCCTGGCCATGTGGCGCTCCAGCGGCAACACGATTTCCCGCAACGCCCTGGACTTCTGCGTCCGCGGCTACAGCCACGGCGTCTACAACCGCGGCCAGGACTCCGCCGGCCTGCTCATCTTCGAGCAGTGCTGCGACAACATCATCGCCGAAAACTCCGCCACCCACTCCGGCGACGGCATCTTCGGCTTCGGCGGTCACCTCGGCGACAAGGGCGATGACCCCGCCCTCTACAAGGGCCGCGGCTGCAACCGCAACCTCATCGTCGGCAACGACCTCTCCTACGCCCCCGCCCACGGCCTGGAGATGACCTTCAGTTTCGACAACCGCATCATCGACAACCGCCTCGTCGAGAACGCCATCTGCGGCATCTGGGGCGGCTACTCGCAAAGCACGCTCATCGCCCGTAACACGATCGCCGGCAACGGCCTCCCCGGCCGCACCGAGGGCGGCGGCATCAACATCGAGCACGGCTACGGCAACACCATCACCGCCAACTCCTTCTCGCACAACACCGTCGGCGTCGCCATGTGGTTCGACGCCGATGAGGCCCTCCTGGCCACCCCCTGGGCGAAAGCCAACCACATCGGCAGCGTCTGGAACTTCGTCGGGGGCAATCGCTTCGAGAACGATGCCGTCGGCCTTCGCCTCACCGACGCCGGAGTGGTCCACGGCGACAACCACTTCATAGGTGTCCCCGACGAGGTCCGGATCGCCGGATTCTCCGAACTCAAATCCGCCCCGTCGGTTCGCACGCCCGAGTCCGATCTTCCCGAGATCCCCGGCCAGACCCGCCCCGTCGGCGCCCGTCCCCACCTCCGCGGCCGCGACAAGATCATCATGGGCCAGTGGGGCCCGTGGGACCACGAGTCCGTGCTCGTCCGCCGTGGCAGCGGCGAGCCGGGAACCCACGTCTACGAGATCTTCGGCCTCAGCGAACAGCCCGCCGTCGCAGCCGAGACCGAAGGCATCCGTATCCACGCTGCCCCCGGTGACGGCGGCTGCCTCCGCATCACCATCGAGCCCGACACCGCCGGCGGCGTCCGCCCGTACCGTGTCCGCCTGACCGCCGACGCCATCCCCGCCGACTCCCGCCTGCTCACCGGCACCCTCGTCGCCGCGACGTGGGAGGCCGTCTTCTTCCCCTGGACCGCCGACCCGCGCGAGGACCCCGCCGCCTGGCGCGCCGGCGCCGAGAGCCCGGCCGCCGTCCGCGCCCGGCTCCCCGCCATTGCCTTCCGCTACGCCCACGGCGGTCCGGGGACCGCCCCCGGTCTCCGCGACGCCCTCGGACCGACGCCCCCGCCCTGGACCGACCGCTTCGGCGCCATCGCCACCACCCGCCTCGACCTCCCCGCCGGCCGCTACCGGTTCACCACGCTCAGCGACGACGGCGTCCGCGTCCTCGTCCGCCCAGCGGGCGAGGAGGGGCCGGCGACGGCGGTCATCGAGAACTGGACCTGGCACGCCCCGACCCGCGACAGCGGCGAGTTCGTCCAGCCCGAGCCGGGTCCCGTCGAGGTAACGGTCGAGCACTTCGAGATCGACGGCTACGCCGTTCTCGAACTCCAGATCGAAGCCGTCGGGGACTGACCACCCCGGCCTCCGCTGGCGTCCGCGCCGCCTCGCCCACGTGACGACCGGCGGGACCATGCGTACGATTTGGCCCGAGCGCCGAGGTAGCTCAGTTGGTTAGAGCAGAGCATTCATAACGCTCAGGTCGGCGGTTCAAGTCCGCCCCTCGGCATTCAGTTCTCCGCCAAAACGGTCCGGCCGTGAGGCCCCCCCCTGGAGCGGGCCGTCGTGTTTGTTCCTCAAGCGGCCGGCCGGTGCCAAGCCGATACCTCGAACCACGCGCGCCGACCGCGGAACCACGGTTCCGCGTCACCTCGACCGGTATGTACGCCGCGGGGCTGGCCGATCCTGCTCCCGGCTGTCTTCCCTAGATGTGTCTCACACAATGCTGAGTCCCCATGGGTGATTCCGAAGATCCAACGGAGTCTCCGGGCCAGCAGCCCCCGGAGAATCCACACCCGACGCCGGGCGACACCCCCGGCGATGGCCCCGGTACCATCACGCCCCGCGACCCGGACGAGACCATGTCGCTCCTCACGCTGGCAACCTGGCTCAAGGAAGGTGAGGCCTCCGACTCTTCAGGGGACGGGCATTACACGACCGGCGCGATCATCCCCGGGACGTCGATCAAAGGCGTGCGGTTCCAGCCCCCCGACTCGGCCCAGCGCTGGCTCCTGTTCAACAACCCCAACGGCGGGTTCTCGAACTGGAACGAGCCGACGATCTGCATCACCGCCATGATTCACATCGCCTCCGCGCCCCCCTCCGGCGGCGGCGACACGGTCATGGACTTCAAGGACGCCGGCAGCGGATCAAAACTCAGCGTCTACGCCCAGGACGACGGCTCGCTGGTCCTGCTCGATCGCCACTACGAACACATCATCAGCGGAACGCAAACCGGCAATCTCGAGGGCGGCACCTACTGGCTCCAGATCGCCGCCGGGAGCGGCTCCAGCGCGCCGCTTCGGTTCAAGGTCTACACGCTCGAAGGCCAGCAGGTCTTCGACTCCGGCCCGCTGACGGCCAACCTGGGCACAACCAACTACGCGCTGGTCCAGATCGGCCGCACGACGACGTTCAACATCAGCCCGATGGACCTTTACTACGGCCCGCTGGCCATCGGCTCCGGCACCACGCCGTACCCACCGGCATTCCGCGCCGGCCGGCAGGACCCGGCCGCGTTCGCCGATCAGGGGAACTGGACCGGCACGATCGCCAGCCTCGGCGACGACAACCTCTCGACGCGCATGGCGACCAGTTCGACCAACGACGAACTGAGGACCGAAGTCGCCTCGCGTGCCGAGTCGGGCATCAACGCCGCGAGCGTCCTGGGCGTCCGCCTCTTTGCACGCCTGGACTCACCGTCGTTCGACGGGCAGGCAAAGATCAAACTCACCTCCGGCTCCCAGTCGGCGCAAACCAACGACTTCACGATGATCTACTCGAACGAGGCCTACAGCCTCGTCCTCGACACCGACCCGGCGACCTCCGCGGCATGGACGCCCGGCGCGCTGGACACCGTCGAGATCGGCGTGATCTCGGTCAGCCTCGGCTCGGGCTCCGAAATCCGGGCCGCGGAACTGGCGCTGCTGAGCCTGTATTACCCCGAGCAGCCCGTCGCATCCACCGGCGGACAGCGCTCGCTGATCAACACGCTCGTTGCTCTGGGCCTCTTGGACTGAAGGAGCGATCATGGCAGGCATGACTTCCGTGGGGCCTTGGGTCAAGGCCGCCGACCGCAAGACTCGTCTCTACTACTGTGACATCGTCTTCGTCGCCGATGCGAGCGACGGCTCCTTCGTCCCCGGCCAGACCCAGTCCTTCAGCGGTGTGCTCACCGGCTTCGAGGTCGTCCCCGGCGGCACCGCCCCGTCCGCCGGGATGGACGTCGCTATCGCCAACGACCGCGGCGTCGGTCTGGTCGGCAGCACGCTCCAGGGACAGAACGTCGGCGCCGGCGGCTACTTCCCCGCCGTGGTCCTCAACCAGGCCGGCGGCAGCGCCGCTTATGAGACGGGCATGATCCCCTTCAGCGGCCTGCTGACGGTCACCCCCACGGGGAACTCGACCAACTCGGCGGTCTTCACGTTCCGGCTCTGGGCGCTGCGGCTCTAAGCCCACACCGACATCCCGAATCCACCATTTCGGGCGACAAAAACTGGGGAACCCCCTTGTGTGGTGTCCCGTGACCCGGCACACTACGCGGCATGCCTGTGAGTTCCCACAGGCTTCAGGAGTCATGCCATGCGCCGACACCGCTCGACCGTCCTCAGCCTGACCGCTCTCCTGTTCGCCTGCGGCGTCGCCGCGGCACAGCCACTGAACGACTTCTGCGACCAGCCCGAACCGATCTCTGACTACGGCTTGTTCTTCTTCGACCTGTCCATGGCCACTCAGGACGGCGTCGGCAACGCGCTGTGCAACTTCTTCGGCACCGATCAGATCGGGCGCGACGTCTGGTTCTGCTGGACCGCCCCCGAGGGCGGCCCGGTGCTCCTCGAGACCTGCTCCCAGACGACCACCGACACGAAGATCGCCGTCTACGACGGCTGTGCGTGCCCGGAGGGCCTGGGCATCCTCGCCTGCAACGACGACGCCTGCGGCGTCCAGTCCCGCGTCTCCTGGAACGCGGTCGCGGGCCAGAGTTACCTCATCCGCCTCGGGACCTGGCCGGGCGCTGCCTCCGGCGGCAGCGGCACCTTCAGCATCAGTTCCGCCCTCCCGGGCGTCCTCGCCGGCCCGTTCTTCAACCCGGCCAACGGCAGCACGTACTACCTCCTCAACCCCTCCAACTGGGACTTCGCGCAGGCCCAGGCCGTCGCCATGGGCGGCAACCTCGCGACGATCCGCAACATGGACGAGAACGAGTTCCTCCGCGCTCAGGTCCTCGGCTTCGACGGTCAGGACCGCCGCGGCTGGATCGGCCTCAACGACGTCGAGGTCGAGGGGCAGTTCGTGTGGGTCAGCGGCGAGCCGGTGGTCTTCACGAACTGGGATCCGGGTGAGCCCAACAACAACCCCGCCCCCGAGAACTACGTCGAGATGTTCGGCAGCAACGGGCACTGGAACGACGCCAACCAGAACGCCTCGACGACTCGCTGGGGCATCGTCGAGATCACGGCCGGCACGACCTGCGCGCCCGACTGGGACGACAACGGCCAGGTGAACTCCACCGACATCTCCGCCTTCCTCGTCTCCTGGCTCGACAGCACGAACAACCACAACCTCAACGCCGACTTCAACGGCGACGGCCAAGTGAACTCCACCGACATCAGCGCGTTCCTCACCGCCTGGCTTGACGCCGTGACCAACGGCTGCTGAGCCGGCAGACAATCGCACAGCGGCCGGGCGTCGCCGAAACCGACGGCGCCCGGCCGCTGTCGCATTGGCTCGCTCCCGGCAGGCCGCGGGCGCGATTGATCAGAGAAGCCTCGTCCTTCCCGGCACGGCGACAGGCGGCACCTCCAGCGGCCCACCCGGCGAAAGGTCGGCCGGCATCAGTTCCTCGGCCGAGTCCATCGCCTGTTCCCACGTCACCGTCTGCCCCGTGTACGCGGCCATGCGGCCCATGATGGCCATCAGCGTGCTGCGGCACATCTGCGGGCCGTCGTTGATCGGCCGCCCGGTGCGCACCGCGCGGAACAGAGCGTCCTGCTCGTTCTGGTACATGTCGCCGCGCGGGCCCGTGTACCGCCACCGCTCCCGCCCGCGCAGGTCGCGGATCACGTGCGTCGGCACCCAGCCGTTGACCGTCGCCGACCCCTCCGTGCCATAGACGTAATCCGTGTTGTCGTGCGGGCAGCGGTCGATCTGGCGGCAGGTGTGGAAGCACCGGATCGGCTGGCTCCGGCCATCCTCGCCGTCGTACTCGTACACGACCGCGAAGTGGTCATACACGTGCCCCGACTCCGGCCCCGTCCTCGCCGCGCGGCCGCCCAGGGCCACACACCGCGACGGCGTCCGATCCCCCGTCGCCCACGCGAGCCGGTCGATGCTGTGCACGGCCTGCTCGACGATGTGGTCCCCCGACAGCCACGCGAAGTGCCACCAGTTCTGCAGTTGCCACTCCAGGTCAGACCACTCCGGCCGCCGCGGCCGCGGCGACAACGTGCCGGTGTGGTACGTCGTGTGCACCGTCACGATCTCGCCGATCGCGCCGCCGTTGATGCGGGCGAAGATCTCCCGCTCGGCCTCGGCGTAGCGCCAGCAGAACCCAGAGACAACCGACAGCCCGCGAGCGCGGGCCTGTTCACAGGCCGCCATCACGCGACGCACGCCCGGCGCATCCACCGCCACGGGCTTCTCGCAGAAGATGTTCGCCCCGGCTTCAACCGCCGCCTCGACGTGCGCGGGACGGAAGCCCGGCGGCGTGGCGAGCAGGACCACGTCAACCCCGGCGCTGAGGACGCCGCGGTAGGCATCGAGGCCGGCGAAGCGGCGCGACGGCGGGACGTCGATCCGGGCCGGCGCGGCGTCGCCGAGGGCCGCGGTCAGCCGGTCGATGCACGCATCGACGCGGTCGGGGAAGTAGTCGCCGGCGGCGACCAGGACGGCACCGCTGTCGGCCGCGAGGGCCTGACGGGCGGCGCCGGTCCCGCGGCCGCCGCAGCCGACAAGCCCGACGCGGATCGGCCCGCGGCGGGTCACGGGCGCGTGCCACGCGCGGGCGCTGACCGTGGCGTCGCGGTCGGCCTGGGCGCGGCAGCCGGCCAGCGCGGCCGGGACCGCCGCGGCGGCCGTCAGCCGGAGAAGGTCGCGACGAGAGATCGTGCTGTCGGGTTCCATAAGCGCCTCCGGCTACCGCCCTCTGCCCCCGATTGGCACTGCGCCGAGTCTACCGGGCGGCGATGTGCAGGCGGTGCGCCCGGGGTGCCGATCTCCCAAGCGTGGGAACTGCGCCGACGAATACCGATCCGGGCCGGGGCTCGCCGCCGTCGCTGATCATCACCGACGGCGGGCTTGGCGGGCTGCTGGCCGCGTGGGCCGAGGGGGTGTGCGCGCCCGCGGATGGGGCCGGGCCCGGGCCCGTGTTGTGGTTCGCGTGGGCGGGGGTGATGGGGCTCGGGGAGGCGGCGGCCGGCGCACGGCTGGCGGCGGCGCGGCGGCAGGCTGAGTTGTGCCACGCATCGGACTTGGTCGTGAGCGAGGCGGGGGCGGACGGGGTCGCGGGGGTTGATGGGGAGGCCGTGGGGGAGGGGCTGGTGACCACGCATCTCCTTCTCGCGGCGGCGGCGGAGGCCGCCCGCCGCGGGTTTCGTCGGGTCGTGTGGCCGGTGCACCTGGGGGGCGCGGCGGACCGGGAGGCGATCGACCTGCACGCGGTGGCGGATGCGTGCGACCGGGCGCTGCTGGTGGGGCAACTGATGGCGATCGACCTGCGGGGCGGGCGGGAGGTGCGGATCGAGACGCCGTACGTGGACTTCACGGACGTGCAGATGGCGGAACTGGCGCTGGACTTGGATGTGCCGCGCCCGGTCGGGGTCGGCGCTTCGTGGTGCGAAACTGGGGAAGCGGCCCCGCGCGGCTGCGCGTGCGCGGCGTGTCGGCGGTGGGAGGCGGCGTTCCTGGCGGCCGGCGGGAACGTGGGGGTGGACGCTGTTGGGGGTACGGTTACGATCGGTGCTCGAGGGGGCGCAGCCTGCGTGTGATTGTGTGCGGGCCACGCGCCGCCGCGGAGACACGCCGCGGAGCGGCGTGCCACCCAGGACAGGGACAGGCGGGGGAGGGGCGGAGGGAGCCGCGCTTGGCACTCATCGTTCAGAAGTTCGGTGGCTCGTCGGTGGCGACGCCGGAGCGCATGCGGGCGTGCGCTGAGCGCATCATCGAGGCGCGTCGGCGCGGGGATCAGGTTGTCGTCGTCGTGTCGGCGATGGGGGACACGACGGATGATCTCATCGAACTGGCGAATAAGTGCCACAGCAACCCGCCCAAGCGCGAGATGGACCAACTGCTGGCGACGGGGGAGCAGGTGTCGATCGCGCTGATGGCGATGACGCTGGAGTCGATGGGGGTGCCGGCGGTGAGCCTGACGGGCGGGCAGGTGGGGATCATCACCGAGCCCAGCCACACGCGGGCGAAGATCAAGTCGGTTGCGCGGGCGAGGCTGGAGAAGGAACTGGCCGCGGGGAAGGTGCCGGTGGTGGCTGGGTTCCAGGGGCTGGCGGACGGCACGGCGATCACGGCGGAAGGGGAGACGTGCGTCGCGGATACGACGACGCTGGGGCGCGGCGGGTCGGACACGACGGCCGTGGCGCTGGCGGCGGCGCTGGGGGCGGACGAGTGCGAGATCTACACGGACGTGGACGGGATCTACACGGCGGACCCGCGGATCGTGCCGGGGGCGAGGCTGAAGGAGACCATCTCCTACGATGAGATGATGGAGGCGGCGTCGCAGGGGGCGAAGGTGATGCACCTTCGGTCGGTGGAACTGGGGAAGAAGGCGGGGGTGCCGATCCGCGTCCTGCACAGCCAGCGCCCTTCGCCCAACGGGCAGCGGGGCACGCTCATTACGGTGGAAGATCCAGCCATGATGGAAAGCCGGGCCGTTTCAGTTGTGAGCCTCAAGACCGACATCGGTCGGGTGACGGTGGTGAACCTGCCGAACCGGCCGGGGATCCAGGAGGCGATCTTCGGCCCGATCGCGGCAGCCGGCATCTCTGTGGACGACATCATCCAGAACGAGACGGAGGTCCCCGCCGCGGCTGCGGAGCACGTGGGGGGGCGGTGCAACATCGCGTTCACGGTGGACCGCGCCGACCTGGCGGAGGTGCGGCCGCTGGTGGAGGAGACGGTGCGTGCGCTGGGAGGCGGGGCGGTGCAGGTGGACACGTCGCTGGTGAAGGTGTCGGCGGTGGGGGTGGGGATGGTGAGCCAGAGCGGCGTGGCGGCGACGATGTTCCGCGCGCTGGCGGAGGAGGGGATCCCGATCACGAACATCACCACGAGCGAGATCAAGATCTCGTGCCTGATCCCGGAGCAGCACGGGAAGCGGGCGACGCAGGTGGTGCACGATGCGTTCGGGCTGGCGAGTGTGGAGGCGACGGTGGTGCGGGGCGCAGCGGCCACCGGCCGAGTTTGATAGGCATGCGAGTGTGCCACGTGTAACATGGCGTATGGCACAATCCGGCCTCGATGAGAGTGTGCTCGATCTGCAGCGATGGCTTGAGTCGCTCGGAGAGCAACGTAGTGAAGATTGGTCGCGTCCGCTTGTTATCGACCACTCTCAGGGGTGGACACTGGATAAGAAACAGCGGCTCGCGGCGAGGAATCATATTTCTCGTCTCCGGATGCTCTATAGCGGCATGACGGCCATCGCGAAGCGGGTCGCTGACGCTGAGGCTGCTGTTTTGCCGCCATCGTTTCGGGATAGGGTTGCCATCTTCTCTTGGAATGTGATTCCGGGCATTCACCCGGAACAGTTGCCGCAGCTGGCGTGCGATTTTGATGCCTTTTCGGTTCACGCGAGTGCATACGTTCGAATCACTGCGTGGATCTGGAGAGAGTTGGCCGCGTCGCCCGTTCCTCAGGACTATGTCGGTTCGGTTCTTGGTCCCGTGCGCTGGCATCGTGACAAAGTTGCTGCGCACTTAGCAGCGGCGACCTACAACTCCAAGGACACCGACGCGCAGCGAGCAGCCAGTGGTGTAACGCGGCTTGCGTGGCGAAACGGGCGGCTTTGGATCGGTGGAGAAGGCATTGTGATTGCTTCCGGGGCCCATGACCCGCGAGACTCCGCTTGGGCATTGACCGAGGTCTTCGGGAGGCTTCGGGCACGGTTCTGGCCACAACTGTCGGAGTCTCAGCCCTTTATCTCTGTGTCAGACCTGCCGCCGATCATGTCGGTAGCCCTTCCGCCTGGACGCTTGTCTTTTCCTGCGATTGATACGAAGCCACTCTTCATCACGCAGGCGGCCGATGACACCGGCACGGCGCAGTCCGCTACAGAATAAAGGCCTCAAATGGATTGACGCACCGTTGCCGGAAAGGTCCGAGCAGCATGGAATGTGCTGCTACGGACGCGGGTTATCGTGTCGGCTTGGGTCCATCCGGACGAACGCTGGCTCGAAGTGAGAGTCGTTTGTTTGCGTGTGTTCGTTCTGCTGTCCGCCGTCCTGCCGGAGTTCCGCAGGCAGCACACGTGGCGAGCCCACGGCCGCCTCCCGGAGGCCCCGGTTGCTGTGTGGCCGGGGCCTCAGACAAGGTCGGCACGGCCGATGGCACGTGCGC
>Ga0180217_1001541_pt1 | contig 24577 bp, 21 predicted proteins | sample eDN3rd37CBELigOP_FD_128521 | JGI IMG/M metagenome (GOLD analysis project Ga0180217, IMG submission 128521) | Enriched Organic Plus compost microbial communities from Emeryville, California, USA - eDNA 3rd pass 37_C BE-Lig OP (version 2) (version 2) ... | reverse complement strand
GACGACGACGGCGACGCATAGATCCGATACTGCACCGCCGTCGGCACCGCATCCCACGACACCCGCATCGACGTCGACGACACCGCCACACCCGACACGTTCTGCACCACCGACGGAATCGACGTCAAGGGCACTTCGAGGGGTTCGCCCTGCCAGTCGGTCATCGTCCGTCCGTCGGCACCGATCGCGCTGATCTTGACGAAGTACTTCGCGCCCTCGGTCAGTCCGGTCACCGTGAACGACGGATTCGACAGATCCGACGGCGTCACCACCTGACAATTGGGCTCACACCGCGACGGCATCGACGACGACGGCGACGCGTAGATCCGGTACTGCACCGCGGTCGGCACGGCTGTCCACGAGAGCTTGAACGACGACAGGCCCACCTCGTCGGCCCGGAGTCCGCCGACGTCGGTCACGAACGTCGTCGGATTCGGCTGCCAATCGGTCATGGTGTGCCCGTCGGCACCGATCGCGCTGATCTTGACGTAGTAGCCGGTGCTGGCGCGCAGGCCCGTCAGACGCCACGAGGGATTCTGCAGGTCGGTCGGCGTGACGACCTCGCAGTTGGGTTCGCAGGTGTACGGCATGTCCGCAAAGTCCGTGACGTAGACCCGGTACCTGACGGCATCCGGGACCGCGTTCCACGTCAGCGTCGCGTCCGTGAGTCCGACATCAGTGCTGTCGATGCCGTGCACGTAGCTGGGCATCCCCGCCAGCCGGTCCTCGACCATGTCCCGAAGCCCACCGGAGGCGCTCAGCCACCGGTAGACCGTCGCGCCCGGACACGCCGTCGACACGACGTCGCGGTGTCCCGAGACCCGGTTGTAGACCTTCCCGCCGACCTTCACGGTCCCCTTGGCCGGGACGTTGGCGATCGAGAAGCGCCACGCCACGAGATCGGCAACTGCCGTCTTCATCTCCGACGACGGGTTCTTCGTCGTGAAGGTTCCCATGAGCGAGACGCCGAACATGTACTTGTTCACGTCGCCGTTCCCCGCGTGGGCGCCGCGGACCTGCTGGTCGACACCGCCTTCGCGACCTTCGAAGATCTGCCCGTAGTTGTCGACCAGGAAGTTGTAGCCGATGTCGCACCACTTGCGTGAATCCATGTGATACGACTGCGTGGCCTTGACGATCGCCGCGGACTCGGACTTGGAGTAGGAGTTGCTGCCGGCCGTGTGATGGATCACCGCACCGTCGGTCCGGTCCAGGATCCGGGGCGAGTCGCAGCTCTTCGCGGCCTTGGCGCCCCACGACGAGCGCATGATGATCGGTGGTTGCCCGACACCTGCAGCGACGGGGGTGATCTGCGGGGTCTCACCCGGGTCGATCGTCGACAGCTGGAGGTCGTGGACCGTCGTCGCCGAGTCCGACAGCACGCGGACGGCGACGGCGTCGGAGGGGCCGACCCACAACGGTTCGGTACCCGGTCGACCGCTCTCGGCCGGCTCGATGTGAACTTCCTGCCAGTCGGTCCACTCGCCGTCCTCACCACGGGTCTGGACCTCGACCAGCGTGCTCGCCGAGTTCTCACCCAGCCCCGATGCCCAGGTCACACCCAGCATCGAGAACGGGCCGACGTCGGTGCGCCCGAGCTCGGCCACCAGATGTCCCTCGTCGAGGTGATGGACCGGCTCCGGCGCGTGGGCGGAGTCGGTCGCTTCCTCGGCTTCGTCGGCGGCGACCGAGAGCCGCTTCTGCACGGGCGCGTCCGGCACCACCTGGACGGCGTGATCGGTCACGACGGCGGGCTCGACCGACGTGTCGTCGGCGACGATCCGTTCCTGGGCGACGAGTCCGCTGGCGAGCACCGCGAAGATCGCGGCGGCCGGCAGAGCACGGCGCATCAAGGTCCTGATCAGCATTGGGGAAGTCCGATCGCTGGTGTGACTGTTGTGACGTGTGTGACTGCATGAGTATGCGTGGCGTTCCGGGGTCCCGTCCACCTCACCCGGCTCACCTGCAGAACTACACCGATGTCATTTGTGCTGGTCACAGCGTCGTCCCCCGTTTCATCGCTCAGTGTGGATGCAACCGCCGGGCGGCCTCTGCCACGGAGCCGGACATCGATGGGTACACCGTGAACGCGTTGGCGATCTGATCGACGTTGATCCGGGCCGAGACCGCCAGCGAGACGACGTGGATCAGCTCGCTGGCGCGCGGGCCGACGACGACGCCGCCGATCACGGTGCCGACTCCGTGCCGCGAGAACAACTTCACGAACCCGTCGTGGACCCCTTGCATCTTGGCGCGCGGGTTCGCGGCCAACGGCAGCATCGCGACGTCGACCGGCTGCGTCGCCTCGTCGACGTCCTTCTGCGAGATGCCCACCGTGGCGATCTCCGGCGACGTGAACACGTTGCTCGACACGTTCCCCAGGTTCAGCGGGTTGACCTCGTCACCGAGCAGATGGGCCATCGCAATGCGACCCTGCTGCGCGGCGACGGAGGCGAGCATCAGCACACCCGTGCAGTCCCCGGCTGCGTAGATCCCCGGCACGGAGGTGCGCGAGACCTTGTCGACCTCGATGAATCCACCGTCGTCACATCTGACGCCGACGTTCTGCAGTCCGAGGTCGGTCGTGTTCGGCAGGGATCCGAGCGCCAACAGGCAGTGCGAGCCCTCGACCGTGCGACCGTCGGTGAGGGTCACGACGACGCCGTCCCCGCGGCGTTCGACCGCCTCCATCCGCGAGTTGCCCAGCACCGTCATGCCCCGGCGGGTGAAGACGTTCTCGATCACCTCCGCGGCATCCGGGTCCTCGCCCGGGAGCACCCGATCGCGGCTCGAGACCAACGTGACCTGCGCTCCGAGGCCGTTGTACGCGCTGGCGAACTCCGCGCCCGTGACGCCCGAGCCGACCACGATCAGGTGCTCCGGCACCTGCTGCAGTCCGTAGACCTGCTCCCAGGTCAGGATTCGCTCGCCGTCGGGTCGCGCGGTCTCGCTGACTCTGGGGTGGGCGCCCGTCGCGATCAACACGGCGTCCCCTGCCAGATCGCGTGCACCTTCCGAGGTGACGACGTGGACCGTCCGGGAGTCGACGAGGCGGGCCGTGCCGGACAGCATCGTCACGCCACTGGCCGACAGCCGTTCGGCGATGTCGCGAGACTGGGCCCGCGCCAAGGTGAGCACGCGTCGATTCACCGCGGTGAGGTCGGGTCGCACCGCCACGGGGATCTCGACGCCCAGCTCACCCGCGGTTCCGACGTCGGTCATCAGGTCCGACGTCGCGATCAGCGTCTTGCTGGGCACACAGTCGGTCAGCACCGTCGAACCGCCCAGGCCGTCGCGCTCGACGACGGTCACCTGCGCTCCCAGCCGCGCCGCGACCAGCGCCGCCTCGTATCCCCCCGGCCCACCGCCGATGATCGTCACCTCAGTCACCGCACCAGTGTGTCCCACCCGTGACTTTCGCGCACCACGGGCGGCCTCGCGCGGCATAGGCTGACGGCATGAATCCCCAGGAGCAGGCAGCACAGGCAGCGACGGCGCTGCGCGAACTCGTCGGTGACCCCGCGGCCGCATGGGACATCGCACTGGTGATGGGTTCAGGTTGGCTCCCGGCCGCCGACGCCCTCGGGACACCCGAGCACGAGGTCCCGCTGGCGGACCTGCCGGGTTTCAGCGCGCCGGCGGTCGCCGGTCACGGCGGCACACTCCGGTCGGTGCGCGTCGGCGATCGGCGCGTGCTGGTGTTCCTGGGTCGCACCCACTTCTACGAGGGCAAGGGTGTCGCCGCGGTCGTGCACGGCGTGCGAACCGCCGCCGCCGCCGGGGTCCGAGCGATCGTGCTGACCAACGGGTGCGGCGGACTCAATCCGGCCTGGAGTCCCGGAACACCTGTGCTGATCCGTGACCACATCAACCTGACGGCACAGACGCCGCTGACCGGTGCCACGTTCGTCGACCTGACCGATGCGTACTCACCCCGGCTGCGCGAGCTGGTGCGTACGGTTGACCCGACACTCGGCGAAGGCGTGTACGTCCAGCTGACCGGTCCGCAGTACGAGACGCCCGCCGAGATCGGGTACATCCGCACGATCGGCGGCGATCTCGTCGGCATGTCCACCGTGCTCGAGACGATCGCCGCGCGCGAAGCCGGACTGGAGGTTCTCGGCTTGTCGCTGGTCACGAACGCAGCAGCAGGGATGACGGGAGAGCCGCTGAATCACGAGGAGGTCCTCGAAGCCGGTCGTGAGGCCGCCTCGCGCATGGGTGCCCTGTTGGCGCAGATCGTGCCGAGGATCTGATCGTGACCGACGTCGTCGAACTCGCTCACGACTGGCTGGCCCAGGACCCCGACCCCGTCACGCGCGCCGAGCTCCAGGCGCTGATCGACTCCGGTGACGTCGCCGAGCTGACCCGCCGGTTCGACGGTCGGCTGCAATTCGGGACGGCCGGACTGCGAGGGCCGCTGGGAGCCGGTCCGCAGCGGATGAACCGCGTCATCGTGGCCCAGGCCGCCGCCGGGCTGGCGGCGTACCTGCTGGCCGAGCACCGAGGTCCCGGCGGTCCGTCCGTCGTGATCGGTTACGACGCTCGCCACAACTCCGACGTCTTCGCCCGCGACACCGCCGAGATCATGCAGGGAGCCGGCGTCGAGGCCCACCTGCTCCCCCGCTGCTTGCCCACCCCCGTGCTGGCGTTCGCGATCCGTCACCTGGGCGTCAGCTCCGGCGTGATGGTCACGGCGTCGCACAATCCGCCGCAGGACAACGGCTACAAGGTCTATCTCGCCGACTCCAGTCAGATCGTGCCACCGGCGGACGAGGCGATCTCGGCCGCCATCGATGCCGCCGGCCGGGTCGACCAGATGCCGCGCAGCGACGCGTACCGCGTGCTCGGCGACGACGTGGCAGCCGCATACGTCGCTGCGGCCGCAGCGGTCGCTCACGCCGGACCACGTGACGTCGTCGCGGTCTACACCGCGATGCACGGGGTCGGTCGCGACACGCTGGTCGAGGTCGTCGAGTCCGCCGGATTTCCCCCGTTGCACGCAGTTGCCGAGCAGGCCGATCCCGATCCGGACTTCCCGACCGTCGCGTTCCCGAACCCCGAGGAGCCCGGCGCGATGGATCTGGCGCTCAAGCTCGCCTCGACCGTCTCGGCGGACGTCATCGTGGCCAACGACCCCGATGCGGACCGCTGCGCGGTCGGCGTCCGAGAGGGCGAGGCCTTCCGGATGCTGACCGGCGACCAGGTCGGCGTCCTGCTCGCCGACCTGTGGCTGGGGCGCGGAGTCCCCGGTACCTACGCCACGTCGATCGTCTCGTCGGACATGCTCGGCCGCATGGCGTCGGCCCACGGCAGGACGTGGCAGCAGACCCTGACCGGCTTCAAGTGGATCGGCAAGATCGAGGACCTGGCGTTCGGTTACGAAGAGGCTCTCGGCTACTGCGTCTCCCCACACCTGACCCGGGACAAGGACGGCATCACCGCGATCCTCGCGGTCCTGGAGCTGGCGGCAGCGCTCAAGGCCGAGGGTCGCACGCTGCTCGATCGACTGTCCGAGCTGTACCGCGAGCACGGATTTCATCACACCGGTCAGCTCTCGATCCGGGTCGACGACCTGGCCATGATCGATGCCGCGATGCACCGACTACGCATCGTCCCGCCCACCTCGCTGGGCGGCCTGCCGGTCACCTCCGTCGACGACCTGGCCGCCGGTTACCGCGGCCTGCCCTCGACGGACGGCGTCCGGTTCGGCCTGGGGAGCGACGCACGGATCATCTGTCGACCGTCGGGCACCGAACCCAAGCTCAAGTGCTACATCGAGACGACCGTCGAGGTCACGACGTCGATCGAGTCCGCGCGCTCGGCCGGAACGGACCTGTTGGACCAGATCCGCTCCGACCTCGGCCGGTACCTAGGGCTGTCGTGAACGCCCACGTGCGGCGTCGCTGACCCCCGCTCGTCACAGCAGCAGGTCGTGGAGCAGGTTCATCGCGGCCTCGTACGCGGCAACAGCCAGGTCGATCGCGACCTTGGCCAGCGAGTAGCGCTCCGAGGCAGCCTTCGCGTCCTCGATCGCCGCTGCGTACTCATCGGCTGCGGTCTGCGCCGCCGCCACGGCCGCCTCGTGATCCTTCACTGCAGTCTGCGACTCGCTCGCAGCCTCCAGGTATCGATCGAAAGCGGCCTGAGCCTCCTGCATGGCCTGCTGGTAGTCCGCAGCTGCCTGCTGGCTCGCGGCGACGGCCGCCTCGAACCGCTCGACCGCGGCCTGGGCATCCTTCATGGCCGCGTCGTAGGCGGTCTTGGCCTCCTGCCCGACGACGACCGCCGCATTGAAGCGATCGACAGCGTCCTGAGCTGCGTCGACGGCGACCTGGTAGTCGGCTGCCGCGGCAGTGGCCACATCGGTCAAGGTGGCCTCGACCGCGGCGGCGTACTCGGCCTTGGCCTTCTCCATGTCCTCGACTGCCTTGGTGTAGTCGGCCTGCGCCGCCTGGGCGTCGGCGGCTGCTGCCAGGTAGTCATCCCGTGCGGCGGTCACCGCAGCAACAGCGGTCGCGTGGTCCGTTCGAGCGGCATTCGCCGCATCGACAGCCGCGGTGTAGGCATCGTGGGCCTCGGTGGCCTGCGACATCGCGGTGTCGAACTCGGTCTTGGCGACCTGCGCGTCCTCGACGGCGGCCGCATAGGCCTGACTGGCAGCCTCTGCTGCGGCCGTCGCATCGGAGTAGTCGCCCTGGGCCGCCGTGGCGGCCGCCATCGCGGTGTCGTAGTCCGACTGAGCGACCTGGCTCGACTCGACCGCGGCGTTGAAGTCACCCTCGGCGGTCTGTGCGGCCAGCTCGGCCTCCTGGACCGCGGCGGCGTGCTCGTCGATGTAGGCGACGGCGGCGTCACGGATCTGCGCGACCTGGGCCAGCGTGTCCGAGGACGCGATCAGGTCCTGCTCGGAGGTCGTGACGCGTGCGGTGTTCGACGCCGAGTACGCGACGACCTGACCGCTGTCGGTATCGACGGTCAGCTTGATCTGACCGACGTTCTCACCGAAGTTGCCGGTCTGGATCAGCGGCCGGGTGCGGCTGTCGTCGCCCGGCACCGGGACGTCGTAGGTGTGGATGTTGTGCGTGTGGCCGGCGATGATCGCATCGACCGCAGGATCGATGTCGGTGACCATGCGCGCGAACACAGCGCTGGCCTCCATCGCCTGCGCCAGCGTCCACGTGCCCCACGGGGCGCCTTCGTGGATCGCGGCCACCATGAGATCGGGGCGCTGATCGGCCGGCAGGGCTTGGAGCCGCGCCACCTCGTCGTTGACCGCTGCGACGGGGTCACTGAACGTCAGCCCCTCGACCGCGGACGCCGGCACCAAGGTCGGCGTCGTCTCGGTCGTCGCGCCGATCACGGCGACGCGAAGGCCGCCGACGGTGAACATCTCGGAGGCGTCCAGCGCCGCCGATCCGTCGTCGTGACGGACGTTCGCAGCGATGATCGGGAAGTCGGCGCGGTCCATGATGCGACCGACGAGATCGTCGTAGCCACGATCGAACTCGTGGTTGCCGGCAGCCGACACGTCCAGACCGACGGTGTTGAGCACGTCGATGGTCGGGTCGTCGTGCTGCAGCGACGATGCCTCCGTCGACGTGCCGACGTTGTCGCCGGCCGAGATCAACAACGCGTTCTCGGCCGGGCCGTCCGCCAACAGCTGCTCGACGGTGGCAGCCCACTGCACCGTGGTTTGATCGATCTGGCCATGGAAATCGTTGATCGCGACCAGGTTGATCGTGACCGAGTCCTCAGCTGTCGCCGGGGTGGCCCAGAAAAATGCGCCGGCCAGAGCCAGCGGTGTGACCGTCGCGATGGCGCGACGAAATAGTGTATTCCGCACAGCGGTTCTCCCTTTGCCACGGGACGCCGAGACGGCCCGTGCTCCCTCCAGGGACGAAATCTCCCAATTTACGTCCACTGTCTCCCACTTCCATTGAAACACATTGATCGATTTCTCGCATGTGAGACTTTTGGCACACCGATGAGGGCGGTTCGTCCGATTTGGGGCCGCACGGGGTCGACACGGCCAGCACCACTGGCCATGATCGACCCATGGACTCCAGGTGGCTCATCCGCATCGCGCTCGCCGTCACCGCCAACGGCGTGCTCATCGCCGTCGCGGCACTGATCTTCGACGAGCTCGCCATGACGTTCGGCGGCTGGATCGTCGCCACGGCCGTGATGTCGGCGTTCACGATCGGCTTGACGGGCATCGCGACGAAAGTGGCCGCCCAGTACGCCTCGCAGGCGACGTGGGTCGCAGGACTCGCGCTGGTGTTCCTCGCGTTGTTCATCGCCGACTCGCTGTTCGACGAGGTCTACCTCGAAGGCGGGTTGACGTGGATCCTGCCGACGTTGATCATCTGGCTCGGGACACTGCTGTACGACCGGGTCGACGACCGGGTCGACGACCGGCTCGCCGACGAGGTGGGCCAGGCGTTGGGTCGATGAACGGCCTGGTCACAGCTTCTCCACGGGTGCGTAGCGCAACAACAGGCGCTTGACCCCGTGGGAGCCGAAGTCGACCGACGCCTGGGCGCGATCGCCCTCTCCGTCGACCGCGACCACGGTGCCCATCCCGAAGCTGTCGTGGTTGACCCGGTCGCCCGGTTCGACCGAGATGACCGGACGCGTTCCCTTCGTCGACCTCGCGGCCACGTTCGCGGTGCGGAAGCTCTGCTGCGCACGACTCGACGCGGACGGTTGGGTGGGAGTCCATCGCGTCGGTTGCGGCGCGACACGCTTCCAGTCCACCAGGGTGGCCGGCACCTCCTCGAGGAACCGTGACGCAGGGTTGTAGCTCGGCGCTCCCCAGGCGGACCGCGTCATGGCACGGGTCAGGTACAGACGCTCCCTGGCGCGGGTGATGCCGACGTACGCGAGTCGGCGTTCCTCCTGCAGCTCGGCAGGGTCGCTCATCGACCGCATGTGAGGGAACACACCTTCCTCGAGGCCCGTGAGGAACACCACCGGGAACTCCAGCCCCTTGGCCGTGTGCAACGTCATCAACGTGACGACGCCGTCGCCCTCGTCGGGCACCTGGTCGGCATCGGCGACCAGTGCCACCCGTTCCAGGAACGCAGGGAGCGAGCCCGGGAGCAGGTCGCCGTCCTCGACGTCGACGGTCGCCTCCTCGTCGAGCGTGCTGGTCTCGACCACGAACTCGCGAGCCACGGCCACGAGCTCGGCCAGGTTCTCCACGCGCGTCTCGTCCTGCGGGTCGTTGCTCTGCTCGAGAACACCCAAGTACCCCGACTTGGTCAGAGCGGCCTCGAGCACGGCGTCGGCCGGGGCGCCGGCATCGGCGAGGGCCATCAGCTCCGACATCGTCGCGACGAACGTGTTGATCGCGTTGAGCGACCGACTGGCCAGCTCAGGTGCCTCCTCGGCGCGCGTCAATGCCTCCCAGAACGAGACGTCGAGGCGTTGGGCCAGCATCGAGACCGATGCCTCCGCACGGTCGCCGATCCCGCGTTTCGGCTCGTTGAGGATGCGCCGCAGCGAGACGTCGTCGCGCGGGTTGACCAGGACCCGCACGTACGCGAGCGCGTCCTTGATCTCCTTGCGCTCGTAGAACCGCACGCCGCCGACGACGCGATAGGGCAGGCCGACGCGGATGAACACTTCCTCGAACACGCGCGACTGAGCGTTGGTGCGGTAGAAGACAGCGACGTCCTTGGCATCGGCGAGACCGCTGTCGGCGAGGCGATCGATCTCGTCGGCGATGAACTGCGCCTCGTCGCGCTCGTCGTCGGCGACGTAGCCCACGATGGGATCACCGTCACCCTCGGCCGACCACAGGTTCTTGTCCTTGCGACCGGTGTTTCGGCTGATGACCGCATTGGCGGCCGACAGGATCGTCTGGGTGGACCGGTAGTTCTGCTCCAGCAAGATGGTGTCAGCGTTGGGGAAGTCGTCCTCGAACTCCAAGATGTTGCGGATGCTGGCGCCTCGGAACGCGTAGATGGACTGGTCGGAGTCGCCGACGACCAGCAGATCGGAGTCGTCGTCGGTCAGCTCCTTGACGAGCTGGTACTGCGCGTGGTTGGTGTCCTGGTACTCATCGACCAACACGTGACGAAATCGCTTGCGGTAGACCTGTGCGACCTCGGGCCAGGCCTGGAACAGGTGGACCGTGTTCATGATCAGATCGTCGAAGTCCATCGCGTTGGCCGCGTGCAGCCGCCCTTGGTAAGCCTTGTACGCCTCGACGTACAGCTCCTCGGTCGGGTTGGCGGCCTGCTCTGCGGCCGCCTCGTGGTCGATCAGCTCGTTCTTGAGGTTGGAGATCCAGTTCAAGACGGCGCGCGGGTTGACCCGCTTGGGGTCGTAGTCCAGATCTCGGCACACCATCGTCATCAGCCGCCGCGAGTCCGCGGCGTCGTAGATCGTGAACGACGAGGTGAACCCCAGCTTGTCGTACTCACGACGCAGGATGCGCACACAGGCGGCGTGGAACGTGCAGACCCACATCGCCCGCGCGGCACCGCCGACGAGCTCGGCGACACGCTCGCGCATCTCGGCCGCCGCCTTGTTGGTGAACGTGATGGCCAGGATCGACCCCGGGTGGGCGCCGCGTGCCGCGATCAGCCAGGCGATGCGGCGAGTCAGCACGCGGGTCTTGCCCGATCCGGCCCCGGCGACGACGAGCAGCTTGCCGGCGTCGTGTGCAACGGCCGCGCGTTGAGCGTCGTTGAGTCCTTCGAGCAGCAGGTCCGACCGGGCCCGGGGGGACGGCTGCGGATCGGCCGAGTCGGGGGTCGCAGCACCCGGTGTGGTGGGCACGGAAGGCACGGGGAACGGCAGCGTCATCGTGCCACCACCCTACGCGCGACGACCGACACCCCGACTCCGGGATTGGGTGGCACGGACTACATTGGCCACGTGTTCCAACTCGCCATGCTGATCTTGTTCGTCGGCGCCCTGGTGCTCATCGGCGTCGCGCTGACCGGCTACGGCAGCCGCGACCGATCACACGAGCAGCACCCCCGGCTGCCCGGGCACGAGACGCAGGAGCGGCGACGCGAATGGGAACGCCGCCACTTGGAGGATTGAGTCCGGACCATTCGGCGAACTTGCTCGACTCGCCGAGCACGGACGACGCGATCTGAGCGCCCCCGGGCAGCTTCTGGCCCGTCCGCGGTCGAACGGCACTCCGGGCTCCGGGCCGGTCCCGAGCTCCTCGCGGTGTCGCTGATACGTCCGGGCTCCTTCGGCTGCAACGATGCACCCCCGTGGTCGACACGGATCACAGCGTCGCGTCCGATCCATAGCGTCGAGAAACATGAGATCTCTGCTGCGCCACTGCATGCTCACCTGCTCAGCCGCGCTCGTGTCAGTCGTCGTGTGCTTCGTGCCGTCGGCGGCCTTCGCCGAGACGTGGGACGGCACGTCCGGTGACGACATCTACCTGGGGACGTCGGACGGCGATCTGGCCCATGGGCACGGAGGCGTCGACTCCCTCGCCGGGTTCGAGGGTGACGACCAGCTCTACGGCGACGCCGACGGCGACTCGTTGGCCGGAGCGGACGGGAACGACGACCTGCACGGCGGCGACGGCGACGACGTGCTCGCCGGCAACGGCGGCGACGACGACCTCCATGGCGACGGCGGCGATGACCGGATGTGGGGAGGTCCGGGCGACGACACCCTGAGCGGTGGCGACGGGAACGACCTGGTGAACGGTGGCGACGGGAGCGACCTGGTGAACGGTGGCGACGGCGACGACGTGCTCGACGGCGGCGACGGTCGCGATCTGCTGGACGGCGGTCCCGGCGACGACCAGCTGTGCGGCGGTCCCGGCATCGACGTCCTCACCGGCGCAGACGGGTCGGACGTGGCCTGCGCGCACGACGACGTCACCGCCGTGACGCCGGGCGTCACCGCGACGTTCGACGTCACGCCGAACGACGAGCAGCTCGACGACGAGAGCCACGAGGCCTACGACCTGTGGTACTTGCTGGTCTCCGTTCCGTCCGGGTTGGCCGCCACGATCGATCCGGCAACCGGCGAGCTGACGATGACAGCAGCCGACACGTTCACCGGGGGCGTGCTGGCGTACCGGGTGGCACGGCCGCTGGGCAACACGCCCGGCGATCCCGGCGACACGATCTCCTCGTCGGCCGACGTCACGATCGAGGTGACGGCCGCGGCGGACCCCGACGACGGGTCCGACCCCGATGACGGGTCCGACAGAGCCGACACCGGTGATGGAGCCGACTCCGACGTCACCCCCACCTCGACCAATCCGGCACGCGGTACGCCCGTGCTGCCCGACACCGGTGGGCCCGTAACCCCGATGCCGGCCGTTCTGGCGGCGGTGCTGCTCGCGGGGGGAGCCGGGCTGGTCGGCGCCGGCCGCCGTCACATCGGCTGACCAGGCCTGGGTGGATGAGGTGATCACCGGGCTCCTGTTCTGCAAAGAATAATTTGCAAAGATATCTTTGTGGTCATAGCGTCGTGTCATGTCCATGACCCGACACGTCGTCGAGGACGTCGAGACGCTCAAGGCGGTGACTCATCCATTGCGCCTGCGTCTGCTCGGCCTGCTGCGCGCCGACGGTCCCGCCACGGCAACCGAGCTGGCCCGCCTCCTCGGTGAGTCCAGCGGCTCGACCTCCTATCACCTGCGTCAGCTGGAGCGGTACGGCTTCATCACCGACGCCACCGAGCAACGCTCGGGACGCGAACGCCGTTGGCAGGCCGCGCACGACATGACGTCCTTCCCGGACAGTCTCGCCGCGCTGCCCGGCGGGCGCGCTGCGCTGGAGCAGATCAACCAGTTCCAGCTCGACCAGCTGACGGTTGGCCTGCAGGCCTGGCGTGAGCTCGATGACCCCACTGGGTTCGGGCACAGCGACTACAAGCTCGACCTGGACCCAAACGACCTGCGCGAGCTGTCCGAAGAGATCACCGCCCTGATCGACCGCTATCGCGAGCGTGCGGGATCGGAGCCGGTGAGGCTGCACGTCCTGGCACTTCCGCGCACCACCACCCCATGAGCCTGCGGCACCGGTTCTGGTTGCTGACGGCACTGCGGTGGCTGCCGACCGGCCTGATCATCCCGGTCATCGCGCTGCTGCCCTTGCATCGCGGAATGACAGTCGCCCAACTGGGCAGCGCGATGGCCGTCCAGGGCATCGTCGTGCTGTGCCTGGAGCTGCCGACCGGCGGACTCGCCGACACCCTCGGTCGACGACCTCTCGTCCTGCTGTCGGCAACCGTGGCACTGGTCAGCTATGTCCTGTTTTCGTTGGCGACGACACCCCTGCTGCTCGCCTGCGCAGCGGGGGCGGCCGGCGTGTTCCGCGCGTTGGACAGCGGCCCCCTGAATGCCTGGTTCGTCGATCGCGTCCACGCGGCCACCCCGGTCGCCGCGCGCGCTGACACCGTCACCTCTGGGCTCGGCGGCGCCAGCGCCGTCCTCGGCGCGTCGATCGCCACGGGGTCCATGCTCTCGGCCGGACTCGTCGCCTGGGCACCGTTCGGCACCCTGTCTGCCCTGGTCGTTCCGTTCATCGCCGCCGCAGCCGTGGCCGTGGTTCAGATCGTTGCCGTCGCGACGCTGATGGACGAACCACGGCGACCGGCACGACCGCTCTCGCCCGTCAGTGACACCGTCCGAGCCATCGCCGACGGCGCCCGACTGCTGACCCGGTCTCGGGTGCTGGCCGCCCTGATCGCGGTCGAGCTGTTCTGGGGCTTCGGCATGGTCACGTTCGAGACCCTGATGCCGGTGCGGTTGTCCGAGCTCGTCTCAGGAAAGGATGCGGCAGCGGCCGCGATGGGGCCCATCGTGGCCGCTGCGTGGGCCTGTTCCGCGCTCGGCAGCATGGCAGTTCCGGCTCTGACGCGACGGTGGGGCCTGGTCGGCGTCTCGATCGCGCTGCGCCTCCTGCAGGGCGCCACCGTGATCGCGATGGGACTGGCGTGGGGCCCCGTCGCCCTCGTCACCGCCTACTTCGCAACCTATGCGGTGCACATCGCCGCGGGGGTGGCCTACGAGTCGCTGTTGCACCGCGAGGTCGACGACTCGCATCGCGCGACGGTCCTGTCCCTGGCGTCGATGGTCGGCCAGCCGGCCGGGTCCTTGGGGCTCGTGGTCCTCGGGGCAATCGCGACCGGGGCCTCGACCGGGACTGCGATCATCGTAGGTGGCATCGTGCTCGCCGTCGCTGCACCACTGTTCCTGGTCCGTCCGCGTGATCCTGACCCCGAAGGTCCGTCAGGACGCTGATGTTCCCACCCGCGCAGCCCTTCCGATCCAGGCTGTCCGCAGCTCGTCCTGGTACTGCGCGTACACCGATCGCAACCGGTCACCGGGCCACTCGGCCGGCAACAGGTCGACCGGCAGGAGAGGGTCATCCGTCAGGTGCCGGACCAGATCGGCGGCAATCGACAGCCGCAGGGCCGGCTCGGTCGTGTCGGCCAGCTCGTCGATCAGCTCCTCGCCTCGTTCGGCCCAGGCCCGAAGATCCCACAGCCGAGCGGCCAGGCCCGCCGGATCGGCGACGGGGCCGACCGTGAACATCACGGTCGACCCGTCACCGGCCGTGCGGCGACCCAGGTTGGCCGGGCGCATCCAGACACCTTCACGCAGCTCCGACAGGCGCCTGCGGGTCAACGTGGTCCGTAGGGCCGCCCGGTCCGCTGCTGCCCGGCCGGCTTCGACGATCACGACCTGCTCCCACGTCCCGTCCCACGGGGCCAGCGCATGCGCGACCGATTCGTCCTGACGGCTCTGCCGGTCGACCAACCGGGCCCCCAGTGCGTAGCCGTCATCGGTCCGGACCAGGTCGCCCGAGGCGACGGCTCTGGTCAGCGCGACGCGCGCCGTCGACTCGGTGATCCCCAGGTAACCCGTCGCCAGGACCAGCTCGGCTGCGCTCAATCGACCGGGGTGAGCACCCAGCAACAGGCTCAGTACCGCCGATCGAGCCGTGAGCGGCTTTCTTACGTCTCTGGACACAACTGTTATCCTATCCGTAACATCGAGTCATGAGCCAGACGCACACCGTGTTCAACCAGGTTCCCGACATCGTCGACTACGACACCGCCGATCACCCGGCGATGCTCGAGGGCGTCGTGCGCGAAGGCGCCGAGTGGGCGCTCGATGAATTGCACGAACTCGGTCGACTGGCCGGCAGCGCCGAGGCGCGCGAGTGGGGACGGCGCGCTGAACGCAACTCGCCCGTGCTCCGGACGCACGACCGCTACGGTCATCACGTCGACCAGGTCGAATACGACCCGGCCTATCACCAACTGATGGATGTAGCCGTCAGCCACGGTCTGCACGGCGCACCCTGGGCCGACGATCGGCCCGGCGCCCACGTGGCGCGCGCCGCCAAGTTCATGACCTGGTCGGCCGACGCCGGCCACGGCTGCCCGATCTCCATGACGTACGCGGTCGTCCCGGCGCTGCGCGCCAACGCCGAGCTCTCCGCTCGGTTCGAACCACTGCTGACCAACCGCGAGTACGACCCCACGTTCGCGGATCCGGCCACCAAGCGCGGCCTGATCGCCGGCATGTCGATGACCGAGAAGCAGGGCGGCTCCGACGTGCGCGCGAACACCACGACCGCCACGCCGCAGTCGGACGGCAGTTATCTGCTGGTCGGCCACAAGTGGTTCACGTCGGCGCCGATGTCCGACCTGTTCCTGACGCTCGCACAAGCCCCTGGTGGCCTGTCCTGCTTCGCAGTTCCTCGAGTGCTGCCCGGAGGCGAACCGAACGCACTGCGCCTGATGCGACTGAAGGACAAGATGGGCAACCGGTCCAACGCGTCCTCGGAGATCGAGTACGACGGCGCCGTCGGTTGGCTCGTCGGCGACGAGGGTCGCGGCGTCCGCACCATCGTCGAGATGGTCAACATGACTCGCCTGGACTGCGTCATCGGCTCGGCCACCGGCATGAGGTCGGCGATCCACCTGGCGGCCCACCACGCCCGGCACCGCCACGCCTTCGGCAAGGCCCTGATCGACCAGCCCGCCATGCGCAATGTGCTGGCCGACCTGCAGGTCGAGTCCGAGGCCGCGACGACCGCGATGTTCCGGCTCGCCGGGGCCAACGACCGCGCGATTCGCGGCGACGAGCACGAGGCAGCCCTGCGGCGCATCGCTCTGGCCGTGACCAAGTACCACGTGTGCAAGCGGGCACCCATGGTGGCCGGCGAAGCGTTGGAGTGCCTGGGCGGCAACGGCTACATCGAGGACTTCGACATCGCTCGCATCTACCGTGAGATGCCGCTGCTGTCGATCTGGGAAGGCTCGGGCAACGTCGCCGCTCTCGACGCCTTGCGGGCACTGTCGCGCGAGCCGCACACGCTCGACGCCTTCGCCGCCGAGGTCGAGCAGGCCACCGGCGTCGACGCCCGCTACGACGACGCCCTGGCTCGGCTGATGAAGGAGCTCACCTCGTTCGACGACATCGAGCTGCGCGCCCGACGCGTCGTCGAGCAGATGGCGATGGTCTTCCAGGGTTCGCAGCTGATCCAGCACGGCCCGGCCGCGGTCGCCGACGCGTTCTGTGCGAGTCGCCTCGACCGCGACTGGGGCGACGCGTTCGGCACGCTGCCGACCGGACTGGACCTGCAGCCGATCCTGGACCGCGCCTGATCGGTCCGCGTCAGTCGAGCGCAGCCGCCAGATCGCTGCCCGGGGCCACCGGGAACGTCAGGCTCGAGGCCTGCGCACCACCCAGGACGACCGTGTTCAACGAGGGCAGGCCCAGCGGGGCCTGGATCGACTGGCCCACGAGCGTGACCTGGATCCGGTGACCGGCCTTGAACCGGTTCGCGACGGGCCACATCTCGACGTGGTACGTCCGCACCCGACCGAGCGCTGCGAGCGTCGTCTTGGAGAAGTCACCGTACGGCTGGACGAGCTTGCCGTCGCGGTACAGCGACTTGCTCTCGACGATGTGGGGGAACGCCGTGTTGAGACGTGCCGTGGTCATCGGATTCGCGGTCCCGTCGGGCGCCACGTCGGAGATGACGGCCCAGATGCCTGTCGCGGGTGCGAGGCTGGACAGGCTGATCTCCAACGTCCCGGGGCCCACGGCCAGGACGTCCTGCTTCAACGGCGGGGTCGTGTAGGTCAGGCCGACCAGGTTGCTCAGGTTCATCTCGGTCAGGCCGGGGATCTGCTGCAGGGCTTGACCTGCGGCGCCGTCGAGCAGCGCGGTCAGGTCGGGATCGGTCTGCGTGACCAGCGACGGCAGGGACAGGTAGTGCTGCTTGGTCACCTTGGCCGGCTTGGTCAGGCTCAGGCTGCCATCATTGCTCGACGTGGCGCCACCGGACCTGTCCGGTGTCAGGTACAGCGACTCCCACGTCGTGTTCGGCAACGGCCAGTCGTCGCCCTCGACCCGGACGTACTGTCCGGCCAGCAGCGCACGTCGGCTGCCGTCGGCGGCGTACATCTGGACGGCGGGCTCGTCCTCGACGCCGTTGTCGACACCCAGGACGTAGCGCTCCAACCACCGGTCGATCGCCTGCCGGCCGTTGTCGGTCCCGGCGGGTGCGCCGTCGTGGGCGCCCGTGACGTGCAGCTGGGTCGGCACCCCGTCGGCGCGCAGCTGCTTGAAGCCTTCGTAGTCGCCGCGTGGTTCGACGTCGAACACGCCGTCGAGGAACAGGGTCGGGATCTGGTTGGCGTTCCCGCGGAAGCCACGTTCTGCCCAGAACTGGTCGAGCGAGAGGTGCAACAGGCCGGCGTTGAGCCCGGTGCCCGCCAGGCCGACCAGCACGCCGATCACGGAGGCGGGGTCACGCTGCAACCGTTCCGGTCCCTGGGCGAGCGCGGGAGCGCCGATCATGAGCAGGACACCGGCTCCGACCAGGGTGTTCGGGATACCTCCCGGCACCAGGAGGTCGCGGTACAGCTCGAACGTACCCGAGCGCAGGACCGCCGCCTTCACGCACGGCAGCTGGTGGTGCAGCGAGTTGAAGATCATGATGGCGCTGGCCGAGAACCCGGCGACGGCGAGCCGACCGTCGCTCCACGGCTGCGTGCACGCCCACTCGAGCACGTCGACGACGTCCTGCTGACCTTGCGGCCCGAGCGCGTCGAACGAGCCGTTGCTGTCGCCGGTTCCGCGGATCTGGACGAGCAGGTAGTTGTAGTCGGCCCCGACGCTGAAAGCCGCCCCACTCGAACCGTACGGCGTGAACTCCACGACGGTCGGCCGCGCTTGCATCGGCTGCTCACCGGTGAGCGTGACGGCCAGCGACGTGCCGTCCGAGACCGTGACCCGATCCTTCGTGGTCGCCGGGTCGGCCGAGGCGACCCCCGGCACCGCGACCGCTCCGACTGCCACCAGCAATCCCCCGACGACAGCGCTCAGCCCGCGCCGCACCATGCTCCTCGTCATGTCTGGTCAAACGACCCACTTCGCCAAAAGTCACACCGAGTTACACCCAAATCGTGACACCCCAAGGGCGGTGAGTTAGCGACGTATCGACCAATGGCAGTGCCTGAGCGACCTGAAGGGAGCGTGATGGGTCGCTGAGGCACCGGAGAAACGGGTTGCGTCGCTAACTCACCGCCCCCGGGGAGTCAGATCAGGCGGCGGTCGTTGGCCCAGCGGGTCAGCTCGTGGCGGCTCGACAGCTGAAGCTTGCGCAAGACGCTGCTGACGTGGCTCTCGACGGTCTTGATCGAGATGAACAGCTCCTTGGCCACTTCCTTGTAGGCATAGCCGCGGGCGATCAGGCGCATCACCTCGCGTTCGCGCTCGGTCAGCCGGTCGAGATCCTCATCGACCTGCGAGACCTCGATCGTCCCCGCGAACGCATCGAGCACGAATCCTGCGAGACGCGGCGAGAACACCGCGTCACCGGCGGCGATCCGTGTGATCGCATCGACCAGCTCGTGCCCGGAGATGTTCTTGGTGACGTATCCGCGAGCGCCGGCGCGAATGACACCGATCACGTCTTCGGCGGCATCACTGACCGACAGCGCCAAGAACTTGGTGTCGGCGTGACGTGGGTGCACGCGCCGAATGACCTCGATACCGCCGCCGCCAGGCATGTGGACGTCGAGCAGCACGACGTCGGGACCGAGGTCCTCGATCACCCGGACGGCGCTGTCGACGTCTTCTGCCTCGGCGACGACCTCGACCGCGTCGGCGATCTCGGCACGCACACCGGTGCGGAACATCGCATGGTCGTCCACGATCGCCACCCGCAGACGTCCCTCGGACTGCTCGGTCGTACTCATCTGCTGCTCCCCTCGTCCACGGATTCGTCCTGCCGGTGCATCGTGCCACTGCGCACCGGCATGCGTAGCGCGATCTCGGTGCCCTCACCGGGAGCGCTGCGGATCGTGACCGAACCGCCATGGCGCCCGACCCGATCGATGATCGATCCACGCAGACCCATCCGGTCCTGGGGGATGTGGTCGGGATCGAACCCGAGGCCCCGGTCACGAACGAAGACCTCGGCGACCGTGCCGTCGGTCTCGGCGTACACGTCGATTCGATCGACGTGGGCATGTTTGGCGGCGTTCACGATGGCCTCCCGCGTGGCCCGCACCAGCGCCGCGACGTCGGGATCCATCGCGACGTCGCCGACGACGACGACCTCGACGGGGATCTGATGGTCGTCCTCGACCTCGACCGCCGCCGCCCGAACCGTCGCCGCGAACCGATCACCGATCGTGTTGTCGGTGCCGAACAACCAGGACCGGAGCTCTCGCTCCTGCCGTCGGGCCAACGTCGCCACCTGAGCCGGGTCACCGGGGTTCTTCTGCAACAGGGCCAAGGTCTGCAGCACCGAGTCGTGCAGGTGTGCGGCGACGTCGGCCCGCTCCTGCGAGCGGACCCGCTCACGGCGCTCCTCGTCCAGATCCGTCACCAGCTTGTACAGCCATGGGCCCAGGATCAACGCGACACCCAACAGGGCGGCCACGACCGCGACGGCGAGGTCGGCGAGCGCTCCCCAGCCGCGGTCCTGGGTGATGACGTACCCGCCGGCGAGCGCGACGAGCACGACGCCCACGGCGACCCGCGCAGCGAAGGCCAACCCGCTCGTCTGCCGCATCCAGCGTCCGAGCGAGGCGTCGTCGAACTGGCGCCAGATGACCGCGACGCCGATCAGACCGATGACGACCGGGATCGCGATGGAGCCGCTGACGCCGTGTCCGTTCGCCTGGAGCACCAGGAACACGCCGACCCCGACCGCCGACAGGCATGCCGCCTGGACGATCTCACGCACCGGTAGCCGATCTCGACTGCGGAAGCCGCGTCGCGTCGCGGCTTCCAGGCCAGGCGACATCTCCGGCTTCGCCAAGGGCAGGAAACGCCACAGCAACAGGTACGCGATGACCCCCGCACCGTTCCACAAGCTCGTGGCGACGAAGACGATCCGGACCGCGACCACCGGCACGCCCAGGTGATCGGCCAATCCGTTCGCCACTCCGGCGACGAAGCGTCGATCAGCCGGTCGAACGGCACGGCGGTACTCGGTCACTCCCCGATCGTCACACGCCGAAGGCGCCACCGACCACCCGGACGCGCCCGGGCCCGACCCTGACCGATCTCGGGGGAGCTTCAGGGGCGATCCCGATGGAACCGCGCGGATCGGACGGCCACGATGGAGACATGAACGACACACATCAGGTCCCTCCGACCGAGGAGCCGACCCCGTCCCAGCCGGACCCTTCCCGGCTGCGCTCCATCACCGACGTCAAGCGATCGCGATCCGATGCGCTGCTCGGCGGCGTGAGCACCGGAGTCGCCAAGCACTTCGACATCGACCCGGTCATCGTCCGCATCGGCTTCGTCGTCCTGACGCTGATCGGTGGTGCCGGCATCATCTGCTACGTCGCCGGCTGGGCGTTGCTGCCGTCCGAGGACGGCCCCAGTCACGTGGCCGAGTGGTTCAACCTCGACCAGAACGAGGAGCGGGTGCGCGTCGGCGGTCTGGTCGCCGCCGCGGTGCTGTCGCTGCTCGCGGTCGTCGGGGACAGCGGGTGGGGATGGGGTGCAGGGTTCCCCTGGTGGCTCCTGCCCGCCGCGTTGTTGTTCGCGATCTTCGTGGTGTGGCCCCAACGACGCCGACAGGAGGCCGTCGACGCGGTCGACACCCAGCAGCCGCACGTCACAGGGGCAACCGCGCCCCGCCCGCGTGAACGTCGCTCCCCCGCGCTTCTGGGGCTGACCCTGTCGATCCTCGCGATCGCGTTGGCCGTGACACGCCTGGTCGCGGAGTCGCGCGGCGGAGTCGACTGGACGGTGTACGTCGCTGTCGCGCTCGGTGTCGTCGGAGTCGGGCTGCTGATCAGCACGTTCTTCGGCGACGGCGGCCCGCTGATCGCCCTCGGACTGCTGCTGGCGCTGACACTGGCCGTCGGATCGGCCGTCCCCAACCTGCGGATCGGCGAACAGCTCGAGACGCCCACCAGCGCCGCTGTCGTGGAGACCAGGTACGAGCACGGTCTGGGCAAGCTCCAGATCGACCTGAGCGACGTCGAGGACCCCCAAGCGCTCCTGGGCCGCACCATCCGCATCGACTCCGGGGTCGGCGAGACGCGCGTGATCGTGCCGTCCGGACTCGACATCGACGTCGACGCCACGGTGCGCGCGGGCGAGATCCGGCTGTTCGACCGCAAGGCCAGTGGCACCAATGTCGACATGAGCTCGCCGGCCGACTCGTATCGACACCTGACCATCCAGATCCATCATCGGCTCGGCACGATCGAGGTGATCCGCAAATGACCCGTCATCGATTCCGCTGGAGCGGCCTGATCTTCGGCCTGCTGTTCTGCGCCATCGCCGCGAACTGGGCGGTGTGGGACCGTGACGTGCTGACCGGAAAGCAGCTCAGCTACGCGTTCTCCGCCGTGTTGATCGTCGTCGGCGTGCTGGGTGTGCTGGCCACGTTCCGCAAACCGCGTCCGGCAGCAACCGGCGCCGACCCGGCCGTCAGCCATGACGCCACCGTGGAGGAGGCACTCCCCGAACCCACCGTCAACGAGGCGGACGTCTCGCGCTCACCAGGCACCGAATCGCCCGACGCCGAGCTGTCCGACACCGAATTCACCGAGAACGAGGACCGAGCATGAGCAAGCGTTTGACGCGCACGACCGACGACAAGTGGATCGGTGGAGTGTGCGGTGGAGTCGCCCAGTACCTGGACGTCGATGCCAACCTGATCCGTCTGGCCACAGCCGTGCTGACCGTGCTGGGCTTCGGCTCGGTCGTCGTGGCCTACGTCGTCGCGTGGATCGTGATGCCGAAGGCCGCGCCGCAGGTGTACGCGCCGCCGCCACCTCCGGCGCCGCGATCACAACCCTGAGACCGCGCCTGAGGCGGTGACCCCGACGACGCCGTCGTCGGGGTCACCGTCGTCCGGACAGCCATGCGGCGCGCGCGGCCACCGCGGTGGCGGTGTGGTCGGTGAACAGGCCGTCGATCCCGGCGTCGAAGAACGGTGCGTACTCGGCGGCGGCGTCACCCAGCTCGTGGCGGGCGGTCCCACGTCGCAGCGAGGTCGGCAGGAACTCGTTCTCGTCGCGCATCGTCCAGATGTGCACGTCGAGTCCCGCGGCGTGGGCGTCGTCGATCAGCGTCGTGGGGCGACCGAGGTCACCGCGATCGTCCAGCTCGACGACCAGGTGCTTGTGCGGGCCGATGCCGTCCGCGTAGGACGCGATCCAGGCCAGACCCGCGGGCGTGCGCAGATCGGCGTACCGCCGGGGGTCGCCGGCGGCGGCCAAGTCGGCCGGGGCACCGTTCGAGTTCATCAGCTGCACGAGGAAGGCTGACGTTCGGGGTCGAAGCGCCCGCAAGTTCGTCTCGAACGACTGGATGACGATGTTCGCCTCCGGGCCGTTGGCCCCGGCGGACTCCAGGTCGCTGATCAGCAGGTCGTCCAGGTCGAGCCCCAGTCCGCGGAAGTGGGTCGGATGCTTGGTCTCGACGTACACCCCCACGGGACGATCCGCTGCTGAGGCGATCTGCAGCACCTCGGCGAACGTCAGGATCTGCTCGACTCCGTCCAGCGCGACGTTGTGCGGGCGGGTCCTGGGGATCCGTTCACGGATTCGCAGCGACTTGAGCTCAGCCACCGTGAAGTCCTCGGTGAACCACCCGGACTTCGACGTGCCGTCGATGACCTTGGTCGTGGCCCGGTCGGCGAACTCGGGGCGTTCTGCCACATCGGTCGTGGCGCTGATCTCGTTCTCGTGCCGAACGACCAGGACGCCGTCCTTCGAGGCCACGACGTCGGGCTCGATGTAGTCACAACCCTGCTCGATGGCCAGCAGGTACGAGGGCCGCGTGTGCTCCAGCCGCACGCCGGGCGTCCCGCGATGTGCGATGACGATCGGAGAGCAGCCAGTCTTGACGATCGCAGATCGGTGCGCTTCGACGATCGGAGATCGGTGGACGCCGCGGGTCGGTGGGGTGCTCATGCTCGGAGGCTAGCCGAGTCAGTCCACGTGACTGACCAGGTTGACGACGGTCCCGTCGGGCGCGCGCACGAAGAAGCGCCGGACACCCCACGGCTCCTGCGTCAGCGGGTGGACGATCTCGAGCCCACGTCGCTGCGCCTCGGCGTACGCCTCCTCAACGCCCTCCCCCACGTGCGCCGACAGGTGCGAGTCGACCGGGGCCGTGGCGTCGCGAGTGACCAGCTGGACCGTCGCTCGGCCGTCCGGAGACTGCAGCTGAGCGACCCAGCCCAGATTGAACGTCTCCACGCTCAGACCCAAGTAGTCGCGGTAGAACCCCTGCGGGTCGGCCACGTCGGGGACGGACAGATTCGGGACGATACCGGTGACTCGCATCTGCGGACCCTCCTGGATGTCGGTTGTCTCCTGCACGATAGACGCATGTCGATCCAGGTGAGGCCCGCGACCGTGTTCGACGACGTCCGCACGATGGTCGGCCCGAGGAATCCGACCGCCAACGTCTGCTGGTGCCTGAGCTACCGGATCCCCAACAAGGAGAACCGGTCGCTGCAGCGCGAGGAACGTGGCCGCAAGGTCCGCGATCTGATGCGACAGGGACCGCCCGGGGTGCTGGCGTACGACGGTGACGACGTCGTCGGATGGGCGGCGGTCCACCCACGCGCCGACACCTCGTTCGCGACGAACCGGAAGATCCCGCACGTCGACGACCTGGACGTGTGGTCGTTGTGGTGCGTCCGGGTCCGGCCCGGTCACCGCGGTGAGGGCATCGCTCATCACCTCGTCGCCGGTGCCGTCGAGTGGGCACGTTCGCAGGACGCCCCCGCGATCGAGGCCTACCCGGTCGACAACCGGGGCGAGAAGGTCGATCTCACCATGGCCTATGTCGGCACCAAGCACCTGTTCGAGCGAGCCGGGTTCACACAGGCCGCCGAGACCACATCGGTGCTCAACGGCTTTGCTCGCGTCGTGATGCGCCTCGACCTGCGCCGCTGACCGACGAGTCAGGGCACGTCGTCTAGGATTTCCTCAGGTGCGCCGGGAAGTCTGGTCGGCCCGGAGAGATCCGGACAGCCGCCGCCTACCCCATGAGGACTCCCGTGATCCGTCGCCTGTTCAGCCGTGGTTCCTGGCCCGAGGCATCGCGCATCGCAGATGTGCT
>Ga0180217_1001539_pt1 | contig 24591 bp, 11 predicted proteins | sample eDN3rd37CBELigOP_FD_128521 | JGI IMG/M metagenome (GOLD analysis project Ga0180217, IMG submission 128521) | Enriched Organic Plus compost microbial communities from Emeryville, California, USA - eDNA 3rd pass 37_C BE-Lig OP (version 2) (version 2) ... | reverse complement strand
CATCATCATCATCATCATCATCATCATCATCATCATCATCATCATCATCATCATCATCATCATCATCATCATCATCATCATCATCATCATCATCATCATCATCATCGTCGTCGTCGTCGTCGTCGTCGTCGTCGTCGTCGTCGTCGTCGTCCTCGCTTGCCTGACCACCAGCAGTCATACGACAGTCGAACTCTTCATCACCGCCGAGGTCTTTTACCTTCGCTTCTTCGTCGCTCATCGTCATTCGCTCGTCAGCATCAGCATCGGAGTCATCACCTTCCATCTCCGGATCTTCATCTGAGTCTTCAGCGCGTGTACGGCTCGTGACCCGAGTTGAGGTAGCCGCAGATGCCGTTTTACTCACCGCTTTAGCCTTAGCGGGCTGTGCCTTGGTGGCTTTGCTTGCAGCGGGCTGTGCCTTGGTGGCTTTGCTTGCAGCGGGCTTTGCGGCTTTGGCTCGGACCTCGTCCTTGGTCTCGGTTTCCTCACCCAGGCTCGTTTTCTTGGCCTTACTGGAGAGTGAGGACTGCTTCTGTGCAATATTCTTTGTTTTTCCAGCCGTGGCTGCCTTCACGCTAGTTCCCGCAGCCGTGCCCACCGCGCATCGCTTACCCTTTGAGACCTGCGGCATCGCTTCCTCGTTAAGTTCCTGCGCCTCGGCATAACTACTGGCGTCACTGGAAGACGCAACGCGTGGGGAACGACGTCGCTGTGACATGTTGAGCTATACCTAAATATGATGTTTAATCAAGAGTACATACGCATGAACATGAGTTTTACACAATCGCTCTAATGTAACCACTTCATCCATTTCCGGGCCAGGACGCATAAATCGGCATTCCCCACTCACTCACAGTTGCCGCAGAGGGAGCATCTCTTCATCCGCCTACGCCGAAGTGCAACTAGAAATCACGACGTCCTTAGTGCCTTACTCGCTTAGCGCCTCATGCGACAAACGAGCTCACCTAGTTTACGTTGTATGTTCAATTTCTGATGCCAGCACCAGACCCTTCGGAGCTTGAGCTTAGAGACATATGGGCTTTTATTGCGGTAATTGCTTGTGGATAGCGATTCCGAAGAATGCAACCCAGCTGGTGATAGTTTTTTCTTTAAGAGCGGGGCTTCTCCTTCTTCTCACGGAAGAGCGCAAGGAGAGCGACACCGGCGACCTTGACGACCTTGAAACGGCAACCGGGAATATCACCCTTAGCCTTACCGGAGCGACCGAAACCAGCGCAGAGAACTTCGTCGTTATCGTCAATGAAGTTCAAGCAACCATCGTTAGGAACGAAGGCAGTGATCTTCTTGCCGTTCTTGATAAGCTGAACACGAACAGCCTTACGAATGGCGGAGTTGGGCTGCTTAGCCTCAATACCGACCTTCTCGACGACAACACCCTTGGCGTGGGAGGTGCCCATGAAAGGGTTGCACTAGAATGGGTGGCGAATGGGATGTACAGTCATAGCTCATGTGTTAGAATATGCTCAAGTCAGCGACGATTTCAGAGAGAAAAGCCAAGCGAATCGCTAGTCAGTGCCAGAGACAATCGCATTTTGGCTCGTAGCGGCTCATCGCACGCCTGGAATGAACACATATGCGGGTGGACGTGCGTGTAGAGGATACATCGTAAGGCTGGAACGAGCGCAAGCAGAGAGGATTCTCGTGATTGCGCTTTGTAGCACATCCTCAGCACAGTCAGACCGCACCAAGGCCTCTTCCAGGACCTTGTTTAGTCCATAGCAAGTGCGTGCGAGCCACTGAGTCCAACACATGCACCAAAGCACGATAGTGTCCTTAGACAACGCATTCTTGCCCAATACACCATCGCGGTTGAACTAGCAGCGTCCTTCAAACCAAAGAATCCTTGCTTTAGTCCTCGGCATCACGACTCTTTTTCGCATTCTTTCTCTGCTAGCAAGAGATACGGCACAGTAAAAGCGATCTAGTTGGTACATACTTTGTAGATGGAACCGGAGTTCTTCTTGCGGTAGTCCTTGTCTGCCCACTTCTGCTCGCGGCGAACATCGCGGAGCTTACGACCTGCACCAAGTCCCTTTGGCTTGCCCATTTTGTCCTCTTGCTCTGTGTGCGGGGAGGCGGTGCGCAAGGTAATGCGCGGTGGAATCAGTACAGTGAGTAAATGCGTATCACATGCGGGGTCCAGAAAAGCGGTATATATCGTCCAAGTGGGGAAAAAGTCCGCACAAAATGCATTTCCATGACGAGCTGGACTCGTCACATTCGCACTCGCACCAAGTTTGACGAATCGCTTGGGTGCCTAGTCGCGGGACATTCGCATTGTAACACGCAATCCAGACACAACCACACAGTTTCCACACCTCGATATGCTTTAAACTGTCCACAGCAGCCCCCGCGGTGCGAAAATGCGCGATATATTGCTTTCTCCCTCCGACTTTGTTTTCGTCCCTCACATCTACCTTTTGGTTCCCGAATGAGGCAAAGTTCCAAAATTTGGAACGCGTTTGGAACTTGAGCGGAAAATTTGGACCCGGGTTCCAGATCGGTGCCAGAATTTGGAACCAGGTTCCAAACGGTTTGGAACTCGGCGTGTGAGCCAGATTTTCAAACGACGCAAAAGCTCGATCAAAACAGACTCGTAGACGTCTAAACATGGGTACGTCAGGAGACATGTCGTCATGTTAATATGTGCATATGATACTGCATTACATGTCGTTGTATTTGCCTCGTTTGTTTATTGCAAGACCCCTTTGCAATACCATCCAAACTACACTTTTCCAACCCATCAACTTCCTTTCCGACCATTTTCCTCACTCTTTCGCACCGCTCGCGTTCCACACGTACAGGTAAAGCTCACGGTTCACTCGCCCGTGCCGGTAAGGTCAAGGGCCAAACCCCCAAGAAGCCCAAGGCCGAGAAGCCTAAGGCTCCTCGCGGTATGTACACAAGAACTTGATGCCTTCTGATGACTAATTGGCCGTCAACTCACGTTTCCACGTATGCGGAGGCGGACCACGGGACGCTACTCCTCAGCACCTGACGTATTTTGCAGTTGACTGTCATTCTCAGTCGACTGCGCACTTGAAAGCGTGTGGTAGGCGCGACCGCTCCTCGAACAAATCTCCGCAACACTAGCTCTCACGGACTGAACCAGTCGTGACCGATGCCGTTTCAGCCGCGTGTTGACGACTGTGTCAAGGAGATATCATGTGCCCCATGTGAAAACCACTACAACGGCATGTCCCGTTCGAATTTACGGGAGAATGACAAGGTCTTGAGCCGAGGCACCATTGGTCCCGTTGAGTTGACGGCGTGGCGTGGCAAGTCACCACACAACAGAAATCCCATTGAACACCTTCCTGCGAGCAAGATAACTGACGAATGTACGACTTCCTTTCTCACCACCTTACTTTAGGCCGCGCATACAAGCGCATTCTTTACACCCGCCGCTTCTTGGCTGCACCTAACGCCAAGAAGAAGGGTTACAACACTCAGGCTGAATAAGCGGTGTAGCCATGTATTTCAACCATACGCAATCGCTAATGTACACCCGCTTCATTTAGCAAGAGCGTGATGGCGAATGCCCAACCATGAACAGTGCGTTGGGCATAGCTGGTCCCTGACACCATTCTCTTGTTCCCTCTGAAACTGATGTTTTCGTTTCTGACTGCACTCCAGTGCCGTCAACGGAGAAGGCAATGTAGGAGGGAACGAAACACATGAATACATCGAGCTGAGAAAGTATTTCATTGGCTGTCGTAGTAGTTTAATTGACCTACGTATTAATGCTTTGTGAGGTCTGAGGAGTAGTAGTCTGCAAACGTCGTTTTGGAAAACGGTTTAGAGTAGACTTGAATTTATGCACATTTAGCATCCGTGTTACGAACAAGTGGCGAGTAGAACCAACTTGACTGAAGTCAATGGGGCTGCGTTGATCTCTGGTACGGGCGTGAAGAGGCAGAGGAGATTCTGACAAATCGAAGGTCAGTCTCCTGCAGAGGGGAAGATTCGAGTGAGGAATACTCGAATGGAGTGATGTTAACACTAGTGTTGAATGAGTGAATGTGGGGTGAATTTTGAGCATATACAGTCGGGGTTCAGGAGCGTCTAATTGGGATGGATAGATAATACAAAAGCGAACCCGGTGGGGTGGCAACTATAAACAAGAGCGAGCTTTGGTGGCAAAACTTGCTATTACGGAGAGATGACGATACGGCCCTTCTGCGAGCGGTTAGAGAAGTTGTTGTTGCGCGTGCACATGTACGTGAACTCGCGCTCCTGGTTTGGAAGGTTCTCGAACTTAAGAACGAGACCACCAACCAATGAAGCGGGTGCTGTGTTCAGAAGGGGGTCAAGCGTACCACTCTCGGCTGCAACCTTCGTTCGGAACTGGCCCGATGTGGCCAAAATGAGCGGACACGTGAGATAGTCGTTTGTCTGTGTGTTCTGCCAGTTACCATACAAATCGTAGCACTTAACGTATTGCCACATCGTTTCCGTTGCGTTATCCAGTGCAATTGGGTAGTTGTATCCTTCGCCCATGGTCTGCACGAAGTTGTTGCGATCTGTGCCTCCAGTACCTTCGCCAGCGTCTCCGGTTTGTCCATCGCCACCAGGAGCACCATTGTTGTGGCGGTTTGATCCAGTCCACTGAATGTGGATCAAATCGGTTGGCTTCATGCGAAGTGTTTGAGGTACGAAGTCGTACTCAACAGCTGGGTAGACTTGTACAATGTTTCCTCGCTTACCACGTACGTTCAGGTTGTAGATCTTGGCATTCCCAAAAGACGGAGGACGCTTCTTGATGTAGAACACATGCGAGCGGTCCTGGAATGTGCGGCCATATTGGGCGGTGTTGATGGCAAGCTTGAGTCCCTGCAAATCTGCGCCGATGTCCACAGTTGGGTTGTTGCGAACTGGAGACGGCTTGTAGGTTGCCGGGCTGTTACCTTGAACATGATTCGAACTCGAATCTGTGTTCCAAGGATCGTAGTCGTCCGTGGTAATGTTGTATCGCAGGCGAAGGGTGCACTTGACAAAGTCATTGTTAGTACCATACTTCTTCAGAACCTTGAAGTTGTGTGGATCGTCAGCACCGACGGGGAATGTTGGGAGAGTCCACGTGAAGTTAGCATAGTTGGCATCTCGAGTGTCACCAAGGTGGTTATCACGAGTCCATGGGGCACGCTCACACGCCGGTGGAGGGATGTTGTGAGAAAAGCCTTCCCATTTGCCACCTTTGCTCTCGCAAGTCTGCTGGTCGACTGCGGCGGCGGTGTCATCGCTGTCGATGCTGCACTTGTAGAAAGTCTTTGTGTTCTGGGAGTTTTCGAGAACGAAGTTGCAAATGTCGATATTAGACTTGTCATCATATGCAGACGTGAGGTATGCGATATCACGCCAGATTGTTGGGCGCCAGTAAGGGTAGTAGTCGCGTTCCTCGGGGCACTCGAGACCAGACGCACCGCCGTTCGGGTTCTGACGTGTGTTTTGTGCGGTAGCCTTCACATTCTGATCAGCAGTGAAGAGGTTGGTATTGCGAGGACGCTTAATGCAGGAGAGATAGCTAGCCTCTGACTCATGGCGAGGTCGACCAGCGGCACGGTTGGAGGCAATTGTGCTTTCCAGGTTAGAGTACGCGCTCGGGCGACTGGGTGAATTGGTATCTACACCATCGCGCAACTCGACAGTCAGTTCCTTATCATCCAGCTGAGTAACATCCGTATCGCAGGCGTACTGGATCACGATGTTGCAGTTCATAGTGTGAGGGTCACTGCCGTCGGCGCCACCGCATCCATGCTGGTTCGTCCATTGAATCGGAAGGATGCTACCTTCATAGAACACCATGGGGTATTGGGCCGCCGTGTTGTCACTTGGATCGTAGAGTTGGTCAGGGTCGAGGTATGCGGTGTTAGTTGCAAACGCCTGACTAGTCTTGTCACCAACGTTGTAACCACCGCGAGCATTGTTCTGCGAATCGAATAATCGGTTGTTGTTTGCACGAGCTGCCGACTGCTCATTCAATCGGTTGTTTGAGCCTCGTGGATTGTGCTAGATGCCATGAGATGATAATATGATATGTGGGTAAAGATGTTAGGTCAGTACTGTGGTTCGCTACGCTTCTTTCCACGGTGATACGCTGAGAGGGTCGGTCAATCGCCTTAACATGTCAGGATGTGTTTTGGAATCGCGTCGAAACGAGCCTAGTGTAACCCCAGCTCGCGCGCCTCCAAGAGCACGAGCCCTCAGGACGGAGGCTAAGACTGAGCTCTACCAGTTGCAGTCATACCCATCTCGATGCACTCGCCACACGCAGCAGCCCACGGCTATGCAACACTGGGAGCAACGGTGGTCATGAGGGCGGATTTCTCTCAAGAGCGAGTATGCAGAACATGAGCTGGCTAGCACAGAGTAAAACGTACCATGTAGACATCCGCGCTAACTAAAACGCCTAGCGCGATGAAAAGCGCCAAAAAGGTATAGCCCTTCATGTAAAAACGAATTGTATCATACCCTTTCATACGACTCCAGCTTGCTATTCCGTCACCCCCGATTCTGGACACTCACACAAACCCCAGCAGTTTTCACTCAAAACCTGCATACTCGTCGACGTTGTCCGGGAAGGACCGAGGTCAGGAGAGGATCTAAATAGTGCTTTGGAGAAGAAAAATTTAGCGCGTTAGCTCGGCACATGAATTAAGCAAGTTGGGTACGTGGATCGGTACGAGATCCGCGACATTCCCCTGGTTCCCCCTTCAACACAGGCGCGTGCCCAAGAAAACGGTAAAAGTTTTCCAGAAGCGGGGGTGTCAAAATACGAAGCCTCCACAACTTTCGTCTCGGAATATCTCGCGTATACGCACGGTTTGACAACTGCGCTGTGGTTCATCGCATAGACCACATGCAACACTAATCAATCCTAGCCATGAAATGTCGCGAGGCTAGGGATGTGTCTCGCATGAGCTCGAAAAAAATTTCTCTACAATGGGTCGAGGCGATTCTGACAGTCTTCCTAGTGTGCTTATCGTGTAGTTTGCCGATCCTCCTCGTGCCAGTGGTAGGATCCGATATGGTCTTATCTATACCGCAGTTCGGCGCAAGAAATGCTCCAGACTCCTCGCGTGCGTGTCTGCTGAGACCAAGCTTTGTCTCGACTGGCTCGTGTCCACGTGAGCTTGTGTGCTCTCTTGAGTCAAACAGCGACAGGGAAGCTATCTTCTGCCCGGTCATTTGCGTAGGGACTGTGTCACTCATTGCAGAGCTGCATCATGCTCCCTTCCTTATTCCCCGCACTCCAGATGAAGCTAAGGACCAGAGCAGTGTCTGCAGGACTCCTGCTAGGATTGTTGGCGACGTCGACCTTGCTGTTCGTGCTCGTCGAGGGTGATGTGTACCTGCACTCCCCACGCGGTTCCAACAATCGCTTGAAGGGCACGGGCCGTGACGTCCAGAACCAAAATCGTCTGTTTGACTCAGAAAACAACAACCGCGGTGGATACAACGTCGGTTCCCTTTACTACTATGAAGGCACGCAAATGTACATCGAGTGGACCGCGCAGCACGGTTGCGGCAATGGTAATCTCCGATGCGAATTTATTCTCCAGTACGCCTGCGACGATCGTATTCGTGACGGAAGCCTCGAGGACACCATCCCAGTTACACTGACCAACTGTGAGAACTACGACTGTGATACCGATCCTCGCTACGGCCGTCACGAATCGTACGATTCCTACATGACGTGCCGACGTACGAAGCGCAATTACGGTCTCTTCACTGCCAACCAACTCCCGACCAACGAGAACAGTAAAAACGCTGCTGTCTTCACTCGTCAGCAGCCCAATGACCAGCGATATGGCTACGAATGTGCTGAGGAACGTGACTACTATCCTTATTGGCGTCCGACCATCTGGCGCGATATTGCTATCTTGACCGACACACCTCAGCGCTGTGCAGCGTACAAGGCTCACTCTGAGAATGTCGTCGGCCGCTATCATTGTGTATACCCGCAAGAGTATATCGACCTCAAAGGCACCGCGACCGGTTACATCCCCATCACCAAGGAGCAGTGCGAGGCGTCAGTGACAGCTGGTGGTAAGACGTTCAAGGGTGTCTGGACACAGGCCCCTTCCCACGGTATTCCCCCACCAGATTGTCAACAGAACATCTACACTCGTGATAACCATCTTGGCAACACTCACAAGGGTTATCCTGTGAGCTACAATTGGACCCTACCCTCTCATGCAGTGCATGAACGCTGTGTTTTCCGTCTTCGCTACAACGTTACGACGTTGGACTTCCCTGGTTGGGAAAATGACACGAGCATTGGAGCTGGCGTGGACAAGGCGTACAACGTTCCGAATGCAAACGATGCCACGCTGTACCCGATTCACCAGCAGTACAACATCCCAGAGGGAGACAAGACCAAGCGAGGCTATCTCTTCAAGAATAACCCGCAGGTTGACATCTTCGGTTCATTGCTCAACAATAACAATGCATTCAAGTTGCAACTTGCTATCAACACCGCTCAGTATTCCAGAACGTTCGAAGATCGCAGTCATCGCTTCGCAATTCGCTCACGCTCACAACTTCCTCCTGGAATTCCATACGACGCGACGATCCACAACATCAATGTGCGTGGCAAGCGTGGTAACATTGTCCAAGTTTACCCAGCAGTCGAATACGACTTCGTCCCTAACCGTCTCGTCGTGTCTGTGGGTGATTATATTCACTTCCAATGGACCGGCTCCAACACTAACCCCAACAACAACGATGGCCAAGGCCAGGCTGGTACAGACCGCAGCAATGTCGTTGGCTTGATTTCGAAGACATTCGAGGAATCAACCTTCGTCACCAATCCTATTACTTACGGTGCCCTCGGCGCAAACTACCCGAAGTCACTGGTTAAGTCGGGTCTTAACTTCCTTGGATGGGACAACCAATCGTTGATTCAGCTGGCAACGCTGGCATCTCAGGGTGGCCAATTCGGTGGTGACATGGACGAGTTTGATGATGCAGGTACCTACTTCGATATGGGCCCGAAGCAGGTTACAGTGCCTGGTATTTTCTCCTACATGTGCACTCGCAATAACAACTTCTCCAACCGCTCCCAGAAGGGTCTTATCGTCGTCACCCACACCAAGGCGAAGACTGCTCTGATTGGCGCGATGGGTGGATCTCTCTCTGCAGACAACAACGTAGCTGCCGTTGTCGTAGCACCCGGCACGTTCAACGAGCCGCTCGATATTGGCTTAGCTGTATCCTCGACAACCGTGCTTGTGCCTCGCGGCCTCAATGACGTGGCTTCGGATGTTGTCGAAGTCTCTGGTCGCAGCCCACAGAATCTCGGCGGTGCAGTCACTCTTAGTATTAAGCACAACGCATCACCATTGCGCAAGCCTGTGATCAAACACACCTACAGTCTTGAGGATCCTAACTGGACTTCGGTCGAGACTCAGGTTGGTGCCACTGTCGCTTCCGCGTTGGTTACGGAGCCAGGCTACTATGTCGTTGATGCACCACTAAATGGCGGAGCTATTGCAGGTATCGTTATTGGTGGTGGTGCCTTTGTTGCCCTGTCCCTCTTCCTGATCTACTACTGCCGCAGGAAGGCCGTCATTGCATCATACCAGCAGGTCGGTAAGATCAATTCCTAAATTTGGTGGCAGAACCTCGGAGTGATGCAGCTCATCTCACGGGCGTGCTCCCGATCCCCTCAAAGGTCTGTACTTAGACCGCGCTTACTTGTTTATAAGACGACTTGATCACCATTGTCAATCCGTCTTGATGTATTGTACACATACTCAACCCATGGCTTTATTTAACGCTCCATTTAACGCGTTGTCTCCTCCGCTCATCCACGCCTATCCACATCAGCTCGCATTGCATCGCATCGCATTGCATCACATCACATTACATTACATTGGATTTTATTACTGGTATCTGGCATGGCACCAAATAGCATTCGAAAACCCCCCATGGTCTGTGTGAGCCATTACAAGACACCCCAAGTCAAGAATGTCTCACTCGCACGGCCTTGAACAAGTGTCCGTATAATGAATGTATAGATGCATGTATGCATGCTCGAATGTACATCTATCAGTATCCCCCTTCGTATCACAACCAGTAGACCTCAATTCGCCTCGTTGGCAAACATTAGCTGTTTCCAAACTCCACTGCACCAGGCTCTTCTCAAGATCGCTGGATCGATTCAACAACCCCCATGCTCCTCTGAATTTGCGAATACACGCACTAGTTTCGAAGTAAATGATATTCACCTCCTAAGAATCGTCCTGTAACGTAGTTCTAGCTGGCATGTCAATGGCAGTATCCTCCTCGGCCGGTAGAGTCGACTCGCTTGATGTGAATGCGATCAAGAATCCAGGCCAGGACAGATAGAGAGTGAGTCAAAATATCACAAGCGAATTCCTCGTGTAAGACAGCCATGCGTTATGGTTATGAGAGCGGAAGTGGCGGTATTCGCTTGTTAATCGCGGCATCTAATGTTCTATTCTTGACATTTTCTACCGAACATTGTGTGCGCCTCAGTAAATGCCGTGTTATCACCCAGGCCCACTAATTCTCGTTGTCCTTGTATATATTTGCTCACCTTCGCTCCATGCACTCATCGGATGGATCCCTCTACTCCACGTAATGATATCAATATGCAGCTACAACATGCGTGTGAGCGCAATTTGGGTGGCCGCAGTGCTGTGCTGCGCTGCAGTCGTTGCTCTGGCCGATCCTGCAACGAATGGACCAAGCATCGCATGCCCCACATGCCAGAAGAAGGGTATTCCGGCGAATGAGCCCCTACATATCAACATCGTCCGCGAGAACAGCAACCAAGATATCAAAGTCAGCACCACACCTGGTGAATACTACGTCCTCCGATCTCAAGTCCCCGACGAAGCGAACGCAAAGTCGAGCCTTGCGCGATTCCTTTGGGAGAACTCACTCGACACGGCTATGTCGAAGTGGGCACTTACTCTCACAGAGATGTTTGTTCTTGATCAAGACAATGTGCCAGGTGTAGAACAAGGTCCCGTTTTGGACAACGAGGGTAAGATCGCAACAATGTACCGTGCTCACCAGGTTTCGTTCGCACAGGAGAACCCCCTCGTTTACAAGTGGGAGAATACTAAGGTTTCTGATCAGATCCCGACCCAGGATGTGCGACCCGTTTCGAGTGCAAACTTCCAGCTTACCGGTAGGCCCAAAGAGGAAACCCCTCTCGCGCTGAAGCCGACGATTGGATTCGATACCACATTCCTTGCACATGAATCACGCACACTTGCTCGAGTCAAATTCCAGGTTGGCGACTTCGCCGAAGACTTCTGGAAGAATGACTTGGGTGGCGATATTACCAACCCCCGCTTCGTGCTCGTTTTCCGCATCGACCGCATGAACCGTGCTGGAAACCTCGTCGAGCCCAAGAGCAACACTCTTAAGAAGGAAACCCCGATTGATGCCACCCACAAGTACACCGTTCTTGTGGAGAAGACGGAAAATGCTGATGGTAAGGAAGAGGAGCTTAGCTCTGGCTATCATAAGATCGTGGCAGGAGGTCTTGATCTCCTCTTTGCTGACAAGGGCCAGGATGGAAACGGTCAGCCAATCGATGTGTACACTCGACTCGGACGTGACATCTCGGGCAAGCCTGTTGTTTACGTTGCCTTCAACAAGTTTACCAACTCTGTCACGCTCAACACATACCAGGGTCTTAATGCTTATGCGGTTTTCTCATGGGCATCTTGGACGACCCCTGTCTTCGTCACCATCTTGGTCTGTGTCTTGGCGGCAATCTTCATGCAGGAAAGCCAAAAGTACTAAGCTAATTGGCTGTAACTACCTCTTTCAGGTAACATAAACTAAATTCTGCTTTACTTCCTATTCAACGTTTATTGTAGGGTGAACAGGCAAGATATCTCACTTATGCACGCGATTCAACACGGGGTACGCATGTGGAGAGTGAGGAGTCGACTGCTGTGGCGGATATGCTGCTCTCTTCATCCACTTGCTCGCAATCCGAGTCATACTCTTCGCTAGCGGCATCACCACCTTCTTCCTCGCTCCACTCAAGATCCTTGATGCTTCTCTGTAGCTGCGGTTCAAGTACGCGTGTGGAAACTTCTCGCGGTGCCTGCGCACGTAACCTCTGCACTTGCCGCTGATGTTTCAGTTTAAGTCGCTTGGCTCTTTCCTCAAACTCGTCCTTACGCTCCGAGTTAGCGGCATCGTATGCCAGGCGCTGAAGGCGTCGCTCGAGCTTTGCGCTAAGCCGTGCCTCTTCCAAGGCTAAGAGAATATGCTCGTGGCGCTGTAGGAAAGCCAGAACTGGCTTCCAGTGATCTGTTGACATAATGCGTGCAATCCCGCCGCGCGCGGCGATTTCGAAGTAGAGCAGAGCCACAAGCTCCGCCAACGTTTGTGCGACACGTCGTGGTTTGCTCGGTGCACTCTCCGTTTGTGGCTGTTTCTCTTCTGAAGATGAAGCCGACGCGGACGAATCGCTCGGACTGGGAACAGGTGTGCTGAGGTCCACCATCATGTCATCGGCATCCGAAGCGGATGCCTGAACACCCGATGACGACGAAGTAGATGCCTCTCTCAGAGACTTTACGGATGATGGGGCCTCAAGCAAAGAAGAGCAATCGGCCGGCTCCACAGTCTCACCGTCAGGGGCCAAAGCCATTAGTCCAAGTTTCTGGGCTGCCTCTGCAACATCGGCGTCGGGGACATTTGCCTTGAGGAGTAAAGCAACATACTGCAAGGTTTTGCGCTGCAAAGGTGCATCGTCGCTATCGGGAGAAATGTTTACAGCAAAAGCGACTGCTCCATCCACGTCCGCACCATCATGCTCTCGTTGTGGTTCTTTGATCTTGGGCTTGGGTGCAGTCGAGGCAGGGGCCGTTGGTTCTGCGCCCTCCTCCGCCTCGGCGCCACTGCCTGCCTCAGCTTCTGCATCGGGTTCCACTGCATCGTCCTCAGCGATGTTTGACGTAGACCTGGGTCCCTTGGTTCCACCAGCGCCGACTCGGCGAGGAACTCCTGGTCCAGCACCTGCGCCTTGTCTTCGAGGACGGAACTGCTTTCCGGTGGCCGAATATAATGGTGGCACTTCCGCAGACGACGCTCCTGCTGGAGAACCGTCAGGATTGCTATTTGCCTCCACACCTGCGGCTCGCATGGTGCAATGTGAGCATACGAATGGCACCGTTGGTGGGAACAGGTCCGTCGGATCGCCTCCTGGATACGTACCCGGCTGGGCAGGAGGGAACTCGCTTTTAGAGGGCTGGGGAGGGAAGCATGCATCGCAATATGAAGTGGTGCACCTAACACACATTTTGAATTTGTCACTGACCGGAGCACGGCAAACGCTGCAGATGTGCCTTGGGCACTCCCAACGACCAGTAGGTACGCGGGTCAGTCCGACGCACAGTGGATGATACACCTTGTTACAACCTGTATACTCGCAAATCATGAGGTTTCCTCCGTCTCCGCACTGGAAGCACTGGTCCTCAGACGTGTCTTCGTCCAAGAATGCCATGGCAATGCCCTCACTGCGGAAGGCGCGTGGCTGCAGGCGCCGCAACGCATCGAGTGCATTTCCTGACCACTTCAAGAGCCAGTATAGAGCGCGGCGCTCGTCATAACGGGTCGGAGCACGAGCTGCAATGGTGTTTGAGAGGGTACGCCAACTAAATCGGAAATGGTAGTCATGCTGGGCGACCTTGTTGATGGCGTCTATCGAGCCTCGTGCAGCAGAAAGGATGTCATCCTTGGTAAGCGGTGGTACGGGCTTCGTAGTACTTGTCGGTTCGAGGCCTGCAGCCGCTGGTGTGCCTTGGATTGTCCCAAGCGCAGCTGGCTCAAGATGCTCTGTCTTAATAGTCAAGGCTTCAGATGTGTTGGGTACCGCTGTGGTCTGGTCTGAGGAGAGACCAGTTTGCGAGGCTACCTTCTCACTAAAACTACGAATTGACGTCGAAAAGATTCGCCCAAAGTTCTCTTCCACTTTGCGGGCGCATTCAGAAATAAGCGGCGTTGAATAGTGGTTCTCACCCCAGTAAGAAGCATTCGCACTCAGTGCGAGCGTTGAGGAGGGCGCGGTACTGGCAGGCAAGGGTTCAATGAGATCGCGAATTGCACTTAGATACTCGCCCACAACGAGGTCCGTCGCGAATTCGTTGTAGCCTTCGCGAATGTTGTCGTGAGGTGGAAGTCGAGTTACCAGACTGCTTGAACCTTTGCAGTGACTTTGATTCACGGTAGATAACGCAATCAGACGCCGCAATCGATAGGGGCTCCAAATGCAAAAGCCGCCTGGAACCTTGCCCGGTCCTGCGGCATCTTCATACGCGACCTCTTCGATTTCCCATTCATACTCCGCTGGATCAACCTTCTCTTCCTCTTCTTCTTCGTCAGGATTTCGGAAGTGACCCTCTCTCAGCAAAGTCTCTAGCGCAGCACGCGCCTTTCGATTGCGTCTATTGATGCGCTTGAATACTCCCGTAGAGGGAATAAACTCACGGCGACGCTTGCGCATCAAGGGTGGTTGCAACTCGGGCAGCTCTGCTTGGAACTCTTCGCCTACACGAACCTCTCTACTAGCTTCAGGAAACGGGGGAAGGTCTTTGAATTTCTCTTCATTTTCGTCCGGCTGCTGAAACCACGTTTCCCACGGAGGCACTTTGGGGCCTGGTGATGGTGGAGGGGTGGGAACTGCTGATACTGATGAAATGTCGGATCCTGAACCGTCTTCTTCATCAGAGGGCTCCGAAGCGGAACTTGGATTGCTGTTGCTACCACGGAGTCCACCACGCCAGCCACCACGACCGCGGCCACGCCAACCGCCTCGCCCGCGACCGCGCCATCCGCCTCGCCCACGACCGCGCCATCCACCTCGGCCGCGAGACGATGCCGCACTTTCATCCTCTTCGTTCTCACTGTTGGCTCCGCTTTTGCTGGCTTCGCCCTCCGCGTCGCCTTCGTCCTCACCTTCTACCTTAGAGTGTGTTGTTTCGTCACCCCTTTCTTCTCCCTGCTGTTCATTGTCGGCCTCAACATCGCCTGAAGACCTCCTCATCCCTGTCGAGACGATAGTCTCGTCTCGGCCCTCCTGAGAAGGAGATGGCGAAGGTGGGGCGTCGTGTAACGGTCGTGCATCCCGCATCGAATCATCATCTGCATGGTTTCCATACAACGGTTCGGACTCGGCCGGATCCCGTCCTTCCGAGACTCGTCTGCTCATGCTTGGTGCTGGACGAGAAGAGGGTCTTCTTCTGGCCACGACGTATATGTAGCTTTCTTCTTGTGCTTGCGACGGAGGGAAGAATAAGGCGGTGCGTTCCTTGCTCGTTTGCTCGTTTGCTCGTTTGCTCGCTCGTGTTCGCTCAGATGTGGCAAGATGAACAGTTCACAACGCGTGTCGGTCCGAAAGGCAGTCTCGAGTTGGTCAGACCGAGCAAGCTAGCTCTAGGTTGAAACGGGGCATGAAGCAAGGATAGGTAAGATACCAAGTCATGCCCATTGTGTACACGTATGCAATAAAATACATCACTCTCATTCTCGTCAAGCGAGATATCCCTCCCCATATCTCATCCTTGAACACAAGTGCGCAGGACGTGGCTCTGCCGCCTCGAAGGTCATGAGAGAGCAAAGAGACGCCAGCATCCTAGGTGGCAATGAAAGACCAAGCCTTGCACAGTTCATGCACACTGGCCCACGCGAAGCTCCTTGCTCACTCGATACGATCTCGACGATCATGCGGAGGAGTCAGGTCAGAAAAATCAAGAAGGTAGGATATCTACGCCTTGCGCAACCATATCGATAGCATACGGCGTGGGAATAGATGTCTGGACTCTACGCGCACCACTCGTGCTCCACCCCACGACAAGCATCACGCGGAGATCCTATATCGCACCCGACCCATTCCACAACACTCAATCGTGTTTGGGTGGGTTGGAATATGTCGCGCGCGTGGTGTGGCATATCCAGGATAAAATTCCTCGAAGATGGCGTGACGCAGGGAAGCGCACATCCACCACAACCACGACGCGGCCCCGAATCTACCCGAAAACACCTCGCATATATATGCATATCGATTTGATGGGTTTGAAACATACTTCACTCTAAAGCCTGGGAGTATCCCGCGATTGGAATAGCTTGAATTACGCATTTTGCTAGATCTTCCCCGAGCTGACCCCGGTGAAGGATTTTTTCTACTCGGAAATGCGCAGATCTTGCAACACACTTCACGCGATGCGACTTGCATTTCGAGCCTTTTTCCTCTGACTGACCGACTGACTCAGCTTTGCTTGCTCGCTTGTCGTCAACCCACAACGACCTAATCAGTTCCGCTGGCCCACCCCAACCACTCGATGGTCGGCCTCAAACGCTCCGAGCCTTGCACTTGACTGGGAAAGCCTTTGCATGTGCTGATTGAGACTGGCAGGGGACGCTTACGAATGTGCACAGATGCAAGTGAGCAGGTCGACGTGTTCAGGAGCCCATTCAAGCCCATACAAAAGAATCCAGCGCCACATAACTGGTTACACCATACCTGATAACTGAACACTATAGATCCAGTGCCAGCGCCGGTGTCTAGCCAGTGTATCGCCGGAAATGAACCATAGTTGGTGTACCTTCACAAGAATCTGATGGTGAACTACAGATCTCGATAATCGGAATCTCAAGTGGCCGAGGAAGTCGATTTACGATTTGATTTCACTGGACCTGATTCTCCAGGCAGCCCAGATGTCCCTGCCAGGGGTTCATCCGCGCAGGCCGATTGACTGCAGTGAGCGAGTCCTGCAAATTCTCCGCAAGTGCGAGTTCTTGTTCTTGAATGAACCTTTCTGAGGCTCGATCGACACCGGGGGTGATGAAATACCTCGTTTTCGAGCCAAAGTGTGCCGCGTTGATTTGCCAATTTGCGGGTGAATGTGGTAGGATCAGCTCATGCTAGTGAATTATACCTGGTCCGACAGCTGAGGTGTAACAGACGCATCCGGTGGCATCCCGAAAGCCGCGCATTCACTCGCGCAAATCGCGCGTTTACGAGCTCGAGTGGGAAGTCCTTGATATCCAACACGTTTGGAGAGTGTTTAACGCGAGGATGTGATACGCAGTGTTGCCTTTGACTACCCATATCAGTAGATACTCACACATTGCACCGCTTGCGCCCTACCTTACCCCACCTCAGGCGTAGCCTGCCACGGGAAATTCGAGTCGAAGGAGATACTCGGAATGACCTCGAAAGCTAAAGGATAGTACGTATCGGCAAGCCAGTATGACACCCTGCATTGACTTTTGAACGAGATTCCATGTTATTCAGGGTATTCAGAGTAATATTACTTGCGCCCGCAACTTATCATCCATGCGCTCCACCCCACTTGGCTCCCCACACCACCCAGCGTCCCCCTCAAGCGTGACTATGAGCTGGAGGCAGCGTCTTACAAGACGCCCACCCGCACTACGGTCCACCCCTTGCAGCGCGGCAAGGGTGCAGCTTCCGCTCAAACTGCCGCGGTACCCAGTGCTGCCACTGCCGTAAAGGAAGTCGGGGCTGATGCGAAACTCGAAGCCAAGGATCCCCTCTCGATTGCCAAGGCTCAGGCTGCTGGCGGTGATGCTGCCTCCCCAGCAAAGTCCAAGCCGAAGGATGACCCACTAAGTCTTATGATGCGCGGAGGCCTCAAACCAACCGCGACAGCCACTACGGAGGCGGCTGAAGATGAAGAAGACGACTTCGACCCTCTTACCATGACCCGCCGTAAGAAGGCTACCAACAAGCAGTCGGCGAGCGAACTCGCAGCACAGCAAGCGGCAGCAGTCGCAGCTGCAGCACAGAAGGCTCAGGAGGAGGCCGATCGCGTGTTCACTGATCGTGACTTCGAATTTTGGCACGAGAAATGCCCCCGCTTCCTCGCAAAGTATACTACTTCCACCACAATCGCCGTCGACGCTGATTTCCTCAGTGACGGCATTGGAGAAGCAGCAGGTTTGGGTGCAGAACCCACTGACAAGCGCGAAGGTGCTGCATCGCCGGCCTCGTCGACTGCCTCGAGTGGTTTGGCCCGTAAAGGCGACCAGACCGCCTCTCGCTTGGAGGAGCTCACCGCCACCGAGGAGCGAACGACTGCAAAGGCCAAGTCATTTTTGACGCAGAAGGAGTACATTGCAAACATTGAGGATCAGCACAAGCGACTTAAGTCGGCGTGGGATGCTGGCGAACGCGTGATGGCTCTGAGAATTGCGATTCAATGCGCAATTATGCTTGGCGATACTTCCGTCCCTGCCTTCTACCCTAGTATGTTTGTTATCCTGACTCGCCTACTCGATACCTTCGGTGAGCTTGTATTCCAGGGTATCAAGTCCAAGGGTGTGCAAATGCAGGATCCCATCACAAAGCAATTGATTACCACTGCTCTACCGAATAATTTTAAGAGTAGTGACGTCTGCGCCGCAGCAAAAGAGACTTGCAAGAACTGGTTCTACAAGATCGTCTGCATTCGCGAGTTGCTACCTCGTCTGTACATTGATCTAGCTTTGATCAAGTGCTACCGCTTCCTTGAAGACAACAGCTGGGTCACGAACCTCGCACGACTGTCCAAGGCAATCCGTGGTATTGGCGATCCTCTGGTGGCTACCTACGCGCGCGCCTTCCTCACATCAAAGGCTCTGGACATGTCGTATGCATTCTTGGATCCACGACCTCACCCTTCGCAGTGGACTGAGATCGCTCCTCAATACCGTCCAGCTGTATACGACGCATTCGGTGATTTCTTGTTCACCTTCCAGGCGCACAAGCGTGAGAACTTTTCAAATGTACCCGCAGTCTCATCTCGCAAGTGCACACCTGAGGAATATGTTGATTTGTTCTCCCCCGCAGTCGAATGGCTTGTACAGAACGTAGCGTATCGAGCGAACGAAGATCTTCTTTCTGTGATCATTCAGCAGTACCGTGACTGCTGCGGCAACACCATGGTCTTAAATCACATCATCAACGGCTTCAGCCCCAAGTTCGTTGCAAAGAATGCGCTTTCGATGATCGCTTTGATCAAGGAGGCTGAAGAGAACCCGCTGAATCCACGGCCTGTTCTCTTCCATTCATTGGGACGTGCCCTCATCAAGGCAGCGCCGCCCAAGGAGGAGCGACTAGCCATTCTCAACGACGTCTGGCGCTTCGTCACAAAGATTCAAGACACCAAGCAGTATGTGGATATCGCCTTGGTATTCGTCGAGTTCCTGCTCTTGTACTTCTCCCCGCGTGAGGTCAACATCTTCCTCAACGATGTCATTAAGCACGTCAAGAAAGAAGATGCCTACAAGCAGTTCCAGGGCCACCTCGAAGGTATTGCAGTGAAGGTTGTCACTCACACCACCAATCTTGAGCAGACGCTCACGATGGATTCATACCTTCCTCTTTTAGATCTTCTCACACGTGAGAACAAGATTAACGTTGGTAAGGTGGCACTTAGCACTTGGGAATCCTACGGCCGAACAACAGGTGACCCTGTCATCATCCACACTCTTTTCGATGTAGCCCAAGCCCTGCACGATAGCATCACCTTGCAATCCGCTGAAGGTGAAGTCAACGAGGCGACCAACCTCATCAACGCGTTCATTCGATCACTCTCCTACGGCCGAGACCTCGAAGCGCACTTCAATACGCTTGTTGAATTCCGAGGCGCCTTTACGAGCTTAGACGGAGTCATTGTTGAACTTGTGACACAAGTGTGCTCGCTGATTGCACGTGCTCATGCACTTATGAAGGGTAAGCACACAAAGAAGACTTCAGGCTTTGTAAAGACTGCCCTTGCTTACTGCCACATTACCATTCCATCGCTCAGTGACCCATTCCAGAAGCTGCGCCTCTATCTTCTCTCCGCTGAGGTAGGTTTAATGAATGGTATGGTGGTTCAGAGTGAAGCTTTTATTCGTGCTGCACTCAGCCTCGTGCCCGAAGTTCCTGGACAAGTCATCCTTCACTCAAAGACCCGAAGCACAGATGTTCAGCTGGTGGGCTACCTACAACATTTACTGAGCTTCCTGTTGCTATTCCCTGGTCATCCGAAGAACGGCCCGTTCTACTTGGTGCATGGCCTACTGAATGCTGTTCCCAAAATTGTACAGTGGGATCAGCCTCAAGGCAGTTTGCCCAAGTTGCAAGTCTATTTGTCAGCGCTTCAACTGTTCAGCGCGTACGGTCAGACCACGTTTATCTACCACATTGACCGCGTGGATAGCAACGACTCCCTCTATGCTTCAGACCAAGAATACCTTGCCCAGTTGCACACCTTCATGACTCGTCTTGTTGAACTGATCCAAGAGGAGATTGAGAAGCTCGGATCTGCCAAGGACCCTCCAGCCTTGAAAGCTCAGGCACGTGCGGCACTCGACTTCGTCAACGTGGCACTTAACTCGTTGGAGATGAACTCACAAACTGCACAGTTGGTCTTCGATTTGATTCAGCTTGTCGTCAAGACTGCATCGCTCACGACCTCTGCGCCTGCACCAGCAGCACAGCCAGAGGCACCGACGAACCCTCTTCTTTCGACATTTGCATCCATTACGGCGCAGGCCCAAGCACACTCACAGGCAGCAGCGATTCCATATGACCGCCGATATCTCGTTCTTACACTTCAACATTTGTTGCAGCGCTCAACCAAAGCCTCGATGTATCTCGATGTATTTAACAAGTTGAGTGAACTTAACGTAGTTCCTGCTGATATCGTGGCCGAGGCCCGAGCGCTTGACGCAAAACTCGTATCTCAGTAGGTGAATTAGGGAGATTTAGACTTGCCAACTCAGTATACGTTCTCAGCTTGATCATAGCAACCCAGTACTGGCAATAAAGCAAAGTGCTTAATACTGTTCATTGTACGAAGCATACTGGCATTCCAGACTGAGAACCCAGATTGCTTCCACGACTGGCTTTATGCTGCGATATTAAAGCATGCTCACTCCCTCATCAGGCGTCTGATTCGCCTCCTCTCTCCAAATAAGCACAGCTTTTCCCAATACTTTCCGCTGTGCGAGGTCTATATACGCTTTGCGAACGTCTCTGGCTGCGTATTTCTGAATGCGAACAGGAACGAGTTCGCGTGCTGTCTTGGACGTAGGACTAGTCCACTCGAGGAACGACTTCGCCATCTCACGAGCAACACGTGGGTCTCGCTGCATCTCTGCTCCTGCGGCTACACCAATCAACGAAATGCTCTTGACAAGTAGCAGATTTGCGGGTACATTGGGAATTCGACCACTTGCGAAACCTACAACGAGGATTTTGCACCCTCGAGCTGCTACTCGCAGCAATGTCTTGAATAGATCTCCTCCAACAACATCATAAATCACGTCCACCCCTCTCTTTCCTGTATAATTGAGAACAGCTGTCCTGAGATCCTCCTGCGATAGGTCAATGCAGCGCTCCGCACCTGCAGCCAGCACCGCCTTTGCGCGTTTACCTGGACCTCGGAGTGATGAAGTTGATCCTGACGCTGGGATGTCATCAACATCAGTGTCATACTCATCCTTTGAGATGACACCGATCACGCGGCAGCCGAGAGCAGAGTGAGCCAATTGAACCGCTGCGAGGCCCATACCTCCTGCAGCGCCTGTCACCAAGACAAACGGCCTTTGGCCCTCAGTGAGGACAGACTGTCTGGAGGAAACTGAACCGGCCTTTGCTGCGCTGGACGAGGAATTGACTGTGGGTGCCCCTGAATTCAACGAAATAGTCGTAAGAACACTAGCATTGGTGGCGGTAAACGCGCTCTTGGACTCGGTGGTACTGCCGATGGACCCTGAGACGTGCGTCGTGGCAGAAAGGAGCTGAGGCAGGACGGGTAAGTGTGCACGTTGAACAAGTGCGTGGTATGCTGTGAAATAACCAACCGAGAATCCTGCTGCCTCTGCGTAAGTCCAGGAGGAGGGCATTGGCAGACATGACATAGCGTTCACGACGCAGTAATCAGCATGGCACCCTAATGTCATCGAAACAATGACCGACTGCCCGACCTTTAAGTGTCGGACACCTTCGCCGACCATAACGACGCGTCCTGCCGCCTCGCTGCCAATTACCACTGGCAGCTTGGGTTTGTACTGGTACTGCCCGACCAGCATGAGCAGGTCGAAGTAGTTCAGGGAGGAGGCGTAGATTTGGACACACACGTGGTGCTTTGGAAGGGTACGTGGAGGTGAGGAGGCAGGCTGCGCCGACGCCGCAGACGACGTCTGGGATGTCCTTGTGCCTCCAGATGAAGACTGTTGTAGCAACTGCAAGGGTACTGGAACCTTGACGTCTTTCGAGAGCTCTAGCTTCTCCAGCGCCTCCTTCACACTGGGCGAAAGCTCTCGCAGCGCAACACCTCGCATCGTAGCGGTGGCTCCGGCCGCTGGGGCCGAGCTCGTGCCTGCCACGGTTGCAGGCTCAAGCGTCGTTCCTGGCCGCTCCGTACTCTCAGACGAGACTTTGGAGAGCATAGAGGATATCACGCCTATATTTGTGTTGCGGGGTGTAGTAAGATTCATTCGATTATATACCTAACGAGGAATCAGGTTGGGAGCCCCCATACAGCTGCACGCCTTAGATCGCGAGAGATTCCCCTCACAAGTTTGCGTGCTTCACGCCGATTGGTTTCAGAATCCGATTCTTGAATGACTGAGCCGTGGCATGTTCCAGTGGGTTTTCGAGTACAGGGAGAGTGCATCCGCGCGATATGGCAACGATACACGACTCAGAGCTTACTGGAAAACACCGTCGTTTGGTACCAAGAAACGAAACCCCGGGCAAGCCCTCCGTCGGGCCATTCGTCTCCAGCGTTGCCAGCTCCCGAGGAAATATCTCGATGAATCAGGTCAGGCCGATGAGATTGAATGGCTTAGTGCAGCGCTGTGTCTAGCGAGTGCATGCATGTGTGAACCCAATTTCTGCATTATAGATAGCGTTTCCATCATAATGTTCCGGCTTAATTTGTCACGCACGCAGCAGATCGTGTGTATTACCCGTCGAGGAAGTTCCAGAAGTAAGAGCCAGCTTTATCCGAGAACGCATCTTGTGACAGGAACACGCTTCGAAGGCGGAGCCTATCACTACGCTGTGCGAATTGCTACCAGACTTTGTAGATCTTATGAGTGTGCGAGCCGTCCGGAGGGCAACCGATCGTAGTGCCACAGTTAGAACTTGAATTTGCTCTGACCAGAAGAACATTGCTTGCCTCCCCTACTCATCCAGGATAAACGCTACCTCGGATAGCCGGTCAGCCCTAGTTCAGCACCGGCTGTCAGAGGGACCTACATAGCGAGCGCCACCGCGCCAGTACTAAGCGATTGGCCAAGACGTGCCTCACTTCGTCCAGCACACCATTAGCTCTACTCGGGTTGTGATGATGTCCACTGTCGCAATCACCCAGCCGATCTATGAGATCCCGACAGTGCCTCGCCCGCTGTCGTACTGCAATATGCGGTCTGTCACTGCCTTGGTTCAAGGTGGCATTCTCGCAGCAATCGCTGTACTTGTCGCCTCTTCCCTCACGCGACCGTGGGCCAAGTTGTACGACCTTGCGGATCCCAACTACGAGAAGTCGTTGTTCCCCTTTTGGGTTCCTGACGAAGCACTGCCACAGAAGATCCGAGCACCTGCTATTGGCATCATCTTGTGTTTTGTTGTATCCCTGTTGTGTCACTTGCTTCTCGGATTACTTGTCGTGGGCAGGCTGAGAAGCAAAGAAATCAACTACCCAGTGCAACAGTTGCGACCTCTCATTCCGGGTGTAACTGTGGAGACTGATGTGAGGCAACGCTCTTGCTGCTATCGCGTGCTGACCGGGAACACGGTTAACGTCCTCGGTATTACGCAGCTTGTCAGCGCCGTACTAATGGTTATCATTTGGGTGGCTGCGCTGCTCCCCAAGGCTGGCACCGCCTTTGCAGACGCTACCAAACCAAAGACGAAAAACCAAAGCGGGTTCTTCATCTGGATCGGAACCTGTGCGGTTGGCTTAATCTTCCTTGTTACTGAGCACTTCTATCGCAAACAACTCAAAAAAGACCAAGACATAATCAGTGTGGCATTGGACCATGCATTTGGAGCAATTGACCCTTCTCCTCAGTCGAGCGTTCAGGTCCATGTAGTGCAGCAATCCCAGCCATACTACGCTTCAGCCCAAACGCCAGGGTATGTTCCTGTATCAGCCCCGCATGTATAATGCGACTTCAAAGTATTACTCAGCTCAGAACAATGTCCGACTTCGCAGTCGGTGAGTCTATCAAAAGAATCGTCTTCCCATGTATTGCGACAATGTAGCGGCCAGAACGACGAAAGAAATGTTCTGGTCCTCTCTGGCAGCCCGAATTCAGGGCTGCTACTCTCCTTTCCGGTCAAGGCTGGCAATCCAGCCAAGAATCGATTGCCCACGTTGACCGCTTCTACGACGACTACACTCGAAAGTCCAATGTTTGTACGACATGTTAGCTTTATTTGCATTGTACGGAACATGTGATTGCACACAGTTAATGCTACATAAACAAGACTGGATTCGTTGTTAATGTGTGTGTGTGTGTGTGTGTGTGTGTGTGTGTGTGTGTGTGTGTGTGTGTGTGTGTGTGTGT
>Ga0180217_1001538_pt1 | contig 24596 bp, 15 predicted proteins | sample eDN3rd37CBELigOP_FD_128521 | JGI IMG/M metagenome (GOLD analysis project Ga0180217, IMG submission 128521) | Enriched Organic Plus compost microbial communities from Emeryville, California, USA - eDNA 3rd pass 37_C BE-Lig OP (version 2) (version 2) ... | reverse complement strand
GAGGTCGCCGGCCGCCCCTACTTCACCATGAAACTGGTGCGCGGCACCACACTCGCCCGGCGTCTGGCCGATGGGCCGCTGCCGCCCCGCGTGTCCGCCGAGCTCTTGGCGGTGGTGGCCGATGCGATCGACTTCGCCCATGGGCATGGCGTGCTGCACCGCGATTTGAAGCCGTCGAACATTCTGATTGATGAAAACAATCGGCCACACGTGAGTGACTTTGGCCTGGCCAAGCAGGTCGATTCGGCCTCCAGTCTCACGCGGTCCGGAGCCGTGATCGGCACGCCGGCGTACATGCCGCCCGAGCAGGCAGCCGGCGGACGCGGCGACCTGGGGCCTGCCAGCGATGTGTACAGCCTGGGAGCGATTCTCTACCAGATGCTCACGGGCAGGCCGCCATTTCAGGCCGCATCGCCGGTCGATACGGTGCTGCTGGTCTTAGAACAGGACCCGCTACCGCCCAGGGTGCTGAACCCCAAAGCAGACCCCGACCTGGAAATGATCGCTCTGCGCTGCCTGCAAAAGCTGCCGGAGCTTCGCTACGCCACGGCGGGCGAATTGGCGGCTGACCTGCGAGCCTACCTGGCCGGCGAACCGATCGCCGCCCGCAGCGGGGCCTTCCGGCTGGTGATCGGGCGTTGGTTCCGCGAAACGCATCACGCCACGATCCTGGAAAATTGGGGGCTGCTGTGGATGCTGCACAGCGCGGTCCTGTTGATCGTGTGCCTGTCGACCAACGCCATGCAGCTAGCCGGAGTGACCTCCGCCTGGCCGTACGTGGGACTATGGACGGTGGGCCTGGGAGCCTGGGCCGCCGTATTCTGGTGGCTGCGGCATCGCGCCGGACCGGTGACGTTCGTCGAACGGCAGATTGCCCACATTTGGGCAGGCAGCATGGCCGCCATCGGCCTGTTGTTCCTGGTGGAGCGGCTCTTGGTGCCGCGGCTGCCGGTGTTGAGCCTGGCCCCGGTGCTGGCCCTGGTCAGCGGCAGCACGTTCCTGGCCAAGGCCGGAGTGCTTTCCGGGCGGTTTTACATCCAGGCGGTGCTGCTGTACCTGACGGCTATCCCGATGGCGATCTGGCCCCAGTACGGCATCTCGATCTTTGGTGTGGTCGCCGCCGCCTCGTTTTTCGTCCCCGGTTTGAAATACTACCGCCAACGGGCAGAAAAGGGCTAGCCGCCGCGCTGAGTATAGGAGCCGAGCGAACGTGGGTTTCCAAGCTTCCTAACTGTCGTGTTAAAAAGAGCTTGCATTGTTTTGTGCGGCCGGCGCGGTTTACAGGCTGGATACGCGTGGTAGGCTAATTTGGCTATCTCTGTATGGGGTATGGCCTGCTTGAGAGCGATCTATCAAAGTTGTTTTATGCAACTGTCTGGGGCAAAGCCTGTGCGTTACCGTTCGCTTCTTGAACAGGCCTTCTGACGATCCATCCAGTGGGGGCCAAGTATGCCTGACGGCGACAATCTGCACATGATTCTTGATCGAGCACGTCGTGAGTTGCTCGACTTAACGTCGCGAAACAGGCTAGTAAACACGCCACGAGGAACCGGATGCAGCAGTGTCGAAGTGATCGACGAACTTTCTGTGGAAGTGTTCCGCCTGCTGGTAACGAATAAGCGGAAGATGCAGTTTGTGCCCATCGCCGAGGAGGCGGGGCAGGAACAACTTGGGGGCATTGAGGACCACGACGCCGCTGATTTGTTTGCCCAACTCGATGGCGAGGAGACTAGCGATAGCCCGCTGGCGGCACGTCATACCGACGACAAGCTGCAAACCCCTTACGCGTCGGAGCAGCTGCATCGCAAGCTACTCAAACTATCGTACGACGCTAGGACGTACGAAGAGGAGCAAGGGGTTAACATCCTATTCCTCGCTCTGGGGTTCCTGAAATGGTACGAAGACGACAGATCTGATCGGGCGCGGTATGCGCCGCTCATTCTGGTTCCGGTTTCACTGGAACGATCGTCGGCAACGGCGAAATTCAAAATTCGCTACACCGAAGATGATCTTGCCACGAACCTGTCGTTGCAGGCTCGGCTCGAACAGGACTTCGCGATCAAGCTGCCGGACCTGCCGGAACTCGACGACCTTGATCCGCAGGCGTATTTCGATCAGGTACAGCAGGCCATCCAAGGGCGACCTCGCTGGGAGGTTGCTCAAAACGACATAGTTCTGTGGTTTTTTTCTTTTTCTAAGTTCCTGATGTATCGCGACCTCGACCCAGCCACCTGGCCTGAAGGACGCGAACTCGACAAGCATCCGCTCATTCGCGGTGTCTTGCGGGAAGGATTTGCAGCCGACCCGCCACTGTGTGCCGACGGCGAGTGTATCGACCCGTTAATCCCGGCAAGCGAAATGGTTCATGTGCTCGACGCCGACAGTTCGCAGGCCATTGTCATCGAGGAAGTGAAACGCGGACGGAATCTTGTGATCCAAGGGCCGCCGGGGACTGGCAAGTCGCAAACCATCACTAACCTGATCGCCGCCGCCGTTCATGCCGGGAAGAAAGTGCTGTTTGTTGCCGAGAAGATGGCTGCCTTAGAGGTGGTCGAGCGACGCCTGGCAAAAATCGGCCTGGGCGACATGTGTCTGGATTTGCACAGTCATAAAGCAAATAAACGCAGCGTGCTCGATGAACTTAAACGCACGCTGAGTCTGGAAAAGCCTTGGGTCGAAGACGTTCATCAGCATGCTCAAGAGTTAGATTGGTGCCGCGAGCGGCTCAATGAGTATCTGCGGCGGATACACACCCCCCTGGCACCCAGCGGGTTCACGCCCTACCAGATCGTCGGCGAATTGGTGCGCTTGCGCGCGGCACAGACGCGGCTTCCCCAGTTTCGCCTGGTTGGGGCGCTGGATTGGACGAGGGCGGAATTTGAGCGTCGGCTCAACCTGCTGCGCGATCTTGTGCAGCACGCCGAGCGGGTTGGGACAGCGGGTGAGCACCCGTGGCGGGGCGTTGAACTGGATGCAATTTTACCGACCGATATCGAACGGCTAACGGCACAAGTGCCGCTGATTTGCGAGCGGTTGAACCGCCTGCACGCCGCCGGTGCACGACTGGCCGAATGCTTGGGAGTCGCGTTGCCCGAGGGGCTGTTGGGAATCTCTGTGCTGGCTCAAATGGCAGCACGGTTTCTCGCCGCGCCTTCTATGGATCGAGCCGCGCTGGCCCATGTTGTGTGGACAGAGCAGCGGCAGTTAATTGCTGCTCTGGTTGAGAAAGGGCAATTACTGGCTGAGCTGGAAAGTAAACTCCAAGGCGTCATCGTCGACGTTGCTTGGGGAACCGATGTAACGGCCTCCCGGCGGAACTTAGCAGCCTATGGACGCTCATGGTTCCGCCTGTTTGTGCGTGAGTATCGAGATGCTCAGGCGATGCTTCGCGGTATTCTGGTCGGTACCCCGCCCAAGCCGCTTGAGCTGCGCCTGGCTATTTTGGATGACCTCATTCGTGCACAGAATCTGCGGGCCGAGATTGCTGCGAACAACGAACTCGGCAGTCAGGCTTTTGGCAATCTCTGGTGGGGGGATCGTTCGGATTGGCAAGCGCTCGCAGCGATTGTGCGTTGGGAGGCCGACTGCCACGCGGAAAGCTTGGCCCCTGAATTTCGTCAAATCTTCGCACGCCTGCACGACGTAGCGGCACTTCGCCAGCCAATGGACACGATCCAGGCTGACCTGAGGCTTGCCGCCGAAGAACTCAGGGCATTATTCAGCACAATCAAGCTGGATTCACAAGCCGCATTTGGCGTTGCCGATCCCTTGCGTATCCCCGTACAGGAGTTGGTTGCGCGGTTGCAACAGTGGCAGCAGCAGCCTGAAACCCTTTACCACTGGATGAGTTACCACGCTCGGCAGCGACGCTTGGCAGCGGAAGGATTGGCCGACTTGATGCGATTGCTAGATGCCGGGGAGTTCTCGATTTCAGAAGCAGTCGCTCAGTTCGAATTGGCCTATTTTGAAGAGCTTATTCGCTCAGTTTTTGCAAACGACCCGGAACTGGCTGCTTTCGATGGCACAAGCCACGAACAACTCCTTGAGCGTTTCCGCCGGTTAGACCTGGCACGCATCGACATCGCCCGACACGAAGTGGCTCTGGCTCACTTTAACGGCCTGCCGTCTGACTTGGACGACTTGGGGGGCGAATTCGAGAAACGACGGCGCCACCTACCTATTCGTCGGCTGTTGAGCCGAAGCGGGCGGACGATTCAACAGATCAAGCCCGTGTTCATGATGAGCCCGGTTTCCATCGCGCAATTTTTGGCGCCCGGGGCAATAGAATTCGACATGCTGCTGATCGACGAGGCCAGCCAGGTTCAGCCGGTGGACGCCTTGGGGGCCATTGCCCGAGCGAAGCAAATCGTCGTGGTAGGCGACAGCAAACAGCTTCCGCCAACGACGTTCTTCCAGCGCATGCTGGATGACGATGGCGATGGTGAGGACTCTGAAGCCGAGACGATCAACGCAGGCGACATGGAAAGTATCCTGCGGCTTTGTTGCGCGCAAGGCGTTCCACAGCGAATGTTGAATTGGCATTATCGCAGCCGCCATCATTCGCTGATTGCGGTTTCGAACCATGAGTTTTACGACGATCGGTTGTTTGTGGTGCCTAGCCCGGGCAATGCATCCACCGCTCAAGGTCTCGTCTTGCGTTATATACCCGATGGTGTATTTGACCGGGGCCGTTCTGCGACGAACCGCGTTGAAGCCAAGGCGGTCGCCGAGGCCGTAATGGAACATGCCCGGAACCGTCCTGGCAAGTCTCTGGGGGTGGGCACGTTCTCGGTCGCTCAGCGGGATGCCATTCTCGACGAACTGGAATTGCTACGACGCGCTAACCCATCTCTGGAAACCTTTTTTGCCACCACGACCGAGGAGCCGTTCTTCGTCAAGAATCTCGAGAACATTCAAGGCGATGAACGTGATGTCATCTTGATTTCCGTGGGCTACGGCAAGGACGAATCGGGCTACATGGCTATGAACTTCGGCCCTCTGTCCAATGATGGCGGCGAGCGGCGATTGAACGTGCTGATTACGCGTGCGCGCGAATGCTGTGTCGTGTTCTCATCCATCCGATCGGACGATATTGACCTCAACCGAACCAAAGCGAAGGGAACCCGAGCTCTCAAAGCGTTTCTAAAGTATGCTGAAACAGGCTTGCTCGATACAGGTATGGAGAGCGCCGGCGATCATGGTTCCGAGTTTGAGCGACAGGTCGCTAAGGCGCTGGCGAAAGCAGGCTATGAAACGCATCCGCAGGTGGGAGTGGCTGGATTCTATATCGATTTGGCGGTAGTCGATCCCGATCAGCCTGGTCGATACCTGATTGGGATCGAATGCGACGGTGCCAATTACCACCGAGCGCGGTGGGCACGCGATCGCGATCGCCTGCGGCAAAATGTACTGGAAGATCGTGGTTGGATCATTCACCGCATTTGGAGCACGGACTGGTTTCAGCGGCCGGACGAAGAATTGCGGAAGGCCGTGGAGGCTATTGAGCAGGCCAAGATTGCATGGGCGGGAAGGGACAACGGCAATGAAGATTCGCCGCCGATTCTTCCGATGGAGCGGAGCCCCATCAACCGAGTTGACGATAGCGGTTCCGAGCGGCACATGGCGACGATTCAAACCGTCCCCTACCGTGTCTGCAGCGTTCGCATTTCCACTTCACTCGGCATCCATGAACTGCCACGCAGCGAACTGGCTGCGGTGATTGCTCGTATCATTAACGAAGAAGGTCCGATTCACCGCGAGGAGATCGCGCGCCGAGTTGCACAGCTATGGGGTCAGCGCGCTCGCAGCCGTGTCCGCGACAGAGTCGACGCGGTGCTGAACGAGTTTTACCTCCAAGGACAATGTGTCCAAGAGCGGGATTTCTTTGCTCCCAGTAACCTGTCCAAGCCGCCCATCCGCGACCGTAGTGATGTCGATCCGCGGCTGCGCCGGCCAGAGTTGATTCCGCCGGCGGAAATCCGCGAGGCGATGCTGGCGGTCGTCCAGCTTCATGTGGGGGCCAGTCGCGCGGACGCAGTTAGCGAAACGGCCCGATTGCTCGGCTACGGTCATATCACGGCGCAAATCCGTGAAGTGATTGAAGAACAGGTGCAATGGTTGCTGGAACAGAACCAGTTAGATGAACGAAACGGCATGTTATATGTCGTTGGCGGATGCGGAAACTCATCGGCCTACGCGAATTGACTTACCTAACGGCCACATCGATTCGACTGTCGGCTCGTGTTGCGCGTCTGCCCTCGCCATACTTGGCGAATTTGGGAGCCAGAACGCGCTGAGGCTGGCATAGGGCCCTTGATGCCTGAACAGACGGGAAAGCGCTCGTTCGCCCATTACGACGAGCACGGCGAATACAACTGAGTCTACGTCCTGAAGGCCGTTGAGAGGGGCCGGACTTCACTTATCGTGCGGCTTCGCCGGCGGAGATTGCAGCCGTATTGCCGGACGTCGTCACTACCTCGCCGCCGTATTGTTCAAACCACTTCAGGATGTAAGCGACTTTCATCATCATCCGGCTGGGGCGATCGTCGAAATTGTGCGACGCGTCCGGGATGCGAACCAGCATCGTGTCCACCTTGCGCAGCCGCAGTGCCTGGTAATACTGCTCCGATTCCGACATCGGCGTGCGGTAATCGAGCTCGCCGGTGATCAGCATCGTCGGCGTCTTTACGTTGCCCACCAGCGACAGCGGCGAACGCTCCAGGTAATGGGCCACGTGTTCCCACGGCGGGCCGGGGAACCAGTAGTACGCGAAGTACGTGTAATAGTCGCTCGTCAGCGCCCAGCTATACCAGTTGATGACCGGTTTCTGCGACACGGCCGCTTTGAAGCGGTTGGTCTTGCCCACCAGCCAGGCGGTCAGAATGCCGCCGCCGCTGCCGCCGGTCACGTAGAGCCGGTCGGGATCGGCATAACCGCGGCGAATGACTTCGTCCACGCCGGACATCAGGTCCTGGAAATCGCCTTCGCACGGGTAGTTGTAGTGGATTAGGTCGGCGAAGCGCTGCCCATACCCGGTGCTGCCACGCGGGTTGGTATACAGCACCACATAGCCAGCCGCCGCATAGAGTTGCATGTCCATGCTGAAGCGGTCGCCGTAGTTGGCGAACGGGCCGCCGTGAATCTCGAGCACGAGCGGATACTTCTTCTTGGGATCGAATCCAGGCGGCTTAACGATCCAGCCCTGGATCTTTTCGCCATCGAACGACGACTTGTACCAGATGGTTTCCGTCTCACCCAACGTGCGCTGGCTGAACAGGTCGGCGTTGAGCTGCGTCAATCGCCGCGGCGTGCCGTTTGCCTCGCGGACGGCACTGGCTGTCTGGATCGTGCTGCCGGTTGCATCTTTCTTGCCGTCGCCCGGCGCGGCGGCTTGTCGGTTCGGACGAACCTGCACTACCGCCACGTCGGCCGGGTGCTCCGGCGTGGAAAGCGTATAGGCCAGCAGATCGCCGCCGCCGGACACTCCCTGCACGGAGAATGAACCGCTGGCATAAGGCCGGCCTAGCGTGGTGCCGCCCACGTTCTTGGCCACGGTCCGCACGGTGCCATCCAGCGTGATAAAGCCCAGGTTGGTCGTCCCTTGGTCGTCGTACTGGAAGTACAGGCCGGAGCCGTCGGAACTCCAGGCCGGGTTGGTCACGTCGCGGTCAAACTTGCCGCTGACCTCGCGAACCTGGCTGCCGTCAAGCTGCATCACGTACAGCCGCCGTACCTGGTAGCCGTGGCGCTCGTCGTCGTAGCCGGTGAACGCCACCAGGTCGTTGTGTGGGTTCACGGCCGGCGTGTCGTCCGGGCCGTTACGGTGCGTGAGCCGCTTCAGCGGACCGCCTTCCACGGCGACGCTGTAAAGCTCGGTTTCACGCCGCTGGTATTCCCAGTCGTCGTTGCGATTGGCCGAAAACAGCAGTTGCTTGTTGTCACGCGTCCAGGCCAGTGGGCCTTTATGATGATACGAGCCGGAGGTCAGTTGGCGCGGCGTTCCGCCCGAGGCCGAAACGACAAACACGTGCTGGAATCCATCTTTCACGTTGCCCTGCCCGTCGACCCGGTACTGCGTCTTGCCGATCACCGTGGGCAAGTCGGCCCACTTGGCCCCTTCAGGCTTCTCGGGCAGTTTGACGAACGGCGGCTGCTTCTCCGGCACCAGCATCGTGAACGCAAGGTGCTCGTTGTCGTATGACCAGGCGAGATTAGCCGGGGCGCTGGGAAGCTGCGCCACCGAGGCCGTTTGGCCGGTGGCGAGCCACAACACCATCAAGTGGCTGCGGCCGTCACGGCTGGAGATGTAGGCGATGCGGCTGCCATCGTGCGACCAGCGCGGGTTCGATTCGCTGCCCTCGCCGGCCGTGAGCGGTTGCAGATTGCGGCCGTCGGCATCGACTTTCCAAAGCCGGGCCCGCTGCTTGTCGGTCATGATGTCCGCGTAGGTGCGGACGAATACCACCTGTTGCCCGTCGGGCGAAACCTGCGGATCCGCGGCGTACTCCAGTTCGAACACGTCCATCCAGCTCAGCGGCTTGGCGGCTTGGCTGGGCTCGCCTGCGGCGCACCGCGTCTCGACGATCGCCAGGCAGCCCAGCAGCATGGCGGCCCAAAGTGCCGGGTACGGAATTGGCCATCCCTTGAACGTGCGCTTGGAGTGTGAATTCATGGTGTGGTTCCTTGGGCAGGCTATGCCAGGCCGTCCGCGCGGCTTGGGCGATGTGCGACCAGTATAGTCAGGTTCGGGGGGGAAGGTGGAACAACTCCTTGCCGGGAACGAGGACGAATTCTCCCCCGCGCCGGGGATGGGGAGGCGAACCATCGGCCCACCTGGTTCGTAGCGGGGAGCGAAACGCCACCGGCTGCCCGATAGGCAACGGCCTCCGGTTCGTTTAACTTAGACCCACGTTGGCGGTAGCGCTTGGATGGGCGGCCGCCGGCCTCCCCTTCATGTGGTTTAGCTGTCAGGTATGGAGTTTATGTCGCAGGAACGCACGGCCGGAGCGAAGGTGTTGGCGGGACAGGTGGCGTTTGTGACCGGTGCTGGCCGGGGAATTGGCCGGGGCATCGCGGTGGCGCTGGCCGAAGCCGGGGCCACGGTGGCCATCAACGATCTGCCTGGCTCGCCCGATTTGCCCGAAACCGTCCGCGCGATTGAAGCGGCCGGCGGGCGGGCCTTCGCGGTGCCGTGCGACGTGACCGACCAGGCGGCCATCGAGGCTGCCATCGAGGAGACCGTGGCCAAGGCGGGCGGGCTCGATATCGCGGTGTCGTGCGCCGCCTACAGCGACCGCGAGCCGTTCCACACCGCCAACATGGACGGCTTCCGTCGCACGGTCGATGTGACCATGTGGGGTACGTTCTACGTGCTGCGGGCGGCCGCCAACAGCATGATCAACCGGGGCGTGCGTGGCTCGATCGTGTGTATCAGTTCGCCGCACGCCGAGGTGCCCGTTCCCACGGCCATGGCGTATAACCTGTCCAAGGCGGCTGTCGATCACATGGCCCGGACCGCGGCCATCGAGCTGGTGAGCCACGGCATCCGGGTGAACATCATCCACCCGGGTTGGATCGACACGCCGGGGGAACGCAAGTTTTTCAGCGAGGAACAAATCGCCAAGTCGGCTGCCCGGCTACCGATGCACCGGCTGGGAACCCCGGCCGAGATTGGCCGCGGGGTGGTTTTTCTCTGCGATCCGGCCAGCGAGTATATTACAGGTAGTATGCTGCGGATCGACGGTGGCATTACGCTGCCGTGGTGGACCTCGCCGGGCTCGGGTGCGCCCCCGGCCTGAGAGTTGGTGGGTCGCAGGCGGCACCGGGATGCAATCGCTCGCCATTCTCGTTCGCAACAGATCAAGCTATGAACCAATACCGACTCCCTTGCACGAAGGATGATTGTGGCGGTTCGACGATTGTCGATGTCAGCCAGGCCGGCCTCACTGTGCCGTGTGCCAAGTGCGGCACGTCGCTCGAGGTGCCAACCATTCGCGGCCTGGCACAGCTAGAACGCGTGGTCACCGAAAATCCCGAGCAGGCTCAGCGAAAGTGGGGAGTCCCGCAATCGCTGATGACCATCGGCGCGGTGATGTTGGTCGGCTTTCTGGCGCTGGCCTTTTGGCTGCTCGCCATGTCGCCGCCGCCTCCCGGAGGAGGCGAATACGAGGCACCCAAGACGCTCACCGTGGAGTCTTCGTTCGGCGAAGTCTATCAAGCCTGGAACGAGGTGCAGCGGGGGCTGCGGTATATCGACAACTTCGAAATCCGCGAATACCGTCGCCGGATGGAAGCCCGAACCTACTGGGGGATCGCCGCGCTGGTGATCGCCGGTTTGGGCGGCGTGGTGATCGGGGTGGGCTGGAGCATGCAGCAGGGACCGACGGAACCTCCGGCTCGCAAACAGCCCACGCCTGCCGCGAGCACTTCGGCCAAGTAACCGCCGCCTGGCGGCGCAGTCTCGCCCTGATCGAGTCCTTCCGCGCAACCACGCTACCTCCCCATGCTTGAGCGCCTGATATTGCCGCTGCTGTGCCTACTCTCCTGGGCGGCGTATTGGTGGGACCAATGGTTCACGTTCGACCCATTCGTGGCCAGCAAGGGTTGGCTGCTGCAGTTGTTCGCCGGCGCCATGTTCTTCATCGGGATGCTGCTGCCTCGCGATGAACTGATGCAGGTGTTTCGCAATTGGCGAGCAGTGATTGCCGGTACGGCGATCCAGTACACCGCCATGCCGCTGACCGCCTGGGGCCTGGCAACCGCGTTTGGTCTTGCCGGGCCCGATTACGTGGGCGTGATTCTGGCCGGCTGCGTGCCGGGGGCAATGGCGTCGAACGTGCTCACGCTGATGGGCCGCGGGAACGTCAGTTACTCGGTGAGCCTTACGACCTCGGCCACGCTACTCTCGCCGCTGGTGGTGCCGGCGGCTTTATGGCTGACGCTTGGGCAAACGGTCGAAATCCCCTTCTGGGGAACGATGAAAACCCTGATCTGGACCGTGGTGTTGCCGGTGGTGGCGGGCTTTCTCGCCGGGCGATGGCTGACGCGGCATCGCGCCATCTTGAGCATTGTCGGCAGCCTGATCGCCAACCTGACCATCTTATGGATCATCGCCGTGGTGGTGGCCCTCAACCGCGGCAGTATCGCTGTCGCCCTCAACCCCGACAGTGCGAACCAAGCCACCAGGCTGCTGCCGGTTGTGCTGCTGTTGTTGAATGTGATCGGGTATGCGGCGGGGTACGTGGGAGGCCTTGTGCTGCGCCTTAACGGGCCCATGCGGCGCGCGCTAACGCTCGAGATCGGCATGCAGAACGCCGGGCTTGGCAGCACGCTGGCGATCAGCCTGTTCGCGGCATCGGGCGGGCAGGCCGTGGCGCTCGCGCCGGCCTTGTATACGTTCGGCTGCATGCTGACCGGCACTATGCTGGCCGCCGGATGGGGCGTGTTTGATGACGTGCGGGCACGCCGGGCTGCGGTCGAAGTGGATCCGGCCAGCGGCTCCGAACCCGATGGTACGGCCTGACGCGTCCACGGAACGGATCTGAGCGAACCATGGCCCGATTCGAACAAGATCGCGAAGATTTGCTGGCCGAGGCAAAAGCGCTCGTCGCCCGGGCTGAAATCGCCGTGGATGGCAATGACGAACCCCTCGTGCTGGGCTTCCGTCGCGAGGGCGGGGCCAGCTTCTACTTCTCGCCCGACGAAGCGTATCACTTCAACCCGGCGGGCGAACTGCGCCGGGCGTTCGTGGCCGGGCTGCTTTACAAGGCCGAGCATGGCCGCCTGGTTTCGCTCCGCCGCAACCGCACCGAGCACGAAACGCAACTGCTACGGCACGACCTAAGCGATGCCGAACAGGCGGCGTTTGTACGCCGCGTCGAAGAGCAATTGCAACTGCTGCGTCAAACGCTCCTAGACGGCCAATACCGCATTCTGCGCGAGGTATTACCGAGCGAAGGCGCCGCAGGGACGCCCGCTGAGAAAACGCCGGGCGTAATCGAGCAAGCCACCGGCTGGTTGGCTGGCCGCCAGGTAAAGGTGGCGGCCAGCCCCAGGGTGTAATCGGCAAAGCGGGGGCAGCATAACGAAGCCTCCGCGTTTTCTTAAAGCGGCGTTGCAGGAGCCCGTCTTAGACCTTGGGTTCCCAGCCCTTGCGATACTCGCGGCTCCAGAGATGCATGGCATCTTCGTCGCCGACGATGCGGCCGTTCTCGGGATCGCACTTGAGCGTGCGGCCCTTGCGATAGGCGATGTTGCCCAGGTGGCACAGCAGCGTGCTCTTGTGGGCTTCTTCGATATCGGAGTTGGGACGATCGCCGGTGCGGATGCAGTTGAGGAAGTTCTGCACGTGGGTTTCGCCGCCGGAGCCCTTGCCTTCGCGGACCAGCTTGTTGGTCCGGTCGTAGATTTCGTAGCCGTTGGCGGTGAGGTACAGCGAGCCTTCGGTGCCGTGGAAGCTGGCGCCGAAGTTGGTGCGGTCGCAGCCGTGGCGATTGCAGCTCTGACCGTCCCAGATGATCATCTTGCCATCGGGGAACTTGAACGTGACGACCTGCGTGTCGGGCGTTTCCTGGTCGTCCTCGAAGTAGAAGCGGCCGCCGGTGGACGAGACTTCAATCGGGTAATCGACATCCAAACCCCAGCGCGACAGGTCGATGGAGTGCACGCCGTTGTTGCCCAGCTCGCCGTTGCCCCAGTGCCACCGCCAGTGCCAGTTGTAGTGGATCAGGTTATCGACGAACGGCCGCTCCGGAGCCGGGCCTTGCCATAGATCGAAGTTCAGGTAGCTGGGCACGGGGGCTTGCTGGCCGGTGCCGATGGAGCCGCGCAGGCTGGCATACCAGCTACGCGAGTAATGGACGTCGCCGATGATGCCGTTTTGAATCTCTTTCACGGCCTCTTGGATGCCGGAGTAGCTGCGCCGCTGGTTGCCCATCGTGACCACACGATTGTTCTTGCGGGCGGCTTCGATCATCAGCTCGCCTTCGCGCGGATTGTGCGAGCAGGGCTTTTCGACATAGACGTGCTTGCCGGCGGTGCAGCCCAGGATGGTGGCCGGGCCGTGCCAGTGGTTGGGAGCGGCACACACCAGTACGTCGACCGACTTGTCATCCAGGATCTTGCGGAAATCGGCCACGCCCTGAGGGGCTTTCTCCTGTAAGTCCGAGATGGATTTCAGGCACTTTTCGATGGCCCGTTCGTCCACGTCGCAGATGTAGGCGATGCGGGCGCCGGTGGTGCTGGCGAACTCTTTGGCCAGCGCGTTACCCCGCCCGTTCACACCCATGATGCCCACGACGATGGTTTCGTTCGCGCTGCGAGCGATGGCGCGCTCGCTGGCGGCCAAAGCAAACGAAGCCGCGGCGGCGGCTCCGGCCGAGGTCTGCAAGAACTGGCGGCGGCTCACACTCATTTCGTCTAACTCCGGTGAGGAAGGTGGAACGTTCAGCCGCCGGTCTGCCGTAGCGGCGGCCTCGTCCGGTTCGTCCTAACTAGCGACTATACCAAGGAAATCCGCAGTCTGCGCCCCGGTTTCGTCCCCGCGATGTGGGGGCGTAAGCCAGGCAGCCACGCCGGCCGGGAGAAGATGGTAAAGGGCGACGGCCAAGCACCGGTGCCCATGTAACCATCTCTCCCTGGATGCCAATAAAGGTTTGGACCGATCCATGGGGGTTGTTATGATATCCTCGCCCCCCATAATGCCTGCCTACTTGCCCGCCGGAGATTCTCATGCCTGGTCCGCTGACAAGGATTCGGGCCGCCAGTCCTAGTCTGGTGCCCTGGGGTTGGTTGACCGCATTGGCTGTGGTGATTGCCGCTATGACGCCTGGGTTTAGCCGGGCGGAATCTCCGCTGCACGAGCGGATCGACGCGGCCGTTGAAGCCGCGCTGCCGCAATATCTCCCCGAAGGCGTAACACCCGACCAGGTGCTAAAGCTTGCCGATGATGAAACCTTCATCCGTCGGCTGTATCTCGATATCACCGGAGTGGTGCCCTCGGCCGACGAGGTGCGAGCCTTCCTGGCCGACCAGGCACCGGACAAGCGGGCCAAACTGATCGACCGGTTGCTGGCGAGCGAAGCCTATCCGCGCCGCATGCGCGAGCTGTTCAACGTGATGTTGATGGAGCGCCGCGGCAGCAGCCCGGAGTGGAACAAATACCTGGAAGATTCGTTCGCCGCCAACAAGCCGTGGGACCAGTTGGCCCGCGAGATCCTGGCGGGCGAGCCCGGCGAAGACGATAGCCGGTTGGGCGTGGACTTCTGGTACACCAAACGCCTGGAAAACTACGGCCAGAACCCGGTGGATTATGACGCCCTGGCCCGCGATGTGGGGCGGCTGTTCTTTGGCGTCGATTTGCAATGCGCCAACTGCCACAACCACCTGTTCATCGACGATTACAAGCAGCCCGACTACAAGGGCCTGTTCCTGCTGGTCTCAGGCACGGCCAACTTCAAGGATGGCAATCGCACGCGGCTGATTGAAAAACCGCTCACCGCGAAGTTGGAGTTTTCCTCGGTCTTTGAGAACGTGCCGATGGCGATCGGCCCCAAGGTGCCGGGCCTGCAAGAAGTCTCCATTCCGGAGTTTCCCAAGGGTGAAGAATACGCCGTGCCGCCTGATCCCAAGAAGAAAGTGCCAGGCGTGCCCAAGTTCAGCCCTCGCCGTGTGCTGGCCGAACAGGCTCCGGAAAGCCCCAACTTCCGGCTCAATGCCGCCAATCGCTTGTGGTGGACGGTGATGGGCCGAGGGCTGGTCGAACCGCTGGACCTGTCGCACTCGGATAACCCGCCCTCGCATCCGGAACTGCTGGCCCTGCTGGCCACGGAACTGGCCGCCCATGATTACGACATCCGCTGGTTCCTCCGCGAGTTGCTGCTGAGCAAGACCTACCAGCGCGTCGGCACCGTGCCCGAGGGCGTGACCATCCCGCCTGAATCGTTCGCCGTGGCGCAGGAAAAGCCGCTCTCGGCCGAGCAATTGACGTGGAGCGTGCTGCGGGCGACTGGCAACCTGGCGGCCGTGCCAGGGGGCGAAGCGGTCAAACTACCTGCGCTGACGCAAGCGATTGCGGCCAAACCCGCCGGTGAAGCGAAGCCTCAGCCGCTACCCAAGCTCACCGTCCTACAACAGAAATTTGAAGCGGCGTTTGCCAATCCGGCGATGGAGCCCGAGGTGGAGTTCAAGCCGTCGGTGAAGGCCGCCCTGTTCCTCTCCAACGACGACTCGATCCTCACGCTGCTGGAACCGCGGCCGGGCAATCTGACCGAGCGGCTGATGGCCGCGCCCGATGGGGCCGCCGTGGCCGAGGAAGTTTACCTGTCAGTGCTGGGACGCCGGCCCTCGCAAGACGAACAGGCGACGGTTGCCGAATACCTCGCCCAGCGGGCCGACGACCGGCTGCAAGCCGTGAAGAACCTGGCTTGGGCGCTCTTGGCTTCCACGGAGTTTTGCCTGAATCACTAACCGCTGGGCAGCTACCGAACACGCGGGCCGCGGCGTCGGCCGCAACTCGTTCCTCCTTTCCCTGGGAAAGTTGGCACCATGAAATCATCGTCGCTGTGTAAGCCTTGGGAGCACCGCCTTTCACGCCGCCAGGTGTTGGGAGGCATGGCCGGTGCCGCGGCAGCCGGGCTGGGACTGGGCTCGCTGGCGCAGCCGCTGCTCGCTCAGGAACTCAAGAAACAGCAAAAGCAGGTGATCTTCGTTTGGCTCGATGGCGGCCTCAGCCAGCTCGAAAGCTGGGACCCCAAGCCCGGCACGCAGTTTGGCGGCCCCTTCCGGGCTATTCCTACCAGCGTGCCTGGCCTGCACATTAGCGAACTGATGCCGCAGATGGCCAAGCGGATGCACCACATGGCGCTGGTCCGCAGCCTGTGCACCAAGGACAACTCGCACTCGGCGGGCGTGGCCCGTATCCAGCGTGGCGACCCCAAGAATCGCGGCGTTACATACCCGTACTTTGGTTCCGCTGTGGCCAAGTTGCTTGGGGCCGGCGATAGCGGCCTGCCGCCTTACATCTGGGTGAAGCCTGGCGGCGGCGGTTTCATCGACAAGGACGCCGGTTTCCTGGGCGCCAAGTACGGCGCACTGGCCCTGGGCGATGGCAAACCGCCCGAGAATCTGCTGCGTCATCCCAGCCTCTCGCAGCGTGACGACGAAGAACGCAACGCGCTGCGGCGAATGATCAACGAGCGCTACGCCCGCAACCGTCGCCCGCAATCGAACGAAGCCAACAGCTATGTGTACGACATGGCTTCGGCCCTGATGCAGCGGATGGACCTGTTCGACGAGTCCAAGGTGCCCGACAGCGATTGGGACCGTTACGGCCGGACCGAGTTCGGGCGGCATATGCTCATCGGTCGGCGGTTCGCCGAAGCCGGCGTGACCTTCGTCAAAATCAACTCGTACGGTTGGGACACCCACGGCGACAACTTCAACGGCCACCTGAGCCTGGTGCCCAAGGTCGATCAGGCGTTGGCGGCCATGGTCGATGACCTGATCGACCGCGGCATGTGGGACAACACGCTGTTGATCATGATGTCGGAGTTTGGCCGCACGCCGCGGATCAACGGCCATATCGGCCGCGACCACTGGCCCGAGGCCTGGAGCGTGGTGATGGGCGGTACCGGCCTCAAGGAGGGCGCGGTGATCGGCAAGACCAACGAACAGGGAACGTGGGTCGAAGGCGACGAACACGATATCGGCCACATGTTCCATACCTGGTTCCGCGCCCTAGGGATCGACCCACACCGCGTGGAGTACGACAACGCCGGGCAACCGCTCCCCATCGCTCACGACGACTGCCACGAGATTCAAGAGGTGCTGGCGTGAACGAAGCACTGCTCAAACGCTACAAGCCCAAGGAACAAGCGGTCCTGTCGGTCCCCGAAACGCAAATGTCCCTAGTCCGGTTCAGCGGCGACGGCCAGTTGCTGCTCACCGCCGGTTGGGATGGCCAGGTGCATCGCTGGCGATTGGGCGATGGCGAGCCCGCCGCACTGCCGGCCGTTGCCGGCCACGGCGGCTGGGTCACAGGGTTGGTCTGCCATCCCAGCCAGCAGATGGCCTATTCAGCCGATTCGTGGGGCAAGCTCCAGGCGTGGGACAGCGCGGCGGAATCGCCGCAGGCTGCCTGGTCGGTCGCCGAGGCACACGACGGCTGGATCCAATGCCTGGCGATCTCGGCCGATGGCAAGCTTCTGGCCACCTGTGGCAACGACGGCTTTGTGCGCGTCTGGAATGCCGCCGATGGCAAACTGGTTCGCGAGCTGCCACGGCGGCCGCATCCGGTCTACTCCGTGGCGTTTCACCCCGCGGGCGAAAGCCTCGTGTCGGGCGATCTGCTGGGGAAGGTGGTCGAAACTAATCTGGCCGACGGCCAGGAAGTGCGCACATTCGACGCCGGCATTCTCTTCGCCGTTTCCCGGCTCCAGGACGTGGGCGGTGTGCGCTACCTGACCTTCGATCGCGACGGAAAGACGCTCGCTGCCGCCGGCACCATCCCCAGCGGCGGCGGCACCGTGCAGGGCGAGCCTTGCATCCTGCTGTTTGATTGGGCCGACGGCAAACAGCTCCACAAGGTCGTGCTGGGCCCCAAAAACGAGTGCTACGTGCACGAATTGATCCTGCACGAAGAGGGCTTCATCATCGCCGTCACCAGCGGCACGCCAGGCTCGGGCCGGCTGACGTTTACCATACCCGGCGAGGAGAAGCCGTTCTTTGTGGGCCCCAACACCTTGCAGAACTGCCACAGCGTGGCCCTGCATCCCGATGGGCAGCGGCTGGTGGTCATTTCAACCTCCCGCGGCAGCAACGGCAACGGCCGGCCGCTCAAGGACGGCAAGTACCTGGGTAACCACTCGCCCATCACGCTGATGGAACTGGGGGCCGCCTGAGCAGGCCGCCCTGTCCTTCGCCCAGCCCCCGCACGAGTGTGTTGGACTGGCCGCCTCCGATGAGGGGGCAGCAGCTGGACGGCACGCAGCCGCTTGTTGCCGCGCCGGCGAAGCATCAGTGCGCGCAATTGCGGTGACTTTGCCAGCACTGCCGGAGCGATTTTCGCGCGTGCTATCTCTTGTTCAGATAATGATTTAACTTCTGATTTGCCGCCTCCGGCCCGCCTTGACAGGCTATCGGGGACTGCTAGAATCCCCTGGGCGCAAGGCTTGCAATGACAGGCCCCTAGGTCGAAAGGTTGGGTGTGGTAGGCACGCTGGGTGCCCCCCGCTGGCTCGGAACGGAAACTGCCATGAAATGCCAGAAGTGCGAGAAACCGGCGACCTTCCATATTACCGAGCTGACCGGCGGAGCTCCTGAAGAACTCCACCTGTGCGAGGACTGCGCGCACCAATTTCTGACTTCGGGGGCAGCCTCGGGGCCGGGGGTGAGCAGTCTGGCCGGAGCGTTGGCCCAGCAGTTGGCGGTGTCCAGCACCGCCGAACAGTTGGCCGAGCTGGACCGGCAGGTATGCCCCATGTGCGGAATCTCGTTCTACGAGTTTCGCAAGGGCGGGCGGCTGGGTTGCCCGCACGACTATGTATGCTTCGCGGAAGAGCTTGAGCCGCTGCTGCTGAACATCCACGGCGAGAACATCCACGCCGGCAAGCAGCCCAAGTTCGGCCCGCTCGACTCCAGCGAGCAGACGACGCTGATCCGCCTGCGGAAGGAAATGCAGGAGGCCGTCGCCCACGAGGAGTACGAACGCGCAAGCCAACTGCGCGACCAGATGCGTAATATTCAACAGGCGGCCCGCGCCCAGCGGCCCCGCGACTGATTGGTTCACCGGCAGCGGCCCCGGCGGGCGTTCCCCGCGTCCGCTGGATCGTGGTAGGGATTCGGGTGGCGTCATGACAATTCAACTAGACGATTTGGCGCGGAGCAGCGGAGAGTGGCTGCGCGGCTCCGGACCCGAGTCGGACATTGTCATCAGCAGCCGGATCCGCCTTGCCCGGAACCTGGCCGATTACCCGTTCATCAATCGCTGCACTCCGGCCGATCGCCAGGAGATCGAGCGTCGTCTGCGCGAAACCGTGCTCGCCATGCCGAGCGCGGGCGGTCTGATGTATGTCGACGTGGCCAGCCTGCCCGGCCTGGACCGGCAATTCCTGGTCGAGCGGCAACTGATCAGCCGCGAACACGCCGAGGCCGACGGCGCCCGGGGCGTGGCGATCGACCTGAGCGAACAAGCCAGCCTGATGGTCAATGAAGAAGACCATCTCCGCATCCAGGTCATGCACAGCGGCTTTGACCTGGCCGGCGCTTGGGAGCAGATCAACCGTATCGACGACGAGGTCGAGCAGCACGTCACCTATGCCTATAGCCGGCAGTTGGGCTATTTGACGGCGTGCCCGACCAACGTGGGCACCGGCATGCGGGTTAGCGTCATGCTGCATCTGCCGGCCCTAGTGCTGGCGCGGCAGATCGACAAGATGTTCCGCAGCCTGCAGAAGATCAATCTGGCCGTCCGCGGATTGTATGGCGAAGGTTCGCAACCGGCTGGCGACTTCTATCAGATCTCCAATCAGGTGACGCTGGGCCGCAGCGAGGAAGACCTGCTCAAGCAGGTGGGCGATGTCGTTCCGACGATCATCGACTACGAACGCAAAGCCCGCGAGTTCCTGCTCAACGACGGCCACGAAAAGCTGCACGACCGCATCAGCCGGGCGTTCGGCATCCTGCGGACCGCGCAGACGATCAGCTCCGAGGAAACCATGCATCTGCTCTCGAGCGTGCGCATGGGCGTGAACATGGGGCTGATCAAAGAGGTGGAGATCCCCACCGTCAACAAGCTCTTTATCTACACGCAGCCGGCCCACCTGCAAAAGCTCAGCGGCGGCGAGCTGGATTCGGCCGACCGCAATATCGAGCGGGCTCGCTACCTGCGGCAGCATCTCAACCGCGGCAACGGCGAATAACGGCTCACCGCGTCCCCGCCAGTCGGTACAATCATGCCTGATCGCGCTATCGCTGCGCGCTGCGGCGTGAAACCATGCTGCCGGGGAGCTGTCGATGCCCACATACTGCTTGAACACGAGCACCATTCGGCCGTGCCCGCTGATCGATAAGATTCGCATTGCCGCGGAGGCCGGATATCAAGGCGTCGAGCTGTGGATCAACGATATCTATGAGTTCATCGGCCGCGGTGGCGAAGCCCGCGATGTGGAACACGCCTTGGCCGACCACGGCCTGATCGTGCCCTGCATGATTGCCACGCGGAACTGGGGCGAGCCGATCGGTCCGGAGTATGAACTGGCCCTGGCCGAGTGCCGGCGGCGGATGGAGCTGGCCGCCCGGTTTCGTTCGCCGTATGTGGTGGCTACGCCACCCAGGGACGCTTGCCCGCTGGAGCAGCTTCGCGACCGCTACCGCGACTTGCTGGTGATTGGCCGCGAGGTCGGTGTGAAACCCACGTTTGAGTACATCAGCTTTTTCGCTTCGGCCCGGTCGCTGGCTGATGCCTGGCAGGTGGTTCGGCAGATCGAGGACGAAGACGCCACGCTGCTGTTGGATTCCTTTCACAACTTCAACACGCACAGCACGGTAGCCCAGCTCGCGGAGATTCCGCTAGAGCGGATCAGCCATTACCACGTGAGCGACGGCGGACGAACCAAGCCGGCCGGGCAGCAAACCGATCCCGATCGCGTGATGCCAGGTGATGGCGCGGGCGACCTGGTGGCCGAAGTGCGACATCTCAAGTCGCGCGGCTACTGTGGCACGGTAAGCCTGGAACTGTTCAACCGCGAGCTGTGGGAACGGCCGCCGCTGGAGGTGGCCAGGCTGGGGCTGGAGCGGCTGCGGGCATTGTTTGAAGGATAGGATGAGGTGTCGCCAGCGACGGCGCGTCGTCGTCTGTCCCACATTCCGCACCTGCCGCACCTTGACAAGCTGCCAGCCGCGCGGCTGAATCACATTTAGGACGCAAGTGGCGCAAGCGATGCTCATCCTGCTGCAAGGCGGTGGGTGCTTGGCGAGGATCACCGACCCGGCAAGAACGCCCGCAGCGAGGATTTCAAATGGAAGGGGTTCATCTTGAGATCCAGCCCCAGCCCGACGACACCACTTGCGGGCCAACCTGCCTGCACGCCGTGTACGGCTACTTTGGGGACCATTTACCGCTGCGGCAGGTGATTGACGATTGCGTGGCGCTGGAGGAGGGCGGCACGTTAGCGCCTCTGCTGGGCTGCCACGCCCTGAGCCGCGGCTATCGGGCCACGGTGTTTACCTACAACCTGAGGGTTTTCGATCCGTCGTGGTTTTTCGCCGGGTCAGCCCCATTGGCCGAGAAGCTCACGGCCCAAATGGCCGTGAAGACCGATCCCAAGCTGATTCTCGCCTGCCGGGCGTACTACGATTTCGTACGGCTGGGCGGCAAGATCCTGATGGAGGACCTGACCCGTGGCCTGATCCGCCGCTATCTCAACCGGGGCATCCCCATCCTCGCGGGCCTCAGTTCGACGTTTTTGTACCGGGCCCCGCGCGAGTTCGGACCGCGATGCGATCCGGACGACGTGCGCGGCGTCCCACAGGGACATTTCGTCGTGCTTTGCGGTTACGACCGCGATAGCAAGACGGTCCGTATCGCTGATCCCTACTTACCCAACCCGATCGCGCCGCTTGACCATTACTACGAAGTGGACGTCGACCGTGTGGTCTGCGCTATCCTGTTGGGAACACTCACCTACGACGCGAATCTGTTGATTCTGGAGCCGGCGCCCAAGTCGGCCATCCGCCCTGATCAGCAGCGCCGCGTCAACCACGAGCCGCCGCAGCCGCCCCCATCGCAGAGCAATTTCGCGCATTGAGAGTTTCTTGGGGCGTTCGCGCGGCCGGCCGTGTCGCAGGCAATATCCATCGATCGATCGTGAACCATCCAGGGTGCCGGTCCAACCGGTAGCCGGTGCGCTTCGCCAGCACACGCTACCCTCCGCGGGGTGTTGAATCCCCGGTCGCCTGCACTCACCAAACCCTGCCCACGTGGCCAAGGAGGCATTCGTGGCGATCCTGATCGTGGTCAATGATCCACGAAAATGGCCGTTCAATATTTCTGGTGTCGAGGTCGTAGACGCCCGCAGCTACCTCACCAAATCCCAGTACAGCGACCTGCGATCGTGCAAGGTGTTTAACCTTTGCCGCTCGTACCGTTACCAAACCATCGGATACTACGTTTCGCTGCTGGCGGAAGCCCGGGGCCACAAGCCTCGCCCCAGCGTGACCACGATTGAGGACCTCAAAAGCCAGGCGATGATGCGGTATGTCTCCAGCGAACTGGAGGACCTCATCCAGCAGAGCTTGAGCCGCATCCAGTCGGACCGATTCACGCTGAGCGTGTACTTTGGCCGCAACCTGGCCAAGCGCTACGACCGCCTGAGCCGGCAGCTCTTTGCGCTGTTTGAATCGCCCCTACTGCGGGCACACTTCGTGCGCGACAAGAAGTGGGAGCTCCAGCGCGTCAGCACGATCGCGGCCAAGGACATTCCTGAAAGCCATCGCGATTTTGTGGTGGAAGTAGCGGCCCAGCACTTTGCCGGCCGCGGCAGCCGGATCAAGAAGAAGGCGGCCCCACGCTACGACTTGGCTATCCTCTACCGGCCCGACGATCCTGAACCGCCTTCGCACCCCAAGGCGCTGCAGAAGTTCATCAAGGCCGCCGAGTCGCTGGGCATGCGGGCCGAACTGATCGAGAAGGACGATTTCGGCCGCCTGGCGGAGTTTGATGCCCTGTTCATCCGCGAAACCACGGCGGTGAACCATCACACCTATCGCTTCAGTCGCCGGGCCACCAATGAAGGGTTGGTGGTGATCGACGACCCGGTTTCCATCCTGCGCTGCACCAACAAGGTGTACCTGGCCGAACTGGCGGCGCGGCACAAGATCCCCACGCCCAAGACCATGGTGGTCCACAAGGACAACGTGGAGCAGTTGCGCCAGGAGATCGCCTTCCCCATGGTGCTCAAGCGGCCCGATAGCGCGTTTTCCGTTGGCGTATCCAAGGCGAACAACGTGATCGAGCTGGAAGCCGAGCTGCGGCGGATGCTGGCCGATTCCGACCTGGTGATTGCCCAGGAGTTTCTGCCTACCACGTTCGACTGGCGGATCGGCGTGCTGGATCAGCGGCCGTTGTACGCCTGCAAGTATCACATGGCCCGCAACCATTGGCAGATCATTAAGCACAATGATCACGGCCAGGAGGCCGACTACGGTGCCGTAGAAACGCTGCCGGTGGAGCTGGCGCCCAAGAAGGCGGTTGCGGTCGCCCTCAAGGCCGCGAACCTCATCGGCGACGGCTTGTACGGCGTGGATGTGAAGCAGTCGGGCGACAACTTTTACGTGATCGAAGTCAACGATAACCCTACCATCGATTCCGGCGAAGAAGACAGCATCCTGGGCGACGAACTGTATCGCCGCATCATGCAGGTATTTCTCAATCGCATCGAACAACGTAAGCTGGGAGCCCGCTTTCTATGAACCAACGCCCGGCGCTGCAACTGTTCGAGGCCTTGGGAGTCGAACTGGAATACATGATCGTGGCGGCCGACACGCTCGACGTGTGCCCGATCACCGACCGCGTGATGTACGACGTGGCCGGCGAGTACACGGGCGAGTGGGAGCAGGACACGATCTCGTGGTCGAACGAATTGGCCCTGCATGTCATCGAACTGAAGACCACCGAACCGGCATCATCGCCTGCCGGTCTGGCGGCAGAGTTCCAAGACAATGTGCGGCGGATCAACGAACTGCTCGCGCCGCATGGCGCGAGGTTAATGCCCACGGCCATGCATCCCTGGATGGACCCGGAACGCGAGATGCGGCTCTGGCCGCACGATTACAGCCCGGTCTACCAGACGTTCGACCGCATCTTCGATTGCCGCGGCCACGGATGGGCGAACCTGCAAAGCGCCCATTTGAATCTGCCCTTCGCGGGCGATGAGCAGTTTGGGCGGTTGCACGCGGCCATTCGGCTGTTGCTGCCGCTGCTCCCGGCGCTGGCGGCCAGCAGCCCCGTGGTCGAGGGCGTGCCCACCGGCATGCTCGATACGCGGCTGGACGTGTACCGAGGCAACGCCCGCAAAGTGCCATCGGTTTCAGGCCTGGTCGTGCCGGAGCCGTGCTACACCCGGGCGACGTACGAACAGGAAATCCTGGGGCAGATCTATGCCGACCTGGCTCCGCACGATCCGGACGGCATTCTGCGGTTTGAATGGGCCAATGCCCGCGGGGCGATCGCACGATTTGACCGGGGCACGATCGAGATCCGCGTGGTCGATGTGCAGGAATGTCCGGCCGCCGACCTGGCGATTGTGCAAGCCGAGATCAGCGTGCTACGGGCGTTGATCGCTGAACAGTTCGCGCCGCTGCCGCGCCAGCAGGCGATGGATACCCGGGAACTGCATCGGCTGCTGCTGGCGACCGCGCAAGCCGGCGAGCAAACGGTATTGGATAGCCCCGAGTACCTGGCGATCTGGGGGCTCGACCGGCCGATCACCGCCGGGGAGCTATGGGGCCATCTGCTGGAAGGCACGGAGACGCATCGCCGCCTGGAGCCAGCCGTTGCGACCGCCTTGCAAACCATCGTGAACGAAGGACCGCTGGCGCGG
>Ga0180217_1001537_pt1 | contig 24604 bp, 22 predicted proteins | sample eDN3rd37CBELigOP_FD_128521 | JGI IMG/M metagenome (GOLD analysis project Ga0180217, IMG submission 128521) | Enriched Organic Plus compost microbial communities from Emeryville, California, USA - eDNA 3rd pass 37_C BE-Lig OP (version 2) (version 2) ... | reverse complement strand
TCGGCGTTCGCCCCCGTCACCCACGCGGTCCCTGCGACGACGCGCGGGTCGAGCAGGTAGCGGATCCGGGTCGAGGACGCCTCGCCGAGGACGGGCCCCGCTGGCGACCACGGGCCGATGTACCCCTTGACCAGGAGCGGTCGCGCCGCGAAGTCGGCCTCCGTCGCCGCTTCGACGCCGGCGGGGGCGAATGCGGCCTCCGCGCGCTTCATGTCGACGTCGCGATCGCCCGGGAGGCCGACGACGACGAGCTCCCGCGAGCCGTCCGGGTGCGTGAGCGCGAGCACGACGTTCTTGAGCGTGTCGGCCGCGCTCCACTCGCCGCCGGCCTCGCGGGGGACGTGCGCATTCGCGAAGTCGACGAGCGTCTGGATCGTCGGCGTGTCCGGGGTGTCGTGCACGCGCGCGGGCGGCAGCCCCTCGACGGGCCGCGGCTCGGGCGGCAGCGTCCGGAACGCCTCGACGTTCGCGGCGTAGCCCCCGGCGGAGCGGACGAAGGTGTCCTCGCCGATGGCGACCGGGAGGAGGAACTCCTCGGACTTCGAGCCCCCCATCGCTCCCGCGTCCGCTTCGACGATGACGTAGTCGAGCCCGAGGCGCCGGAAGATGCGCTCGTACGCGTCGCGCTGCGCCTGGTAGCTGCGCGCGAGACCCTCGTCGTCGACGTCGAACGAGTAGGCGTCCTTCATCGAGAACTCGCGACCCCGGAGGAGGCCGGCCCGAGGGCGTGCCTCGTCGCGGTACTTGTCCTGGATCTGGTAGATCGTGAGCGGGAGGTCCTTGTAGCTCGAGTAGAGGTCCTTGACGAGGAGCGTGAACACCTCCTCGTGCGTCGGCGCGAGCAGGTAGTCGGCGCCCTTGCGGTCCTTGAGCCGGAAGATGCCCTCGCCGTACTCGGTCCAGCGACCGGTCTCCTCGTAGGGCTCGCGCGGGAGGAGCGCGGGGAGGTGCACCTCTTGCGCCCCCGCCGCGGTCATCTCCTCGCGGATGACCTGCTCGATGCGGCGGCGGACGCGGAGGCCGAGCGGGAGCCACGCGAAGATGCCGGGCGCCTGGCGCCGGATGTAGCCGGCGCGGACGAGCAGCTTGTGACTGTCGACCTCCGCGTCGACCGGATCCTCGCGGAGCGTGCGGACGAACAGCTGGGACAGGCGGGTGAGCACCGCACCATGGTAGTCGCGGCCGCGGCGGCGACCCGCGCCCGCGACTACTCGGCGAGGATGAGGTAGAGCGCCTTGCGCGTCTCGTCGATCTTCGCCGCCGCCGCGGCGCGCTGCTCGTCCGTCGCGGCGTGCCGGTACTGGCCGAGCACGCTCATGAGCTTTCCGACGCTCTCGAAGAGCGCGCGCGCCGAGTCGCTCGGCGCCGGGAACGCGAGGGCGGCCTCGAGCGAATCGCGGTGCGCCTCGACGTACGCGCTGCCCTCGTCCGAGAGCGTGTACTCCGTCGCGCGACCCTCCCCGCGCGCCTCGATGAGGCCCTCGTCGAGGAGCTGCTGGATCGTGGGATACACCGAGCCGGGGCTCGGCGACCACGCGCCCTCCGTGCGCTCGGCGACCGCCTTCATGAAGGCGTACCCGGAGATCGGCTCGCCTTCCGCGAGCATCGCGAGCAGCGCGGCGCGGACATCGCCCTTGGAGCGCCGGCGCGGCCCGCCGGGGCCGTGGAATCGCGGACCGCCGAAGGGCGGACCGAAGGGCGGGAACTGACCGCCGTCGAAGCCGCCGGGGCCGAATCCGCGCCGACGTCCTCGAGCATTCGCAAATCGTTCTCTCGACATGCGAACCTCCTTCATTGAGGCGTCGCAGACCTTCTGCGACCCCTCAACGATATATCTCCGAATGGGCGTTGGCAAGGGCCCCGGCTGCGGGTCTCGGGGACTCCTCGGCTCAGGCCGTGACGACGACGGGCGCGCCGACGGGCGCGTCGGCAGGCGCCTCCGCGGCGATGCGCTGCGCCTCGGCGATGAGGGTCGGCACGATCTCCGCCTCGGGGACCGTCCTGACGACCTCGCCCTTGACGAAGATCTGGCCCTTGCCGTTGCCCGAGGCGACCCCGAGATCGGCCTCGCGCGCCTCGCCCGGGCCGTTCACGACGCAGCCCATGACCGCGACGCGGAGCGGCACCGTGACGTCCCTGAGACCCTCGGTCACCTCGTTCGCGAGTGCGTACACGTCGACCTGCGCCCGCCCGCACGAGGGGCACGAGACGATCTCGAGCCTTCGCTCGCGGAGATTCAGGGACTGCAGGATCTGCAGGCCCACCTTGACCTCCTCGACGGGCGGCGCCGAGAGGGAGACGCGGATCGTGTCGCCGATGCCCTCGCCGAGCAGGATCCCGAACGCGGTCGCCGACTTGATCGTCCCCTGGAATGCGGGCCCCGCCTCGGTCACGCCGAGATGGAGCGGCCAGTCGCCCCGCTCCGCGAGCATCCGGTAGGCCTTGACCATGACGACGGGGTCGTTGTGCTTGACCGAGATCTTGAAGTCGTGGAAATCGTGCTCCTCGAACAGGCTCGCCTCCCACACCGCCGACTCGACGAGCGCCTCGGCCGTCGCCTTGCCGTGCTTCGCGAGGAGGGAGGGCTCGAGCGAGCCCGCGTTGACGCCGATGCGCAGGCTCACGCCCGCGGCCTTCGCGGCGGCCGCGATCGCGCCGACCTGGTCGTCGAACTTCCGGATGTTCCCGGGGTTGACGCGGACCGCCGCGCAGCCCGCGTCGATCGCCTGGAAGACGTACTTCGGCTGGAAGTGGATGTCGGCGATGACCGGGATCTGCGACTTCTTCGCGATGATGTGCAGGACGTCGGCGTCGTCCTGCGAGGGGACGGCGACCCGGACGATGTCACAACCGGCCGCCGTGAGCTCGGCGATCTGCTGGAGCGTGCCGTTGATGTCGGTCGTCTTCGTCGTCGTCATCGACTGGACCGAGACGGGCGCGTCCCCGCCGACGAGCACCTTCCCGACGCGGATCTGCCGGGACTTGCGACGCGGGGCGAGGGTCTCGGGCACCCTCGGCAGCCCGAGGTTCACTGCAGGCACCCCGCCAGTCTAGGTCGGCGCGCTCCGCGAAACCTGGCCGCCGTGGAGGAGCGCGCCGGGCTCAGAGGAGCGTGATGGGCTTGAAGATGTCGGCCGCGATGAGGAACACGCCGACCGCGCCGAGCAGGACCGCGACGACCATCGTCACGGGGGCCCAGCGCGAGATGTCGACGGGGCCCGGATCGGGACGCCTCGCGAGCCTCGCGACGCCCCGTCGCAGCGCCTCCCACAGCGCGCCCGCGATGTGCCCGCCGTCGAGCGGGAGGAGCGGGATGAGATTGAAGAGGAAGAGCGCGAGATTGAGCGCGCCGAGGACGTCGACGAGCGAGGCGATGCGGTACTCGACCGGCACCTCCTCGAAACTCGTGATCTCGCCCGCGAGGCGCCCGACGCCGACGACGGAGAGCGGGCCGTTCGGGTCGCGCTCCTCGCCCGTGATCCAGGCGTGGCCGATGTCGTAGATGCGCTGCGGGAACGACGCGATGACACCCGCGGCCGCCGCGATCCGCTCCCCCATCGAGACGGGGACCGCGAGGATCGACTGCCGGACGTTCTCGTACCCGGGCCCGATCCCGACGACGCCGACCTCCGCCACGACCGGCTCGCCGTCCGGACCGAGCACCGGCGCGCCGTCCTCGTCGAACTCGTAGCGCTCGAGCAGGAGCGGCGTCACGGTGAGCTCGAGCTGCTCGCCGTCCCGCTCGACGACGAACGGGATCGGCTCCTCGGGGTGGGCGCGGATGACGTCGGAGGACTCGTCCCAGCTCGAGATCGCGACGCCGTCGACGCTCACGATGCGATCGCCAGGGCGGATGCCGGCGGCGGCGGCGGGCGCGGCGGGATCGCCCGGCGCGCATTCCTCCCGATCGCTCGTGACCGGCAGGACGCATTCCGAGACGCTCGCGATCGTCGTCGACGGCTGCGGCAGGCCGAAGCCGCACAGCACGATCGTCGCGCACACGACCGCGAGGACGAGGTTCGCGAACGGGCCGCCGAGCATGACGACGATGCGCTTCCACACCGGCAGGCGGTAGAAGCCGCGCTCGTCGTCCTCGTCGGCGCCGCCCTCCTGGACCGCCGCATCGAAGACGCTCGTCGAGGAGTCGCGCGGCGCGTCGCCGTCGCGCGAGGGGGGATACATGCCGGCCATCGAGATGTAGCCGCCGAGCGGGAGGAGCTTGAAGCCGTACTCGGTCTCGCCCTTGCGCCGCGACCAGAGCGTCGGACCGAAGCCGATCATGTACTTCGTCACCTTGACGCCGAAGCGCTTGGCGGGCAGGAGATGCCCGAGCTCGTGGAGCCCGATGGAGAGCGCGAGACCGACGAGGACGACGAGGATGCCGAGCGCGTAGAGGAGGACCGTCTCGAGCATGAGCTTCAGGCTATCGGCGCCGGCTATCACGAAGCTGGAGGCGCCTCGACCCCCCTTATACCTTGCAGTGCGATGTATAGTGGCACAAGGCATCGGACGGGAGCCGGAATGCGCATCGACAAAGACCTCGTCGCGGCACTCGCGACGCCGCTCGTCCTCGCGATCCTCGCCGAGGCCGAGAGCTACGGCTACGCGATCCTCAAACGCGTCCGCGAGCTCTCCGACGGCGAGATCGAGTGGACCGACGGCATGCTCTACCCGCTTCTCCACCGACTCAGGTCCCTCGGCTACGTGACCGAGGAGTGGCGCGTGTCGCCCGAGGGGCGCAAGCGCCGCTACTACGCGATCACGCCGCGCGGTCGCGAGGTCCTCGCCGAGCAGCGCCTGCAGTGGTCCACCGCGACCGAGGCGCTCGAGCGCGCGGTGCGTCGCCTCGAGCTCACCGGCCGCGCGCGGCTCGGAGAGGCGTGATGGCCGCGTCGGGGCTCGAAGCGCGGATCGCGGAATGGCGCGCGCACGTCGAACGGGGTCGCGCGATCGACGCGGAGGACGCCCGGGAGCTCGAGTCGCACTTGCGGGACCGGATCGACGAGCTGCGCGCGGCGGGGCTCGACGACGAGGAGGCGTTCCTCGTCGGAGTCAGACGGCTCGGCGCCGTCGACGCGCTCACGCGCGAGTTCGCGCGCGTGCACTCCGGACGGATGTGGAAGCAGCTCGTCGCGTCCGGCGACGAGAAGGCGCCGAGGCGCGGCAACGGCCTCGTCCCGGCACTCCTCATCGGGTTCGTCGCCGCGGCCGTCATCCAGGTGATCCGCGTCACCACGATCGGGACGCTCGCGGGCGGATTCGACGACGCCGTCGGCCGGACCGCCGACCCGACGTGGCTCGCGCGCAACGCCGGGCTCGTCGTGAGCGCCGCGATCGCGGCGTGGCTGCTCGTGCGTCGGCGGCCGGGACCGTCGGTCGTGCTCGCCACGGCGATGCCGTTCCTCATCGTCGCGCTGTGGATCAATCTCGCGCCGTTCCGCTCCGCCGGCTCCGGCGCCGATCCCCAGACGCTCCTCCTCGCCGCGATTCACGCGCCCATCGCATGCTGGCTCCTCGTCGGCGTCGCCTACCTCGGGCTCGCCTGGCGCGAGCCGGCGCGGCGCATGGACTTCGTGCGGTTCACGGGCGAGGGCTTCGTGTACTACGTCCTCATCGCGCTCGGCGGGCAGGTGCTGCTCGCGCTCACGACGGCGATCCTGGTGCCGATCACCCCGGGCGTGCTCACGCCCCTCCTCGAGTGGGGCGTCCTCAGCCTCGCCGTCGTCGCATTCCCGTTCGCGGCGTGGCTCGTCGAGCTCAAGCAAGCGGTCATCGAGAACATCGCGCCGGTCCTCGCGCGCGTGTTCAGCCCGCTCTTCGCGATCGTCACGGTCGTCGCCGCGGGCGTCTACCTCGCGCTCGGCGCGACGCGGCCGTTCGATCGGGAGCTCATGATCGTGTTCGACGCCGTGCTCGTCGTCGCGCTCGCCCTCACGCTCTACAACCTCTCGGCGCGCACGCCAGGTCGAGCCGCGCGGTTCTTCGACGTGTCGGCGCTCGTCGGGATCGTCGGCTCGCTCGCGCTCGACGCCTTCGTGCTCGTCGACCTCGTCGCGCGCATCGGCGAGTACGGGTGGACGGCGAACCGCGTCGCGGCCGCGGGCCTCAACGTCATCCTCTTCGCGGTCCTCGCCGGCGCGGCGGTCCTCGGCGTCCTCCACCTCGCCGAGCGCCGGCCGATCGCCGCACTCGAGCGGTGGCTCATGGCGACGCTCCCGGCGTACTCGATCTGGGCGGCCTTCGTCGTGTTCGCGATCCCGCCGATCTTCGGCTTCCGCTAGCCGCCTCCCCGCCCAGTGTGCGCCCGCGCGCCGAGTGTGCGGGCGCGCGCCCGCACACTCGGCGCGCGCGCGCACACTCGGGGCGTCAGGCGGGGAACGCCTTGCCCGGGTTGAGGGTGCCGGCCGGATCGAGCGCGTCCTTGACCGCGCGGTGCATGCCGAGGACGACCGGGCCGAGCTCCTCGCGCGCGCCGGCGAGCTTCAAGAGACCGACGCCGTGCTCGCCCGTCACCGTGCCGCCGAGCTCGAGGCAGTCCGCGATGATGCGATCGAACGCGGCCTTCGCACGAGCGCGAGCGGACGCGTCGTCCTCGGCGACGATGATGAGCGGGTGGAGGTTGCCGTCCCCCGCGTGCGCGATGTTCGCGATCGTCACGCCGGCATCCTCAGCCGCGGCCTGGATGCGAATGAGCATCTCAGGAACGGCGCCGCGCGGGACGCACACATCTTCCGTCAGCACGGGACCGAGTCGCTCGAGCGAGGGGTACGCGAGCCGGCGGGCGAGGAAGAGCCGTTCGACGTCCTCCGCGGACGCCGAGCGCTCGATGCGCGCGCCCCCGGCGGCCCGGAAGATCTCGGCGACCGCCCCGGCCTGCCGCTCGCCCTCCGCCCCGGGCGTGTCGACCGTTGCGAGCAGGAGCGCCTCCGACTCCTCCGGGAGATCCCAGCCCTGCCACTGCGCGACGGCGTGGAGGCAGGTGCGATCGATGAGCTCGAGCGCCGAGGGGAGCATGCCCGCGGCAGCGACCGCCGCGACCGCCTCCCCGGCCGCCGCGAGCGAGGCGAACATCCCGATGACGGCGCGCTCCTCGCGCCCCGCGAGCGGGAGGAGCTTGACGGTGACGTCGACGATGACGCCGAGGGTCCCCTCGGAGCCGACCATGAGGCCCGTGAGGTCGTAGCCCGTGGAGCCCTTCGCGGTCCGGCGCCCGAGTCGAGCGACGCTCCCGTCCGCGAGGACGACGGTCATGCCGAGGACGTAGTCGCGCGTGACGCCGTATTTGACGCAGCAGATGCCGCCCGCGTTCGTCGCCGCGTTGCCGCCGATCGTCGAGATGCGGTAGCTCGCCGGGTCCGGCGGATACCAGAGCCCGAATCGCGCGACGTGCGCGCGGAGGTCGTCGTTGACGACGCCCGCCTCGACGACCGCGTAGCGCTCATCGACGTCGACCTCGAGCACGCGCGTCATACGCTCGAGCGAGAGCACGATCGAGCGCTCGACGGCGTTCGCGCCGCCCGAAAGCCCCGTGCCCGCGCCGCGCGGGACGACCCGCAAGCCGTGCGCCGCGGCGAATCGGACGACCGCGACGACCTCGTCGATCGACCCCGGGAGCGCGACCGCGAGCGGGCGGACGTACGGCGCCCATTCGGCGTCGTCATGGCTGTACCGCTCGAGCGACGCGCCATCGGCGAGCACGCCGCCCGGCGGGAGGAGCGCCGCGAGCGCCTGCGCGACGCCCTCGAGCGCCATCGGCTCGTTCACGCGGCGCGCCCCGCGAGCTCGGCGAGGAACTCGAGCACGGCGGTGTTGAATCGCTTCGGCTGCTCGATGTTCGCCGCGTGCCCCGCTCTCCGGATGACGACCGCGCGGCCCTTCGGCGCGAGGGCCGCCGCGGCCGGCGCGTGCGACGCCGGCCAGAACTCGCTCTCGTCGCCCGCGACGAAGAGCACGGGCACATCGGTCTTCGCGATCGTCCGGCGCCAATCGGCCTTCGCGTGGTCGCCGAGGAGCGCGAGCTCGTCCGGACGGTAGGCCGGTCCACCTCGCTCGGCGCGCCGCCCGCCGCGGAGTGCCCGGACGACCCGGAGCACGCGCACGGGGCCCTTCGACCACACCGACACTCGGCCCGGATTCGGGACGCCGTTCGCGAACAGGGAGTCGGCGTTCGACGCGTCGTAGTCGTAGAAGCCGTGCGGCCATTCGTCACTCCCGAGCATCCTCGGCGTCTGGTCGACGATGACAACCGCCGCGACGCGATCGGTGCCGAATCGGTCGATCATCGCCCAGATCACGTTGCCGCCCATCGAGCCGCCGATGAGGATCGCATCGCGGACGTCGAGCGCCTCGAGGAGCTCGTGGAGGTCCTCGCCGTGCCTCGCCATCGTCGCGCCGTGCTCGACCGCCTCGGACAGCCCGTGCCCGCGGCGATCGACGGCGATGACGCGGCAGCCGGCGCGCTCGAGTGCGACCGCGTTCGCCGCCCAGCTCGTCGCGGCGGCCTTGAACCCGGCGACGAGCACGACGGGCCCTCCGCTCGGGTTCCCGCGCTCGGTGTACTCGAGCCGGACGCCGTCGCTCGTCGTCATCGATGGCACGGCGTCAGTATCCCACCAGGCGACGCGCGGCGGCGCGGGCCCACGCGTCGGCCGCGAGGACCGACTCGAGACTCGGCTCGGTCTCGTCGCGGGGCCGCTCGCGGAGCACCGCCTCGATCGTGTCGACGATGTCGAGGAAGCCGATGCGGCCCTCGTGGAACGCGTCGACTGCGATCTCGTTCGCGGCGTTGAAGACGGCGGGCGCGGTGCCGCCGTCGGCGCCGACGCGCTTGGCCATCGCGACCGCGGGGAACGCCGCGTCGTCGAGCGGTTCGAACGTCCAGGCGCTCGCGCTCGTCCAGTCGATCGGCCGTCCGACGCCGGGCACGCGATCGGGCCACGCGAGCGCGAGCGCGATCGGCAGGCGCATGTCGGGGGGGCTCGCCTGGGCGATCGTCGATCCATCGATGAACTCGACCATCGAGTGGACGATCGACTGCGGGTGCACGACGACCTCGATGCCTTCGTACGGGATGCCGAAGAGCAGGTGCGCCTCGATGACCTCGAGACCCTTGTTGACGAGCGTCGCGGAGTTCGTCGTGACGACGCGGCCCATGTCCCACGTCGGGTGGGCGAGCGCCTCGGCGGGGGTGACGTCCCGGAGCGCGTCTCGAGCGCGACCCCGGAACGGGCCGCCGCTCGCCGTCAGGACGAGCCGCTCGACCTCGCGCGGCGCCCCGGAGCGAAGCGCTTGCGCGATCGCGCTGTGCTCGCTGTCGACGGGGACGATCTGGCCGGGCGCCGCGAGGCGCGAGACGAGCTCGCCGCCGATGATGAGGCTCTCCTTGTTCGCGAGCGCGAGCGTCGCGCCCGACTCGAGCGCCGCGAGTGTCGGCTCGAGGCCGACCGCGCCGGTGATGCCGTTCAGGACGACGTCCGCCGCGGTCTCCCGGACGAGGCGCACGGTATCGGCGGCGCCGAGCGCGAGCGAGTGCTCGGGGACGCCGAACTCGGCGGCCTGCGCCGAGAGGAGCGCGGCATTCGATCCCGCCGCGAGGCCGACGACGCGGAACCGCTCGGGATGCGCCCGGATGACGTCGAGCGCTTGCGTCCCGATCGAGCCCGTGGAGCCGAGGATCAGGACGCGCCGCACGCCGCCCACGCTACCGCGCGCCCCGCCTCACCGCCCCGGTGTGCACGTTGTCGACGAGCGTGCGCGGTGCATCATGCACGCTCGTCGAGAACGTGCACTTGAGCGGGCGGGGTTACTCGTAGCCGTGGATCGTGATGAGGAAGACGAGCGTCTGGCCGCCGAGCTCGTGCGCGGCCGGGTCCTCGCCGTACGCGAGCGCGGGCGGGATCGACACGAGCACCGTCGAGCCGACCTGCTGCCCCACGATGCCCGCCGCGAAGCCCTTGATGACGCCGCTCGTCGGGAACGTCGCCGGCTGCGCGTCGAAGCTCTGGTCGAAGACCTGCTTCGAGTCCCAGCTCGTCCCCTGGTAGTCGACCGTGACGTTCGCGCCGTTCGGGACGACGTCGCCGTCGCCCTCCTCGAGGACGGTCAGGACAAGCTCGGCGGGCGGCGCGGCGTCCGGGATCGTCACGACGGGCGGGGATGCCGCCAGGTCGACCGTCGGGATGTTGTCGGTCCACGCGCCCGGCTGCGGGAGGTCGACGCTCGGCACGGGCTCGGGCGTCTGCTCCGGCGTGTCCTCGACCGAGACGACGTCGGCGACGAAGATGAGCGCCTCGCCCTCCTCGAGCCCGAGCTGGGCGCTCATGTCGCCGAAGGCCTCGTCGGGCGGGATGACGCCGACGACGCGGCTGTCGGGCGTCGAGCAGCCGAGCGTCTTGACGAGGCCCGAGATGAAGACCGTCTCGTCGAGGACGAACGGCGTGGGCTCGGCGGAGAGGTCGAGACCGCTCTCGATCTTCTCGCCGGTCGAGCCGCGGAACACCGAGTAGTAGACGTTGACGGTCTGGCCGGGCTGCGCTGGCTCGCCGGAGCCCTCGATCGGGACGCTGCGCTCGGTCGAGGCGGGGTCGAGGTCGCCCTCGAGCTCGACCGTGACGGGCGTGCCGAAGTCGCCGTTCACGGTCACGGCGTCGGATGCCGATCCGGAGGGCGTCGCGGCGCACGGGGCCGCCGACGTCGCGGAGCCGCCGGGACCGGACGAGCAGGCCGCGAGCGCGATCGCGGCGACGGGGATGAGGGTGATGGCAAGAACTCGACGCACCACTCGACCCTAGGTCACTCGGCTATGGGCTTCGTGTGAGGGATCGGCGAACTCGATGCGCGGCTCGTGCCGGACGGGGAAGTTCACCGAGCTCGCGATGAAGCACAGCTCGCTCGCCTCGTGGTGCGCGTCGAGCGCCGCCCGCGGGTCCCCCGCGGAGATCGTCACGACGGGCCGCAGGACCGCCTCGACGAAGCGCCCGCCGTCGCCCTCCTGCCGCATCGTGCCCGTCGCGGCGTCCTCGTAGGCCGTGACGACGATGCCCCGCTTCGTCGCGACGTGGAGGTACGACAGCATGTGGCACTGACTGAGCGCCGCGAGGAGGAGCTCCTCCGGGTTCCATCGCTCGCGATCGCCGTGGAACGCGGGATCGCTCGACCCCGCGATCGCGTGGAGCTTGCCGTCGACCGTGACGTCGTGCGCGCGAGCGTACGCGCGGTAGTGCTCGGTGCCGCGGCCGAGGTTCCCCTGCCAGCGGACGCGGACCGCGTAGGCGTGGTCGCGGTTCACGGCTCGAGCACGATCTTGCCGCCGGCGTGGCCCTCGGCGAGGAACTCGAACGCCTCCCTCGCACGCTCGAGCGGGTAGGCGCGGACGACGGGGATCGAAAGCTCGCCGGCGGCCGCGAGGCGGACGAGCTCCGGCCGTGCGGCGTCGCGCAGCTCGGTCCCCGGGTCGGCGCCGGGTCCGCCGCCGATGTACCGTCCGCCGCTCGACTGGAAGCGCGGGCCGTCGACGATCGTCACGACGCGCTCCGGCTCGGCGACGAGCGCGAACGAGACGTCGGCGGCCTCCTCGGTCCCGATGCAGTCGATCGCGGCATCGACGCGCTCGGCGAGGGCGCGCACGCGACCCTCGAGCCCGTCGCCGTACGCGATGGGCTCGGCGCCCAGCTCGCGAAGGGACTCGTGCCGCCGCGGCGACGCGGTCGCGATGACCCTGGCGCCGCGGAGCGCGGCGAGCTGGATGACCGCGCGCCCGACGCTGCCGCCGCCGCCGTGCACGAGGATCGTCTCGCCCGCGGCGGCGTGCACCGTCTCGAGGGCGTGGACCGCGGTCGTCCCGACGAGCAGGAGTCCGGCGGCCTCGGGGAACCCGAGCTCGGCGGGCTTCGCGAGGACGTGCTTCGCGGGGACCGTCACTTCGCTCGCGTGCGCGCCGGTGATGCGGAACGCGAGGACGTCGTCCCCGACGCGGATCGTCCGACCGTCGGCCCCGACCGGATCGTCGCCGACCGCCGTGACGACTCCGGAGGCCTCGTAGCCGAGGCGGATCGGGAGCTTCGACGCGTCGCCGCCTCGCGTCCCCGCCGCGATCTTCGCGTCGATCGGATTGACGCCGGACGCGCGGACCGCGATCGTCACCTGCCCCGGCCCGGGCTCCGTGCCCGGCACGTCGATGATCTCGAGGACTTCCGGGCCGCCGAATGCGGCGGCGACGAGCGCGCGCACCATGGGATCCACGGTACTCGGCCGGGCATTCACGCGAAGAGCGATGCGACCGCCTCGCGGAAGGCCGCCGTGTGCCGTGCGACGTCCGCGGACGTCGTCGACGGGCTCATGAGCGCCATGTTGTGGAACGGCGTCATGAGGATGCCGCGGTTGAGCGCGTGGAGATGCAGGTACTGCTGGAGCTCGAAGTCGTCGGCCCGGGCCGCCGCTCGGCCGTCGCGCGGGGCCTCGCTCAGGAACGAGTACTCGGCTCGAGCGCCGAGCTGGGTGACCTGCCACGGCGCGCCGAATTCGTCGATCGCGGATCGGACGCCGGCGGTCCACTCGCTCGCGCGGTCGATCATGCTCGCGTACGCGCTCGGGGTGAGGACCTCGGAGAGCGTCGCCACGATGCCGGCGAGCGAGAGCGCGTTGCCCGCGAGCGTGCCGCCGACCCCGCCGACGTCGATGTCCTCGATCTCGATCGTCGAGCGCACGCGGTCCCACAGTTCGCGCGTCATCCCGAACGCGCCCGCCGGCACGCCGCCGCCGATCGTCTTGCCGAGGACGATCGCGTCGGGCGCGAGGCCGTGCGCCGCGGTGTAGCCGCCCGGCCCCGCGCTCACGGTGTGCGTCTCGTCGTGAATGAGCACGGCGCCGGCGCGCGAGCACGCGTCGCGAACCGCCTCGAGGTAGCCGGGCTGCGGGAGCACGATGCCGATGTTCGTCATCGCGGGCTCGATGAGGACCGCGGCGATGTCGCCGCTCGCGAGCGCCGCCTCGAGCGCGGCGACGTCGTTGAAGGGGACGACGACTGTCGTCACCGCCGGCGGCACGGGCGCGCCGATGCTGCCCCGTCGCTCGACGACACGGCCCTCGTCGTCGAGCGCCGCGAACGCCTCGTCGACCGTGCCGTGGTACGCGTACTCGTGGATGACGATCTTGCGGCGACCGGTCACGTGCCGTGCGAAGCGGATGAGCGTCCGATTCGCGTCGGTCGCCGACAGCGTGAACTGCCAGACCGGGAGTCCGAACCGCTGCGAGAGCAGCTCGCCCGCCTCACCCGCGCGGCGCGTCGGGAGCATGAACGTCGAGCCGTGCTGGAGCTGCGCCGTGAGCGCGTGGACGGCCGCCGCGGGGGCGTGGCCGAGCATCGCGCCCGTGTCGCCGAGGCAGAAGTCGACGTGGTCGATGCCGTCGACGCAGTGGAAGTGCGAGCCCCTCGCGGAGGCGACGTAGACGGGCCACGGCCCCGGCCACTTCGCCATCCAGAGCATCGGGACCCCGTCGGGGAGGTGCGTGCGCGCGCGCTCCCACTCCTGGCGCGAGCGGGGTCTCGTCCGTTCGAACTCGGCGACTTCCCGCCGCGTGAGCTCGGCGAGCCGAGCGCGATCCTCGTACACGGTCCTCCTACCGAGCGGGGCGCCAACGTTTGCGGCGCGCCGCGTTCGTCGTCTGCACGGCGACGACGACGACGATCGCGAGGATGAACACCGCGGAGGCGATGACGTTCGCTTCCGCCGGGATGCCGCGAGCGGCCGCCGTGTACACCCACACGGGGAACGTCGTGAGCGCGCCGTTGTTGAAGCGCGTGATGATGAAATCGTCGAAGCTCAACGCGAACGACAGGAGCGCCGCCGCGACGATGCCGGGCGCCAGGAGCGGGAGCGTCACGCGGAGGAAGACCTGCACGGGCGAGCCGTACAGGTCGCGGCCGGCCTCCTCGAGCGCCGGGTCGAGGCTCGCGATGCGGGCTTTGACGGTGACGACGACGAAGCTCAAGCAGAAGAGCGCGTGCGCGATGACGACCGTCCAGAAGCCCTTCTCGATGCGCGCGGCGAGGAATTGCGCCGCGAGGCCGGCGCCGAGGACGACCTCCGGCGTCGCCATCGGGAGGAAGAGGAGGAGCGTCGCGGCGCGGCGGCCGCGGAAGCGGTACCGGCCGAGCGCGATCGCGAGGAGCGTCCCGAGGACGGTCGCGATGAGCGTCGCCGTGAGCGCGACGGCGATGCTCGCACCGAACGCCTCGCACACGCCTTGCGCGTTGCACACGTTCGCCCAGTTGTCGAGTGTGAAGCCGTTCCAGTGGATGTTCGTCCGCACGGAGTCGTTGAAGGAGAACACGATCGTGTGGACGATCGGCGTCAGCAGGAACACGAACGCGAGGACGACGTAGAGCGGCAGGAGCCACCTGCCGAGGGAGAGCCTCATACGAGGTCCTCCGTCCCGGAACGACGGATGTACACGCCGACGAGGACGAGGATGACGCCCATGAGGAGGACTGAGAGCGCCGCCGCGATCGGGTAGTTCATGAGGACGAGGAAGTTCGCCTCGATGACGTTGCCGACCATCTGCGTCCGCGAGCTGCCGAGGAAGGTGTCGGACGCGTTGATGAAGTCGCCCGCCGCGGGGATGAAGGTCAGGAGCGTCCCGGAGACGACGCCCGGGAGCGAGAGCGGGAGCGTGACCTTCCAGAACACGGTCGCTGGTCGAGCGTAGAGGTCGGAGCCGGCCTCGAGGTAACGCGTGTCGAGCCGCTCGAGCGAGGCGTAGATCGGGAGCGTCATGAACGGGATGAAGTTGTAGACGAGCCCGAAGACGACGGAGAAGTCGGTCCCGACGACGTGCCCGTCCGGCGGGATGAGCGCGATCGACTTGAGGAACTGCACGAGCGGCGTGTCGTCGGCGAGGATCTGCTTCCAGGCGAGCGTGCGCAGGAGGAAGGAGATGAAGAACGGCGCGATGACGAGCGTGAGCGCGAGCGCCTGGACGAACGGCCACCGCCGCGCGGTCACGCCGATGAAGTACGCGACGGGGTAGCTGATCGCGAGCGCGACGATCGTCGCGATGAGCGCGTAGACGAATGCGCGGAGGAAGTGGGGCCAGTAGTGCTCGATCGCGGTCCAGTAGTTCTCGACCCGCAGCGCCGGCTCGTACTGCCCGACGTCCCCGTAGAGCACGGGCTGGTTGAGCGACGTCACGAGGAGCGAGACGAGCGGCGTGACGAAGAAGAGCGCGAGGTAGGCGAGGCCGGGCGCGAGGAGCGCGACGGCGACCCAGCTCTTGCGCAGCGTCGCGGGGGTCGCGCGCTCCGCGAGCGCGGCAGGACCGAACGCCGCGAACGCCATCAGGTCTCCCCCAGCTCCGCGAGGAGCTCCTCCTTGGTCTGCGCCGCGAGGGAGGCGGTGTCGGTGTCCGAGGGGAACCGCGGGAGCGTCGACGGCTCGTCGACGAGCCCGAAGCCGTGCTCGACGCGCCAGGAAACCCACGCCTCGTCGCCCTCGTTCGCGACGGGCCCCGACGCCGTGTTCTGGGCGAAGACGACGACGCGCCCGATTCCGGGGATGTCGATGTGGTACTGCGTGCTCACGCCGCTGAACGACACGTCGGCGACGCGGCCGGGACCGAGCGCATTCACGCCGGCCTCCGCCGCCGGGGCGCTCGCGTGCAGTCGGAGCTTCTCGGGCCGCACGCCGATCGCGACCGCGCCGGCGTGGCGCTGCGCCCGCTCCTTCGGGACCGCGATCCGCACGCCGGCGACGTCGACGACGACGACGTCGCCCGTCGTCGAGACGACCTCCCCCGCGAAGAGGTTCGACTGCCCGAGGAAGTTCGCGACGAACGCGGTTCGCGGGAGTTCGTACAGCTCCTCGGGCGCGCCCATCTGCTCGATCGCCCCGTGGTTCATGACGGCGACCGTGTCGGCCATCGTCATGGCCTCCTCCTGGTCGTGGGTGACGTGGAGGAAGGTGAGGCCGACGTCGTGCTGGATCTTCTTCAGCTCGAGCTGCATCTGACGCCGCAGTTTGAGGTCGAGCGCGCCGAGCGGCTCGTCGAGGAGCAGGAGCGCCGGCCGGTTGACGACCGCGCGCGCGAGCGCGACGCGCTGCTGCTGTCCCCCGGACAGCTGCTGCGGCTTGCGCTCGGCCAGGTGGTCGAGTTCGACGAGCTCGAGCGCCTCGTGCGCCTTGGCGACCGCTTCCGGGACACCGCGCCGCCGCAGGCCGAATGCGACGTTCTCGATGACGGTCATGTGCGGGAAGAGCGCGTACGACTGGAACACCGTGTTGACGGGCCGCTTGTACGGCTTGACGTCGGTGACGTCCTTCCCGCCGATGAGGATGCGCCCGCTCGTCGGCTGCTCGAGGCCGGCGACGAGGCGCAGCGTCGTGGTCTTGCCGCAGCCCGACGGTCCGAGGAGCGCGAAGAACGAGCCGGCGGGGATCTCGAGGTCGAGCGACTCGATCGCCGTGAACCCGGGGAAGCGCTTGTGGATCGCGACGAGCTCGAGATCCGCTCCCGCCTCCGCGAAGGCCCCGCTCGCCATCAGGCGCCCAGCGACACCCGCTGGAACTCCGCGTTGAACGCCTGATCGTCCTCCGGGCTCAGCGTCCGGAAGATGTGGGCGTTCGCGAGGACCGCCTCATCCGGGAAGATGAGCCAGTTGTCGGCGAGCTCGGGATCGATCGCCTCCGCCGCCTCCCGCGCGCCGACGACGGGCGTGATGTAGTTGACCCAAGCGGCGACCTCCGCGGCGACCTCGGGCTCGTAGTAGTAGTTCATGAGGGTCTCGGCGTTCATCTTCCGCGTCGAGCCCATCGGGACGACGAACGTGTCGCCCCACAGCGTGCCGCCGGTGTCCGGGAGGGCGAACTGGAATCGGTCGTAGCCGACCTCCGCGTTAAGCACCGTGATGTCGCCGGACCAGCAGATGCCCGCGACGGCGTTCCCCGCGAGGAAGTCCTCCATGTACTCGTTGCCCTTGATCCCGAGGATCTGGCCGTTCGTCACCTGCTCCTCGAGCACCTCGATCGCGGCGCCGAACTCGTCGGACCCCCAGTCGGCGCTCGAGATGTCGACGCCCTGGGCGAGCAGGATGAGGCCCATCGTGTCGCGGAGCTCCGAGAGCACCGTGACGCGTCCGCGCAGCTCGGGGGCCCACAGGTCCTCGACCGACTCGAGCCCCTTCGGGAACGCCTCGGTGTCCCACGCGAGACCCGCGAAGCCGTTCTGCCACGGGAGCGACCGCATGCGGCCGGGGTCGAAGTCGGGATTGAGGAGTGCGGGCGCGAGGTTCGCCTTGTTCGGGAGGTTCGCCTCGTCGAGCTCTTGCACGTACCCGAAGCGGATGAGCCGCGCGACCATCCATTCGGTCAGGCAGAACGTGTCGTACCCGGGGTACTGACCGAGCGCGAGCTGGTCCCTGATCGTCGCGTAGAACGTGTTGTTGTCGTCGACGTCGACGCGGTACTCGACGGCGATGCCCGTCTCCTCCTCGAATCGCTCGAGCGTCGGGTAGTCGCCGTTGTCGTCCTCGTCGATGTACGCCGGCCAGTTGCCCCACACGAGCGTCGGGTCGTTCGCGGAGTTGTCCTCCGCGGGCGAGAGCGTCGAGTTGCCGCCGGGCGAGCATGCGGCGAGTGCGAGCGCTCCGGCGCCGGCGGCGCCCGCCTGGAGCATGCGACGACGGCTCAACTGCGTCGCGCGAGCCTGCAGCACGAGCCGGCGGATGATGGGGTCCTTGGGCAGCGGACGGTTCATGGAACAGATAGTGGCATAACGCCGCGCTCCGCAGTCGTCGCAATCCGCTTCGCGTCGTATCCGTAACACGGAATTCACGACGGCCGGGAGACGCGAATGCGGCGCGCTCGATCGCGGTGCGCGTCGCGTTCGTACACTGTGGCCATGCGCATCGGCGTGCCGCGGGAGATCAAGAACAGCGAGTTCCGGGTCGCGATCACGCCGTCCGGCGTCCGCGAGCTCGCCGGCACCGGCCACTCCGTCGTCGTCGAGCGCGATGCGGGGCTCGGGTCGGGCATCACGGATGACGCCTACCGAGCCGCCGGCGCGATGGTGCTCGAGCACGCCGAGGACGTGTGGGGCGAGGCGGATCTCGTGCTCAAGGTCAAGGAGCCGGTCGCCGAGGAGTATCGGCACTTCCGCGAGGATCTCGTGCTCTTCGCCTACCTTCACCTCGCGGCGGAGCCGACGCTCACGCGCGCCCTCATCGAGTCGCGCACGACCGCGATCGCGTACGAGACGGTCCAGCTGCCGGGCGGCGTCCTCCCGCTCCTCGCGCCGATGAGCGAGGTCGCCGGCCGACTCGCGCCGATCGTCGGCGCGAACGCGATGCTCAAGCCCGCGGGCGGGGCCGGCCTGCTCGTGCCCGGGGTCCCCGGCACCCACCCGGCGCACGTCGTCGTGCTCGGGGGCGGCGTCGCCGGGTCGAGCGCGATGACGGTCGCGATCGGGCTCGGGGCGCGCGTCACGGTCCTCGACACGAACCTCGCGCGGCTCCGCGAGATCGACGCGCTCCACGCCGGTCGCGTGCAGACGATCGCGTCGAACGGCCTCGAGATCGAGCGCGCCGTGCTCGAGGCCGACCTCGTCATCGGATCGGTCCTCATTCCAGGCGCGAAGGCGCCGAAGCTCGTCTCGAACGAACTCGTCGCGGGGATGCGCCCGGGGAGCGTCCTCGTCGACATCGCGATCGACCAGGGGGGCTGCTTCGAGGACAGCCGACCGACGACGCACGCCGAGCCGACCTTTCCCGTCCACCGCTCGCGCTTCTACTGCGTCGCGAACATGCCGGGAGCGGTCCCCGTGACGTCGACGTCCGCGCTCACGAACGCGACGCTCCCGTACACGCGCGCGATCGCGAACGCCGGCTGGCGCGAGGCGCTCCGGGCCGACCGGGCCCTCGCGCTCGGGCTCAACACGCACGCCGGCCACGTCACGAGCGCGCCGGTCGCGGCGGCCCACGGGCTCATCGCGGTGCCGGTGGACTCTGTCCTCGCGGCCTGAGCGGGAACGGCACGCGGCGCACGCTCACGAACTGGGGCGTGATCTCGCTCGGCGGCGCGCCGTCGCGCCGGTCGAGCAGCGCGACCCCGCGCTCGATCCGGAGCACCCCGCCGACCGGCCCGAGGACGTCCTCGATGCGCTCGACCGCCAGGAAGCGCGCTTCGCGACCGTCGACGAGCAGGACGCGCACGAGGCGTCCCCCGACCGCGCGCTGCTCGGTCATCCGGAGGCTCTCGTCGGCGAGTTGGGCGATGAGCCCTCGCACCGCCGCCTCGGCGAGCGGTGGCACCGCGACCACCGCGATGCCGAGCGTCGCATCGACCTCGATCGCGCCGCCCCCGCCGAGGTGCGCGACGAGGGTCGGCGGCGGCACGGGCTCGCCCGCCGGAGGTGCTGCGCGGCGGCGTGCCATGCCACCAGTCGACTCCTTGCTCGAAGGAAGCGAGCGGGGCGAATCGACGATGTGGACGGGCGGTGGCGTGACGCGGCCTGTGGAGCGCTACTCGACCATGATCCACTGGTGCCCGAGCACGATGCGGCTGCCGCGCGGGACCGGTTGCGGCATCCCCCGCTCGCAGCGGACGGGATCCGCGGCGGGCGCGTGGACGATTGTGCCGTTGCCGGAGCCGACGTCGAGCGCCATGAGCTCGCCGGCGACGACGAGGAGCTCGAGGTGCGTCTTCGAGACCGTCTTGCCTGGGTCGACGATGACGAGAATCGCGTCGTACCGCTCCCCCTCGAGCGGCACCGGCTTGCGACCCAGGAGCGTGCGCCCGCGCACCTCGAACCGCTGGCCCGTGCTCACGACGAGCGAGAACGGGCGCGAGGACGGTGGCGTCCGTGCGACGACGACGGTCGACTCGTCGTCCCCGGCCGCCGGCGGGGGCGGGCCGTCCGGTTCCGCCCCGCGCGGCCCCGGGTCGGGCGTCGATTCCTCGAACGCCGGCTCCGGGTAGGCGAACGGGCGCGGCTCGTCGGCGGGCGGCGGAAACGGGTCCGGCATCGCACCGGGCGGGGGCGGCGGCAACGGGACCTCGACGGTCGGCTGCGCCGAGCCGGGCGGTTCGGGGCTCGGCGGTGCCGTGATCGACGCGGCGCGGGCGGCGCCCGACTCCTGCCGTCGCTCGTTGACGCGGCGCCCGCACTCGCCGCAGAAGAGCGCGCCGTACGGCAGCAGCGCCCCGCAGTATCTGCACTCCACGCGCATTCCCTCTCTCGCCCGGCTCGATCCTAGGCTCGAGCCCGGCCGCCGGGTCAGAGCGCGCCGGTGTCGGCGAGCGAGCGGCTCGGCGACTCCTCGAGCCCCTCGAGCGCGGGCGCCTCGAGGACGTCGACGACGACGACCGTCACATTGTCGCGCCCCCCGGCCTTGACCGCCGCGGACACGAGCGCGACCGACGTCTCCTGCGGCGTGCCGCCCGCACCGAGGAGCGTCGCGATGACGCCCGGCGAGAGCTCGCGCGTGAGCCCGTCGGTGCAGGCGAGGAAACGCGTGCCCGCCGCCGGGTGCACGGACCAGTGGTCGACGGGCGGCGCCTCGCCGAACCCGAGGGCCCGCGTGATGACGTTCGCGTCCGGGTGGAACTCCGCATCCTCCGGTCGGATGCGCCCGGCGTCGACGAGGTCCTGCACGAAGGAGTGGTCGACGGTGATCTGGGTGAGCACGCCCTCGCGCAAGCGGTAGACGCGTGAGTCGCCGACGTTGAACACCTCGAGCGCGGGGACGCCCTTCCGCGCGACGACACCCATCCCGCTCACGGTCGTGCCGCTCCCGTGGTCGCTGTTGATCGAGACCTCCGCGATCTCGCGGCTCGCCGCGATGAGTGCCGAGTCGATGTCGGTCGGCTCGAGGATCGCGCCGCGGCGGGCGCGGCTGCGCGCGAGCTTCGCGAGTCGCGCGACCGCGGCGGCGCTCGCGACGTCGCCCGCCGAGTGCCCGCCGAGGCCGTCGGCGACGGCGTACACGCCCGGCATCGCGATGAGGCTGTCCTCGTTGACGGAGCGGCGCGGACCGACGTCGGTCGCCGTCCCCCACTCGAGTTCGAGCGAATGCTGCGGCGCGGAGCGGAGCGCGAACCGCCGGGAGCGCCGTGCGCTGACGATCTCGGTCATGAGCCGCCGGATTCGCGGATGGGCGCATTCACCCCACTACTGTAGGCGGTACGCCCCGACGGTCGACTTCGCGTCCCCCGCGCGGACGCGCAAAGGAGCTGATAATGCCCGCCTCCGACGCCCAAGCGATGCAGCAGAAGGCGAAGGACCACCTCTGGATGCACTTCTCGCGCCAATCGGTGCTCGAGTCCGGCGGAGTCCCCGTCATCGTCCGTGGCGAAGGCCACCACATCTGGGACGACCGCGGCAAGCGCTACATCGACGGCCTCTCCGGCCTCTTCGTCGTCCAGGCCGGCCACGGCCGCCGGCGCCTCGCCGAGACCGCGGCGAGGCAGGCCGAGGAGCTCGCGTTCTTCCCCGTGTGGTCGTACGCCCACCCGAACGCGATCGAGCTCGCCGACCGGCTCGCCGACGAGGCCCCGGGCGACCTCAATCGCGTCTTCTTCACGACGGGCGGCGGCGAGGCGGTCGAGACGGCGTTCAAGCTCGCCAAGCAGTACTGGAAGCTCGCGGGGAAGCCGACGAAGCACAAGGTCATCTCCCGGGCGATCGCGTACCACGGCACGCCGCAGGGCGCGCTCTCGATCACCGGCATCCCGCCGTTCAAGGTGCCCTTCGAGCCGCTCGTCCCCGGCTCTGTGCGCGTCGTCAACACGAACGCGTACCGCCGCGACGAAGCCGGGTTCACGTGGGACGGCGAGGGCGACGAGCTCGAGGCGTACGGCCGCTGGGCGGCGGACCGCATCGAGCAGGCGATCCTCTTCGAGGGGCCCGAATCGGTCGCGGCCGTCTTCCTCGAGCCGGTGCAGAACGCCGGCGGCTGCTTCCCGCCCCCGCCGGGCTACTTCGAGCGCGTGCGCGCGATCTGCGACCGGTACGACGTCCTCCTCGTGTCCGACGAGGTGATCTGCGCGTTCGGCCGCCTCGGTCACACGTTCGCGTGCGACGCGTTCGGCTACGTGCCGGACATGATCACGTGCGCGAAGGGCATGACGAGCGGCTACTCGCCGATCGGGGCGACGATCGTGAGCGACCGGATCTACGAGCCGTTCCGACACGGCGACACGACATTCCTCCACGGGTACACCTTCGGCGGGCACCCCGTCTCGGCCGCGGTCGCGCTCGAGAACCTCGCGATCTTCGACGAGGAGGGGCTCAACGCGCGCGTGCGCGAGCACTCGCCCGTCTTCCGCTCGACGCTCGAGCGGCTCACGGACCTGCCGATCGTCGGAGACGTCCGCGGGGAGGGGTACTTCTTCGGCATCGAGCTCGTCAAGGACAAGACCACTCGCGCGACCTTCGACGCCGAGGAGTCCGAGCGCCTCTTGCGCGGCTTCCTCTCGAAGGCGCTCTTCGAGGCGGGCCTGTACTGCCGCGCCGACGACCGCGGCGACCCGGTCGTCCAGCTCGCGCCGCCGCTCACATGCGGGCCGGCGGAGTTCGACGAGATCGAGCAGATCCTCCGCGACGTCCTCACCGAGGCGTGGGCGCGCATCTGACGCGTCGTGCTCCGGCGTAGGGGTGGCGTGGGCACCGCAACCAGTCCCGGCGTCGCGCGAGCGGACCGCGTTCCGTCGCTCTGGCTCGAGACGTGCGGCGACGACCTCACACCGCGCCCCGGCCTCGACGGCGACGTCGATGTCGACATCGCGATCGTCGGCGCGGGCTACACGGGGCTCTGGACGGCGTGGTACCTGCTCCGTGCGGCGCCGGGCACGCGCGTCGTCGTGCTCGAACGCGAGATCGCGGGATTCGGCGCCTCGGGTCGCAACGGCGGCTGGTGCTCGGCGCTCTTCCCCGCATCCCCCGCCGCGCTCGAGGCGCTCCACGGCCGAGACGCCGCGGTCCGGATGCGCACGGCGATGATCGAGACGGTCGACGAGGTCGGGCGGGCAGGACGCGCGGCCGGCGTCGAGTTCGACTACGCGAAGGGCGGCACGATCACGTACGCGCGCAACGCGGCGCAGATGCGCGCGGCGCACGCCGAGGTCGCCGCTGCCGAGCGCTTCGGCGTGGGCGAGCTCGAGCTGTGGACGCCGGGCGACCGCGTCCTCGGCGCGCGAGGCGCGCTCGCGGCGACGTGGGACCCGAATTGCGCGCGGATCCAACCGGCGAAGCTCGCCCGCGGACTGGCGCGCGCCGTCGAGCGGCTCGGGGGCGTCATCCTCGAGGACACCCCGGTGACCGCGGTCGTGCCGCGACGCGACGGCGTCGCACGCGCCGTGACACCGCGCGGCGTCGTCCGGGCCGAGCATGTCGTCGTCGCGACCGAGGGGTACACGCCGGCGCTCGAGGGCTGGCGGCGCCGACTGCTCCCGCTGTACTCGCTCATGGTCGCGACCGAACCGCTCCCCCGCGCGTTCTGGGATCGGGTCGGCATCGAGCACGGGCACACGTTCGCCGACTACCGCCATCTGCTCGTCTACGGGCAGCGGACGGCCGACGACCGGATCGCCTTCGGCGGACGCGGGGCGCTCTACCACTTCGCCAGCGGGGTCCGGCCCGAGTACGACCGCGTCGAGCGGATCTTCCGCCACCTCCGCCGCGCGATCGACGACCTCTTCCCGGACGCCGCCGGGGCGGCGATCACGCACGCGTGGGGCGGGCCGCTCGGCGTGTCGCGCGACTGGCATGCCTCGGTCGGCATGAATGCGCCGAGCGGGATCGCGTGGGCCGGGGGCTACGTCGGCGACGGCGTCGCGACGACGAACCTCGCCGGCCGCACGCTCCGGGATCTCCTGCTCGGGCGCTCGACCGGATTGACGGCGCTGCCCTGGGTCGGCCACCGCTCGCGCGACTGGGAGCCCGAGCCCTTGCGCTTCCTCGGCGCGAACCTCGGCCTCCTCGCCGTCGCGGCCGCCGACGTCGAGGAGCGCCTGACCGGGCGCTCGTCGCTCGCGGCGCGGCTCATGGGGCCGTGGATCGGCCACTGAGCGCGGCTCAAGCGAGGGCCGGGATGACCTCCCGCTCGTAGAGCTCGACGCCGGATCGGTCGTACGCCGACTCCGGGAAGTAGTTGATGACGTAGCCGAGACCGTGCGCGGCGCGCTCGGCGAGTCGCTCGACGATCTGCTCGGGGGTCCCGACGAGACTCTGCTCGCCGCGGTAGTCGGCGATGAACCGCCGCGTCGCCGCGGGGCTGAGGAACCGCGAGACGCGCTCCTCGAGGACGCGGAGCCGATCCTCGACCTCGGCCTCGGTCGCGCCGACGACGGTGTTGAAATTCGCCGAGCGCGTGATCGCGCCGAAGTCGGTGCCGACCTCGGCGCAGTGCCGCTCGAGGACCGCGCTCTTGCGGTCCCACGTATCGAGGTCGCCGGCGACGAAGTTCGTGTAGTCGGCGTATCGCGCGGCGATGCGGAGCGTGACCTGCTCGCCGCCGCCGGCGATCCAGATCGGGATGCCGCCCTCCTGGAGCGGCAGCGGCCGGACGATGGCGCCGTCGACCTGGTAGTACGTCCCGTCGAGCGTCGCCGTGCCG